>VFSW01007056.1_pt1 | contig 16389 bp, 13 predicted proteins | sample 5358111 | NCBI WGS metagenome assembly VFSW01 (sample SAMN11554181, study PRJNA540505) | mine drainage metagenome | isolation source: sediment from site ElyBrook_90M | place: USA: Ely Copper Mine, Vershire, VT | collected 2017 | reverse complement strand
GGCCCGACCGGGGCTGTGGGTTGTCGCGGGCGGCCGCGGCGCCGCCGGACAGCAGGGCGGCGATGCCGCCCGCGGCCGCCTCGACCAGCACGCGGCGGCGTACGACGGGGCGATCCGCTTCGTGAAGGCGCCGAAGGCGGAGCTCTCCGGCCTGCTGTTCTCCCGCGACCCGGGCTCGGGCCGCCGCCGCGTGCTGGTCGAGGCGGCCGCGGGCGGCATCGACGCCCTGCTGTCCGGCGGCGCCGCGGCGGACCGCTACTCCCTCGAGACGAGGGCGGGCCGCGTCCTCGAGGTCGTCCCGGCGTCCGCCGACGGCAAGCTCCTCCTCTCCGCCGACCGGCTCAAGAGGCTGGCGCGCCTGGCGCGCGCGCTCGACGCGTGGCGCGGAGAAGCGGTCGAGGCGGCGTTCTCGTTCGACGGGGACAAGCTGTACGTCCATCACGCGCGGCCGCTCGAACCGCCGCGCCCGCCCCAGCCTTTGAACGATCCGTTCAGCCCGCGGCCGGCGCCGGAGGCTTTGAGCGTGAAGCCCGCCCGCTGAACATCGCCTTGAGTTCGGCGAGCTCTTCGTCGTGGAGGAAGCCCGAGAGGCGCAGGCCGAGAGGATAGGCGAGGGCGAGCAGAACCTTGGCGAACAGGCCGACATGCGCGGCCGGAGCCCACAGCAGCGCGGTCCAGCCGGCGAGCAGGGCCAGGCGCCTCCATTCATAGGGCGTCTTTCGGGTGAGTCTTCCCAGAAACCAGACGGCCGCGACCATGGCGGCGTACGCGGCGCAGGTGGCCCACGCGGCCGCCATCATGCCCCAGCGCGGGATCGCGACGACGTTGACGCCGATGTTGATCGCGGCGCCGATCCAGGTCGCGACGCCGACCGAAGCCATGCGCTTGTCGATCATCAGCGGGGCGAGCATGACGTAGTACAGCCCGTTGAACAGGTAGCCGAGCGTGACGACGGGGACGATGGGCAGGCCGCTCCAGTACGCGGGGCCGAACAGCGAGTGGCCGTGGAACAGAGGGCTCTTGGCGAAGACGTCGACGAAGTAGGCGATGCCCAGGAACGCCCAGCACGAGATCACGGCGAAATACGTCAGCACGCGCGCGATCAGGCGGTCGACGCCCTCGCGCTCGGCGCGCTCCAGGACGAAAGGCTTCCAGGCTTGGTCGAACATGTTCACGAGCAGCATCATGAAGATGCCGAGCTTGTAGCAGCTGCCGTAGATGCCGGACATCGCGAGGCCGGCCGCTCCGCCGACGAGCCTCGTCATGATGGGCCGGTCGGCGACTTGAACCACCATCGAGCCGATGCCGGCGGCGGCCAGCGGCAGCCCGAAGGCGAGCATCCCGCGCAGCCGTGCGGGGTCCGGCGCGGCCAGGCGCGCGAAGATCACCGGGCTGAGCATCGCCAGGCACGCGCACGAGGAAACGAGGTTCGCGAGGAACACGCCGCTGACGCCCATGCCCATCCGGCGGATGAAGATCCAGGAGAGGATCAAGGTCATCGCGATGTTGACGAGCTTGATGGCGGCGTAGGTGCCCGCCTGGTGGGAGCCGCGCAGCTCGGTGTACGGAATCAAAGTCGCCGCGTCCACGGCGAGGATCCAGGCCGCGTAGCGGACGATCTCGGCGAATTCGACGGGAATGCCGATCGCGGCGGCGGCGGGCGCGGCGAAGACGTGGAGAAGGCCGGAGACGGCGAAGGCGAGGATGACGATCGCGCCCCACGCGGCCGTGAAGGAGCCGTCGTCGGGCTTGCCGCCGCGGCGGCCGAGGCGGAGGTAGGCGACGTCGAGGCCGAGGGCGTACACGACCGCGAGGAAGCCGACGCAGGCATAGACGGTCTGCACGACCCCGCTTTCCGCCGGCATGAGCAGGTGCGTGAACAGCGGCGTGAGCAGGAAGCTCAGCATGCGGCCGAGGACGGTGGACAGGCCGTAGATGGCCGTCTCCTTGGCCAGACCCCTCAGCTCGCGCAGCATGCCGGGGAGAATACCAAATCCGCGCGGCAGGCCTGACTTTCCGTCTACTGGTAGATGACGACCGACGGCCCCGGCGTCAGCGTCAGGACTTCTTTCGGCGTCATGCGCGGCCGGTCGTTCTTGTAGAAGAGCTTGATGCCGGCGAACTGCACGGGATCGCTCTTGATCGCGATCCGGTACACGAGGCGCTTGAGCGCGGGCGGGCCGTAGCCGTCCATCACCATGACGACCTGCACGGCCGGGTCGAGCCTCACCGCCGCCGAGTTGGTCAGCATGCCGCCCGTGAAGCGGTGCACGAGCAGGAGCTTGGGCGGGAGCTTCTTGGCCGCGACCATCGAGGCGAGCAGGCGGATGGCGACGTTGACCGCGCGCGCGTCGGTCGTGCCGATGCGCTTGCCCGGGGTCGCGCCCGCGGGCATGTCGAACTCGGGGTCGAGAGCGAGATGGACGTCGGGGCTTTCCAAGTACGGGCGCAGGCGCAGGACCTCGTCGCGGACCGTGGCGTGGCCGACCTGGATGTCGAGGATCACGAGCCAGCCCTTCGAGCGCGCCCAGCCGATCACCTTCGCGATCAGCGCGTCCGGCATCCGCGTGCGGTAAAGACCGGAAGGTCCCGGCGTGCCGGCGGCGACCGTCGCCACGAGCTCGAGCCCGGGCCGCACGCGCGTGCTCGGGTCCGCCTTCCGCCAGGCGGCGGCCTCGCGCTCGAGGCCCGCCATCATCTCGTCCGGCGGCAGCTCGCCGAGGATGCCCATCTTCTTCGAGAGCGGGTTGCCGTAGTAGGTGACGATGCGGTTCCAAGGCAGCAGCGCGTCGCGGCGCGGCAGGGGCATGGCGGGCGGGTGATAGGGCGCCGCGGCGGCGAGGCCGGCGGCGAGCAGAAGCGCGGTCAGCGCGGCGTTTCTCATGAGGACGAGGATTGAACCAAATTCGGGGAGCCCTGGACCGTCCGGCGTTCCTTGACATTCCCGCCCCTCGGAGTCATCCTATGCCATGGCGTTCTTCCGCGACCATCGATCCCCCTCGGAGCAGCTGGCGCGCGCGGCCGCGCGCTGGCGCACCGAGCGCCAGCTCAAGCGCCTCTCCCGCCTGCCCACCGCGGGCGGCGACAGCGTCAGCTTCGCGGTCCTGGGCGACGTGGAGCCTTCGCGCTTCCTGATCTTCCGCAAGCTCTTCAATCAGGAAGGCGTGTTCGAAGCCCAGATGGAGGCCATCCAGTCGCAGAAGGTGAACTTCATCGTCCAGCTCGGCGACATGGTCGAGAAGGGCGAGTCCCGCCGCTACGAGAATTTCTTCCTCCAGCTCAAGCGCGCGTGGAAGGGCGGCCGGCCCTACCTGACCGTCATCGGCAACCACGACCGCTCGCGCCCGAACGGGAAGTCGCACTCGTCGATGTACCGCTCGCTGTTCGGCAGGTCCAACTATTTCTTCGACCACGCCCGCACCCGCTTCGTCGTGCTGGATTCCAGCGCCAAGCGCGTCACGCCCGCCCAGCTGCGCTGGCTCGACAAGGTTCTGGAGACTCCCCTGCGCAAGATCGTGTTCACGCATATGCCCCCGGTCCAACTCGGCCTGTGGGGCGGCGTCGGCAAGCTTCATTCCCTGGGCGGATTCATCGGCGGCGCGCGCGAATTCTCCGAGATCGCGTCCAAGAACGGGGTTTCCCGGGTCTACATGGGCCACGTCCACGCCTTCGGCGTCCAGGACCATCTCGGCGTGCGCTACGTGCTGACCGGAGGCGGCGGCTCGGCGTTGTTCCCCTCGGGCGCGACCGACCGGTTCCACCACTTCCTGACCGTCGAGCTCGGCCCCCACGGCATCCGCGAGCGCGTTCACGCCCTGGACGGCCGGACCTTCCACATCCCGTCCGCGCCCGTGATCATGGAGACCCGCGAGCACTCGCACTCGTGGCGCGCCGCCGCGCGCGCCTACGGACGCAAGCTCGCCCGCGCCCTGGGAGCCTAGACGAGCGAGATCTTCGGGCCGCGGCGAACCCAGCCCGAAGCGCCGCGCGCCGCCGAGCTTTCGGCCAGCAGGACGTCGCTGTCGAGGTCGACGAAGCGGAAGAAGCCGGTGCCGAGGGCCAACGCGACGGAGGCGGAGAGCCCCCGCGCGGTCTCGGCCATGCATCCGATCATGAGCGGAACCTTCGCGGCGCGCGCGACGGCGGCGATCTCGAGCGCGCGGGACAGGCCCGACTTGGCGAGCTTGATGTTGATCGCGGACGCCGCGCCTCTTTCCAGCACCCGCGCGGCGTCCTGCGGGGTCGCCACGCTTTCGTCGGCCGCGACCGGGATGGACGCGCGCTTCGACACGAACGCCATGCCCGGGAGGTCGTCCTTGAGCACGGGCTGCTCGAGCAGGTCCACTGCCGCACCCTCTTTAAGCACCGCGTCGAGAAGCTTCAGCGCGCCGCGCGGCGTCAGGCCCTGATTGCCATCGAGGATGAGACGAGCTTTCGGCGCGCCGGCCCGCGCGGCGCGCACGCGCGCGAGGTCTTGGGAAAAGGCCCCCCCGACCTTGATCTTGAGGACCTGAAAGCCGGCGCGCGCGGCCTCGGCGGCGGCGTCGCGGGTCATCGCGCCGTCCGTCCAGGCCGAGAGCGTGAGGTCGGTCTCGAGTTCGCGCGCGGCGCCGCCGAACCACGCGGCGAGCGTGACCCCGGCTTCGGCGGACAGCGCGGACAGCAGGGCCGACTCGAAGGCGGCGGCCGCGGGGCTCAGAAGCGCCGCGCGGCGCCAGGCGTCGTCGGTGAGCGCCCGCCAGTCTCGCGCGTCGCGTCCGCGGGCGCGACCGGCCAGCGCCGTCAGCGAGCGCGCCAGCGCGGGCGCCGTCAGGTGCTTCATGGCCAGCGACGTCGACGCCTCGCCGTAGCCTTCGGCTCCCCCCGCCAGCCGCAGGGTCACGCCGACGTTGGTCGTGTGCGTCCGGCGGCCGAGCGCGGTGACGAAGGGGCGCTTCAGCGGAGTCTCCCGCACGACGACGCGGGCGCGTTGAATGCTGGTTCGGCTCACGGCGCTACCATATCAAAAATCCGCTATAATCGGCCCATGCGAAAAGCGCTCCTGTGCGTTCTCCTTTCGGCGTTCGCCGCCGGCGTTCGCGCCCAATCCACCGCGACTTTAAGGGGCATCGACGTCTATCGCTCGGCCGTCCTATCCCCCGAGGCCGCGGGCGCACGCTTCGGCGAACGGCTGCACGAGTACGTCATGGCCCGCAACGCGGGCTCGCGCGGGGCGCGCGAGCACGCCGAGGCGCTGCGCGTCGAGATGGAGAAGGAAGCCGCGCATCTGCCGGGGGTGCTTTCGGCGGAACTGCGCGTCACGGAATATTTCACCTCGGTGGACCATGCGATGTACGCGGTGTTCGACGTCGTCGACCAGGCCGACGCGTCGCGCCTGGCCTTCGCTCGCGCGCCGAAAGGCTCGCCCAAGGATCCCGGCGGTCTGCTCCGGGCATGGCGCGCGTACGTCAAGGCCGGCGAGGTCGTGTCGCTGCGCGGCGAGATGCCGGTCGAGCGGCCGGCGTGCCCCGGCTTCTACTGCCTGTGGGGCGGGACGCCGGAACTCGACGCCGCGCAGAAGGCCTTCGTCGATGGCGCCGCCAGCCGCGGCGACGACCTGCGCCGCGTGCTTCGAACTTCCGCCGACGGCTCGGCGCGGACGGCCGCGCTGTTCGTGCTCAGCTACTCGACGGCCGGCCTCGATGTCGTCGGGCTGTGCCATGAGGCCTTGTCCGATCCCGATCCCGACGTGCGTGGCGCCGCCCTGCAGATATTGGCCGACGTGGCCAATCACCGGCCGGAGCTGCCGATCGCTCTGAACCGCGTGCTCCCGCGCCTCGACGATCCGTCGAGCGCCGTGCGCGGCAAGGCCATGGGCCTGCTCGTACCGCTGGCCGATCGCAATGCCTATCGCGCGGAGATGCTGCGCTCGGCGCCGCGCCTGGCCTCCCTGCTGAAGCTGTCGCAGCCGGAGAGCCGCGGCCTCGCCTTCACCCTGCTCGGCATCCTGTCGAAAAAGACCTACGACCGCGACGACTTCGCCTCCTGGGACGCTTGGGCCGCGAAGGCGGCCGCCGGCAAGCGCTGAGGCGCCATGGCCGTCGTCATCGTCGCGCCGCCCGCCGCCGGACCGCACGCCGTCATCTCGCTGACGCCGAAGCAGGGACTCAAGTTCTCGGTGGCGATCACCCTGTTCGGCGCGGCGATGCACTATCTGGTCAGCGGCCGCAAAGAGGGAGATCTGAACAAAATGATCGCCGGCGCCGTCCTGGCGCTGGCCAGCATGCTGTTCCTCTGACGCCGCGCGCGGCTTAGGGCGTCGGCATCTCGCGCCGCTGGATTTCCTCGTGCATCTCGTCGCCGAGGTCCTCCATTTCCTTCATCCCCTTCTCGATCACATCCTCCGCGCGGTACGGCTTGGCGGGCGTGACGATGACGGGGCGGGTCTTCGGCGCGGGAGGCAGGCTCGCGACGGGAGCCGGAGCGGAATGATCGTCGGCCGGAGGCGCGGAGGCCTCCGCGGCGGGAGCCGAAACGGCGGCGACGGCGGCGGCCGACGGGCGCGAATCCTCGCCCAGCCAGCGGCGCGCGACCGAGGACTTGATCGAGAAGTTGACGCTCGTGATCGTCAGGCCGTCGGCGGCCTTGCGCGCCATCGAGGTGTTGATGCCGATGATCGTCCCGGTCCGGTCGATCAGCGGGCCGCCGGAGTTGCCGCGGTTGATGCTCGCGTCGGTCTGGAACGCGTTCTTTCCCGGCACCCCGCCGAGATCGGCGAGCACGGTGCTGACCACGCCCTGCGTCAGCGTCCACAGGCCGCCCTGTTCGGGGTGACCGATCGCGACGACCGGGTCGCCGGTCTCGACGCCTGCGTCGTCGCCGAGCGCGAGCGCGGGCACGCGCGGGTTGCGCTCGAGCTGGAGAAGCGCCAAGTCGAGGGCGCGGTCGTAGCGCGCGACGTTCGCGGTGATCGGGTTGGCCAGGTCGACCTTGGGATCGCCGGTGATCTTGGCGGGCTTCAGGTACACGCGGATGCTCGGATAAGGCTGTCCGGTCTTGTCGTCGACGATGACGTGCGCGTTCGTCAGAACCCGGCCCGAAGCGTCGATCACGCTGCCGGTGCCCAGCTCGCCCTGCCCGCTCGGGCGTCCGGCGAGGATGAGCACGACGGACGGCGCGTCCTTCTGGTAGATCTCGGCGGGCGTCAGCAGGACGGCCGGCGCGGCGGCCGCCGGAGCCGCGACGGGCGCGGGCTTCGAGACGATCGCGGCGACCTTCTCGTAGGCTTGGCCCGCGTCGAAGTCCGTCCGCGCGCGCAGGGCCGGAGAGGCCGACGCGTCGAGGGCCTTGTCCGCGGCGTCCACGGAGGCGAGAAGGCCGGAAACCTGCTTGTCGTCCTCGGTGGAGAGCTTGCGTCCGCCGCGCACCGCGGCGACGGCCGCGGGACGGGGCGGCGGCGGCGGCGGCGGGGTGAACCAGCCCGCCCTCTCGATCAGGTCCGCGTCGGGGGCCGCGGCGTTCGCGTCCTCTCCGACGGAGCGGCCCGCCTTCGTCAGGCCGCCGAGCGCCGCCTCGGCCTTGGGCTTGAGCTCGGGGTCGAGCCCGGTGTCGAGCGCCGCCCGGTAACGGATTCGGGCGAGGCGCTTGTAGGTGACGCCGAGGGCCGCGGAGCGGTCCAGCTTGGACCACGGCTTGCCGGCGGCTTCGGGCGAAGCGGCGAAATCGCGGTAGTCCTGGTCGGACATGGAGAGCAGCCGGTCGCCGGCGATTCGGAGATGGGTCTCCTCGGACGCGGCCGGGTTCGCCGGCTGGGCGGCTTCGTCCGCGCTCGCGAGGATCGGCGTCCCGGCGAGAAAGGCGGCGAAAACGGCGGTGGAAATTTTCATTGTTTTCTTCCCTCCCAGATCGGCTGTCCCCTTCAGGAATCGAACCTGAATTGCCTGCTTAGAAGGCAGGAGCTCTATCCATTGAGCTAAGGGGACTTCATTTTTGATTATACATCAAGATTCCCGCCGTGATAAGGAAGATCGTCCTTCGGCCGAGATGGCCGGGGCGTTGCGAACGGGCCAATAGGGAGGAGCCATGAACGAATTGCCCGATAAAAACGCGGGGCTCATCGCGGACCTTCTCAATCGATTGGCCGACGTTTCCGGCGAGGCGGTCGCGTTGGCGGCGTATCGCCGGGAGGCGGACGCATTCGATCCGGACCTCTCCACCGCCCTCGTCGCCCTCGATCTTCTGTCGATCGCGGACAACCCCGCAGGAAGCGAGGAAGTGCGGGCCTGCCTCAAGCGCCTTCAGGAGGACTTCCAGGCGCGAGGGAGCCTCGCGGCGGCCGAGAAGATCGTCGCGGCGCTGAAAAAAAATGAAGGCGCGGAGCGGCGGCCGTGAGCGGCGCGGGCCTCGCCGCGCCTGAGATCGCCGTCGAACTGGTCCACCGTCTGTTCGTCCTCATTAAGGCCGCTTCCGTCTACGGCCCGGACAACGAGGGCTACCGGTCGCACTCGGCCGCCGCGCACGAGACGCTCGACGCGATCCTCGGCAAGGAAGGCGCTGTCCGCCTCGAGGCGCGCGAGGAGCGTCTGCTGTTCAATGAGAAGCCGATCCGATTCTTCCTGGGCGACGCCGGGGTGAGCTTTCTGACGGCCGAGATGAAGCGCCGCGGCGTCGGCGGCATCGAGTTCCGGCCCCAGCGCGGAACGAGCCAGCTCGACGACTTTGTCTTCGCGTTCAACAAGGCCGGCGCGCCGACCGAGCGGCCGTTCGACGAGTTCGAACGCCTGCTCAAGCTCGCGGGCGTGACGGCGATCGCGCCGTACCGCCCGGGGCCCTCCGAGGAAGGCGTTTCCTCCGCCGCGGCGGAAGCCGGCGGCCCCGCGGGGTTCGACGGGTCCGCGGGAGGCTTCGGAGGCGTCGAGCATTCCGGGCCCGCCGAAGCGGCCGGAGCCGCGAGACGGGCCTTCCTCCACGCGGTCAACGTGGTCGAAGACCTCATGACCCGCGTGCGCGACGGGCAGGAGGTGGATTTCGAGGAGCCCAAGCGCGTCGTTCAAGGGCTCGCGGAACAGGTGATCTCCGACGCGCAGACGCTTTTCGAGCTCTCGCTTCTTCAGAATTTCGATGCGTATACCTACGCGCACTGCGTGAACGTGTGCGTCTATTCCGTCGCCATCGGCAATCGCCTCGGACTGAGCCGGGAGAGCCTCTCGGACCTCGGCTTCGGCGCGCTTTTCCATGACGTGGGCAAGGCCAAGCTGCCGCGGGAGCTCATCGACAAGCCCGGCGCGTTCGACGACCGCGAATGGCAGATCGTCCGGCGGCATCCCGCGCTCGGCGCCCAATCCCTGCTGGCCATGCGCCGGCCGCTCGACCGGACTCTGGCCCGCGCGATTTCCATCGCCTTCGAGCATCATCTGGGAATGAAAGGCCAAGGCTACCCGGTTCTGCTCCAGCCGCGCCGCCAGGAATTATTTTCGCGCATTTGCGCCGTCGCCGACGCGTTCGACGCCATGACTTCGGGCCGGGTCTACTCCAAGGGCGCGAAGAGCCCGGACGAGGCCCTGCGCCGCATGGTTCAGAGAGCCGGAATCGACTTCGATCCGCTCCTTCTGCGACTTTTCATCAACGTGGTCGGGATCTTTCCCATCGGCTCGGCGCTCCAGTTGGAGACCGGCGAGCGGGGCGTGGTGGCGCGCAACAGCTCCGCCGATCTTCTTCACCCCCAGATCGTCGTGTTCGCGGACCGGGACGGAGAAAAGACGCGCTCGGAGCTTGTCGACCTGGGGCGGCAAAGACCTGGGGCGGCCGAGTCGCGGCGGTCGATTTCGAAGACGCTCGATCCCCGCAAGGCCGGAATCGACGCGGCGGCGGTCCTGCGCGCGCGCCCGGCTAGCGTGCAGCCGCCCCCTGAGCCGCGTGCCTCAGGATCTCCAGGAACTCCGCGTTCGTGACGGGACGAAAGTCCCGATAGAGCGGGACGATGTCCTCCGGATTCTCGACGACCGTCAGGCAGACGACCTTGTCCGCCTCCCGCCGAAGGAACTCGCAGGCTTCCCGCGAGGCGGCCGGAACCGCCGCCACGATTTTCACCGCGCCCTCTCGGCGCAGGCGGCGAATGCCGGCCGCCAAAGGCCAGGGCGAGCCCGCCTCGTCGTCGACCAGGATCGCGGTCCGGCCCTCGACGGACGCCGGGTGGACGATGCTGTGGCAGTCCCAATAGCGCTGGCGCAGGACGGTTTTGACGCTTTCCACCGCCGCGTCGATGTGTTCGGCGGAAACTCCGCCCTCGCCGACCGCGGCCGGATCCAGGTCCAGGCTCGTGAGGCTCACCGCACCGATCACGATCTTGCGGTCGTCCGGATGTTCGATCTTTCCCCCCAGCAGAGGATTGAGCGCGAGGTCCAGTTCGCGCGCCACGACGCCGCCCACGGGCATCCCCCCGCGCGGAATCGCGAGCACGAGCGCGTCCTTGCGGTCCTTGTAGCGGCTGAGGTTCCATGACAGACGCAGCCCGGCGTCCGTTCGATCCTGAAACATGGGGTCCTCCTGAGATCTCCGCCCAGTGTTCGCGACGATGTCCTCTGCAGGCGCAACGAAAAGACCAATTTTAGTTGAAATTGGCAGTATAGTTGCGTCTAACGAAGCGCTCAGGAGATTGAAATGGCGACCGACGTCGTGCGCGTGCTCGGAACGGCCATCGCGCGGAAAGCCAGCGATATCCATCTTTCGACGGGGCGCCCGCCGGTTCTGCGGATCAACGGCGAGCTCGTCGATCTCGAGGAGTGGCCGCCGCTTTCGGCCGAAACGTGCAAGGAGATGGTCTATTCCTTCCTGGGGGAGCAGCAGCGCGCCCGCCTCGAGGAGACCCTGGAACTGGACTGCTCTTTTTCCGTTCCCGGCTTGGGCCGCTTCCGGGCCAACGTCCTGCATCAGCGCGGCAGCGTGGAGTGCGTGCTGCGCGCCGTTCCTTCGCTCATCCCCACCCCCGAGCAGCTCGGACTCGGGCCGGCGGCGATGAGCCTGGCGGCCCAGCCGCGAGGGCTCGTCCTCGTGACCGGGCCGACGGGTTCCGGCAAGTCCACGACCTTGGCGTGCCTGATCGACCACATCAATTCGGAGAGCCGCCGCCACATACTGACCATCGAGGACCCCATCGAGTTCATCTACCCCAAGCGTTTGGGCCTCATCCGCCAGCGGGAGGTCGGCTCGGACACGAAGTCCTTCGACGAAGCCCTGCGTCACGCCCTGCGCGAGGATCCCGACGTCATCCTTCTCGGCGAGATGCGCGACCGCGAAACCATGGCCCTCGCCCTCACGGCGGCCGAGACCGGACACCTGTGCCTCTCCACCCTCCACACGCTCGACGCGGCGCAGTCCCTGGAGCGGATCATCGACGTCTTCCCGCCGCAGCAGCAGAACCAGGTCCGGGTCCAGCTGGCGGGTTCGCTCAAGGGCGTCCTCTCCCAGATACTGCTGCCCCGCCGCGACGGCGCGGGGCGGATCGCGGCGCGCGAGCTGATGCTCGTCAATTCCGCGGTGGCCAACCTGATCCGCGAGAACAAAACGCACCTCATCCCCAACACGATCGAGACGAGCGGCGCTCTTGGAATGTTCACCCTCGATCGGTCCCTCGCCGCGCTCGTGCAGCGCGGCGTGGTCGCGCTGGACGAAGCGCTCGGGCGAGCGCATAATCCGGACGCCTTGGCCGCGGCCTGCCGAAAGATGGGGGCCTTGGCATGAACCCGCAAACGCGGCTCGATCCGGACCGGCTCCTCGCCGAGCTCGACGCCTTGATCGGTCCCATGCCGAAGGAAGCGCCGCGCCGCGCCCCGGAGCCGGCGCGATCGCTCGTTCCGTCCGGAGCTCCGGCGCCGGCTCGGGCGCCCGGGCCGCCCCAGGCCGCTCCGCCCTTGAACGGGGCCGTCCCCGCCGTCGCGGAGCCGGAGCCGGCCGTTTCCAGCGGCGGCGAAAAAAAGGAGGAATTCCCCGCGCGTCCTCACGCGCCCCGAATCCTCATCGTCGAGGACAACGAGGACTACCGTAAGGTCCTTCACTATCTTTTCAGCACGCACGGCTATTCCGTGGTCGAGGCGGGCAACGGCCAGGACGGCCTCAAGGCCGCGCGCGAGCACTCTCCGGATCTCGCCCTGCTCGACTTCGAGATGCCCGTCATGAACGGCTATGAGCTCCTCATGGAGATGCGCCGCCGCGAGGAGACGCGCAAGCTTCCCGTGGTCTTCCTGACGGGAGCCGTCAACCGCCGGCACCTGCGCGAGCTCGGGCTGGACGTGGCGCGTTTTCTCGAGAAGCCTATTTCCAACGCGGAAGTGCTCGCGGTCGTGACCGAGCTCCTCGGCGCGCCGGTGTTTTCCGATAAGGCCGGGGAGCCCCGCGCCGAAAGCCCCGGCGCTCCCGTTCCGACCGAGGCGCCGCCGGAAACGCCCGCGGAGCCCGTTCTCGAGCCGATCTTCGACGCGAACGACGGCTCGAGCGGAGACGATCTGCTCATCGAGGAGAACAAGAAGGAGCGCGAGGAGGACGTGGCCGGCCTGGACGTCCTCGCCAACGACTCCCCCCTCGTCGCCCGGATCAACAAGATCCTCGTGCAGGCCGTGGAGATGGGCGCCAGCGACATCCACATCGAGCCGCAGGAGAAGGCGATCCTGGTGCGCGTCCGCGTCGACGGATCGCTGCAGCTGCTGTGCCGCCTCCCCATCGCCCTGCAGGCGCAGGTCGCCGCGCGCATCAAGATCATGTCGAACCTGATCATCACCGAGCGGCGCCGGCCGCAGGACGGGCAGGTCCGCGCGGTGATCAAGGGCAAGAAGATCGAGTTTCGCGTGAGCACGATCCCGTCGATCTACGGCGAAAAAGTGGTGCTCCGCATCCTCGGCGGCGCGAAGCTGAAGGAGACCCTCGAGGAGCTCGAGCTGTGCGCGCGCGACCTGGACGTGATGGCCAAGGCCCTGCAGGTTCCGCACGGGCTCCTTCTCGTCACCGGGCCGACGGGCAGCGGAAAAAGCACCACGCTCTACACGATGGTCCGCCAGCTGAACAAGGCGGACGTGAACATCATGACGGCCGAGGATCCGGTCGAGTACGAACTGGCGGGCATCACGCAGGTCCCCATCCGCGCCCACATCGGGGTCACCTTCGAGGCCGTGCTGCGCTCTTTCCTGCGCCAGGACCCCGACATCATGCTCGTCGGCGAGATCCGCGATCTCGAGACGGCCGAGATCGCGGTCAAAGCTGCGATCACCGGCCATCTCGTGCTCTCCACGATCCACACCAACAGCGCGCCGGCGACCATCATGCGGCTGACCCACATGGGCCTGGCGCCGTACCTGATCGCCGACAGCCTGAAGCTGGTCGTCGCCCAGCGCCTCGTGCGCCGGATCTGCAAGAAGTGCCGCGTCGCGTCGCCGCCGACCGAGGAGACCCTCCGCCTTCTCGGGTCCGAACGGCAGGAGAAGCTGGCCAAGGCCTGCGTCGGGAAGGGCTGCGACGCCTGCCGCCGCAGCGGCTACAAGGGCCGCATGCCGATTTTCGAAGTGATGAACGTGAACACTCCGGAGCTCCGCAGCCTCGTCCTGGCCGGCGCGAGCCTGGATAAGCTCACCCGGCAGGCTCAGGCCGAGGGAATGCGCAGCCTGGGGGACGCGGCCCTCGACGCCGTCGCGGACGGAGAGACGACGGTCGAGGAAGCTCTCAGCATCATACTTTCGGAGTGAGGCAATGACGATGAACAGTCTCGAGCCGGCGCCGGACGGTCCGATCGAAGGCGAAATGCCGGTCGTGGTGAGAGCGTTGATCGAGCGCGGGCGCGAGGAGCGCCTCAAGCATGACGTCCGCGCGTTCGAGGAGGCCGTCCCCCTCCTGCGCGAGGCCATCGAGATGGATCCGACTTCGGCGCCGGCCTACGCCGAGCTTTCCGAAACCTACTCCAGCTGGGGCCATCGCCGCGAATCCGCCTGCCTGGGCTTTTGGCGCGAGCTCCGCGTCGTGGAATTCCAAAGCCTCTACGATTTGGCCTACGATTACGCGGAGATGGCGCTGCGTCTCGATCCCGGGCTGGCCGCGGCGCACCGGGCGATGGCGGCGGCGCTGAGGCACGGGGCCAAGACCGACCCCGAGCGGCGTTCGCGGGAGGCCGAGCTCGCCGCCGAGCTCGAGCCGCAAGACCCGGAATGCATCGCCGAGCGCTGGCGGGTGCTCGGCTACGATCCCGACGACCCCGCCATCCGGCGCGTGGTCGAGGAGCATCCGAACCTCGTGGCGGTCCAGCTCGATCTCGCGGCGGCTCTCGGCGAGCGGGGCCGCTTCGCCGAGGCCATGATCGAGCTCGAGAAAACGCTCCGTCTCCATCCGACCACCGTCCAGGTCTACCACGACATCGCTCTGCTGCTCGACCGCAAAGGGCTGCGCGCCAAGGCTCTTGAAATTCTCGGGAGGGCGCGGCTCCTGAGGCCGGACGATCCGCTGATCAAGCAGGGCTTCGCCCTGCTCGGGGAGGCCTTATGAACGATTCAACGGCGTCCGTCTCGCCGCGGGTCCTGGAAATCTGCCGCAGCTTCCTGAAGTCGTTCGGCCAAACGGTGAAGCTCGTCTCGCTGTACAGCGTCGGGCATCCCGTGCCGGCCTCGTCCCAGCAGGAGTCCTGGCATCTTCTCCATGAGATCTTCTCGGAAACCGGCTGGCCCGAGATCAACTTCGCTCTGGTCGCCGGGCGCTGGCTCGTCAACGGCACGGTCGCGGCCGATTCGGCGCACGCCTATGAGCTTCTGGCCATCGCCTTCCGGGTTCACGCCCTCCACAGCGTCACGTTTCTGCCGGAGTGCAAGCTCTACGAGTTCTCGGCCCTGTGCGAACTGGCGTCGACTCCGCCCAACCGCGCGTATTCGACGAACGCCGACGATTTTCTGAAGGACCGCGGCGTGCGGCACATCCAAGCCAACGTCGAGGAGTTCGTGAAGGCGCGCCGGGTGAGCCTCCAGGCCTCGCCGCTCGCGCAGAGCCCGCGCACGTCCCTGCAGGCGGCTCGCTCCGCGGCGCCGGCGCCCGCCCCCGAGCCGGCCGTCGTTGCGACCCGAACTCCCTCTCCGGACCCCGTTCCCGGGGCGGGCGCGGCGCCCGTTCCGACGGCCGCCGCCGGGGCGGGGCCCTCGGCATCTCCGGAGCCGCCTCAAGGCTTCGGCTCTTTCATCAAAAACCTGGTGGACAAGAGCATCGTCGATCCTCAGGAGCGCGCGCAGGTCTACGCCGAGGCTCTTCGCCACGTCGAGCAGGCGCTGGCCCGGCGCGTTTCCGAGTCCTCGCACAAGCTCCTCTTGGAGAAGCAAGGCATCGTCAACGAACGCGTGCGCACGGAAAGCGTGCTGACCACGGTCGGACAGGGAAAAGTGATCGTTGACCAGGAGGGGCGCATCCTCATGATGGACCCCGTCGCCGAGGAGATCGCCGGCCAGCCGTTCTCGGCCGTGGCGGGAAAGAAAATCCTCGAGGGGCTCAAGAACGGCGATCAGTTCGTCGTGATGGCCAAGGAAATGGTCATTCCGGAGAACCGGCCGGTCTCGGAAGAGACGCAGACGGCGGGCGGCAGCGAGGCCATGGACGCCTTCCGCAAATCGGTGGCCGTCGTTCACGACGAGCGCGGACGCGTCGTCGGCACCTACGCCGTGCTGCCGCACGCCGCGAAATTCCGCGAGACCCAGAGAATGCAGGAAGAGTTCATGGCCAACATCACCCACGACCTGAAGGCGCCGCTGACCTCGATCTGCTCGGCGCTCGAGGTGCTCAGCGGGCGGGCGCGCGCCCGCCTTCAGGGCGAGGAGGTCGAGTTCCTCGACATCTGCGTGCGCAACAGCCTGACTTTGCGCCAGATGATCGACGAGCTTCTGGATTTTTCCAAGATCAGTTCGGGCCACATGGCGGTGCACCCCGAGCGGACGGCGCTCGGGCCCATGCTGCAGGAGTGCGCGCAGGCCCTGATGCCCTGGTCCCGCTCGAAGCAGATCGCGCTGGAGGTCTCCGAGCCGGAGACGCTCGCGGAACTGCCGCCGGTCCTCGCCGATCGCCGGAGGGCCCTGCAGATTCTCAATAACCTGGTCTCGAACGCGATCAAGTTCACGCCCGAAGGCGGGCGCGTCACCCTTTCGGCCGCGCTCGGCGCGGGCGAGCGCGCCGGCTTGATGGTGATCAAGGTCGTCGACACCGGCTGCGGGATCGCGGCGGAGGAGCAGCAGCGGCTTTTCGAGCGGTTCGCTCAAGGCCGCGCCGCGCGCCGCGAGGGCGTGGGGCTGGGCTTGGCGATCGCGCGGGAGCTCGTCTCGCAGCACCGCGGCGAGCTCTGGGTGGAAAGCGAGCCGGGGCACGGGGCGGTTTTCTCCTTCACCCTCCCGCTCGCGGCGGCCG
>VFSW01007055.1_pt1 | contig 16389 bp, 14 predicted proteins | sample 5358111 | NCBI WGS metagenome assembly VFSW01 (sample SAMN11554181, study PRJNA540505) | mine drainage metagenome | isolation source: sediment from site ElyBrook_90M | place: USA: Ely Copper Mine, Vershire, VT | collected 2017 | reverse complement strand
TTCTCACTGTGATACCAATATTCAAGATAGGAAAAGAGTTCCTTTTCGAGAACAACTCGAAGCTCGCTTTTGCCGTTGCCATGATTTGGGCAGTGAACCCAATTAATCTGTTTTACAATGATCTGATGTGGCTCAATCCAGGCCCAACGACCTTTTTCATGATGGTTGCGATATACTATTTCCTCAAGAAAGAGTGGTACTTTTCAGCGTTCTTGCTTGCTATTGCGACGGGGTTGAAGCAGACTGCGGTCCTCGTCGCGCCCATATTGCTCGTTCTCATGATAAAGGGTAGCCAGCCGGCGAAAAAGATTCTGTTTTTTGTCCTAACTTATGCTGGCTTTCTCGTTCTCCTTTCTCTGCCCTATCTCATTACAGAGCCGCAGAACTACTTTTACTCACTCCAGCTCCCTATCTTGGGATATCCTCCTGGGACATCGGCTGGATACCCGACGACATTTGGCTATCCCCTCTCAGAGCCTACTAGGCTTACGACTTTCCTTGGACTTGTGAGCTTCACAAACCTTCAGAACATTGCGGTGATCTCGTATCAGTATCTAAATTATTTGTTTGTGTTTGCCTATGTAACACTGATTGGCTATCTGCTGTTATCAAAGGCAAAACCTACTGGGAGAAGCACACTTTTGTTTTGCATGGCGGCATTGTTAATTTTCTTTGGACTCTATGGTAGGGGAGTCTACAAGTATTATTTTGCATCCATCACTCCGTTTGCGATTCCTTTCATGGGCTCAAGGAGGTCTGGCATAATATTTGAAGCGATTAGCATTGCAATATTGATGATACCAAGGGTTGCAACGCCATGGATGGCGATACTGCTTCTGACATTACTTCCGGGATACCTTGCCCTGCGAAGACAAACCAATTTGCTTCAGACTGAAGGGACTCTGCCCTCAGCAGGATGAATATTGACCGCCAATATCTGTTGAATTTCCAGACCCCATGTCTGGAATCACAACTGTGTCGAAGGGTAGACTCGTGCCGTTAGAGAGTTGGGCGTGGAATGTTTGAATGTATAGAGTGGAATTGTATTGGGGATTGCCTTCGTACATGTAGTAACTGTGGAACGAGAAAGACCAAGTGAGGTTCCAACACTGTCCAAGTCCTGAAGATACTGGCTTAACTGTGAAGGTTTGATTGAAACTAGTTCCGTTGTCAATTTGGTAACCAGTGCTATTGGTTTGGCAGGGTATTCCACACGGACCACCTGTGGAGTTTGTCCAGCCGTATACGAAATCAACTACGCAGGTGGCTTTCTCCCCAACGCACGAAACCCCAACTTGAAAAATCACAGAATAGCTAGAACCGGTGAGCGTCCTCCAGGAGTACGTGATGGTAGAAGTATTTGCCGAGCTTGTGGCGGATGTGACATTGGTGTTTGTCGACACCGCAGGAGTTTTGCCAATCGATGACGCTCCCGGTGCGACATTTGTCTGATTTGTCGCAGGCAACAATTGAGAGAATGCGGCAGCGCCAACGATCAGCGCAATGCCTATGGCAAGCCCCGCAATGTATTTTGTTCTCATCCTTGTGATATAGCTCGCAACCAATTGGCTCGTGAAGGTCTTACGGGATTCTGGTGCGCGTTGGCGAAGCCAAAATATATACTCTCTTGCATTTCTACTTATTCGCTCGCAACTACCCTTCTTTTGCTCACTCTTGTTTTAAAGCAAGAACCAAGCGACAATAATTCGAATGAATCATTTGCTAGAATTGAATAATCATTTGTTTCTTTTTGGATACTTGTTGCTTAAGGAAGATCACAATGTACACCAGTGTGAAAAGGTGGATGGGGGGTTCGACCATGAATAGGATGAAAGTCCAAAGCCATTGCTTTCACTTTTACTTATGACATTCTCCTTTTTCAGAAGCTGAAATAAGGGCTGGATCGAGGCGCTCATTCTAGAAGGCATCAAAATTCATTGCCTTCTATGAGTCCAAATTGAATCTTCATTCATGTAATCTTGTGTCTTAACTGCGAGAGCGCCAATCTGGGGAATGGAAAAGACGAACCTGGCCAGAGGACGTACACAAACACTTCATACACCAGTATTCTTGGAAACGAGGTGGGCGAAGATAAGGCCACGCACACTTTAACGATTAACCAGCATTAGAATGAAACAGGCGGTGTAGACACTAAGAATGGTTGCGAACTCTCTATATCCACGGCGTCTCTTGGCGGTCTGCTTTCTTCTTCAATGATTCTATTTCTCTGACGTCAAGAGACCCCAATATATCTACAATGCATTATGACAATAAGTTCAATTGATTCTGTGCTAATTTCGATAAGATGAGTTCCAAACGAGTTGAGGTTGAAACCCAAAATCTCGATCCGGGCAACAGAAGTAAGGACTTTCACATGTACTACACCAACAATGGTTCTTCTAATAGAAGATCTCGGGGGTATTTCTAGGCTGTAACTTCGGAATCTCGTAGAAAAAAGTGACTTGCCTCCCTCCTCAAAGCGGAGCAAAGTTGGATGGCCATTCAGAAGCGGACAGATGTATTTACAATAGGTTTGTCAGTCACCTGAAAATGCATTGAAAATAGATAAAAGCCAAAGAGATAATTCGGGGAAAGAAATATGTTCACAATTAGGGTGTTAAGAATATCGGAAATACAAATTATGTATTTGCAGAATATTTATTATATGAGATGAGACCTGTTCCTGACAAGTATGCAGAACGAAACTTTCGATTTCGTCCTTTCAAGCCAAGTGCGCCTCAAGATCCTCGGATGTCTTTCCCGGGAATCAGCGACCCCGACACAACTTGCGAGCAAGGCCCAGAAGCATCTCTCCCACATCAGTCGAGCATTGAAGGAACTCGAAGCAAAGGATCTTGTTGCGTGCTCGAATCCGGAATACTATAAACAAAAGAAATATGCCCTAACCGAGCAAGGAAATGATGTGATAAGAGAGATCAGTAAATATCGTCTCAGAATGTCTCTATATTAAGAGGCCTTGCGCATCAGTCCAGGCAGCCGTGTTTCTGATGAAGAAACTTGACTTAGAGTCCCTAAGCTTAGAGCTTGACTGGAAGCAATTTGAAGCTCTTGCTCGATATGCATTCGAAAATCTGGGATATGGAGTAGAAAGCAACTATCGGCTCAAAAGGCCAAGAATCGAGATAGATCTGCTAGCATTGAAGTGTAGCAAAGGGTTTGCAGTAGATTGCAAACATTGGCGTAAGACCGTTGGTGGTTCAGCGATGCGCGCTATTGCGGAGAAACAAATAGCTCGCACGAGATATGCCCTCAGAGAGGAGAAACTAGAGCAACTTGTCCCAATGCTCGTGACTTTGCGTGATGAGAATCTACTAATATTGGACAAAGGCGTCCCAGTAGTGCCAATTTCGAAACTTTCAGACTTTGCTCTTAATTGGGAGGCGCACGGTGAGGGAATCCTCAAGATCGGAAAAAGCGGGAGATACAAGTGATATCTGGGGCCGAGCCAGAACAATTCTTTTCTATTATAGACCGATACCTCACGCCGACGACAATGAGGATTCAGAGTTAACCTGAAGACAATCCTAAGAGATGTAGAGAAGGCATTTGACCGAGTCGTCATTTTTCGACGCAGATTGAATCTGCGGAGGTTCATCTGAAGCGCTATGAAGGACTGCAGGTAGATTTGAGGGATTCTGCCCATCCCTTTGGGCCCTAGGAAAAATGTTTCAGCTAACCTAGTCTAGAAAAAAGAGCGCTCGAAGAAATTTCTTCTGACCGTAAGGTGTCTATGAATTTATGTCGGCTTGGTTAGATTGAGATCACTATTAACTCAGAATAGAATAGAGGAAACTTAAGGTTTCGCTGCGTGATTAGGTTTTTCCATCTGAAGATTCCTTTCTGTGGTAACGAAGATGAGCAAGAGATTATAGCTAGTATCCAAGATAGTATTTGGGCGCAATTGTGAATCAAATGGCTCAAAAGGCTTACCTTGTTCTGATTCTTCTGGCTTTCCTTCTGATAGCCGCGAGTGTAGCTGCAGGCGTTGAAGCTTCATCCACCCAATCTCAGCAGGCAGTCCGCTCTCCCTCTGGGTCTGCTACTAGCCTTACCTCATCATTGACCTCGCAGTCACAATATTCAGCTCAAAATAGTAATGGCGATAGGATATCAGTGATCAACGTCTCGCTGAGCAACTTCTCGTACCAGTATCTGTATTTCTTTTTCACGCTTCTTGTAGTGATCCTTTTTTTGGTATATTGGAGGAATAGACCTACGAAGAATATTGTTAGGGCCGTTAGGCAGAGCAGGATGGGTGACAAGGTATTGGTTGCGGTCGCAGCTAGCTACTTGATGGCGATCGCTCTAGTGGTTTTTCTTCTTTCCAAGATACAACTGTCAGTATTCAATGGATGGTCTCTAAGCAACATAAATTTGAGCTTTGTTGGCGAAATCTCCATCATTGCAATCCTATTGGTTTCGATCCCATTTGGATTTCTTGTTTTGATCAGGCGAAATATATTTCGTTTTCATAAACAGGAAGAACCTTCATCGGCTGTTGCGACTGAGGAGCTGAAACAGATTTTCGAAAGAGCTGGTAGAGCATTGAGTGGAGAAACAGGATATCGTTCATCGATCATCGAATGCTACAGGCAAGTTTTGGAGTATTTTGAGAGAAAAGGCATGCCCCAGAGAGCAAATCTGACGCCAAGGGAATTCGAGGAAGAACTAGCAAAGACATTAGGTGTTAGATCACCTAGGCTGCACTACATGACGGAACTCTTCGAGAAGGCAAGATATAGCAACGAAGAGCTTATGCCTGAGGAGGTGTCTCGCGCAAGAACGAGCATTGAGAAGATTAGTTCTGATTTCGATAATTTATAGAGGTTTGACACAGATATGAGTTACTTGTTCAACAATGTGTAGTATTTTGAATGGTCCCAAATTTTTAGGCCTGCTGGTTGTTATACTAGCACTCGGAGTCTTATCCTCACAATTCTTGCCTTTTGATGAACAGATGGCCGGCTTAACCCTTCTTTTTGCTGTCGGGCTTATCACGCGAGAGGTCTGGCCGAAATATGAGGACATAACCTTCAATGGCTTGAGTGATAGGGAAGAGCAAGAAAGAAGTGGAGAAATTGCAAAGATGGTTCATACTATTGAAAACGCTTCTCAAGGAAGCGTTTTCTCAAGAAATGAACTGTCGCTTTTGTTAAAGCAGGCCCTCATGTCCAAGCGGACGGGATATGGCCACTTCTCTGAGAATTCAATAAGAGAACTGAGTCTTGAAGACCTGGCAAAGCTGACATCGCGCTCAATACCAGCAGTGTTGGGAATCTTCTTTACGACTGCGAAGTCTAGTCCACACCGGAGACTGAAGTTCCGTGGGAGTACGAAATACATCCTAAATCTAGAGAAAGCTTTGGCTTTTGTGGAGAGGGTTCAGAAGTAATTGGAGAGAACCAAATTAGAGTTCGCAAAGAAAGTTCTAGATGAAGTCTCGAACTACATCGTGGGAAAGAGAACTGTCCTTGAACTCGTACTGTTGGCTCTGATTTCAAACGGGCACATACTATTCGAGGATTACCCAGGCCTTGCAAAAACAATGATCGCAAAATCTTTTGCTCAGACGACAGGTTGCGTATTCCGAAGAGTCCAATTCACTCCTGACCTACTTCCCGCTGACATAACTGGAACATTCGTCTTAAACAGGCTAAATTCAAAATTTGAGCTACGCATGGGGCCGATATTTACAAACTTCCTCTTAGCAGATGAAATAAACAGAGCATCTCCTCGAACTCAATCGGCCCTTCTAGAGGCGATGCAGGAAAGACAAGTTACCATAGAAAATGAGACTTTCAAGTTAGAAGATCCGTTTGTTGTACTCGCTACGCAAAACCCGATAGAATACGAAGGAACTTATCCCCTGCCAGAAGCTCAACTTGATCGTTTCATTATAAAATTGGGAGTCGGATACCCATCACTCGAAGATGAAGTGAAGATTCTGGAAGACAGAAATGAAAGAAAAACGGACGATTTTCATGTATCTGCCCTTATGGATCCCAAAATTTTGACAGACATTCAGCTTGAAGCCGAATCAACACATGTAGAAAGATCAGTTCTGCAATATATTGTCAGCTTGGTTGAATCTACAAGGGATCACCCTGATGTCGAGGTTGGAGCGAGTCCAAGAGGATCTTTGGCAATTATGAAACTCTCAAAGGCCCGTGCTTGGCTGCATGGAAGGACCTATGTGATTCCAGACGACGTAAAGTGTGTGGCCGTTCCAGCGCTTTCGCATAGATTAATCATCAAGCCCGAGCAATGGCTGAAAGGGGAGAAATACGCCAATTCTATCGTGACGGAAGCACTTCAACGTACTCCAGTCCCGAAGGTGGATTGAATCGCTCACTCAGAAGAGCGTGGCTATGATGTGCATAGGGCTATTCTTGCTCGTTGGCGGAGTGGCTGAGAATGAGAACAGACTTGTGTTAGCGTCTGTGCCTCTCATTGGTTATGTAGTAATCTCACTGTACTTTTCAAACACGCGCACTTCTGAAGTCTTTGTTCAAAGACTGATCGAGAGAAAGTCTCTGTACGAGGGAGAATGGTTTCTCGTGACAATAGAGCTTCACAACCGAGGCTCGACCGACATCGAATTCCTGGAGGTGGTCGATGTTATCCCTAGCGGTATGTCAGTTGTTTCCGGTTTCAATCATCGTGTGCTACAACTGAAAATAGGAGAAAGTCATGCCTTTTCCTATTCTCTGGTGTCGAAGACCTACGGAGAATTCACAATTGGACCTCTAAGAATTAGAACGAGTGACATTCAGAATTCGATCTCAATACTCAAGATTTATGAAGATTTGACCTACTTGAGAATATTTCCCAAAGTTGGATACCTGCCAAGGATGACGATAAAACCCAAAACCACGAAGAGTTGGCCTGGAGAGATACTAGCGAAGCAAAACGGGAATGGTTTAGAATTCTTCGGACTTGCAGACTATGTTTTGGGAGATCCAGTCAAAAGGATAAATTGGAAGGCCTCCTCTAGGTTCGGAGACAAGCTTTACACAAATCAGTTCATGGGTGAGCTTGGCGGTGACACTGTAATAGTAATGGATGCCCGGAGCGTTTCTCAAATTGGAAGGACTCCATTATCCACGATTGATTATTCAGTCAGAGCAGCGGCGGCTGTCTCGTACAGGCTGTTACGTGACAGAAACAGAGTTGGCCTTGTGATAGCAGGTCCGTCGCTTACCAAAGTCTTGCCGGGATTTGGAAGAAGACAGTACAACAGGATCCTCGCATCGATTTCTGCGACAAAGCCTTCAAGCATTTGGGAAATTAGGGCGCTTGGAAGATATGTATCGACATTCTTCTCACGAGCTGTTCAAATCATTTTCATAAGCCCTCTTGTGGATGATGGCGCGGTGACTTCTGTGATGGATATAGCGTCGCAGGGCTACCGGATCTTGGTGATATCTCCATCGCACTTGGACGCAGAGCAGATATCTATTACACGCAAATCAAGAGAGTACGAGCTTGGCTGGAGGCTAGCGAAACTCAAGAGAGACAATACTCTTGCCCTCCTGCGCCAGAAGATTCCAGTCATAGACTGGAGAATCACTTCTCCTCTGAGTGAAGCGGTACGGAATCCCACTTGGGAGCGGAGCAGGTCAAGATGATTCGTTCTGCATTATTTAGGTTAGGTAGCTACTTGTCGTTCTTTATGTTTGCCACCTACATGATCTCTTTCACTATTGGCACGTTCTTTCAGAACATCGTATATGGAGCCGTAACTGCAGCAGCATGTTTCTATGTGATTGGGATTTGGTACAAGAAGACTGATTCCATGGCGAGCGCATGGTTGATTCTGGGTACCATTTTTGCCTTGTCTTTTCTAACAGTCAATCCTCTTGCCACACCTCTGGGTATCACTATGGTTGTTGTATTTTTGATTTCGAGTTACGAGTTGACACGGTTCTTTTCTTCCTTGGAACCAATTATCTCGGATTCCAAAGGTGATTTGATTCTGACCAAACTTATTCGCAATCATTTTAGGAGATTCATTCTCACGATGTCACTCACAACTCTTGTTGGGCTATTTGCGATTTTCATTTCATCCATGATTTCTTCACTGGATCTCAGTTTCGTCGATGTCGTGATTCTCGCTTCTTCATGTTTGTTGCTCTCATTGGGAATCTTATGGAGTAAGTGGGGCGAGTTGGGGCCAGAGGCAAAGGGGGTGATATAACATAAGTTACTGACAAGACATGATATTCACCGCAAAAAATTACCGCGCGCTAATTGAATATGAGGACGATAGTCCGATTTGGGCCAACAGAGATTCAGCACTATTTTTTGCGACGCCTCTCAATTGAGGGCTCTCCTTATCTCCATTAAGAAATTCATTCCTGTTATGGGTCTGGTCTCGAAGAGATCATTACTCATACGATGAAGGTTACACTGGTCTTCTATGCCTAAATTGACCGAAACGCGACTCCCTCTAGGATAAGCATAACATTGGTAACTAAATATAAATATCCTATGTAATGCACGAAGAAATTGGTCTTAATGAACCCGCGAAAGGGAAGTATTAGTCGCTCGAAGATGCTAGCTATTGCTGTGGCAGTCTTTTTTGGAATTGAAACCATAATAGGTGGATTTGGACTCTTACCATTTTTGAATACTGCGAATGCGGCCTCATCGTGCACCTCATACCCATGCTCAAGTTCCATTACCATAAACAGCTATAATGGAGTTGATTCCAACGCGATAGCTGATCTTCAAGCAGGTAAAATTTCAGCGTACGATTTCCAGCTCACACCCGTTCAAAAGAGCAGTCTCGGCTCGGCTTTTAATTATATGAGTGTTCCAAACAGTTTGTATGAGGTACTCGTCAATCCAGAAAATACAACATGGGCCGGAGTGAGTAGCTTTACCGGATCCTCATTCAATCCATTCTACTATCCTCAGGTTAGAGCAGCGCTCAACTACGTTCTCGACAGAAGCTACTTGGTTGATACCTTGCTAGGGGGCGCGGGAGTGCCTGTACTTAGTGTATATGGAACCGCTCCAGACTCCTTGACAGTGGCAAACGGAACGGCCTTGTACTCTAGTTATCTTACTTACAACTTTGCGCTTGCAAACCAAACCTTCTACAACACCTTGAGCAAGGTGAACGGAATAGCATACGTTAATGGCAAATATTACTATCACAATAGCGTCGTACAGGTCTTTATTATCCAACGAACTGATGACCCAGTTAGGAGCCAGTATGCTGGCTTCTTAGGAACTCAACTAACCAATCTTGGCTTCAGTGTCGTTTACGAAGCTCAGAATCTTGCACAAGTTAAAGTAACGGCGTTTGTGGAGAATCCAGTAAACGCAACTGGCGGTAGTCCTCCAACTCCTTGGAATATTTATGTCGGCGCATACTCCAACGTTTACCTACTCTATGGAGATCAACTACAGGTCTGCTTTGATGGCGCGAATTGTTCAGGTTCCCCATATAGCGACCCAACATCCAATGACGTCGCTTGCGGTTGCAATGTAACTTTGCAGACTCCTCCTGACGTCGTTTCTTTGTCTCTAAAGCTCGATCAGTTGAACAACCAAATCCTCTCGGGGTCGTACACAAATGTCTCTGCGAGAGCTGCAGTCCTGACAAACTATACACAGCTTGAGATCCAAATGGGTGTCAATGATTGGCTCGCAACGGGATTAAATGTGTACGGTTTCAATCCGACGCAAATAGCTGGTCTCACGGCGAGCTTTGTCACGTCACCAATATTGAATACTCAATCGCTCATGACAATGTACTCGGCGAACGCCAATCCGCTCACGCTTGGAGCCAGATATTTGACCCAGTACAACATGAACCCTGTTGGGGGTTACGGTGATGCATACAGCGCAGATCTATTGGCAGGGACCTTCCCCGGAGCTGCGAACTCGCCTGTAGGTTACGGACCAAGCACTGGTTATCCATTGCCATTTGGCATCACCTACTCCGTTGACAACATGACCTCAGGGGCGAACCTACCAATTCCAAGTTCTGCGTTGAACTACAATGCAACTAACGGATGGTACAATGTGACCTCATCTGGAGGACCGACGACGGCAACTTCGGTTTTCACATACAATTTCGCAGATCTTATCAATCACGACGGGTACGGAGATGGTGAAAATGTTAGTCTCGCAGACACGTTATACACCTACGTCATAGCGAAAAACGTGACGTACTCGGGCAGTCCGATATACGATTCCTCATCAGCAGCAACTCCTAGCTTAGAGTTGCCAAATATATTGGGCATCCAAGTGCTCAATTCTACTGCAATCAAAGTCTACTCTTCATACTTCTTCTTCGACCCTAATGATGCGGCGCTAACAGTCCTGGGCTATCTGACCCCATTCAGAAATTACGGCATGCCTTGGACAATGTACGTCGCAATGAGTGACTTGGTGGCGACCGGAAAAGATGCATGGAGCCAAACCGGTGCTTCTGCCAAGAGCATTCCATGGTTAACACTCGCAGGGTCAGGAGCAAATGGAAATCCAACGGATATCACTAATCTAGAAACTGATCTTGGAACGCGTAGTACTCAGGGATATATTCCCGCGCAACTGACGAGTCTAGAAAGTAAGACAGGCGTCACATTCAATGGATTAACATCTGTTGGAACTTCTTACACAGATGCAAAGAATTTCCTTACCACCTATAACAATGGATTCATCGGATACGGCCCATATTACGTCAGCACCTTCTCTGGCGCTTCGCCGCAGTACGCTGTACTAACTGTGAACCCAATGTGGCATCTCACGCCATATTTGGCACCAGCGCTCTTCGCAACACCAACAGTAACTTCAGTTTCGGTCACAGTGCCTGCAACAGTTAGTCCAGGAAGCACAATTACAATGACAGCACTGTCAACAGTGATCGGACAAACCACAGCAAATCCACAATCAAATGTTAACATTGTAGTTCAGCTGGTCAATAGTACTGCGGTTGTGAGTCAGGCGAAGCTCACGAGCGGAGCTGGAGGGACTGCCTCTTTCACTGTCCCGAGTTTGCCTACGGGAGCGTATACACTTACAATATACGCATCTTCCTCAAACTCAACAGAGATAATTCCACAGAGCTATTCTTTGATTCTGAGTTCAGGCTCATCTACCACTTCTACCACATCTACTGGTTCAACACCCCCACCAACCACAGGCACTACTTCGACAACCACATCTCCTACAAGCTCGAACTCAACTACACTATACCTTGCTGCAGGCGTAGTCGTAGTCATAATCGTTGTAGCAGCGGCTGTCCTCCTCTTGAGGAGACGGCCTCGCTCAACTTGAATCAAATAGCGTAGTCGCATGGAAGGGAGGAAAAGGAGTCGCGAGGATCAATCCTTGCGTCTCTATTTCCCCGTGGAAATAATGTATAAGTGCAGGGCGACCGTCATGTCTATTAGATAGGGTACCTGAGAATATGGGCTTTGTAAAGTTCATTATTACAAAGAGCATATCATATTTTCTGGTTTTGATTGCGACCGTTTCAATACTCTTTGCAGGAACTGCGCAAATAATTCAAACGGTCATCACCTCCTCCGCGTCCGCCGAAGGCGCTCAATATAGACAGACTCTACTAAAGAGCGGTCATTTTACGACAAACGTTGCACAACTGAATACCTTGGTTGCCGAATTTGAAAAGAACTATCTCGCACAATTTGGATTCAACCAACCTCTGCCAATTCGATTCCTAATTGAACTCTATCAGCTCCTGACGTTCCATTTTGGCGATTCGTACCAAATCACTTGGAATGGTTCTAAGCAAGTTAGTACGATATTACTTGGGTATCTACCCAACACTATTCTGCTTTTCACTACAACTACTGTAATTCTCGTTGCCTTGGGTATAATCATCGGATTACTTGCAACAAGGTCTGCAGGAAGCATTGGAGATAGACTAGTCCCTATCATAGCAGTGATACACTCTAGTCTTCCAGCGTGGTGGCTAGGCTTTCTTCTGATAGCTGGATTGGCTTATGGATTGGGCATATTACCAACTGGGAATCTAGTCTCTATTCCTCCGCCAACTAACCCATTTCTCTATGCGCTAAGTGAGTTACAACATATGATCCTCCCAATGCTCTCGATTCTGATTGTGGGGCTAGGCGGATTCGCATACGTTGTTAGAAGCTTGGTCATCAGCACGATGGGAGAAGACTTTGTCCTCACTGCGAGGGCTCGCGGAATATCAGAGTCACGAGTTCTTTTCAGGCACGTTTTCAAGACTGCTTCACCTGCGATTGCCACACAATCTATTCTCGCGATTACGGGGTCTTTTGCTGGTGCACTGACCACGGAGATTGTATTCAATTGGCCAGGAGTGGGCCTTCTAACTTATGTTGCAATTTTCAACAACGATCTGCCCGTCATCATTGGAATAACATTCGTTCTTACAATTATACTTCTTTTGGGACTTTTCATAGGCGAGTTTGTATATGGCTATCTTGATCCTAGGATAAGGGTAGGCAGTGAGTAGCCGTTCAAAGAAACCGAGGCCCTCTCTTCTCAAGGAGCTTCGGAAATCCAAGTCGGGAATCGCTGGCGCTGGAATTCTTGTAATTCTAGTATCGCTAACCATCTACGCAATTATAGGTTTGCCTGCGAACCTTCCACAGCAATGGAACAATGGAGCTGCTTGGCTAGTAAACCCGGTGGATGCGCCACCCACTTGGTTCACTTATTTGGGCGGATATAATGCACCTACCTTGTCTGTGAGCTTAGGCGGATGGACGAAGCAGTCTTTCTCCACCAGCACTTTTGTTATAAACGAGTATTCCAGTTCAACCCAGTTGACATGGTCAAGCCATAGTTACCCGCAAAACGTAGCTTTTATTCCGGAGTTCTCTGGAAACGTTTCCTCGGTTGATGTTACTTGGACTAAACCATCAGGCAGTAAGATCGACATTGTGTTTTCTAACCCCCAACCGAACGAAGCTTATCTAGGGCAGAACAAAGCGTTTCTATCTTCAGTTGCTAACTTCCTCTTGGTTCAGACAGGGAAGTATTACAGTCAGCTTACGACGCCCGAAATTGTCACTGCTCTCTTTGGAGCGGATGGGCAGGGAATATTGAACTCTTCGGTCTTGCCAGGAACCTACAAGATCTCCGTGGCAGCTGTAGCATTTCCTGATTCAAATGTCAGTTTCTCAAACTCGGCGTTTAACATTATTGGGAATTCATACGGGACCATGGGAACAGACAGCCAGGGGAGGCCAATTGATCTTGGCCTTCTTGCTGGGCTGCCCAATGCACTAGAGATTGGTTTCCTTGTCGCCATACTTTCGGTCGTTGGCGGCGTAATTTTTGGGGGAATATCTGGATTCTTGGGAGCTAGGAAGGATGGGGTCCTTCAATGGGTGACGCTTGTAATCCTCGCAATGCCTGCGCTTCCTTTTCTAGTGGTAATGTCGTACTCCATCAAGTTGAGCCTTGTCGTTGAAGTACTGTTGATTGCAGCTCTCTCTTGGCCCTTTTACGCGATTATTGCAAGGACTGTTGCTCTTTCCGTAAAGTCACAGACCTTTGTCGAAGCAGATAGGGCTATGGGGATCCCAGCTGCCCGATCCTTTTTCTCACATTTCATGCCGAGATTAGTTCCAGTAACGATAGCATATTCAGTTCTTGGGATCCCTGGAGGAATCCTCCTGGCTGAAACACTAGCCTTCATAGGTATCGTTCCCCCAGACTTGATAACTTGGGGCTCGATACTCAACGCTGCTTTCTTCTATCAAGCCGCAAATTTTGGCTTTTGGTGGTGGGTGGTTTTCCCCGGACTTATGATTGTTGTGACTGCGGTTCCATTTGTTTTGATTGGATTCGCGCTTGAAAGAATAATTGCGCCCAGAGTAGCTGCGAAATGATAATCAGCGTGCGCGACCTGCGGGTTTATTTCTCTTCACCGCGGGGTCAGGTGAAGGCTCTTGACGGGGTCGATTTGGATGTTGGAAAGGGCGAGATTGTAGGGCTCGCGGGAGAGAGCGGATGTGGAAAGAGTACACTTGCACTGGCGATCTCGAGGCTGATATTTCCTCCCGGCAAAATAATCGGCGGAGTAGTGAATTTCGATGAAACTGATGTCCTCACTCTCTCAAACGAGGAATTTAGGACACAATACCGATGGAAGAAGATATCTATGGTGTTTCAAGGTTCAATGAGTGGATTCACACCGGTGTTTACCATTGGCTCTCAGATACGAGAAGTCCTAGAAATCCATGGATATCAAGAAGATCCAACCAAGAGAGTGGCAGAGCTTTTGAAGATGGTTGAGTTAGACCCTGAGATTGCGGAAAGATATCCACATGAACTCTCAGGAGGGCAGAAGCAGCGGGCTTTCATTGCGATGGCTCTGGCAGTAGATCCGCCTTTTCTCATAGCTGACGAGCCAACAACCGCACTTGATGTAGTTACTCAGGTTAGCATTATGAATTTGCTAAAGAAACTCCGGGCGGAAAAAGGAATCTCGATTCTCTTGATAACACATGACCTAGCTCTACTTTCTGAAATCGTCGACAGATTGTACATCCTTTACGCTGGAAAAATGGCAGAGACAGGAACAGCGGAGGAAATATTTCGAGATCCCAAGCATCCGTACACGAAGGGGCTCATAGCATCTATTCCAACACTAAAGAGTACAAAGATCACAGGAATAGCAGGCTTTATGCCGGATCTTGCGAATATCCCGCCTGGATGCAAGTTCTATCCGAGATGCCCGTATGTGATGGAAGTGTGCAAGAAGGACGAGCCTAATCTCAAGAATGTCAGGGAGGATCAGAGAGTTGCCTGTTGGTTATACTGATCAACCAGTTATCAAGGTTGACAAGGTAAACGTCTTCTTCGAAAAGAAGAAGCTTTTTTCGCCTTTAGTTGTTGTAAAGGCGGTAGACGGTGTGAGTCTTGAAATTAGACGGGGGGAAATAGTCGGACTTGTAGGAGAAAGTGGCTCTGGAAAGACCACTTTAGGCAGGGCTGCAATCGGTCTTCAGCGATCGACGGCGGGCAGTGTGACTTATTCTAATGGAAGCACAAGCATCGATGTTTCCGAATCTAGAGGAAAGCAGTGGAGAGAGCTTCGGAAGCATCTCCAGATCATTTTCCAGGATCCATTTTCTTCAATAGATCCGAATATGAGAGTTTACGACGCCCTAAGAATACCTCTTCAATCTCAAGGTGTGAAAGATAAAAAGGAGATCGAAGAGAGAATATTCCAAGTGTCGAACGAAGTAGGTCTTTCAACCGACGCCCTCTGGAATTACGTTTTCCAGCTGTCTGGAGGTCAGAGGCAAAGAGTCAGCATCGCAAGGGTCCTGCTTTTCAGTCCATCGTTTGTCGTCGCTGACGAAGCTGTGTCGATGCTAGACGTTTCGCTTAAGGGCGACATTCTAACCATAATCAAGCAAATAGCCGATAACTTCGGAGTGGGTTTCCTTTTCATAACACACGAGATGGCCGTTGCTAGGGTTATCGCAGATAGAATAGCTGTGATGTATCTTGGAAATCTGGTAGAAATGGGCAAGTCGGATCAGATAATCTCAAATCCACTTCATCCTTACACAAAGGCCCTAATTCAGGCTTCGCCCGCAATAGATCCTTCTTTGCGCGAGACGATCAAGACAGTTAACGTTACTGGAGAGATTCCGACGAGCAGTAGTCACCCACTGGGGTGCAAATTCCATCCGAGGTGTCCATTCGTCATGGAAACTTGCAAGCATGAAGTCCCGCACCTGAAAGAGGTGGAAAGTGGGCACTGGGTTTCGTGTTGGCTGTACTAGAGCCTCTCCGAAAGGAAATCGAATATACCACGGACTCCAACAAATGCTCCAGCTATGGCAAGAGCGAACGCAATGACAAGCTGAAAAATTGGTGTCGGAGAGTAAGGATAGGACAGATCTAAGGATGTCGCAAGAACAACAAGCACTACCGAAGATAGCATTTTCTTGGATCCAGGATTCATTGTATTGAGTCATGTCTGGTGTTCTATTTAGATATTCTCCAAAAATGATTCTTTCAACCTGGAGCTTTCATTCATTTTTCTCGATGTCAAAATTCGGGACATTCAGGAAAGAGTCCAGTTCTTGCTACAATGTAGTTAGTAACCTTTTTCTTGTAACTTATCTGGGTGGATTGATCTAGTCATGCCCAGTTAGCACTCGGGTTTCTAATAACAACTATGTGAGAGCCTATCTTGTTCTCCTTGTTGAGTTCTATTTGAGAATCCAGGAACTGATAGTTGACAGAACCTGCTTATATACTGCTTATATAGTGGATTTAAAAACTAATCACAAGATTTCATTTTGCCGCAAACCAAAGCACTAATCAGCATCGAGAATGTCGTTGCATCGGCGAGCATCAACCAGACAGTTGATT
>VFSW01007054.1_pt1 | contig 16389 bp, 16 predicted proteins | sample 5358111 | NCBI WGS metagenome assembly VFSW01 (sample SAMN11554181, study PRJNA540505) | mine drainage metagenome | isolation source: sediment from site ElyBrook_90M | place: USA: Ely Copper Mine, Vershire, VT | collected 2017 | reverse complement strand
GTGGCGCAGGTCATCCTAGTCCAACAGCGGATGGCCATGCGGCAATTGATTCGCGTGCCAGGTTGCGAGCCGGTGTCGAATCGTCTTCTCGCCGACTTGATCTTCCGGCATCGGCGCAATGATCTTGTCGTGCACCAGCAGCCTATAGACGTACAGTGCCTTGTCGCTTGCCGAATCGGTGGCCTCGAACTCGACCGCCCCGCGGCTCTCTGCATATTGGACGCCGGCGAGCAACGCGGCTTTGAACAACTCCGCCTCGTGTCTGAGTTTTTTCATGAGTAATCCTTCGATCCGCGGATGGGGGCATTCCGGCTTCCCGCGGGGAGCGCGGCACCTTGCCGGTTTGAGTGGATTTAACCACAATGATTCAACTGACGGACCCGAGCCATATGAATTCGGTTCGAAAAATTCACCCCGATGTACTCAAGCTGGGATTCGTCAGCTTCCTGACCGATCTGAGCTCGGAGATGATTTTCGGCGTGTTCGCGATCGCCTTCACGACGGTCGCGGGAGGCTCCGCGAGGCTCTTGGGGCTCATCGAAGGTTTTGCCGATTTTTCGGCATGCTCGCTGGATTATGTCGCGGGTTGGTCGTCGGATCACACCGGCATGCGCAAGCCGCTGGCGTTCGCGGGCTATGCGTTCTCGACGCTCGCAAAGCTCATCCTTCCGCTTGCGAACTCGGCCGCCGCCTTCGGCGGCTTTCGGATCACGGAGCGCTTGGGTAAGAGCTTCCGCGGGCCGCCGCGCGATGCGTGGCTGACGTCGCTCGCGGCCAAGGACGTGCGCGGCTATTCGCTCGGGGTGCACAAGGCGCTCGACAAGGCGGGCGCGGTCCTGGGGCCGCTCGCAGGGTACGGATTGTTGTCGCTGTCCGGAGCGACGGCGGCGGGCTTTAAAATCTTGTTCTGGGTCGCACTCGTGCCGGCGCTCGCAAGCCTCGTCGTATTCCGCTTCATCAAGGAGCGGCCGGGGGAGCGGCGCGAGCAGATGCCGTTCTTGGCGGCGTGGCATACGCTTACCCCGGCGTTCAAACGTTACCTTCTCGCGGCCGCGCTTTTTTCCCTCGGCTATTTCAGCTTCGGCTTTTTGCTCTTGCGCGCCTATGATCTCGGCTTTTCCGTCCGCTCGGTCGTACTTCTCTATGCGCTGTGCAACGGCGCCTTCGTCGTCGCCGCGCCGATCATCGGCAAATGGGGCGACCGCTTCGGCCGCCCGACCGTACTGCTGGCTTCATATTTGATCTACGCGCTGATCAGCGCGGGGTTCGCGTTCGCAAGCGCGCGCTGGCAGATCGTTGCCTTATTTGCGTTATACGGCGTCTTCTTTTCGATCGACGAAGCGCAGAGCAAGGCATATATCGCCGATGTAGAAGCGCGGCGGCGTGCAACCGCGATCGGTGTGTACAATTTCGTCACGGGGATTTGCTATCTGCCCGCGTCGCTGATCGCGGGTGCGCTGTGGACCCTGGGTCCGCGCTGGCCCTTCGGCTACGCGGCCGCGATTGCGCTGATTGCGGCGATCCTGTTCCGGCGCTTGACGGCGCGCGCCGGCAGCACATAGTACGACCGGCTGCCGAATTCGCCCGCGGCGAATCGTAGCCATTATGCGCGATGGCTTGCGGGTGGTATTCTGGCGGCTCAGAAACTGCCGGCCGCACCCGCGCCATGATCGCCCAGAAAACCGTCCACGCCGCCTGCCCGCACGATTGCCCGGATACTTGCGCGATGCTCGTCAGCGTCGAAGACGGCGTCGCGGTGCGCGTACAGGGAGATCCGGACCATCCGCCGACCCACGGCGCGCTATGCACGAAAGTCGCGCGCTACACCGAGCGCACCTATCATCCGGACCGCCTCCTGCATCCGTTGCGGCGGGTCGGGCCGAAGGGCAGTGGCCAATTCGCGAAAATCGGCTGGAACGAGGCGCTCGCCCAGATCACCGCGCGGCTGCGCGATATCGCCGCGCGCGACCCGCAGGCGATTCTGCCGTATAGCTATGCCGGCACGATGGGACGCGTGCAAGGCGATTCGATGTCCGCGCGGTTCTTCCATCGCCTCGGCGCGTCGCTGCTCGACCGCACGATTTGCGCGAGCGCCGGGGGCGCCGCACTGAACGCGACCTACGGAAGCCGCGTCGGCATGCATGTCGAGCATTATCGGGACAGCAAGCTGATCCTGATCTGGGGCAGCAACAGCATCGCCTCGAACCTGCATTTCTGGAGCTTTGCGCAAGCCGCGAAGCGCAACGACGCGAAGCTTGTTTGCATCGATCCGCGACGCACGGAGACCGCGGACAAGTGTCATCAGCACATCGCGCTCCTTCCAGGCACCGACGGCGCGCTCGCGCTCGGTTTGATTCACCAGTTGATCGAGCACGATTGGCTGGACCTGGACTACATCGAACGCTACACGGACGATTGGCCGCGCCTGCGCGAACGCGCGGGCGCATGGACGGCGGAGCGCACCGCTGCGGTCTGCGGCATCGGCGCCGACGAGGTGCGCGGGCTTGCGCGCGATTATGCGACGATCCGCCCCGCCGCGATCCGTCTGAACTACGGCATGCAGCGTGTCCACGGCGGCGGCAGCGCGGTGCGGCTGATTGCCGCGCTTCCCTGCCTCATCGGCGCGTGGCGCGATCCGGCGGGCGGTCTGCTGCTGTCCTCGTCGGGCTTCGCGCCGATCGAGCACGCCGCGCTGGAGAGGCCCGATTTGATGCCGACGCCGCGGCCGCGCGTCATCAACATGAGCACGATCGGCGATGATCTGTTGCGCCCGTCGTCGGCCGATTTCGGCCCGCGCATCGAGGCGCTGATCGTCTACAACAGCAATCCCGTCGCCGTCGCGCCGCAATCGACCAAGGTCGTCGCCGGCTTTGCGCGCGAGGACCTGTTCACGGTCGTGCTCGAACAATTTCAGACCGATAGCGCGGACTATGCGGATATCGTGCTGCCGGCGACCACGCAGCTCGAACATTTCGACGTGCATTCGAGCTACGGGCACACCTACGTCTTGGTCAACGAGCCGGCGATCGCGCCGCTCGGCGAGACGCGCCCGAATACCGCGGTTTTCCGCGAGCTCGCGGCGCGCATGGGCTTTACCGAGCCTTGCTTTCGCGACGACGACGTGACGATCGGCGCGCAGGCTTTCGGCAGCCACGTCGAATTCCCGCGCTTGCGCCGCGAAGGCTGGGTGCGGTTGGCGCTGCCGCAGGCGCCGTTCGCAGCGGGAGGCTTTCCGACGCCGAACGGCCGCGCGCAGTTCGCGCCGGCGGGCCTCGGGGTCGCCGATTTCGTCGCGCCGTATGAATCACGCCAGTCCGCGCCCGAGCTCGCGCAGCGCTATCCGCTCGCGATGATCTCGCCGCCGGCGCGGCATTTCCTCAATTCGACGTTCGTCAACGTGCGCAGCCTGCGCAGCATCGAGGGCGAACCGCTGCTCGAAATTCATCCGCAGGACGCAGAGGCACGCGGGCTGCGGGACGGCGTGATCGTGCGCACGTTCAACGACCGCGGCGAATACCGCTGCCGCGTGAGCATCACCGACCGCGCGCGCCCGGGCGTCGTCGTCGGGCTCGGCGTCTGGTGGCGCAAATTCGGCGTGGCCGGCACGAACACGAATGAACTGACCAGCCAACGCCTGACCGATATCGGCCGTGCGCCGACGTTTTACGACTGTTTGGTCGAGGTTGCCGCGCTCTGACCGCTCTGCAGTTCGCGGTACAGGCGCAAGAATTCCTCTGCCGCCCTGTGGACGTTGTTCTGCCAGGCGTCGGCCGCGGCATGGTCCGCTGCGTCGGTCACGTATTTGACGCAGCCGAAGTGCGCGCGCTCGAACCAGCAGACCTTCGCCAAGGCATACGCCTCCATGTCGAGTACGCCGCAGTCGACGCGCGCCGCAGCCATCGCGAACGAGTCGCCGCTGCCGCAAACGGCGGGCGGCAGGTGCGCGAACAGCGGCTCGAACTCCAAACAGGCCGGCACGTCCTCGTACGGCGTGACGCCGAATGCGAAGCCTAGGCCGCTCACGTCCATGTCGCGCTGGACGAAGCGGTGACAGGCATAAAAGGCGCCGGTCTCGTGGCGGCGGCTGCCGGCCGAGCCGAAATTGACGACGGTCGGCAGCGGCTCGCGCGCGTGCGCATAGCGGGCGAGTTCGCGCGTCAGCGCGCGCGCGGCATTGACTTTGCCGACGCCGCTATAGAGCACGGGAACCCCGGCCTCCTCGAAAACACCGTTCGATTCGGCCGGCAGTGCCATGACGACGAGGGTACGTGGCAATAGGCCCATTGCCGTGCCCGGATTAGTAGACAACCGCGGCGCGCGGGCGCAAATCGCGCCACGCAAAGTCAGGCGCCATGCGCAAATCGATCAAGACTGCGAGCGCCTCGACCCGATAGCCCGCGCGTATGCATAAATCCGCCGCGGCCTTCATCGTACCGCCGGTCGCGAGGACGTCGTCGATCAACAACAAGGTTCCGCGTCCGGGCTGAATCTCGAGTATTCCGGATCCGTACTCGAGGTCGTATGAGAGGTCGATGACCGGCGGCGGGAGCTTCCCCTGCTTGCGCACCAGCACGAAGCCTTTGCCGCGGCGCGCCGCCAAGGCCGCGCCCAAAATGAATCCGCGGGATTCGATGCCCGCCACGGCATCGACGCGGTCCCACTGATCGGCGCTCATCAGGCCGTCGAGCGCATCGAGCGCGGCGCCAAAGTGATTGCGCAGCAGTGGTGCGATGTCGCGAAATAGAATCCCGGGGCGCGGAAAGTCCGGAGCGTCGGCAATGATCTTCTTGAGGTCGAGCATGTTCACCAGGGGAAGCGAGCGGCAGACGGGACGGCATTATACCGGCCCGGCGCTGCGTCCGCTTAAGCGGCGTAAGGGGCGCGCAGTGCGCCCGCGCCGTCGAGCCGGCGATTGCGGACCGCAAAATCGCTGCGCCAATGCGCGCCGCGGCTCTCCTCGCGCGCGAGCGCCGCCGCGATCATGGCTTCGGCGAGTGCGTGGCGCTGGCGCAAGATGATGTCGGCGGCATCGAGGCGCCGGCGCGCGCCGCGCAAGATGCCGAGCGCGGCCGCGAGATCCGGGCCGCTGCGCACCGGACCCATGACCGTCCACATGAGTTCACGCAAGCGCCGCCATTCGATGCGCCCCGGATCGAGCGGTGCCGCCTGGTGCACGGCCGCGTGCGCGTTGCGCGTTCGCGCGCGCAGCTTCTGTGCGCGCAGCGCCTTGCCGGCGGCGGCGCCGATCACGACGGCTTCGAGCAGTGAGTTGCTCGCGAGGCGGTTCGCTCCGTGCAGGCCGGTAAACGCGGCTTCGCCTGCCGCCCACAAGCCCGGAAGGCTGGTTCGGCCCTCGGCGGTTATCACGATGCCGCCCATGTGGAAGTGGGCGGCGCAGGTGACCGGGACCGGCGCGTGCGCGGGATCGAGGCCCTGCACGACGCAGGCGGCGAGCGCGGCCGGAAAGCCGTGTCGCCGCTCGCTGCCGAAAATGGCGGTCGCGTCCAACAGTACCGCATGGCCGCGGTGCTGCTCCTCCCATACGGCGCGGGCGACGATATCGCGCGGTGCGAGATCGCCGCGCGGATCCACGTTGCGCATGAAGCGCACGCCGTTGGCGGTCAGCCGGGCGCCTGCTCCACGCAGCGCTTCGGTCAATAAGGGCAAGGGGTCGAGCCCGCATTGCAGAGCGGTCGGATGAAATTGCACGAATTCCAGGCCGGCGACATCCGCGCGCGCGCCGAGCGCCATCGCCAAGCCGTCGCCGGCGGCGTGGCGCGGGTTCGTCGTCGCGGCAAACAGTTGGCCGACCCCGCCGGTCGCGAGCACCGTCTCCGCGGCGTGAATCACGACCGTCGGCCCGCCGTTGCGCAGGGCCGTGATGCCGGTGACGCCGTCCGATCCGCTGTGCAGCGCAATCGCATGCAGGTCGCGGCACACCGTGATGTGCGCGCTCGCGCAGGCCTGCGCGAACAGCGCTTTTTGGATCGCGGCGCCGGTCCGATCGCCGTCGGCGTGCAACACGCGCGGCATCGAGTGTCCCGCTTCCAGATGAAGATCCGGACCCGGGCCGTCGCCGCAGGCGTCGAAGCGCATGCCGGCACGTTCGAGAAAATCGATCGCCTCGACCGCGGCGCCGATGATCGCGTCGGTCATCGACTCCGAGCCCGAATGATCGGCCGCGCGCAGCGTATCGGCGGCATGCAGCGCGACCGAATCGCCCTGCCCGACCGGCGCCGCGATGCCGCCTTTCGCCAACTCCGTGCTCGAAGCTTCGGGACCTTCCGGCGCGAGCAGCAATACTCTTCGGGGCGCCGCGTTGAGCGCGGCGCTCAGACCGGCGGCGCCGGCGCCGATGACGAGAATTTCAGTATCCATGGATTCCATGATGCGATGGTGTCGCGGGCCTCAAAGCGCGAGCATGCGCTCGATCGGGCGCCGCGCACGCGCGGCGGTCGCCGGATCTATCATGATTTCATTGGAGCCGTCCTGCAGTACCAGCTCGACGTTGTTCAGCGTGATCGATTTCATGTAGCTGCATAGATTGCATGGCTTGAGAAATTCGATTTCCGGATGAAGCATCGCGACGTTGTCGGCCATCGAACACTCGGTCAGCAGCAGCACGCGCCGGGGGCGTCGCTCGCTCAGGTAATCCGCCATCGCCGACGTGGAGCCGACGAAGTCCGCGCGCTGTTGCACGTCGCGCGTGCATTCGGGGTGTGCGAGCACGACGGCGCCGGTCGTGGTCCGGTAGTCGTCGATGTCGACGCCCGAGTACTTGACATGCACCTCGCATTGACCCTGGGAACTCACGATCTCGAGGCCGGTGCACGCCGCGACGTAGCCCGCCAGATGCTGATCCGGAACCATGATGATCTTGTGCGCCCGCAACGAGCGCGCGACGGACACCGCATTGGCCGACGTGCAGCAGATATCGACCTCAGCCTTCACCGCGGCCGATGTGTTTACGTAGGCGACTACGGGTGTCCCCGGATGGCGTTCGCGCAGATTGCGAATATCCTGCGGCGAAATCGACGCGGCGAGCGAACAGCCTGCTTGCAGGTTCGGCAGCAGGACGGTCTTGTCCGGGCAGAGCAATTTGGCGGTCTCCGCCATGAACTCGACCCCGCAGACGACGATGACTGGCGCATCGCAGCGGGCCGCATACCGGGCCATTGCGAGGGAATCGCCGACGAAATCGGCAATTCCCGCGGTGATCAGCGGGGATTGGTAGTTGTGGGCCACGACGACGGCATTGCGCTCGCGTTTCAGCGCGACGATCGAACCGATCAGAGGTAAGCTGAGCGCTATCTCGGCCGACGGAACCACATGCGCCAATCGGGAAATCAGATTTTCTTCGGCCGAGCCGCGGGTTCGGCCGGCGCGGGCTGCGGGTCCGGGGCGGGAAATCACCAATTCACTAGGGGTTGCCATTCGATGAGCGTACGTAGGTGTCAAGCGCCAAAAACTGATTCAGGTCATTTTCGGGGCGGATCGGAGATCGATGTTCATGCGTGATGAGGGCCATGGGGACTGCGAACTCTGTGGTTTGCGCCGCATCTGCTTTCCGGGCCGCATCGCGGCCGAGGGACGCTCGAGCCAGCGGCAGCTGCGCATCCGCCGCGCCCGCATCACCCGCGGCACGGCGCTGTACCGCATGGGGGACCGGGTCGAATCGTTCCACATGGTGCGCAGCGGCTGTATCAAGGAGATCGGGGGCTCGAGCGGAGCAGCCGATTCGATCGTCAACTTTTGTGTGCCGGGAGAGTTGTTGACCGTGCAAGCGGCGCGCAGCGCGCGCAGCCAGACGACCACGATCGCGGTCGAGACCTCTTTCATCTGCGGCGTGCCGTGGCGGATATTCCATCAAGTCTGCGCGGCAACCCCGGAGGTCGCGGGCGAGTTCATCGACCTGGTCGCGAAAGCCGGCGCGAGTACGCGCGAGCTGCTGTCGATGATTCGCGCCAAGGGTGCGCTCGAGAGGGTCGCCGGATTCCTGTTGAACCTGCGCGGACGCATGCAATTTCGCGCGTTCAGCGAGCGGCAATTCCGCTTGGGCATGAGCCGAGACGACATCGCGAACTATTTGGGTCTGCGCAGCGAGACGGTCAGCCGCTGTTTCTCGGAGTTGGCGCGCCGGGAGCTCGTCGAAGTGCGTGCGAAGCGCGTACAGATAATGAATCCCCAAGAATTGCGCCGGGTGTACTCGGGCGAGACGGCCGCCGTTCTCGAGTGAACGGCGCGCCAACGAAGGACATCCGCAACGGATCCATGTCAGCGGGCGGCGAGCCGCGGGTAGACCCGACGCGCATTGCCCTCGAAGATCTTATAGCGGTCCTCGGCCGGGATCGGCAGCGCGTCCAGGTAGCGCTTGGTGTCGTCGAAGTAGTCGCCGGTCTCGGGATCGATGCCGCGCACCGCGCCGACCATTTCCGAACCGAACAGGATGTTTTCGATCGGAATCACCTTCAACAGCAATTCGATTCCCGGCAAATGATAGACGCAGGTATCGAAGAATACGTTCTTCAACAGCGATTCCTTGAGCGGCGGCCTCTTCAGATCCTGCGCCAGTCCGCGGTACCGGCCCCAATGAAACGGCACGGCGCCGCCGCCATGCGGAATGATGAAGCGTAAGGTCGGAAAATCCTTGAATAGATCCGCCGTCAGGAATTGCATGAACGCCGTCGTGTCGGCGTTGATGTAATGCGCGCCCGTGGCGTGAAAATTCGGATTGCATGAGGAACTCACATGCACCATCGCGGGTACGTCGAGTTCGACCATTTTTTCGTAGAGCGGATACCAATGCCGGTCGGTCAGCGGCGGCGAGGTCCAATGTCCGCCGGACGGATCCGGATTCAGGTTGCAGCCGACGAAGCCCAGCTGCAGCACGCAGCGCTCGAGCTCCGCCGCGCTTTGCGCCGGCGCGACGCCCGGGGATTGGGGCAACTGGCAGACACCGACGAAATTGTCCGGATACAGTCCGCATACGCGGTGGATCAAGTCGTTGCACGTCTCGGTCCAGCGGCGGCTCGTGGTTTCGTTGCCGACGTGGTGCGCCATCGCCGATGCGCGCGGCGAGAATATCGTCAGGTCCGTGCCGCGCGCGCGCTGCAGCTTGAGCTGCGCGTTCTCCAGGCTTTCGCGGATCTGATCGTCGCCGATCGGCGTCCGTGCGGACAGCGGCAAATCGATCCCGTCCTTGAGGCCGGCGATTTGCGCGTCGCGAAATTTCTGCAGCGCGGCCGGCGCGGTCGTGTAATGCCCATGGCAGTCGATGATTTTCATATCGGGCCTCAGCCGTTCCAATACATACGCGTCGGATTCGTGACGAGAATCTGCCGCTGAAGATCCGGTTGCGGACAAATCTCGCCGAACAAGTCTACGAGCTCGCCGTCGTTCGGCATGTCCTTGGTGATGTTCGGGTGGGGCCAGTCGGTGCCCCAGAGTATGCGCGCGGCGTCCGTCGCGACGAGTGCCTGCGCGAACGGCACGGCGTCGCGGAACGGCCGCTTGCCGACCGAAACGCGCTCGGCGCCGCATATCTTGATCCACGCGAGCGGGTTATTGCGGTACAGATCGAGCAGCGATTGAAACGGCCGCTGTTCGAGCCCGTCGGCGGCCTTGACCCGGCCCATGTGATCGATGATGAACGGCACGTCGATGCGGCGCAGGAGGTCCCGTTGGGCGAGGATGTCGTCGGCGTCGAAGTGCAGCACGACGTGCCAGCCCATGGGTTTGATCCGCGCGACCAAGCGGTGGAACACGCCAAGGTCGGGCACGCCGCCCAAGTGCTTGACGAAATTGAAGCGGATTCCACGGATGCCTCCGGCATGCAGCGCGGCCAGCTCGCGCTCGGTGATGCCGTCCTCGACGCAGGCGACGCCGCGATACGCGCCTTGGCTCGACGCGATCGCATCCAAGGTGACGCGCATGTCGGTGCCGTGGCAGCTCGCGTGCACGATCACGGCGCGCTCGACCCCTATGTGCGCGTGCAGCCGCCGCAAGGCCTCGACCGGAGCATCGGGCGGCGTGTAGGCGCGGTCGGGCGCGTACGGAAATTTCACCGCCGGCCCGAACACGTGGCAGTGCGCATCGCAAGCGCCGGGCGGCAGCACGAGCTTCGGCTTTGCGGGACTCGGATCCGGCGGCATGCAGGTCTTGTTGGGGTTCTTGGCGGGGATGTTCATTTCTTGAATTCTCGCGCAAACGAGGCTTCGTCCTCGACGTACTTGAGCCCGGCTTTTGCGAGCGCCTCGCGCATGCCGTACACATCCAGGCCGAGTTCACCGGCGGCCAAGCGTTTGCGCGTCGCCGCCTCCTTGATCTCGCGCTTTCCGGCCGCCTCGGCGACCTCGGCGCAGCGGGCCTTCGGCACCACGACGACACCGTCATCGTCGGCGACAATCGCATCGCCCGGGCGCACGAGCGCGCCCGCGCACACGATCGGCGTGTTGACCGATCCCAGCGTCGCCTTGACGGTGCCTTTGGCGCAAACCGCCTTCGACCATACGGGGAAGCCCATTTCGCGCAGTTCCGCGACGTCGCGGCACGCCGCGTCGATGACGAGTCCGAGGCCGCCGCGCGCGCGAAACGAAGTCGCGAGCAGATCGCCGAAGAAGCCGTCCGCATTGTCCGAGGAGAGCGCGAGCACGGCGACGTCGCCCGGGCGCAGCATCTCCGCCGCGACGTGCAGCATCCAGTTGTCGCCCGGGTGCGCGAATATCGTCACTGCCGTTCCACAGAGCTTCGCGCCGGGGTAGATCGGGCGCATGTAAGGGGCCATCAGGCCCACCCTGCCCATCGCCTCGTGGATCGTCGCGACGCCGTATTTGGCGAGTTCGGCGACGCTGGATGCGGCGGCGCGCGTGATGGTTCGGACCGCAATGCCGGATTGACCGATCATCGACTCCCCCTTCGTGAAAAATGTGTAGTGGGACGCTGATGACGTATACTACCAAGGAATGAAGAATATACCTGGTATTGCATTTCGGCATAGCGAATGGACTTGAAGCAGCTCGAATATTTTCGCCATGTCGCGGAACTGGGAAGTTTCACGCGTGCCGCGTCCTTTCTCTCCATCGTCCAGCCGGCGTTGAGCCGTCAGGTGCGCCAACTGGAAGTCGAACTCGGCCAAAATCTGTTCGAGCGCAACGGCCGCGGCGTCGTGCTGACCGATGCCGGCACCCGCCTTCTCGAGCATACCCGGGGTATCTTGAATCAGATCGGGCGCGCTCGGCAAGACCTCGAGGACCAGCGCAACGGCGATACCGGACACGTGGTGCTCGGCTTGCCGCCGAGCCTCGGCCGCAGCGTGACCGTGCCGCTCGTCAAGGCGTTCAAGCAGGAATTGCCGAACGCGCAGTTGGCAACGGTCGAGGGCCTCACCGCGTACATACTCGAGTGGCTGAGTCTAGGCCGCGTCGACTGCGGGCTCGTGTACAACGCGACGCCCTCGCCGGCCGTCAACATCGTGCCGCTGCTCGAGGATCAACTCTACTTGATCGCGCCGCGTAGCGGCGCTGCGGCGCGCAAGGCGCCGCGCAAATCGATCATGCTCGCCGAACTCGCCGATTACCCGCTGATCATTCCCAGCCGCCCGCATTCGATCCGCATGTCCGTCGAGAACGCACTGACCGGCGTGAACCGCAAGATCAAGGTCGCGCACGAAATAGAATGCATACCGGCGGTCATCGATTTGGTCCGCCAGGGCCTGGGGTTCGCGGTGCTGCCGTTGAATGCCGTCACATCGACACGGTGGGCCGACGAAGTCGCGGCAAAGCCGATATTGGCGCCCACGCTCAAGACCCCGCTTTCGATCGTCACGTCCGCGCAGCGCCCTACCGGACCCTTGATGCGCAAGGCGATCGAGGTGATCCGCACGATCGTGCGGCAGGAAATCAGCTCAACCGACGCCACCCTGCCTTAGCGTCCACGCAATGGAGACTGCATGACTCAGCAACGCGACTACGAAAGCATACCGGGAACGTACGTGTACGACAGCGTGCGCGGGCGTATCGGCTACCATTTGAACATGTTCTGCATGTCGCTGAACAAAGCCGAGAATCGCGCGAAGTTCAAGGCCGATCCGGAGAAATACCTGGACGCATTCAAGCTGACCGCCGAACAGCGCCGCGCGGTGCTCGCGCGCGACTGGCTCGGCATGTTGAAGGTCGGCGGCAACATCTACTACACCATCAAGATAGCTTTCTGCGATGGTCTCACGTTCCAGGACGTCGCCGGCATGATGTCCGGCGTGCCGAAGGAGACCTACGCCGAGATGATGCTCGCGGGCGGGCGCAGCCCGCGCGGCAACCGCTATAAAGACAGACCCGACATTTAAGGTAAGGATATTCACCATGGCCAGAATCATCGCCGGTATCGGCACTTCGCACGTCCCCGCGATCGGCGTGGCGATGGACAAGGGACTGACCGCAACGCCGTACTGGGATCCGCTGTTCAAGGGATACGGTCCCGCGCGCGATTGGCTCGCCGGGCACAAGCCCGACGTCGCGATCATCGTCTACAACGACCACGCGTCGGCGTTCTCGCTCGAGCTGATTCCGACGTTCCTGATCGGCGTGGCCGACGAATTCCCGATCGCGGACGAGGGTTTCGGCCCGCGGCCGGTTCCGGTCGTCAAAGGCCATCCGGAGCTCGCGTGGCACATGGCCGAATCCCTGATCCTGAACGAGTTCGACATGACGATCGCGAACGAGATGCCGGTCGATCACGGGCTCACGGTGCCGCTGTCGGTGACCTGCGGCCAGCCGCAGGAGTGGCCGTTCCCGGTGATCCCGCTATGCGTCAACGTCGTGCAATATCCGCCGCCGACCGGCGCGCGCTGCTTCAAGCTCGGCCGGGCGATACGCAATGCCGTCGAATCCTTCGACGAGGATCTGAAAGTCGTGATCTACGGGACCGGCGGCATGTCGCATCAGCTGCAGGGCGAGCGCGCCGGGCTCATCAACCGGGAGTTCGATACCGCGTTTCTCAACCGCCTGACGAGCGATCCGCAGGCCCTATCGCGTCTGCCGCACACCGAATACATGCGCGAGGCGGGCTCCGAGGGCGTCGAACTCGTCATGTGGCACGTCATGCGCGGCGCGCTCGGCGACCACGTGCGCGAAGTCTACCGCCACTATCACGTGCCGGCGTCCAACACCGCCGCGGCGATCATCGTTTTGGAAAACAGGAGCGCGGCATGAAGGTCAGTCTCGTCGGCCAAGGGGCTTTCGGCATCAAGCATCTGGAGGCGATGGCGAAAATCGACGGTATCGAAGTGGTGTCGCTCGTCGGATCGAGCCGCGAGAGCGCGAGCGAGGTCGCGCGCCAGTGGAAGATTCCTCATTGGACCGGGGATCTCGCCGAGAGCCTCGCCTTGCCGGGCTTGGACGCGGTGATCCTGACCTCGCCGACCCATCTGCACGCCGCGCAAGGCGAGCAGTGCATGCGCGCCGGCAAGCACGTGATGATCGAAATTCCGATGGCCGACAATCTCGCCGACTCCGAGCGCCTGGTGCGCGTCCAGCAGGAGACGGGGGTCATCGCGATGGCCGGGCACACGCGCCGCTTCAATCCCAGCCACCAGTGGGTGCACAAGCGCATCCTCGCCGGCGAAATCAAGATTCAACAGATGGACGTGCAGACGTATTTCTTCCGCCGCACGAACATGAATGCGCTCGGCAAGCCGCGCAGCTGGACCGACCATCTCCTGTGGCATCATGCCTGCCACACGGTCGATCTGTTCCGCTACCAAACCGGCGAAACCGCCTCGAAGGCCTTCGCTTTGCAGGGTCCGATCCATCCGGCATTGGGCATCGCGATGGACATGAGCATAGGCCTCAAAGTTCCGTCGGGCGCGCTATGCACGCTGTCGCTGTCGTTCAACAACGACGGACCCTTGGGCACGTTCTTCCGCTACATCTGCGACAACGGCACCTATATCGCCCGCTACGACGAGCTGCTCGACGGCAAGGGCAATCCGATCGACGTCTCGAAGGTCGATGTATCGATGAACGGCATCGAACTGCAGGACCGGGAATTTTTCGCCGCGATCCGGGAGCGGCGCGAGCCCAACTCCAGCCTCGCGCAGTGCCTGCCGGCGATGCGCACCCTCGACCGGCTGGAACAGCGGCTCGCCGAGTGAACGCGGGCGGCGCGGCGCCGAGGAGCGCGACGCCCTAGGTGTCGGGTTCGAACGGCAAGCCGACGTAATTTTCGGCGAGACTCGTCATCGCGGCGCGCGATCCGCACAGATAATCCAATTCGGCGAGTTGGATGCGATGATCGAACGGATCGTCGGTGAACTTGTGCATGATCGACGTGAACCACCAGGAAAACCGCTCGGCTTTCCAGATGCGCCGCAGGCAGCGGTCGGAGTAGCGATCCAGTCCGGCCGCGTTGCCGGTGCGGTAATGCTCGACCAGCGCGCGGTACAGTACGCGTACATCCGCGGCCGCGAGGTTCAAGCCCTTCGCGCCCGTCGGCGGCACGATATGCGCGGCATCGCCGCAGAGGAATAGCCGGCCGAAGCGCAGCGGTTCGACGACGAAGCTGCGCAACGGCGCGATGCTCTTTTCGATCGACGGACCGGTCGTGACCGCCTCGCCGATTTCGCGCGGCAGGCGCATGCGCAGCTCGTCCCAGAAGCGCAGGTCCGGCCAGTCTTCCACCTTGTCCGCGAGCCCGCATTGCACGTAATAGCGGCTGCGCTTGGCCGAGCGCATGCTGCACAAGGCGAAGCCGCGCGCATGATTCGAATAGATCAGTTCGGATGCGACCGGCGGCACGTCGGCGAGGATGCCGAGCCAGCCGAACGGATAGATGCGCTCGAAGTTGCGCGTCGATCCCGCCGGCAGGCTTTGCCGGCAGACGCCGTGGTAGCCGTCGCAGCCGGCGATGAAATCACAACGCAGTTCTTGTGCTTTGCCGTCGCGACGGTAGCGCACGAGCGGATGCGCGGAATCGAGGCCTTCGACGCAGACGTCGGCCGCTTCATAGACGAGACGGCCGCCGGCCGCCGCGCGCGCATCCATCAAGTCCTTCGTCACCTCGGTCTGGCCGTAGACGGACACTTCGTCGCCGGTGAGTCCTTTGAGGTCGATGCGCACGTTGCGCTCGGCGAACGCGAGCGCTATCCCATCGTGTACGAGCCGTTCGTGCAACAGGCGTTCGCCGACCTTTGCCTCGATCAGCAGGTCGACGGCGACCTTTTCCAGGATGCCCGCGCGAATGCGGCCGGCGACGTGATCGCTCGTCTGGCGCTCTAGAACGACGCTGTCTATGCCGCTCAGGTGCAGTAGCTGGGACAGCAACAGACCCGAAGGGCCGGCGCCGATGATCGCGACTTGCGTCTTCTGCATGAACGCAGCGTATCAGCGCGGCCCGCGGCCTCTTGCACGATCCGTCTGCGGGCTGGTATTTATCCGTCAGTACCGGGGCCTAAGCCGCGGCGAAACGCGCTCGGCGAGACGCCGTGGTGGCGGCGGAAGAAGCGGCAGAAATACGCGGGATCGGCAAACCCGAGTTCGGCGCCGATCGCGCCGACCGAGCCCGCGACGTAGATCAGGCGGCGCCGCGCTTCGAGCGCGAGGCGCTGCTGAATCCAGTCGAATGCCGTCGCGCGCCCCGACCCGCGACAGAGGCGGTTCAAGCTGGATTCCGAAATACCGAGCGCGCGCGCGTAGCGTGCGACGGACCAATGCTGCAGGAAGCGCTGCTCGACGAGAAGCCGGAAGCGCCTTAGGCGCTCGCGACCGAGGCCGAGCGCAAACTCGGCCGGTGTTTCCTCGGCGCTCGCGGCGGCGATCAGCCACAGCGCGGAGCACGCGAGCCAGCCGCCGACCGGCGTGTGCAGGCTGTCCGGCTCGCGGAACTCCTGCAGCAACCGCTCGAACAACGGCGCGACGCGCCGCGCGAGCGGCGACTCTGCGCCGAGGTTCGCCGCGCGTGCCGCGGTGAACAAGGTTTCGATCGGTGCACGCTGCGCGGCCGGCGCGACCGTCAGCAAGCGCTCGAGATCGACGGTCAAGACATAGCCTTGCGTGTCCGCGCGAAAGCCGAATCCATGCACGGTTCCAGCCGGGATCACGATCAGCGCGGGGGCGTCGAGGTCGCTCTGCGCCGCATCGAGCGAGACGTGCGCGGGCCCTTGACGTACGAGCAAGCATTGACAGAGTCCCGCATGGCGGTGCATCGCGATCTTCCACATGTACTTGCGGCTGCGCGACTGAATGTCCTCGATATGCAGGAAGTCCGTCTGCGGTCGATCGCGGATGGGTTCGCCGTAGAGCGAAAAGCTTGGAATTCGGCGCGGATGCCGTAGCGCGCCGTCTGGCCGTCTCATGCGCGAATTGTAGCCGCGGCGCGCGCAAACTCCTACCCGGCCGC
>VFSW01007053.1_pt1 | contig 16390 bp, 12 predicted proteins | sample 5358111 | NCBI WGS metagenome assembly VFSW01 (sample SAMN11554181, study PRJNA540505) | mine drainage metagenome | isolation source: sediment from site ElyBrook_90M | place: USA: Ely Copper Mine, Vershire, VT | collected 2017 | reverse complement strand
GGCGCGCGGGCGGGAGCGAAGGATCTCCGGGGCCGCGACGTTATCATTCTTTCTCCCCAATGCTCGGCGCTCCACCCTGCTGTTTTATCCTCAGCGTGGGCGGTCTGCGGACGGGAGCGAAGGATCTCCGGTGCAGCGACGCGATCATTCTTTGGCCCCAATGCTCGGCGCTTCGCCAAAGATCCTTCGCTTCGCTCAGGATAAACTGAGAAAATCCGCTCATGGGTTCCTCGCTCCGCATGCTGCGCGTCATCGACTCGCATACCGCCGGTCAGCCAACGCGCGTGATCATCGAAGGCGGGCCGCACGTCGGCGACGGGCCGCTCGCCGAACGACGCGAGCGGCTGCGAAAAAACTTCGATCGGTTCCGCTCCGCGGTGGTCGGCGAGCCGCGCGGCTCTGACGCACTCGTCGGCGCGCTCCTCTGCACGCCCACGGATCCGAACTGCGCCTCCGGCGTGATTTTTTTCGACAACGGCGGCTACCTCGGCATGTGCGGCCACGGCATGATCGGATTCGTAGCCACGCTCGAATATCTCGGCATGCTCAAAGGCGGCGGCCCGCACCGTATCGAGACGCCCGTCGGCGTCGTTACCGCGCAACTCCACCCGTCGGGCGAGATTTCCATCGACAACGTCGCCAGCTTCCGCCACAAGAAGAATGTCGTGGTCACAATCGATGGATCGACATACGCCGGCGACATCGCCTTCGGCGGCAATTGGTTTTTCCTCGTCAATCACCATCGCGAGGATTTGAGTGTCGAACGCGTGGAGCGGCTGACCGGTCTCGCGCGCGCCATCCGGCAAGTACTCGTTCGCGACGGCATCTCCGGCGCGAACGGTGAGCCGATCGATACCGTCGCGTTTTTTGCGCCGCCCCACCGCGCCGATGCGCGCAGCCGCAACTTCGTTCTCACTTCGGGCAAAACCTACGACCGCTCTCCGTGCGGCACGGGCACGAGCGCGAAGCTCGCATGCCTTTTCGAAGACGGGCTGATCAAAGAAGGAGAAAACTGGCGGCAGGAGAGCATCGTCGGCACAGTGTTCGATGGATCGGTGAACGTGGTGGACGGCGCGGTCCGCCCTACGATTCGAGGCGCCGCGTACATCACCGCCGATTCGACGCTGATCATCGACGAGCGCGATCCTCTCTGCTGGGGGCTGGCGTAAATGACATCGTGGATTGAGCGAAGCAACGAAAACTCGTCCCTCCTCCTCGACATCCTCGTGAAGTACAGCCCCGAGGCGGCATCGCGCTTCGGCGTGGAAGGACACGATGCCGAAGTCATGTCGCTGCCGCTCGACTTTCACGCGCGGATGATTGCGGACCTCGAGGCGGCGGCATCACAGTTCCACGCAAGACTGACCGCGGAAACCGATCCGAACGTCCGCCAGGATTTGCAGATCCTGATCGAGTCGACGCAGCTCAACATCGACTCCATCCGCCTCGGGGACAAGTACAACCTTCCCTACTTCGACATCCCCCAAACGCTGTTTCTCGGACTGCGCACGCTTCTCGACGATCGCGTGGCGCCCGTGCGTCGCAGCGCCGCGCTGGTCCGACTCCGCAAATACGCCGGCCTCGAGCCCGGAACGACGCCATTGACCGATCAGGCGATCGCCTACACCCGCGCGCATTTCACCGACGCAAATCTCCTCGGCCCGTTTCGCGACAATCTCACGCGCGACATGGCGAACGCTCCGCGTTACATCGCCGGCATTGGCGGGCTGTTCAAGCAATACAACCTCGGCGGATATGAGGCGGGGCTCGAGGAACTGAAGAAGCAGGTCGACGTGTATCAGGCGTTTCTGCGCGAGGAGGTCGTCCCGCGACAGCGCAGCGACTTCCGTCTTCCCGAGGAGCTGTATCGGCATGCGCTGCGGCAGTTCGGCAACGACATGCCGCTGGAAGAACTGATCAGTCGCGCCAAGACATCGTTCCGCGAAGTGCAGAACGAGTTGAACGCGCTCGCGCCGCAGGTGGCGAAGGAGAAAGGGCTGGCGTCCGCGGACTATCGCGACGTCATCCGCGAGCTGAAAAAGCAGCAGTTCGACGGCGAGGCGATCCTGTCGCACTATCAATCGCGCATGAAGCAGATCGAGGCAATCATCGCCGCGAACGGAATCGTCTCCCTGCCGCGGCGGCCGACGCAGTTCCGTCTGGCGACCGAAGCGGAAACTGCGGCGATCCCGGCGCCGCATCTCGATCCGCCGCGCCTCATCGGGAACACCGGCGAGCAGGCGATTTTCGTTCTGCCTCTTCGCATTCCGGCCGAGGGAGGCAAAGGTGAGATCGGCTACGACGATTTCACGTTCGAGGCTGCGTCGTGGACGTTGGCGTCGCACGAGGCGCGGCCGGGGCACGATCTGCAGTTCGCTTCGATTCTGGAGGGAAGCGTGTCGCTGGCGCGCGTGCTCTTTGCCTTCAACAGCGTGAACGTCGAAGGATGGGCGCTGTACGCCGAGGCGGAGATGAAGCCGTATGAACCGCCTGAGGGACAGCTCATCGCGCTGCAGCACCGGCTGATGCGCGCCGCGCGGGCGTTCATCGATCCGTCGCTGCAGCTCGGGCGGATGTCGCGCGATGAGGCCTATCGCGTGCTGGAAGATCAGGTCGTTCTGTCGCACGCCATGGCGGTGCAGGAAGTGGAACGCTATACGTTCTGGGCGCCGGGCCAGGCGCCGTCGTACTTCGTCGGCTACTCCCGGCTGATGGAGCTGCGCACCGACGTCGAGCGGATGTTAGGCCAGAAATTCGATCGCAAGAGCTACCACGACTTCGTCCTCGCCCAGGGCCTCGTCCCGCCGCATCTGCTTCAAGACGCGGTGATCAACGAATTCGTTACGGCGCGGTGAAGTTGGAATCAACGCAAACCGTCCGCGAGTTGCCAATGGCATGCGATTGAACAGATCTCTATCTATAGTCGCGCTCGCCGCCTTCGGATTCGGATGCCAGCTGAACGCTCAGGCGGTCAACCACGCCATTCCCGCCCCGGTTGTCGACGCAACCTCTGCGAGTGGACCGCAGACTGCGGTGCTCGCCGGGGGCTGCTTCTGGGGACAGCAGGGACTGTTCGAACACGTGCGCGGCGTGACGAAGGTCGTCGCCGGCTACTCCGGCGGATCGAAGTCGACGGCGTTCTACCCCGTCGTCGGAACGGAGAAGACGAGGCACGCGGAGTCGGTGGAGATCACGTTCGATCCGAAGCAGATCACGTATGGACAGCTCCTGCAGATTTTTTTCTCCGTGGCTCACGACCCGACGGAGCTGAACCGGCAGGGGCCGGACAGGGGACCGAGCTATCGGTCGGAGATTTTCTTTGCCTCGCCGGAGCAGGAGCGGGTGGCGCGCGCCTACGTCGAGCAGTTGACGAAGGCGAAGATCTTCGGCGCGCCGATCGTCACGCGGATTGACCCGTTGAAGGGCTTCTATCCGGCCGAGGATTACCATCAGGACTACCTGATCCACAATCCCGATCAGCCGTACATCGTGTACAACGACCTGCCGAAGATCGCGGCGCTGAAGCGGGTCTATCCGCAGTTCTATCGCGCGGCGCCGGTCATGCTGCGATCGGCAAGCAGATGAACGCAGTTCTCTGGCCAGCTACGGCCGGGCGGGAATCGGTCACTTAGAGATCGGTTAAGGCGCCGAGGGCTGGAAGTCCCATCCCCACACCGAGGGGCCAAACAGAATTGGCTGCCATGTGAGATCCCAACGCAACGGCACGATCACGCGGGCTCCATGGTTGAGGGACTCAAAGTGATGGGGCGAGGCCAACTTTACGACTGCCCTCATCAGCCGATTGTCGCCGTGGCTATAGCAAATGCGCTGGACGGTGCCATCAGCGTTGATGAACACGTCGACCCACGCACTCGCATTCACCTGCGGCACTACCTCGAAGGGATATTCGGGTTGAAACATCAATAGGTCGAGGCGGGGAAAATTATGGATCCTCTGGTATCTGATGACATCGATGTATGGCTGAACAGCCTTCCGACCTTCGACTCGCATCGCGGATTCAAATCCCGGAGGCGCGCACGGAGGAGTCGCGGCAGACAGCGGTGCGGCGCACAGCAAGGCAGAGAGAAAGGCGTTGAGAATCTGCCTTTTGCTCATCGTGATCAGCATAGCGCGCGCGGTCGCCCGATCAAATCGACGCAGCGGTGACGAAAATCGAAATCGGCCCGGGCGGCGGCTCGAAGCAGGATCCGGGCGGCGAGCAAAGATACTCTCCCCGGCGTAGAACGCTTACGCGACGATCCGCGCCTTCTCGTAAAGAAACTCTGGCGCGAAATCGGCTCCGTTCGGCCAAACAATCGTGCCGATGTCGGGATTCACTGAGAATTGCTTGAAGTATTCGATGTCGCGCAACGGCGCGAAGACCGGACCTTTCAGCTCGCGGCTGAGATCCACCTCTCCTTCGGTACCGTCTTCGAAGCGAAGCCACACGGTGTGCCCGCCGACATATCGCGCTTCTACGACATCGAACATAAATCACTCCAGCGGCTCAATTTTCTTCAGTTCCTCTCCCTGTATAGCCAACTGCCAATCACTGGCCAACTCGTCCCGGTGCATATCGAGCGTGAACGCAGATTGCTCGAAGGATTCATGCTGACGCTCCAGCGACCCATGCCGCTCGACTTCTTCGGTCAGGCGAAAGTCGTCGCTGGATAAACCAAGGGCGACCGTCGCCGGCCGCCCTTTGCGCTGCGTGAAATGCGAGACTCGTGGCGGGTCTATGCCATTCGCCTACGAGCACCCGCTCGTGCTGCCGCAGTTGAGGCATTTGTAGCAGGCGCCGTTGCGCACCATGATCGCGCCGCAGTCGGAGCAGCTCGGGGCGTCCTGCTGGAAGCGGATCGGCGGCTTGGCCACCTTGGGGTTCGGCGCGTCGGCCTCCTTCGGCGGAGTGACCACCGGCGCCAGATTCTGCACGAAGCTCACATCCGTCTTGTTCAGCGGGACGACGTTCGTGGCCTCGGCCGCGGAGGCGGGCTCAACCTCGTCGCGAAGGATCACGCCCGCCTGCTGCTGCTCCTCGCGGGGCAGGAACTTGATCGCCAGCCACTTGAAGATGTAGTCCATGATCGACTTCGCCATCGGAATCTCGGGATTCTTCGTGAAGCCCGACGGCTCGAAGCGCGTGTGCGTGAACTTGTCGACCAGCAGCTGCAGCGGCACGCCGTGCTGCAGGGCAAGCGACGTCATGGTGGCGAACGAGTCCATCAGCCCGGAGATCGTCGACCCTTCCTTGGCCATGGTGATGAAGATCTCGCCCGGCGTTCCGTCCTCGTACTTGCCGACGGTGATGTATCCCTCGTGGCCGCCGATGGAGAACTTGTGCGTGATCGACTCCCGCTCGTCCGGCAGCCGGCGCCGCTGGGCCGACGGGGCAACGCCGAGCTCCGCGAGCTTCTCCTTCTCCCTGGCGGTCGACAGTGGCTGCGAGCGCTTGCATCCGTCGCGATACACCGCCACCGCCTTCAGCCCGATCCGCCACGCCTCGTAATACGCCTGCTCGATCTCCTCGGCCGTCGCGTTGTTCGGCATGTTGATGGTCTTGGAGATCGCGCCGGAGATGAACGGCTGCACGGCGCCCATCATCCGCAGATGTCCGAGGTAGTGGATCGACCGTGTGCCGTGCGCCGGCTTGAACGCGCAATCGAACACCGACAGATGCGACTCGAGCAGATGCGGCGCGCCCTCGATGGTGTCGTTCTCGTCGATGTAGTGGACGATCTCGTTGATCTGCTTTGCGTCGTACCCGAGGCGCTTGAGGGCAACCGGGACGGTCTGGTTGACGATCTTCAGCATCCCGCCGCCGACGCGCTTTTTGTCTTTGACCAGGCCGATGTCGGGCTCGACGCCGGTGGTGTCGCAATCCATCATGAAGGCGATCGTGCCTGTGGGCGCCAGGACGGAGATCTGCGCGTTGCGATAGCCGAACTGCTGGCCGAGGGCGTACGCCTCGTCCCACACCTTCGTCGCCGCGTCGGCGAGATCGGCCGGCAGCGCGCGGGTGTTGGTGCGGTACGCGGAGCGGCGATGCTTGTCGATGACGCGGAGGAACGGCTCCTCATTGAGCCCGTATCCGGCGAACGGCCCGAGCTTCTCGGAGATGCGCGCCGACTGCGCGTACGACTCGCCGGAGAGAATCGACGTCACCGCGGCTGCGTAGTCGCGCCCTTCGTCGCTGTCGTACGGCAGGCCGCGAGCCATCAGCAGCGCGCCGAGGTTCGCATAGCCGATGCCGAGCGGCCGAAAGGCGTGTGAGTTCCGCTCGATGGCCTCGGTGGGATACGAGGCGTTGTCGACGGTGATCTCCTGCGCGGTGATCACGATGCGCAGCGCCGCGCGATAGGCCTCGACGTCGAATCCGTTCGCGTCGGTGTAGAAGCGCATCAGATTCAGCGAAGCCAGATTGCACGCCGAGTCATCGAGGAACATGTACTCGGAGCAGGGATTCGAGGCGTTGATGCGCGCCGTGTTCGAGCACGGATTCCAGTCGTTGACCGTGGTGTCGAACTGCATGCCGGGATCGCCGCACACCCACGCCGACTCGGCCATCTTGTGCATCAGGTCGCGCGCTTTGTATTTGCCCATGACGCGGCTGTGGTCGGTGACCGCGCGCGTCTCCCAGTCGCCTCCCTTTTCGTAGGCACGCATGAACTCATCGGTCACGCGCACGGAGTGGTTCGCGTTCTGGAACTGCACCGAGTCGTAGGCGCCGCCGGGCGAGTTGAACGCGCCGTCGTAGCCGGCCTCGATCAGAGCCCAGGCCTTCCGCTCCTCGCGCTCCTTCGAGTCGATGAACTCCATGATGTCGGGATGATCGGCGTTGAGGATGACCATCTTCGCCGCGCGCCGCGTCTTGCCACCGCTCTTGATCACGCCGGCGAACGAGTCGTAGCCGCGCATGAACGACACCGGCCCCGAGGCCGTGCCGCCGCCCGCGAGATACTCCTTCGAGGAGCGGATGTTCGACAGATTCGATCCCGTCCCCGAGCCGTACTTGAACAGCATCCCCTCGGTTCTGGCCAGCGTGAGGATGGAGTCCATGGTGTCCTGCACCGAATTGATGAAGCACGCCGAGCACTGCGGCCGCGGCTCGATGCCGACGTTGAACCAGACCGGCGAATTGAACGAGGCCATCTGATAGAGAAGGATGTGCGTCAGTTCGTCGCGGAAGGCGTCGCCGTCTTCGACCGTGGCGAAGTAGCCGCCCTCGCGTCCCCACTGGGTCATCGTGCGCACCACGCGTCCGATGAGCTGGCGGACGGAGGTCTCGCGATCGGGCGTCCCGATGTGGCCGCGGAAATACTTCGAGACCACGACGTTGGTGGCCATCTGCGACCAGAACTTCGGCATCTCGACGTCTTTCTGCTCGAAGACCACCTCGCCGCGCTCGTTGGTGATCACCGCGGAGCGCTGCTCCCACTCGCAGGTGTCGAACGGGTCGACGCCCGGCTTGGTGAAATATCGCTCGATCGAGATTCCTCCGGTGCGAGTCTGACTGCGGCCCGGACGTGCGGGCGTCGTGTTCGATCGGGGGCGAAGCGCCGGGGAAATGTCCATGCTCGTCATGATTCCTCTCTCCTCACCGAAACAAAGGCGCCCCGCGAGGGGGCGCCTCACAGTCGAAATGTGGTGGCGGTCAGCGTGCGGACCAGCGCAGCGGCGCCGGCCGGCTCTGAGGTACGGGCGATTTCACCTTCACAGTCACCTGGTATTCGCGAATGTTCAAGGAAACCGACCGCAGCGGAGACCGGACGGCCAAACGCGACTGCTTCACATCCTTCATCGGTCCTCCCTCGCCCATAAGATGTTGTGGTTGCAGGACAACCTACGCCCTGTAGAACCCTCTGTCAAGGGGTGACCGAAAATCGATGAGGCCATACACGAATGAGAACATGAGATCGAGCTTAACTATTCGCTGGATCATGGGTTTAGCGAGAGAACTGGCCCGCAGGATTCTGGCGACTTCTCCGCCGTAATTCCACCAGTTTCTCGCAGGAAATCCGCAGAGTTTTGCACACCATTTTCACGTCAAATCCGCAGATTTTCAGCCTCTTTTCCACATGATTTGAACATCATTTTCACACAGATTAGTATGCACAATTTTTCCGCAGCCTTTTCGCAGGAATTAGCGGGCTCGGCCGGAGAGAAAAATAGCGAAAAAGCGGCGTGAGGCCGCGGGTGCGGAAAACGCCGGCGCCAGATTGCGCAAGCGTCGAAATCGCCGATTTCCACCGAGTGCACAACGCGTAGGGCACGGCTGTGCGCCGCGCCGCAGTGGGCCACACAAACCGTAGGGCACGGCTGCGCCGTGCCGAACTCTGGCTCGGCCGGTTTGAACGCGCCGCAGTGGCTCGAATAAAGCGGACATGAAAACTCGAGCATCTCGGGGCGCGTCGATTCTGAACGGGGGGTTCGGCGCGGCGCAGCCGCGCCCTACGGACCGCACATCGGCGCGGAGGCGCGGGGGGGGGGGGGGGGCGCCCCCCCCCCCCCCCCCCCCGCGGCGCGGCGGCGCGGCGGGCGCGGGCCCCCGCCGCCACACAACGACACGATGGCTAAAACCGCACGATGGCCGTCAGCCGGTACGAGCGCGGCGTCTGATACGCATTGCGCGACGTCCCGAGGCCGTAGGAGGAGCGAACGTTCGCGCAGGTGGCGCTCGAATCGTTGCACCAGCCGATCAGGCTGGCCTGGATCTGCTTCTGCACGTCCGTCACGTTGAAGACTTCGCCCTTGACTCCGAGCTGCACGCCGCGATAGATCGGGAACGTCGCTTCGGCGCCGAAGTCGAGCTCATAAATCATCGGCAGACGATCGCTTCCTGCCGGAGCGTAGTAGTACGTCACGTTGCTTCCCGTCGGCACGCCGGGAGTGTTGATCACGGTGAGCGTGCCCTGCCGCTGATAGGTGTCGCCCGATTCGACCGTGAGCGCCGGCGCGAGATCGAGCTGCACGACGTGAATCGCCGGCACATGCCAGGCGGCATAGGCGCGCACCACGTGCGTCCTGTCGTAGGGCGCGAGCCCTTGCTTGTTGTAGGCGGCGGCGACGCCGCAATCGATGGTGCCAATCGTCGGATCGATCGCCGACTTGCACGGCATGCCGGCGTAGTTCGCCAGATCGGAAGAGATCGTCCCGAACTGATTGCCGGTGGTGCGCGACCAGGTGTACGACACCTGCGCGCCCCAGTCGTTGGCGAATCGTTTGTCGAACACAGCCTCCACCGCGTTGTACGTGCGCTTCGCGTACGGCAGGTTGACGAACGCCCGCGAGATTGCCGAACCGCCGGGCGAGAGGCTGATCTGATCGTCGATGATGTCGCTCCAGGCGCGGTGAATGCCGCGCAGGCTCAGGCCGAAGTTGCGGCCGTTCTGCCGCTCCAGTCCGAACGTGTATTCGTCGAGGTAAGTCGGCCGGATGTGGTTGACGCTCAGATTTGCGGCGCCGATGCTCTGGTGACCGCCGAAAACGTATTGCTGGCGCACCGGATCCCAGTTGTAGACGTCCCAGCTCGACTTCGGAGGCAGAAACGCGAACTGGTCGTCGAACTGCTGCAGGATCGACTGATAGAAACGGCCGTACGTGAGGACAGCCAGCGTCTTGCCGTCGCCGCGCAGATCGTACGTTCCCGAAAAGCGGGGAGAGACCGTTTTCGTGTTCACGACTTGCAGCCCGATGTCGCTCGATCCGGTCTGCAGCTCACCGCGAAGACCGACGTTGAGGAAGACGTGCGGCCCGATCTGGAATTTATCGAGGCCGTAGACGGCGACGTTCTTTCCCGTGGAGGTCGACGGAACGGGCGTGCCGTAGTCGCGGCGCTGATAGGGGACGAACGTGCCGCCCGCCAGATCGTACGACTTGTCGAGATAGAGCTGATTGCCGCCGAAGCGCTGGTCGACCGTCGAGCGGAGGCTCTGGTAGTCGGCGCCGACCTTGAACGTATGCGTCTGCCCGAAGAGGAGGCGGTAGTAGCTGGCCGCGAGATCGCCCTGCGTGCGGTTACGGTCCAGGTATCCGACGATTCCCGGCCCGTTGTAGAACAGGCCCGTGCTGAGATCCTCGTGCACCGGCGTGTCGGCGACGAAGGGGCGGAAGTTGATGTGGATCTTCGACACGCCCGCGCCCCCTTCGATGGCCAGGTTGTTGAGGGCCACCCCCGAATACTGGAGCGCGCGCGAAGAGCTTTGCTGGTCCTGAATGTTCATCGCGCCGAGGTCGCCGGCATAGCGAGGAATGGCGTTGATGCCGCCCTGCTGCCGGTCGATGGCGATGTTGTCGGTCGGTGACGCGTTCGCTTTCAGCACCAGCAGCTTGGAAGGAACGACCTGCCACGTCGCCTTGACGTCGTAGAAGCGGTCGCGCGGCGTGGAGACGAAATTCTGCGGCGCCTTCGGATCGAGCGTCTGCCGTTCCGGCGAAGGCTGCACGTCCCATTCATACGCGCCGAAAAACCAGGCGTGATCGCGCCAGATCGGACCGCCGAGCGTGGCCGAGTGCACGCGCACCAGCGAGTCGAATTTCTGCCGGGCGAACGAGGCGCCGGAGGTCGGGCTCACCCCTTGGTTCTGCGCGTTCCAGGCGTCGTTGGTCAGGATCTCCTTGTACGAGCCGAGGAACTGGTTCGTGCCGCTCTTGGTGATCACGTTGATGATGCCGCCGACCGCGCGGCCGTAGTCGGCCGACGCTGCCGAAGTAGTGACCGAGACTTCCTGAATCGCTTCGTAGGTGAAGTTCTGTCCGAATCCGCCGGTGGTCGGATCGGTGGTGTCGATGCCGTCGAAGAGGTAGAGATTGTCGGTGAAGAGCGCGCCGTGGAAATTCGGATTGGCGTTCGCGTTGCCGGGGAGCACCACCCCGGGCATGGTCATGGCCAGCGCCTGATACGAGCGGCCGACGGGAAGCCGCTGCGCAAGCTCGCTGGAGATCACTGTCGTCTGCGAGGCGTTGGTCTTGTCGACGATCGGAACGTCGCCCTGCACGGTGATGGTCTCGCTGGTCTTGCTCAGGCGCAGCCGCGCATTGATGATGGTCGTCTTCTCGACCTGCACCACGGCGTTGTTCGCCTAGAAGGTGTCGAATCCGGAGAGCGAGATCACGACCTTGTAGGTTCCGGGCTGCAGCAGCGGAAAGATGTATTTCCCCTGCGCATCGGTGGTCGTCGAGCGCCGCGAACCTTTATCGATATTGGTGATTTCGACCGTCGCTCCGGGCAGCGCCGCGCGCGAGTCATCGATGACCCGCCCGGCGATCGTGCCGAGCTGCGTGCCGTCGGCGAACAACATCGCCGGGACGAGCGCCACGGCCAGAAAAAGAACAAAACGACGCATACACCCCTCCTGCGCTTCCGACTGCGTCTCTGAGGAATGGCGAAAGTATACAGGAGGGAGGTTCGGCGAACGTGAGCAGGAGCACAATGGATTGCGGATTGCGGATTGGGGATTGCGGATTGGGGATTGCGGATTGCGGATTGCGGATTGACTATTTTGCGATTTGGCGCTCCGCTTCGATCGCCTCGCGTGTGCGTCCCACAGCTCGGGCTCGTTGCGCGAAACGCGTGGCGATCAGATCGAAATGGGCGCGCACTTCGGTATCGGAGCTTCTGGAAATCAAGGCCGCCTGATACGACTTGCGCGCATCCTCGTACGCCTCGGACAAGCGGCCGAGCTTCGCGAGCACTTCGCCGCGCAGCGAGAGCAGCAGCGTGTCGGCGGAAGAGTGGAGGCGTTCTCGATCGATGGCTGCCAAGGCAGCCGCCGGTTTCATTCCGTTCTTCCACAGGATCTCGAGGTTCCAGTACCGCACGAGATCGGTGGTCGTGAGGCCACGGAGATCGACCGGATTGTCGACTCTCTCTCCCCTTCGCCACTGCACATACTGCCGGAACGCCTCGGGGTATGGACGATCCGTGGACGTAAACTCCGCCTGAAATCTGCGGATGGCCTGCAGCGCGTCATCCCATCGCTTCAATTCACCGAGGGCAAGGACCTCTCCCTCGAGAAATTCGTACCGCCCGCGACCGATTCCGGTGCTCGCGTGCAGTCCAAGACCTCGGTTGTACCAGGCAACCGCGCGATCGAGCTGCCCCGCCAGATGAAACGAATGTCCCGCATCCCAGGCGACATCGGTCGGCGAGCTGGAAGAAGCCCACACGGCTTCGAATGCGCGCTCGGCTTCGTCCCCTCGGCCAGCCTTCACCAGGATCGTGGCGTACAGCCGGTTCGCCCACTCCGAAAGCACGGGATCCTCCGAAGCGGCCGCCGCTTCCACCGCCGCCTTTCCGGCGGCGAGAGCATCGGCAATGAAACCGCCCGATTCGAGTCTGGCGCTGTCGCGAAGGTCGCGGTAGGCGAGGTTCCGCGATCGAATTCGGTCGGCGAGCGGCGATCGGTAGTTGCGGAGCGGAAAACCATGAAAGTCGATGGGCTCGACGCGGCCGTCCATGTAGTGGATGAAAATTCGTTTTTGTTTCTGATCGAAGGTCACCTGCTTGAGGCCATGTACCGACGGCAGCAGTGAATACCAGAGCAACGCGCGACTCTCCGGATAGTAGGAATAGTTCGCATCGGGGGAGGACGCGATCTCGAATCCGTTTTGAGTCCTGCGAACGTCGATCGCCGCGACGCCGATCGCCCACCCCATCTTGTTGTTGATTCCCTGGAGGAGGATCTCTTTGCGGCCATCGCCGTTGAGATCGACGGCTCCACCGTAATGATGCTGCCCCGATCCGATGAACAGCGTTCCCACCGTATGCGCCTGCGGATCGTAAATATCCGTGTAGCTCGGCCAGTAAATGTGGTGGAGGTAAACGACAACGACGACATCGTTCCCTTTCCCGTCGAGATCGACGGAGATCACGGAATCGGTGTGGAAGTCGTGCGTGAAATCGGCGAAGGCACTCGCGTTGTCGGGGAGGCGTACGCGATCGCGAACGGTGCCGCTTTGCGGATCGACCAGCAGGAGATCGTGATTGTGGACGAGGTCGGACGCGCGGCCGATGTCGGAAATGACAGCGACATAGCGGAGAGCGCCATTCTGGTGCACCAGCGCCGTATCCGTGTCTTGTCGCACATCGTGCATCGACCATAAGACCCGCCCACGGCGGTCGATCGCCGAAATCGTCATCGCACCGTCGTTCACCACACGGTCGAAACGACTGCCGTACCAGAGATACGCAGCCGCGATCGTCATTCCGGCAATGAGCAGTGCCAGCGGCGCGATCCGCAGCCACGGCCACGCGCGGGAGAGCGGGACTCTTCGACGCTTCAGAATGGAGCGGACTGCATCGGCGTTCGGAAGCCGGCGCGACGGGTCTCGCTCCAGAAGAGCGGCGATGAGCTTCGCCAGCCAGAGAGGAGCGTCCGGTCGCAACTTCCTGACATCGGGAGCAGAACGGCTCATCCGCGCGACCACGGTGCCAATCGACGAATCGCTCTCGAATGGAAGGTGCTGCGACAGCATTTCGAACAGCAGCACGCCGAAGGAATAGAGATCGGAGCGCGGATCGACTGCTGCGCCGAGCGCCTGTTCGGGCGAGAGATACTCGACCGTGCCGACCAGCCCCGAGCTTTGCGTCAGGCGCGACTCGTCGCCCTCGAGATGAAGCGCCAGGCCGAAGTCGCCGAGCTTGATCTCGCCGCTCGGAGAGACGAGGACATTGCTCGGTTTGATGTCGCGGTGCACGATGCCCAGCGCGTGAAGCGCGGCGATGGCCTCGAGGATTTCTGAAGCGATGCGGACGACTTCCTCGATGCTCATGCGGCGCCCCTGCATCCAGCAGTGCAGCGTCGGCGCATCGACGAGCTCCATGGTCACATAGGGCCCCTCGGCCGACTCCGCGATGTCGAACATGCGAACGAGCCGGGGATCCGCCGCCTGCCGGGCAACCGCCAGTTCGCGCTGCAGCCGCTTGATGGCCACCGGCGTGACGCGATCGGCGCGCAGCAGCTTCAGGGCCACGTTCTGTCTGAGGACGCGATCGTGGACCGCATAGACCACCGCCCAACCGCCGTGGCCGAGGACGCCGAGAATCTCGTAGCGGCCGTCGATGACCGTGCCGGCGCTCAACTGCGCCGCCGCGACCGGGAGAAACGGTCCGTCGACAGTCTCGGTGATCGGATCCAGCATGAATCCTGGTAAGTATTGCTCAGATCTGCAGGAGTATGGCACGGCTGCGCCGTGCCGAACCCCCGGGGTTCGGTCGGGCGCAGCCCGACCCTACATCCCGCATCCTCGTCCCCCGCCCGTAGGGCACGGCTGCGCCGTGGCGAACCCCCGGAATGCAGCACGCCGCAGGCGTGCCCTACAGATGGTTACCGAGGTCCCGGCTCGGGCTGTCTCAAACAATGTAAGCGACGGCAAACCCGATCTGCGCGGCCATCATCATCAGGTACATGTGCCACCACGACGGGTGGTTCTCCGTCGCGGTCAGCTCGTCGGGATTGCGCACGATGAGCCACAGCGTGTAGACGCCCCAGACGATCAGCAGCGCGCCGAGGATGATCAGCGCCAGGCGGTTGCCGGTGAGAATTCCGCTCTCGGCGCCGACCGGCATGAGGATCCATGGAATGACGAAAAACGGGGCGATGATGTATGCCGCCTTGCGCACACCGAAGGCGATCGGCAGCGTGCGCACGCCGCCGGCTCGATCGCCTTTGATGTCGGAAAAGTCCTTGGTCGACGCTGCGCCGAGCAGAAAGAGCATGAAGATCGATCCGATGAACCATGGCTCGAGCTCGGTGGCCTTGGCCACCATCGTCCAGCCGGCGACTTTCAGCAGGCACCCCCGCGGGATGGCGATGGTGACATTCGCGCCGATCGGATGTGCCTTGGTCCGTCCGAACGCGGGGACCGAGTAAACGAATGTGGAGACGAACGCCACGAAGTAGATGAAGAAGCATTCGTGCTCGGAGACCGGAGCGAACAACTTCGCATGCCAGGAGTTGAACGGGAACGGCACGACGAGCCACGTCGGCAAAAGCCCGATGGCAAACATGGTCCACGTGAAGATCCATGCCTGGCGCAGCGTGATTTCGCCCGCCGGGAGGGGCCGCTTCGGCTTGTTGATGCGATCGATCTCCAAATCGTAGATCTGGTTCAGCGAATTGTTCGCCGCATTGAGCAGCGCCGCGCACGCCGATCCGAGGATGACGGTCAACACGACTGACGAGGTGACCGCGCGCGACGGATCGGGATTGTGCGCCGACCCCCACGCGCAGACCGCCCCGGAAATGATCCCCAGCAGCGGCGGCATGAGGGTGAAGGGACGGGAAAGGGCGATGTAGTGCTTCAACTTTGCGGAGTTTATCCTCAGGTGCGCGAGTGCTGGGATGAAGGATGAAGGATGAATGGCCAGTCCGAACGCGGGCGGGCGGGATTCATCCTTCATCCTTCATCCTTCATCCTTTGCCCTCGTTCTTCGAGGCACGGAATGCACCCAACTAGGCTCGCGTTCCTTCCGTGGGCGCGCCTGCTACCATGGCCCCGGGAACGCGCGCCGCGAGCGAGCTGAAGCATGTCGCGACGCCCACTATTCGAAGAAAGCGCAGAGGACGACCTCGGGTCGTCACAATCGAGCATGAATCACGAACGGAAGATCGCCCTGTTCATCGACTTCGAGAACATCGCGATCGGCGTCATCGACGCCAAGTACAAGAAGTTCGAAGTCAACCTCCTCCTGGAGCGTCTTCTGGAAAAGGGCAAAATCGTCGTCAAACGCGCCTATTGCGACTGGGACAAGTTCCCCGACTCCAAGCGCGAGCTGCACGAGTCCGCCATCGAGCTGATCGAGATTCCCGGCCGCGCCTATTCGGGAAAGAACTCCGCCGACATCCGCATGGCCGTCGACGCCATGGACATGTCGTATTCCAAGGAGCACATCGACGTCTTCGTCATCGCCTCGGGCGATTCCGATTTCTCCCCGCTGGTCTCCAAGCTGAAGGAGAACGACAAATACGTCATCGGGGTCGGCGTGAAGAACTCCTCGAGCGATCTGTTGATCGACAACTGCGACGAGTTCATCTTCTACGAGGACCTCGTGCGCGGCATGCAGAAGGCTCCGACCGTCAATTTCAAAGACAAGAAACAGGCCGAGGTCTTCAAGCTGCTGATCGACTCCATCAAGGCGCTCATGCGCGAAAACAAGGAGATCCTCTGGGGATCGATGGTCAAGCAGACCATGCAGCGCAAGAAGCCGACCTTCAACGAGGAGTATTACGGCTACAACACCTTCAGCGACCTGCTGGAAGACGCGCAGTCGAACAACGTCATCAAGATCAAGAAGGACCTGAAGTCCGGCTCGTACGTCATCACCGGGTTCGCGCCGCCGGCGGCGTGAAGAAAGGTTGTCGGGGGTGGGGGGGGGGGGGGGGGGGGG
>VFSW01007052.1_pt1 | contig 16390 bp, 13 predicted proteins | sample 5358111 | NCBI WGS metagenome assembly VFSW01 (sample SAMN11554181, study PRJNA540505) | mine drainage metagenome | isolation source: sediment from site ElyBrook_90M | place: USA: Ely Copper Mine, Vershire, VT | collected 2017 | reverse complement strand
GACCTCTTCCATGCCATGGAAGCGCGCTCCCAGCTGCGCCACAGGCCCACATAAGGAGGGATGCAACTCTCCTATTGTCTCCGCTCGGCGATGATTCGTCAAACCCGCGTCCCTGTGCAGCAAGGTGCAGCGCTGGGAGCGAGGGCTACATCTGCGGAAGGGCGAAGAGACTGGCCTGTGCGCCACCTGAATAACCCGCATCATAACCTGAATCTGATGATATCCGTGACAGGGAACACTTTGGGTAGGTGTCGGTGTCTAAGAGAATAGGATGCGCGTGGGACCGAGCCGTTTTCAGGCCAGGTTTCCGTCTCCGCGTACTCCGGACGATCACCGATCCCGGCGAGGGGCTTCATGGGATCGGGCGCAGCGGCTGGCTGATGCTGAAGCCGCTTGCGGAAATGAAAGATGCCAACTGTGCGTCCATTGGAGTAAGGTGGGAGGACATTGATTTGCAGGCGGACCTCACCATGGGCAATCTTGCCAGCGCGCTTACACTTCAGCCGGAAGAAGCTGCTCTTATCGCAGACTTGCAAGCCGGCTCCGAGGAAGCGTTTGCGTGGCTCATCGCGCGCTACCATCAGCCAATTTACTCCCTCCTTGCACGTACCATTCACGATCGCGCGGATGCCGCAGACCTGACCCAGGAGGTCTTTGTAAAGGTCTTCCGAGGCGTGGGCGGCTTTCATGGTGGGTCGTCCTTACGCACATGGATTTACCGGATTGCCCTGCGCGAGGCCTCCAATCAGCGCCGCTGGTGGATGCGGCACAAGCAGCAGGAAGTCCCCATCGACCAGCAAACGGAAGACGATGGCTCCGGGGGACCGGTGCCCTTGAAGGATCTGCTCGTGGATTCTGCAGAGTCGCCCTTTGAGATGGCTGTCCATGCGGAGAACCGGGAGCGTGTGGAGGCAGCGTTGAGCCGTGTACCCGAGCCGTTTCGCACCACGCTGATTCTGCGCGATATCGAGGGATTCGTCTACGAGGAAGTGGCGGAGATTCAGGGGGTCAACCTGGGGACTGTAAAGTCGCGGCTGGTGCGCGGCCGCGCATGCTTGAAAGTGCTGCTGACGGCTCCCCGGCAGACTGAGCTGTCCCAGGCGTGCGGGGAACTGAATATGGCCTTGGGAGAGGAGGCACAATGAGCAGCTGCAGTCCCATGCAGGCAAAGTTCTCTGAGTACCTTGACGGTCGTCTGACCGGACGTGAGATGCAACGCATCGCCGCCCATTTGGACCGCTGCCCTGAGTGCGCGCGAGAGTGGGCGAGTCTTAAGCAGACGCTTTCCACGCTGACATCGCTTGGCCCGCTGCCGGCGCCGGATGATCTTATGCTGCGCATCAAGGTGGCGTTGAGCCACGAGCGCGCTCGAAGACGCAATGGCATCCTGCAGGGTTGGGGACTTGCATGGAAAAACACCGTGGGCCCCTTTATTCTGCAGGCTTCAGCGGGGTTTGCAAGCGCGGTCCTCCTGTTGGGCACGGTGACGCTGATGGTGGGCATGTTCGCCCAGCCGGAGACAGCGCAGGCCACGGGGGATGAACCGCTTGGAATGGCGAGCGCGCCGCGACTGCTGTATCTTTCCAGCGGCGCAGGCAGCAGCGATGGGATTAACGCCCTGGCTGCCCCGGTCGTCGTCGAGGCCTACATCAATGGCGAGGGGGAGGTCTACGACTATCGCATTGTCTCCGGTCCCGCCGATGCTGCCACCCGGGCCCAGGTGGAAAACCTGCTGCTGTACAGCGTCTTTGCGCCGGCCCGCTTCTTTGGCCAGCCGGTCCGGGGCCTCGCGGTGCTGTCGTTTTCCGGTGTTGCTGTGCGCGGATAGATCACCGCGATTTACTCCTTCCGTTTGACCCTGTCGGTGCGTCTAACTAGACTTGCAGACAGGGTCTTTTCATGCCGTCGAGATTTCTCCGTTCCTTCGCAGCAGTTGGCGCCCTTAGTGGCGCAGCCGCTTGGTGTGCGCTGACCATCTCTTGCGCCACGTTTTCCAGCGCTCAGTCTTCTGAAAGCAGCTCATCCGGGGCTCGGCAAAGCTCGTCTTCGCCGGGCATGCAGCAGGAGAAAGCTCCGTCCCTGGTCGATCCAGCTGGGCCAACCATCTCGCTTGTCAGTGCCGAGCCGGTCTTTATCATGGCCGCGGCCCTGAACGCCTGCGGCTACGACGAGGGACTGGAGGAGAGCGCGCCGGTTCGTAAGCGTGTCCGCGATGAGATGAGCCAGGCGCTCGCCAAAAGTGAAGACGCCCGCGCCAAACGCGACAAGGTGTGCCTCTTTATCGCGCAGCATCGCATGACCGGCACCCAGCGGGACATATCGCAGTACATCTCGCTTGCCCTCTATCTCAGCCCCCCACCCGATCTGGAAACAACTGTGGAATTGACCGAGATGCCGCCCGACTCAACCCAGGTGGTAGAGATCGTGCCCCTGTTGCGCGACTTTGCCGCAGCGGTTGACCTGCATGGAATCTGGCTCACGGTCCATCACATCTACGACGAGGAGACCGAACAGCTTCACGATCCCCTTTCGAAGATGATCGTCTCCACCAACTTGTATCTCAAGATGCCCGCATCCACTTATGATGGCCGTCGATTCATCGTGGTCATGGAGCCCATGCTCTCGCCGAAGCTCGTCAATGCCCGCATCTACGGAACGGATTACGTGGTGGTCGTTTCGCCCGTCAACGGGCAGATTCCCATGCAGGACGTGCGGCATACTTACCTGCATTATGTGATTGAGCCGCTCCTTTACACGCGCGCCAACGCGATTGACAGGACTCAGCCCGTCTTGAAGGAAATACGCGATGCGCCTCTCGATTTCACTTACCGCTCCAACACCATTGCGCTCACCGTGGAATGCCTGATAAAGGCAATTGAGGCGAGGACAATGGATACCGGCGTTCCGGTCTACACGATCCCGGCCGGCGTGGAGCGGTCAGATCTGCCGCATTACGAACACGAGCGCCAGCTCTACCAGCAGAAGGTGGACGCCGTACGCTGGGCCACCGTCCGTCACGACATGACGCAGGGCTTCGTGCTGACGCAGTATTTCTACGAGCAGATGATCCAGTTTGAGAAGGATCCAGCCAGCCTGAAAGATACCATCGGCGAAATGGTCTACAGCATGGATGTGGACCAGCAGGTACACCGCGCCCGCGCTCTCGACTTCGACAAGGAAGCAGACGCGGATGTGTTGCAGCGGAGCAAGCCGCGGCAACTCACCGGGCTCGACCTGGCAGAGGCACAACTCCAGGCCGGTGATGTGGCCGCGGCCAGCGCAATAGCTCATAAGGCGCTCGCCGACCAGTCCGATTCCCTTCAGTCGGTGGCTGATACTGCCCGCGCAAACTTCATCCTGGCCAGGGTTGCCATCCTTACCGGTCATCCCGGGGATGCCATCGACCGGTTCCAGAAGACCTTGGCTACAAGTAAGGATCAGCGCCAGCTTGCCTGGTCGCATATCTATCTGGGCCGCATGCTGGACCTGGACTGTAAGCGCGATCAGGCTCTGGCGGAATACAAGGAAGCGCTCGCCGTGCGCGATGGACAACAGGACACGCGGCTTGCCGCGGAACGCGGAGTCAGGACGGCCTATGCAGTCAGAGGTCACAGTTGCCAGGAGGATGCGGACGATGATTCCGACAGCGCCGCACCCGGCAGTGCCGACAAGCCGACTGCGCCGAAGCCGCAATAATGTCCAAGCCGCAGTAATGTAGGTACGGTGGGCTGTCTGCCGTCGCCCAATGCGTCGGCAGGGTTTGCGCCTTGCGAGATACAGATGCAAGGGAGCGCCCTGTTGAGACGCTCCACCGCAGTGAACAGGGATCGAGGAGCACGTGGAGGCATTCTTGTCCGAACTGGAAGCCGCACTCGGGCATCATTTCGCCCGTCCTGATCTGCTGGTATGCGCCCTGACGCACCGGTCGCTGGCCAACCAGCTGGCTTTGGATGAGGGCCTGGATGCAAATGCAGCTTTCGGTGACAATGAGCGCCTGGAGTTTCTAGGCGACGCCGTGCTCGGCCTGGTGGTCGGTGAAGCGTTGTTCTTGCTCCATCCGGAGTGGCACGAAGGCGAACTGACACGCGTGCGAGCGCAGCTGGTGAGCCGCCAGCACATGGCAGAAGTCGCTAAGGCCGTCAGTCTCGGCAATCACTTGCTTCTGAGCCGCGGCGAGGATCGTATCGGGCTGCGCCGCAAGAGTACGGTGCTTTCCAACACCATGGAGGCCGTCATCGGCGCATTGTTTCTCGATGGTGGTCTGGACCCGGTAAGAAAGTTCGCGCGGCGCTACGTAATGGGCGATGCGGTGGAGCAACTAGCCCAGGAACTGCTCTCCGGCGAGGCCCTGGGCAACTACAAATCCGCGCTGCAGGAGCATCTGCAGGCCGCCAGGGCTGGTATGCCCGTCTACAGGGTGAAGAGCGAGAGCGGCCCTGACCACCGCAAGCGGTTCCTGGTAGAGGTGCGGCTGAAAAGTACCGGCGGCGAGCCCGGCAAGCCCCTCGCGCGTGGCACCGGGAGCACCAAGAAACATGCCGAACAGGACGCCGCGCAGCGCGCGCTTTTGAAGCTCAGAAAGGCGCTGCCCAAGGGCGCGGCCGCCGCCCGCGAAAGTGAAGTGGAGCGTAAGACGCCATGAGCCCCTCTGCCCCGGCAGCGCTCCCGCCTGAACGCCACTCCTCGCATCTGCGGCTCAATCTGCCCACGGTGCCGGAGGCTTTTGCCTCTCTCCTGCAAACCGTGGTGGTGGCGCTGTTTTTGCTCACCTTCGTTTTGCAGCCGTTCCTTATCCCCTCTGAGAGCATGGAGCATACGCTGCTGGTCGGCGATTTCCTGCTGGTGAATAAGCAGATCTTTGCGCCGGCCGGCGGGCTGGGGAGCCTCGGCCGTAGGCTCATGCCCTACCGCAACCCGGAGCGTGGCGACATCGTCGTCTTTCATCACCCTGAACCGTCCTACCTGGTCAAGCGCGTCCTGGGTGTTCCGGGAGATCGGATCCGTATCGAAAACGGGCGAGTGTCCGTGAACGGCGTCGTGCTCAATGAGCCCTATGCGGCCTTCGAACCTGCACCGCCAAGCCTCTTTCGAGACAATTTCCCCGCCCGTGCCTACACTGACCCGAACATCGATCCTGCCTGGTGGATCCAGATGCAGAGCCTTACCCGCAATGGAGAACTGGTGGTCCCGCCGGGAGAGTACTTCACGCTCGGGGACAACCGCAATCACAGCAAGGATTCGCGCTTCTGGGGGTTGGTGCCGCGGCAGGCCATTATCGCCCGCCCGCTGGTGATCTACTTCTCGCTGCGGCGGCCCTCTTCCACCGATGCGCAACTGGCTGCGGATGATAGACTCGGACACGACAGGGAACTCTCCGCCAGGCTGGAAGCATTTGCGCGCTGGAAACGGATTTTCCAGGTGGTTCACTGATCGAGAGCAAGCCGGGAGTCGGCCCGCAAACCGGCAAGCATCTCCTCAAAGAGCGACAGGATGACCAAGAAAAATACGCCGCCCTCTACGCCTCCGCCTGAAAATCAGCCTGTTTCCATGCAAGGCAGGGAAGAGGAGACGCCTTTTGAGGCGTTAGCAAGCATCTGCAATGTACTCGTCGTAGGCCTGTTCATCCTCACATTCCTCGCCCAGAACTTTGTCATCCCCTCGGGCTCGATGGAGAAGACGCTGCTCGTTGGCGATCACCTGCTGGTGGATCGAGTCACCCTTGCAACTCCCACCAAATGGATGCCGCTGGTTCACTATCGTGAGCCGCAGCGTGGCGATGTGGTGGTGTTTCTCAAGCCGGGCTACCCCGATCTCTTTCTTGTGAAGAGGCTGATTGCCGTCCCCGGCGATCATTTTCATCTGCGCGACGGCATCGTTATCCTCAACGGCGTTGCACAGGCCCAGCCCCACGCCGAGGCGACCACGCCCGACAATCACACTGATTTCCTCGACGAGTTCCCAACCGTGCCGCCCTATCCGCAGCCGGATGCCACGCCTGAGTCCTGGGCCGTCGCCTTTCCAAACTACGTGAAGGATGGCGACCTGGTGGTCCCTCCCGGCATGTATTTCATGATGGGCGACAACCGGCACAACAGCCTGGACTCGCGCTACTGGGGCTTTGTCCCACGCGAAAACATTGTGGGCCGTCCTCTCTTCAACTACTGGTCCTTCAGAACCCCGGAGACCCAGTATGAAGAAACAGGACTGGCCAATAACATCTCCTGGCTGGGGCATGTGGCGTTGCACTTCTTTACGGAGACTCGCTGGAGCCGGACGTTTCACGTGATCCGCTGAGCCGGGCCCAGACGAGCGAATTACGATAGAGACTCATGACGCAAGACCCGCAACCACGATGGCGCAACAGAAAGCGGCTTTGGCTTGCCCTTGCGATTCTGTCCGTATTGCTGATCGGGCTCGTCCTGCCGCCCTTGATCAGCATCAGCCGCTATAAAAGCCGCATCACCCAGTTGGTTTCTGCCTCGCTCGGAAGACCCGTGCGCTTGTCGTCGGTCGAACTCCGCCTCCTGCCCAGGCCGGGCTTTGTGCTCACTGACCTCACAGTCCAGGAGGACCCGGCGTTTGGCGCTGAACCGGTGCTCCATGCCAACACCGTGACGGCGGCGATACGGCTGCTTTCGCTCTGGCGCGGACGCCTTGAAATCAGCAGCATCAGTGTGGATGAGGCGAGCCTCAACCTGGTGCGCACCGAAGCTGGCCGATGGAACCTTGACCCGCTGTTTCACAACGCCGCCGCGCAGGTGCATAGCCAAAGACAAGGCAAGGGATTGGCGCTGCCCTACCTCGAGGCCACCAACTCGCGCATCAACATCAAGCGCGGCCTGGAAAAGCTCCCCTATTCGCTCGTCAATGCTGACCTGTCTTTCTGGCAGGAGAGCCCAGGAGCCTGGCGCGTGCGTCTGCGCGGCCAGCCTGCCCGCACCGACGTGAGTCTGGATCCGGCCGACACCGGCATCGTGCAGTTGGAGGCCACTCTGGGCCGGGCTCCCGAGCTGCACAAGATGCCAGTCCACATCGACATGGAATGGAGGGACGCGCAGCTCGGCCAGTTGAGCCGTCTGGTGATCGGCTCCGATCCAGGCTGGCGCGGCGACCTGCGCGGCGAGTTGCACCTGGATGGCACGGCCGAGTCCGCCAACGTCAAGGCTCGTCTGCGCGCCACTGGCGTGCATCGCGTCGAGTTTGCGCCCACAGCGCCGCTGGACTTCGATGCCAATTGCAGCTTTGTCTATCGCTACTCGGCGCAGGCGATCGATCAAATGGATTGCGACTCTCCGTTGGGCGACGGGCATATCCGGCTCGCGGGCAGCCTGCCTGGCAACGGGTCGCCAGGGCTTTCAGTCCAGTTGCAGCGCATCCCCGTGCAGGCAGGGCTGGACATGCTGCGAACCTTGCGAAATGGAATTGGCGAAGGCTTGCAGGCCGGCGGCACGGTCAACGGTGAGCTCACCTACAGCCCCCAGACTCCGCCGGACCAAAAGCCAGTGACGCCGGGATCAAGTCGCCGCTCGACGGGCTCGCAAAGCGCCAAGCCGCATGCGGCATCCAGACCGCAGTTGGCAGGCAGCCTGACAGTGGATGGCTTTGAGCTCAGCGGAGATGCGCTCAAGCAACCAATTCAGATTGCGAAGACTCTGCTGGAGCCGGCAGCTGCGGAAGCAGGCGAGTCGCCGGCGCTCACCGCGGCCGTGACCATTCCCGCCGGAGGCGCGCAGCCGCTCGCGCTTTCCGTTCGGCTTGGGTTGCGCGGCTATCAGGTCGCAGTGCATGGCCCGGCAGCATTGGATCGTATACGGGAGTTCGCCAGAGTCGCTGGAGTCCGCAAGGTCGCTGCACTGGATAATCTGGCAGGGGACCCCGCGATTTTGGATCTCGACGCGGACGGGCCGTGGCTTCCAGGTCAGGAAGCGCCCTTCAGCCCAGCCGACGCTGCGGTCCTTAAGACCAATGCAGAGAGTGCGCCGAACATCTCGTTCGGCAGAACAGATCAGTTGACCGGCACCATCACTCTCCGGAACGCGAACTGGAAGTTCGATACACTGGCCAGCCACGTGGAGCTTTCCCAGGCTACGCTGCACCTGAACCAGGACGGGCTTCTCTGGGATCCCGCCATCTTTTCGTATGGGCCGGTGAAGGGAATTGCGAGCCTGCATATCCCTCCTCCTTGCGATGCGCCACAGCTATGCCTTCCCCAGCTGCAGATTCAGTTCGCAGACTTGGATGCCGGTGCGCTGCAGGCCGCGCTCCTGGGCGCGCACAAGCCCGGCACAATGCTCTCTTCCCTGCTCGCCCGTTTCAGTTCATCCTCTGCGCCGCTTTGGCCGGCGCTCGAGGGCACACTGAAGGCCAGCACCCTCACTCTCGGTCCCATCAGGCTTCAGGATGCGGATGCGGAGTTGCACATCTCCCCCACAGGTGCGGAGTTGACCCGCTTCGATGCGCGCCTTCTTGGCGGCAAGATCCAGGCAACCGGGAACCTGGAAAATGGTGATAAACCCGCGTATTCGGTTGAGGGCAACTTTGCCAAGCTCAGCGCCCCCGCTGTCTGCCAGTTGGTTGGGTTGCGCTGCGTGGGCGGCCTCTTCAGCGGAAAAGCCAAGGTCAATCTCGCTGGCTTTTCAGGCAGTGATCTCGCGGCCTCGGCCCGGGGCCATCTGCACTTTGATTGGCGGCGCGGTCAAGTGCTCATGTCTTCCACCTCCCAGGTTCCTTCCGCACTTGCACGCTTTGACCTCTGGTCAGCGGATTCTGAGATTGCCAACGGAGCCCTCACATTGCAGCAGAACACTGTGCAACTGAACGGACATAAGTCGACAGTCGATGCTGCCATCCCGCTGAACGAATCACTCAAGGTATCCTTCCCCGCGCCTTCTGCGCCCAAACCGGATCGAGTCACAAAGCGGTAGGGGCAAGCTGGCCTGCCGCTACAATGCAGGAATGGGCCGACCCATCGCATCTTCTCCGGTAGAGCTTCGCTGCAAAGGCATTCTCTTCGATATGGACGGCATCCTCATCTCTTCGCTGGGGTCCGTCGAGCGGAGTTGGACGAAATGGGCCCGGATGCGCGGAGTCGATCCCGCGTACGCCCTCAGCATGATTCATGGCCGCCGCGCCATTGAGAGTGTGTCCCGGCTCCGTCCCGACCTGGACAGTGAGAATGAACTGAAAATCATCGAGGATTTTGAAGTCGAAGATAACCACGGGCTTCTCGTACTGCCCGGCGTTCTCGACCTGCTGGCTGCGCTTCCGCCTCATCGCTGGACCGTAGTCACCAGCGCCACGGAGCGGCTGGCAAGGGCGCGGCTTGCAGTCGGCGGCGTCCCAGTGCCGCAGCGGCTTGTGACGGCCGGGCAGGTCACCCATGGCAAGCCCCATCCGGAACCGTTTCTGGCCGGAGCGGCTCTGCTCGGCTTTGCGCCGGAGGAATGTGTGGTCTTCGAGGACTCAGCCGCCGGCGCAAAGGCTGGCCGTGAGGCCGGATGCACGGTCGTCGCCACCACGTTTTCTCACCCCGCAGAGACGCTGGGCGCCGCGCACTACCTGGTGACGGATTTGACTCGAGTGCGCGTTCTGCTCTTGCCGGAGAACGCCGGGCTGGTCCTCGGCTTTACGCCGGTGGCAGGATAAGCCGTCTACTTGTTCGCTTCGATGTGCCGCCCGTGCGGGTCCTGCAGCGGCCGCGAATTGATCTTGTACAGCGCCCCAAATGTGCGCAGTTGATCACGGCTGATCGTCAACTGATTTTCAAGAACATACCAGCGCACACCTTCCGTGCAGGGCGGCGTAGACAGCGACCCCATATAGGTCCAGTAGCCACGATCCGCAGGCAGCAGGCCGCCCGGATTCACCATATCGGTGATGGTCTCGGTCGCTCCTGGCGTCTCCGGTAGATGCTGCCAGAGCGTAGCCAGGGTGGCGTTGGGCGCGTCCATATTTTCGGTCAACCGAACTGCGATCACCGCGATCTTCCCTTCGGCGCTCCTGTGAAACAGGTGAACGTCCATGTCTGAGAGCCTGCCGTTGACTGACTCTTCGCTGGGATGATGAAAGTCGTATTGCTCCAGGTCGTACCGAACGCCTTCCGCAACAATGTAACTGCCGGGATGCACATGAACCTCTACGGTGTGTCCTGTGTTCTCCACGGTTACCCCGCCGGACAGGTAATGGAACTCGATCGGTTGCAGAGCCTTGTTGCGGTGCGCGCCGCGAATGTCGATGGGCGACTGTTCATGCCCCTCTGAGCAGGCGCGGTAGGCGGGGTCCAGCTTGCCCCAGACCAGCGGACCATACTTGCCGCGGTAGTCCCAGTAGGCGTGCGTTTGCGCCATGCTCAGGGAGGTCGTACACAGAAAAATAGCGGCATACACGAGCATCCGCATGAATACACCTCTCAATCAATCGAACAGGAGTCCGGAAGCATTGTATTGCATGGACGTATCATCGCAGAAAAAAGGAGCGGAACCCTCCAGCGAAGGGTCCCGCTCCTTGGGGTCGGGGCTTGTTGCGTTAGCTTACCGGGCTGCGGTCAGTGAGCCCGCCTGCGCGGACAGGCTCGCTGCCTTATCGGTCGCTTCCCAGGTGAACTCCGGCTCCGTGCGGCCAAAATGACCGTAGGCCGCCGTCTTCTGGTAGATCGGACGCCGCAGGTTCAGGCTCTCGATAATGCCCTTGGGGTTCAGTGAGAAATTCTTGCGCACCAGTTCCGTGAGCTTGGCTTCGCCCACCTTGCCGGTGCCAAAGGTATCGATTCTCACGCTCACCGGCTCCGCCACGCCGATCGCATAGGCCAGTTGCACCTCTGCCTTGTCGGCCAGGCCCGCTGCCACGATGTTCTTGGCAATGTAGCGCGCCATATACGCAGCCGAACGATCCACCTTCGTCGGGTCTTTGCCGCTGAAGGCGCCGCCGCCATGACGACCCGCGCCACCGTAGGTGTCCACGATGATCTTGCGCCCTGTCAGGCCGGTATCGCCCATCGGTCCGCCAATCACAAAGCGGCCGGTCGGGTTGATGTGGTACTTGGTGTGCTCGTCCAGCCACTTGGCCGGCAGAACAGCCTGGATGACGTGCTTGAGAATATCGGCGTGCAGTTCCTCGTTGGAGACGCTGTCAGAGTGCTGGGTGCTGATCACCACTGCGTCGATGCGCGCCGGCTTGCCCGTCTCGTCGTACTCAACGGTCACCTGGCTCTTGCCATCGGGCCGCAGATAGGGCAGCTTGCCGTTCTTGCGCACAACGGTCAACTGGCGCGTCAGCTTGTGTGCCAGCGAGATCGGCGCAGGCATCAGCTCCGGCGTCTCGTTGGTCGCGTAGCCGAACATCATGCCCTGGTCGCCGGCTCCACCCGTGTCCACGCCCTGGGCAATGTCGCCCGACTGCTTGTTGATGGTTGAGATCACAGCGCAGGTATTCGAGTCGAAGCCGTACAGCGCGTTGTCATAGCCGATTGAAGCCACTACCCCGCGCACCAGGCTCTGGAAGTCGACATAGGCCTTCGTCGTGATCTCGCCGGCAATGACAACCAGTCCCGTTGCCGTCAGCGTTTCCGCCGCCACGCGGCTGTAGGGATCCTGCTCCATGCAGGCATCCAGAATCGCGTCGGAAACCTGATCGGCGATCTTGTCCGGATGGCCTTCGGTGACTGACTCAGAGGTAAACAAAAAACGGTCGCTCAACTTTTATTCCTCCCCATTCAAGGGATTTTCTTGAGTTGGCCTGCCGCGATCGCTGGTTCGCTCTGGATGAGCCGGCGCGGAGGGAACAAGGACTTCCATCCTGCATCGGGGAGACAAGCCTGCACCATGAGGCGTGAACCGGAAGGTGCATCTTCTTATGATAATGGGGGGAGGGGTCGGGAGCAAAGGCTCATGACCGAACGGTGTGAACCTGCGGCTCAAGAGCGCTTTGCGCGGGGTGAACCGCTCAAACCGGCTGGGCTCAAAACAGCTGGCAGGGCTAGAGGCAGCGATCTCTCCGGCGCGAGCTCAACGGCCAGAGGTGGCCTAGAACCTGAGTCTTGCAACAAAACTGGTCGAGAAAGCCTGGGCCCTTGCCGGAACTCCGTGCAGAGGAAGCAGGGAACTCCACCAGCCGGCGCGCACTCCAAAATAGCGCACCGTCAGAAATGCGGCGACACAAACGATAGCCATCAGCGTGATGGCGCCAATCCAGCGCATGCGCAATTCGACCGCTTCGCGCCGCTGCAATCGCGCCTTGCCTACATTGGAGGCGAAAGCTGCCCAGCCGCTATCGTCCATCACAGGGGCAGAAAGGCTGTATTCCCTTAGAAACCGCTCGGTCCAGTCGCGCTCGTTCAGTCCAACCACGCCCGCGTAACCGCGTACGATGCCCTTGTTCAGAATGCCGCCGGGAAGCAGTCGAAACCTGTCTTCCTCCAGCGCCAACAGATGACGCTGGCTGATCTTGGTAACCTCGGTGATGTCCTGCAGCGCTATTCCACGGGATACCCGTTCGGCGCGAAGGTCTTCTCCAAAACTTCCCATATGCAACCGGAATTGCGGTCTGAACTACTTTAGTTTTTTCCACAATTACAATAAACCGAAAGCTTGTCTAGAGTCAAAGGAAAATAGCAGCTTCTCCTTTCTTTTCTTGAACCTGGGAGGTAACCATCTTTTGGGGTATGTTTACAAAATATACACCCCAAAATTGCAGCTACAGCCAAGCGGAAAAACGGTGGTGAAACGCCTCACACTGGCTCGGCCCTGCCTGCCCGCGGGCCGCGACAACGGCAAATACTGATACCCTTGAAGTGGTGGCGTTCCGGGAAGTGACCGCCCCTCCGGAGCACTGCCCTGCAATGAACAAGCTCATCTTTGCCAACCTCCTGCACCGCCCGATGCGCTCCATCATCAGCATGACTGCCGTCTGCATTGAGGTGGTCATGATCCTGTCCATCGTAGGCATCTTCATGGGCATGCTCGACGACACGAGGGAACGGACCAATGGGATTGGCGCCGACCTGGTCGTGAGCCCGTCGAATGCCAGCTTCATGAATGGCATGAGCGGCGCGGCCATGTCGATCAAGCTCACTGACGTCTTTCTCCGGATGCCGCATGTGACCGTCGCCTCGCCCGTGATCTCCGATTTCTCCATGACCAACTCGGTCGAGGTCCTCTATGGCATTGACTATACGAGCTACAACGCGCTGAAGCCGTTTGTCTATCTCGCCGGCGGTCCGTTCCAGGGTCCCTATGACGTCATCGTGGACGACGTCTTTGCCCGCGCCGGGAAAGGTCAGAAGGTTGGAGACACGATCACCATTCTCAACCACCCCTTTCGCATCTGCGGCATCGTCGAGAGCGGAAAGGGAAGCCGGAAACTGGTGCCATTTGAAACCCTTGGAAGCCTGATGGGCACGGACGGCAAGGCTTCAGTCATCTACCTCAAGAGCGACGATTCGGCCAACATCGACCTCATCCGCAATGAGATTCACGCCACCCGGGGACTGGAAGGCTACAAGGTCCTCACCATGACGGATCTGCTGGGCCTCTACACTCCAGCACGCATTCCCGGCTTCAACCTTGCCCTTAAAGTCGTCATTACCATCGCCGTGGTCGTCGGTTTCCTGGTCATCTTCCAGTCCATGTACACGGCCGTGCTGGAGCGCACACGCGAGATCGGGATTCTCAAATCGCTCGGCTCTTCCAAGCTGACGATTGTCAGCGTCGTCCTTCGCGAGACAGCCGTGCTGGCCGTGGCGGGAGTCATTCTCGGTATTGGCGCCTCCTTCGCGCTGCGTGAGCTGCTGCGCATCCGGTTTTCCACCTTCAGCTTTGAACTGACGCCGGCTTGGGTTGGATGGGGCGCTCTCATCGCATTTTCAGGCGCGCTCGCCGGTGCGCTCTATCCGGCATGGATGGCCTCCCGCAAAGACCCCATCGACGCATTGGCCTACGAATAGCGGAGCCGCGCTACAGCACACGCAGGCGTTTCCAGCGCATCGCGTCCTCCTCCGCCCGCGCCTCCAGGCGTGATCACCTTGTGCCAACCAGGCGCGGAGGGCCGCGTCTCCACGCCTGTATACTCGATGTCACTAACTCTCGTGTCTCTTCCAGAGCCGTTCCGCACTCACGGAGAAGCTGCCTTTGCCCAACACCTCAAAGCGCTGGATCTATGCCGCGTGGCTTGTCCTCATCTGCGCATTCGCGATGCTGCACGCCCTCCATCTGAGCGCTGACTTCCCCAACCACTCGCCCTGGTTGAACGATTGGGCAAAGTACACCGATGAGGGCTGGTACGGCAACGCCGCCGTGCGCGCTCACCTCTTTGGCAACTGGTATCTGCCCGGCGACTTCAATCCCGCGCCCGCCGTGCCCGTGTGGCCATTCCTGGAGTGGCTGCTCTTCTTCTTTACCGGCGTCTCGATTCAGGCCGCGCGCGGCCTCGCCGTTGCCTTCTTCTTTGCCAACCTGCTGCTGTGCTACGCGCTGCTGCGCGCGCGCGGGCCGCGCTGGATGGCGCTGCTGGCGCTGACGCTGCTGGTCACCAGTCCGTTTCTTTACTGCTTCAGCCGACTGGCCATTCTGGAACCAATGCTCACCACCCTGACCCTGGCGGCTCTCAACCTGGCCATTCGCCTGCCCCGCATGCGCCGCCCCGTCTGGGCTGCTGTTCTCATCGGCTTGCTGTTTACCCTGATGCTGCTCACCAAAACCACAGCGGTCTTTCTTCTGCCGGCCCTGGGCTGGGCGATCGGACTGCCTCTGCGCGGTCACCTCAAGCTGGCCCTGCGCTGCTCCCTGGTCGCAGCCGCTACGAGCGCGGTTACCTTTGGCCTGTGGATGGCGCTGGTGGTCAGGCTCGGCCTGCTCGCCGATTACCGCTACCTCTTCTACATCAACACCTATCCCAAGCCTTCCGGCCTTACCTGGCCCCTCCTTAGCCTCTGGTGGTCGTTTCACGGAGGATTATGGGTGGACCATATCCTCATGCCGCTTGCCGGTGCGGTCGCTCTGGCAGCCGTGCTGGCTTGGCGAACTCCTTGGGCGCGCGCTCTCCTCATGGACCCCGTGTTCGGCGCGTCCCTCCTGGCTGTGGGCGGATATCTCCTGTTCATGACGTACCAGGACCATCCGCAGCCGCGCTACTTTGCGGTGGTTGCGGTCTTCTGTTCATTTCTCGCAGTGCAGGGAGCCGCCGCCCTGCTGACGGGGGGTGGGTCGGTTCAGCAGACCGGCCGGGCGCTCGTGTTCCTCATCGCCGTCGCGGTCGTCGTCAACGCCACCTGGACCTTGAGCTATGCTTCCCACCCCGAATACACCTTTGTCTCCGCCGCCGGGCAGCTTACCCGCTACGTCGATGACCATCCCAATGGCAAACGCCTGCTGGTCTCCATCAGTGGCGACGAAATTACGCTCGTCACCCACCTCCCAGCCCTCTGCGACGACTTTGGGAGCCCGAGCGCTCGCTTTCCCGATCTCTCCGCCAAAGTCAACTACTATCAGCCCGGCTGGTACGCCGCATGGAATGATCTGGACCCTGGAACCCTGGCGGATTTACATACCCACTTCTCACTCGAACAGGTCGCAAGCTTTCACGCCTTTGATGACCCAGACCGTAACGTGCTGGTGCTGTTTAAGTTGCATCCATTGCCGCCAGGAGTGGTGCGGGACCAGAAGGATAGAAACCTGCAGGTTCCGCTCCCCGGCGACAAGATTGATATCCCCATCGATTAGCGGTGGAATAGACCCCCGCAATTCGCATGCAAAGATGGCCTATCATCGGCCGCGCCTGCACACAGCCCCGCCCCTGCAGGGCTGCATATCGTTCAGAGAAATCGACTCTCCGGAACCCTGTGACTGCAATCACTCGACAGTGCCCCACGCCGGTGTTAGGCTTCCGGTGACTTTTTCCCCGGCAGTTTCGATGTCGCTTTACCTGTGATCTTTCGTGGTATGGCTTAAAACCTTATGTCTGGAGGACATGTGACAGTACTGGGTTGGGTGTATTTCTTTCTAGGTGTGAGCGTATTTTCGCTCCTTGCGGCTTGGCTCTTCAAACGTGAAGTGCTGGGTTCGGATACGGGAATACCGGCGATGCGGCAATTCGCCGCCGCAATCAATCAAGGCGCAGCAGCTCTTCTGAAGCGCCAGTACAGGTCCGCGGCGGCCCTTCTGGGCCTGTTGCTTCCCACATTTGCCCCCGTATTCGCCAACGCCCAGACGGAACACGCCGGCGGCGGCGAAGCCAATCTGGTGCTGCCGGACTTGTCGACCGTGAGTTTTTTCGGGATGAACGGACATGCCCTTCTGTTGATCGGTCTGCTGTTCTGCGCCGGCGGCCTGTTGTTCGGCCTGGCGATCTATGTGCAGTTGAAGAACCTGCCGGTTCACCGCACGATGCTTGAAATCTC
>VFSW01007051.1_pt1 | contig 16394 bp, 13 predicted proteins | sample 5358111 | NCBI WGS metagenome assembly VFSW01 (sample SAMN11554181, study PRJNA540505) | mine drainage metagenome | isolation source: sediment from site ElyBrook_90M | place: USA: Ely Copper Mine, Vershire, VT | collected 2017 | reverse complement strand
GCCATACATCACGAGTACCCGGTCGCACATCTGAGCGATCACCCCGAAGTCGTGGGACACCAGAAGGATGGACATCCCGAGTTCACGACGCATCTCGGAGAGTAGGAGCAGTATCTCCTTTTGGGTCAGAACGTCCAAGGCCGTCGTGGGCTCATCGGCGACCAGGAGCTTGGGCTTCGAGGCAGTGGCGAGCGCTATCATCACCCGTTGTCGCATTCCCCCGCTCAGCTCATGGGGATACGAGAGATAGTGCTGTTCGGGACGGGGAATACCCACTCGTTCGAGCATTTGGATGGCGTCGTGACGTGCTTGTTTTCGGTCGATTCCCTTGTTGAGCCGAAGGGTCTCCGAAATCTGAGCGCCAACACGAAACACCGGATTCAAGGACGTGAAGGGGTCCTGGAAAATCATCCCGACCTCGGATGCACGGAAGGACCGCAGCTCCTTGGGTGACATGGTGAAGACATCGCGATCCTCAAAGACAACGTTTCCCGAGGCGATTCTGGCGGGAGAACCCACCAGTTTCGTGATCGCCCTACTGGTGAGGCTTTTACCCGAACCAGATTCGCCCACGAGGCCGAGCACCTCGCCGCTCTCGATCGAGAAACTGACGTCATGTACAGCAACGAGGGGTTCGTTCAATGGCCCGAATTCGATGCCGAGGTGTTGGACGGTGAGCAGCATCAGGCCCCGAGCCCACTATCGGAGAATCCCTCACCAATGAGTCCGATGCCCAGCCCGAACAGGACAATCACGAGGCCAGGAATCGTTGAAATCCACCAAGCCTGAAGCAGGTAGGGCTGCCCTTCTGCGATAATCGCACCCAGTTCAGCAGACGGAGGTTGCACCCCGATGCCGAGGTAGGACAAACCGGCGAGCAATAGAAAGTTACCCATCGCGTCAATGGTGGAGTACACGAGGCAGTTCCTGATCAAATTGGGTATCCCATGACGGAAAATAATTCGTCGCTTCGTAAACACCAGTACTTCGGCCGCCTCCATGAAGGGCAGCTCTCTGAGTACGAGCATCTCGGAACGCGCGAGGCGAGCGTATAGCGCCCAGGAGACGACCGGCACGCCGATCATGATTCCCTTCAGTCCCGGACCAGTGATGGCAACGATCGCGATCACCAGGACAATGAAGGGAAAGGAGATCGCGATGTCGGTCAATCGAGCAACCACCATGTCGAATTTGCCGCCGAAGTATGCCCCTGCTGCACCCAGGACCAGTCCGATCGGAAGCGAAATATAGGTCACGAAAGCAACGACCAGAAGGTCGAGTCGCAATCCCAGAAATATTCGAGCGAGGAGGTCGCGGCCATTCTCGTCAGTTCCGAACAGATGGGTGAACGAAGGGGGCGACAGAATGTTGGCGAAATTCAGCTGATAGGGATCTGCGCTGAACAGTGGGACGAAGATCGCACCGAGGATGAGTACCCCGACGATCACCACGCCGATTCGCACCGACAGGGGAGTCTTTCTAAATCGGGCGAAACGCACGCGGCGCTTTGGAATCGGCTGGTCGATCGGCGCTCCCTCACCACTAGACTTCTGGCTGGTCACTTCCACAATCGCACCCGTGGATCGAGAACCGCCTGAAGCATGTCCGCGAAGAGTGACGCCAGTACCACCAACGTTCCGGCAATGAGCGTTATGGCCTCGACCAAGGAATAGTCGCGATGCAGTACCGCTTGGACGAGCAACGAGCCGACGCCGGGAAGCTGAAACACCTGCTCAAGACTCACGGTGCCACCAATGAGGAAGCCGAGCACGGCCGAGAGAATCGTAAAGGTGGGCATGACCGCATTGCGCATCGCGTGAATGAAGACGATCCGCCACTCAGCAATCCCGCGCGACCTCGCGGCTTCGATGTACTCCGAATTCAGTACCTGAATCAGATTGAAGCGCAGCGAGCGAGTCACCAGCACGACCAACGAAAGTCCCAGGGTCAGGGCGGGCAATGTCAGGGTCCGGAATAGTCCATTGATGCCACTCGTGTACCCCGAGACCGGAAACCATTTCAACTTGAGACCGAAGAACAGGTCAATCATCAGGCCCAACCAGAACGCCGGCATTCCAAAGACGAAGGTCGTGAACAATCGAGTCCCGTGGTCCGCGCGTCCGTTCGGTCTCACCGCCGAGATGATGGCCAACGGAACTCCGATGATCACCGCTATGAGCAAGCCGTAACTTATCAGCAAGAGACTTGGAATCACCCGTTGTCCGAGAATGTAGGTCACCGACGCGCCGAGAGACAGCGCGGTTCCGAGGTTTCCATGAAGGAGCGTGTTGAAATAGGAGAAGTACTGCGTCAGTAGTGAATTGTCGAAACCCAGACGCTTGCGCTCCGCGTTCACGAGGTACTGCGGCGCGCGAGGACCCAGGGCTAACCGCACCGGATCTCCGGGCATCAGGTGCACCAGGATGAACGTGACGGTCGCCAAAGCCCAGATCACAAAGACGCAATACAAAAGCCGTCTGATGACGTACATCAGCATCCTTGACGGCTCCTCTCAGAAGTCGTGGCAGTCCTACTTACTTGACGAGATCCAAGTGTTCTGGAGTTGGTCGACACCGAGAATGTTGATGTTGGCTCCACAGACGTTCTTCGCGTGCGCCGTGAGGATTGGAATGTCCATGACGTTGATACCCGGCTGCTGCTGCATGAACGCTTCTTGAATCTTGGGCCACTGCTGTGCACGAGAGGCGTTGCTGATGGTCGAGGTGAACTTCTGAACCATGGCCCAGATCTTCTGGTTCTTCCAGCCAGTAAAGAATCCGTCGATGCCACTGCTGGTTGGGTCGGCCAAGAACTGCGCATACTCGTCAGGCAGTGGAATGTCCGATGAGATCTCGGTACCAAAGAACGTCAGCTGATACTTCATCAGCGACCAGTTGCTGGTCAGGGTGGTGGTAGCCACTGGAACCAAGGTGACGTTGATGCCAATGGCGGCCAACTCTTGCTTCACCAGCAAGGTCATCTGACTGAAGTAGTCGAACCCGACCGGGTACTGGAGCGTTACGTTGAACCCCTTGGCGTAGCCCGCCTTGGCCATCAACTTCTTGGCCTGGGCAACGTCGTACTTATAGGGCGGAACCTGACTGTTGCTCCCGTCGAATTTCAGTTGACCGATCACGCTGTTAGGAACCGTACCGATACCGTGGAAGATTTCCTTGATGATCGACTTTCGGTCGATGGCATCCGCGATCGCGAGGCGAACGTCAACGTTGGAGAGTGGCTTGTACTTCTCATTTGGGAAGATACTGATCCACAGAGGGATCTTCGTCTGGGCGAGGACCAGGTTCTTGTTCGCTTGAATCGTCGGGATCTGCGAAGGAGTGATCAAGTCCGCGATCTGTGCTCCACCGCTCTGCAGGTCCAGCATCCGACTATTCGAGTCGACGGCGAAGTTGAAGGTCACCTTGTTCAAATACGGCAGCGGCTTGTCCCAAAAGTACTTGTTGCGAACGAAGGTGACGTGGGAACCGCTTTCGAAGCTCTGAAGTGCGAAGGGCCCTGAACCCACCGGGTGCTTCCAGAAGTTGGCTCCTTCGCTGGTCACGAGCTTCTGGGGCAGGACCGCCGCGGGAAAGGTCGCAATGTCATTGAGGAAGGCGGGGACCGGGTGCGACAGCGTGATCTTCACTGTCGAACTGTTGACCACGCTCGCTAGGTGGTAGCCCACAGCGAGCACCGCCATGACGCTGTTGACCTTTGGATTCCCAAATTGATTGAGGCTCCACGCCACGTCCTGTGCGGTCACGGGCTGACCGTTGGAGAACTTGACACCGGGGCGAAGATGGAAGGTGTAGGTCAATCCGTTGGGAGATATGGTCCAACTCTTCGCGATTGCCGGGACGACTTGGTTCTGACCATTTGAGTTGAAACCGACCAGTCCCTGATAGATGAGGTCGACGGCGAAGATGTCACCATTGCCATTGAGGATGGCCCAAGGGTCGAGCGTCTCGGTCGCGGTACCTCTCGCGTACACGAGACTCCCCCCGGACACGGGCTTTCCACTGCACGCCTTACTCGAAGACGCACTGCTCAAGGAGATCCCAGGACGGCCAGAACTGCCCTTGGCACTGATGCCATTGGCACCCTGGGTGCCCAAGGCGACCAACGACGTTGACCCGATCAGCCCCGCCACTACTGATACTCCGACTCTGCGCAGACGCATAATAGTTTCCCCCCATTACGGAACCAATTGTCCAACGGCATCACAACTTGAGTCCGAAGCATACGTTGCGTAAAGACCTAAAGCAAGTCGGACGTCCAACAAAAATAAAGGAATTAATCTATTTGACACAAAGCGCATTCGCGGGAGAGCCGATGCCTCCCGTCACGTGTAAAGGTGCGCTGACCAGGAGTGATTCGTAGACGTGGTCGATGGAGCTGTCCCGGGCGAGCTCCTCTAAGTCCCAGAGCTCACCAATGGCGAAGCCGAGACGAGCGATGAGGACCCGATGCAAGAAACCGAAGGGACCGGCCTCGGGTGACTCGTCAGGCGGCCAGACTTCGGTGGCGAAGGAGTCAGATACCACGGCACTGGCGCCACTGTCCCAGAGGTAGCGCGCCATGTCCTCACTGTGCTCGATCCCGGGCGCACACAGCTGCGCACTGAGGGCGCGCCGTTGAGTCAGGTCTTGCTCGCGGTACCACTGGACGAAGCCCGTTCGGATGAGAATCGCGCATCCGCGGCTGTAGTGGACGCCCTGGGACGAGCGCGCGGCTTCGAGGGCGTCGACCGAGATGGAGACCGGACCGTGGGAGGTGTCGGGAACGAGTCGCGGATCGGTCTCGTGCGCGCGCACCAGGTCGAGCAGCACCGCGCGCGTCACGACGCCCCGCTTCACCCAGTGCTCGATGGTGTTGCGATGTTCGACCAGCACGTCTTGGAGCGAACGGTTGTTGTAAAAGACGTCGGGACGCGCCGTCATGTGCGCCAGCGAATCCCACTGGCTCGAGATCTGGGGAAAGTAGTCGTCGAGGACGTCGTCGAGGTCATCAACTCCGTCGGTCCCCCCTTGGAGCACCCGGTGTCGGGCCCGCGAACGCGTGACGTCTAGCGGTGGGTCGAACTGATCGATCGGCGCATCGAGTCCGAAACTCACCCCGCGCACCACCAGTTTGACGGCTTCCAGGACGGATTCAGGCGTGATGAGGTTCAATCGACCGATCGAGTCGTCGGAACCGAAGAGTCCCCAGGCGTTCGCTACGCCGTCACTGTCGCGGCCCAACTCGTCGAAGGCGGGAAGGTCCATCGTCACGTGGCCCTAGACAAACGTCGTACGCAGCTCGGAGAAGGCGGCGTCGGTGGCGCTCAGTGCGAGATCGAGGTCCGCATCACTGAAGGCGGCCGAAACGAACCAATTGTGTCGTGGATGCAGATAGAGACCGTGGCGAAGCGCGCTCGAAGCGAACTGCGCCGCCATTTTCGAGTCGACGTCGCCGACGAAACTCATAAAGGGCATCTGGGACGGTCCGCTCTGGCGAACTTCAATCCCGTGACGCAGCGACTGAGCTTCAATACCCTGGCGCAGCGCGTCGCCCATGCGCACCATGTGGGCAACGCAGTCCTCACGCTCGAGCACGTCGAGGGTTGCGAGGCTCGCCGCCATGGCCGCCGAGGCGAACCAGAACGACCCGGTGGTGAACAGGCTCTGGGCCGCGGCGCGGAAGCGGTCGTTGCCGAGCACTGCGGCCAAGGGATAGCCATTCGCGATGGCTTTGCTCCACGCCGAGAGATCGGGCTGCACCCCGATTGGCTCCCAGCTCGAGCCGAAGTTCAGACGGAATCCGCAGCGCACGTCGTCGAGTATCAAGGCCGACCCGGTCTCATCGCAGATGTCGCGCAGACCTTGGGCGAACAGCGGATCGACGAGTTCCTGGTCGAAGCCGGCGTCGTGGCGAAAGGGCGAGACCATGATCGCCGCGACGTCTTCACTCAGGACTGCACGCACGCTGTCGAGGTCGTTATAGGTGTAGTACGCCAGATTGGCGCGATCTTCGAGCGTGACGCCGGATTTGACCGGCGTGCACCACGGGGCCGCTCCGTGGTAGGCACCGGTCGCTACCAAGACCTTGCTTCGACCGGTCGCGGCGCGCGCAATCGTGACGCACAGGGTCGTCGCGTCGGTTCCGTTCTTCTCGAACATCGCCCACTGCGCGTGCGAGACTGCGCCGACCAAGCGCTCGGCCAACTCGACCATGCGAGCAGACGGTCCATTGAGGCAGTCGCCGAGCGACATCTGACGGTTGAACGCTTCATCGACCTCGCGGCGTTGGTGGCCCAGGATGACCGGACCCCAACTACACATGAGATCGACGAATTCGCGCCCGTCGACGTCGGTGACTCGAGCGCCGCGTGCACTCTCGAAGTACTGGGGGTAGTCCGCGGGCATGGCCGCCATGTTGAGGTGTCCGTACATTCCTCCCGGGATCACCTCGAGAGCACGCCGGCGCAGCTGGGCGTCCACGCTTCGCTCACCACTGCTCTCAGTTTGGGTCTCGTGGTCCTGATGAATTGTCATTCTCTGCCTCCAACTTCGGACTCGGTGTTCGAGATCTTCGACCTGAGCCGTTCGCCCGCGTACTTGGCGTCATCGTTGGCGGTGTCGAGAAGCATGCTCGCGACCTGGCCCAGGTCGGTGATGCCCGCGTCGGATCCGAGCCCGGTAGCGACGAGGCTGCCACACACCGTCCCGACCCACGCCGCCTGTACGGGCGACAAGCCGGCCAACAGTCCGGTGAGAAAGCCCGCGTCGAATCCATCACCACAGCCGGTCGTGTCCATGACCGACACTTCAATCGACGGAACAATGACGTCGGAATCGGCGTCGATCACCCGACACCCATTCGCGCCACACGTCACGGCTACCCCTCGCGCACCCAGTCCCAGCACTCGAAGGGCGGCGCGGTGCAAGTCACTCTCGCCGGTGAGACCGAGTAACTGTTCGTCGTTAGGACAGAACCAGTCGGTGTTGCGCAGTACCGGCGCTAGGGACTCGAGCGACTCGACGCCTCCGTTGCGAAGCACGTCCATTGTCACGATCGCTCCACGCGCGCGCGCCGCACTGGCGAGTTCGGCCAGGTCCGCGGGATTGAGGCCGGTCATCGCGTCGAGGCCACCGAAATGGATTCCCGCGGCGCTCAACAGCGCCGAACGTTGGGCCGGGGTCACGTGCGAGATGCCAAAGGCGCCGTTGGCTCCGGGGGAGTGCCGCGCGGGCCGTTCTCCATTAGGACGTATTGGCAAAATCGTGGCCGAAGTGACTTGTCCGCTGAGACGACTGATCAGCTCGGTCCCCACGCCATAGTCCTTCAACAACGTCAGCACGATGTCGCCGAGCATGTCGTCACCGATAGCCCCGATGTTCTGCACGCGCACGCCCAGCTTGGCGAGGTCCACGCTCGCCCCGGCGGCAGTTCCAGCCGCGGTGACGCGAATCTCATCGATGATCACCGAATGCTGGCCGGGTGGGATCTGCGACACGGGTCGACCCAGGATGTCCAGGATGTGCACACCGAAGCAGACGACCGGCCCCAGATTCGTCGCGGCCCTCATGGGCGTTCTCGGGCGTTGGTGAGTCCGCCATAGCGGCGACGTTGTGCTTCGTCACGCACCTCGTTGAGTTCGCTGGCGCTCAAGATCCGAGGTGTCCCGTAGCAGAGAGACTTTCGATACACGCGAGCGAGCCACTCGAGCAGCAGGGCATGCTCGTACGCCTGGGCGAGCGAGTTCGATCGCACCACGGCTCCATGATTCTGCAAGATGGCGGCCCGGTGGTCGAGCATCACGTCAACGGTGCCGCGCGCCAGCGCGTCGGAGCCGAAGCGGGTGTAACCCACGACTGGTACCGAGTCGGCGAAGGCCACGATGTTGTAGTGCACGGCGGGCAGTTCGTCGCAGACCAACGAGAGTGCGACGAGTTCCTCGGAGTGAGTGTGGACAACGGCCCGGGCGTCGGTGGCCTCGTAGATCCCCCGGTGCATTGGCCACTCTGAGGAGACGCTCGCTCGACCGTCGACCTGTTCGCCGTCGAGAGTCATCACACAGATGTCCTCCACGCTCGTATCGCGATAGGCAATGCTGCTCGGGGTGATGGCGATGAGGTCGCCCACGCGCACACTGAGATTGCCCGAAGTGCCCAGGGCCAGTCGGTCGTCCAAGAGACGTACCCCGTAGGACACGAGGTCACGACGCGCCGACAGTATCGCTGCATGGTCGATAGTGCTCTCACCCATCTCACTCCCCCCAGACCGCCACCCGGCTTGTCGGGGATGTTATACGGACGACCGACAAAAATCAAAGCAGAAGGTCTAGAGTTGCCTGAGACCAACGTAGAGTTGGCGAGATCTCGATATCGGACAAAGTGAGGTGGCTTGCCCAAGATCGTCGACTGGGAGGCTCGCAAGGACGAAATCCTGGAGGCCACGTGGCGCGTCATCGCACGCGACGGCATAGCCCGCACCACGGTACGCGCAATCGCCCGAGAGGCCGACTGCTCACTGGGGATCCTCTCGCACTACTTCGACGACAAGTTGGACATCCTGGCCTCGGCGCTCTTGTTGTCACACCGACGAGTTCGCGAGCGCACCGAGAAGAAGGTCGTCGGACTGAGCGGGATGGCGGCGCTGCGAATCGCCATGCTCGAAGCCCTGCCGCTCGACGCCGAGCGCGAACTCGAAGCGCGAATCGAGGTCAGCTTCTGGGGACGACTGCTCTCAGACTCTCGTCTCTCGGACTTGGGTCAAGTGGAGGTCAACCTCCTGGGTTCTCGCCTGCGCGGTCACCTCGAAGAGGCTCAAGTCGCCAGCGAACTCAAAAGAGACCTGGACCTGGACCTCGCGACCCAGGAACTACTCGTGCTCATCGACGGCGTGAGCGTCGAGCGAACACATTTTCCCATCTCGGTTCCGCCCAAGCGCCAGATCGAGATGCTCGAGCGACTCTTGAAGTCTTTCGAGGCGTAGCCGGACATTCTTGCTTCGAGAGCCGCCCTCGTAGGACCCGTAGCATTCGTCGAATGGGTCATCGTCGCAGCTCCGGCTCCCTGCATGGCTGCGCGACGACTGTTGCAGACGACGAATCTTGTGAAGCCCGCATGACCCATGCTCACTTGATGTCCATCACGTGCTATAGTTATTATGTCATTATAAAGACTTAGGGGTTACTATGACACGAGACTTCATCCATCCAGAGCGCTACTCCAAGTCTTTCGAACTCTACGCAAAAGCCCTCAAGGTCATCCCCGGCGGCGTCAACAGTACGGCGCGCGCAGCGTTCTCGGGCTGGGAGCCTCACCCGATCTTCGTCGATCACGGCACCGGTTCGCGGTTGGTCGACGTCGACGGCAACGAGTACATCGATTATCTACTCGGCTTGGGCCCGATGCTCCTCGGTCATCGACCAGAACGCGTGACCCGTGCGGTCTCACAACGCATCGAGAGCACCGGTACGGTCTTCGCGCTGCCGACCGAAGCCGAGATCGAACTCGCCGAGGCCATCGTCGAGGCCATACCGAGCGTCGACACGGTTCGCGTAGTGAACAGCGGGACCGAGGGAGTGCTCTACAGCCTTCGTCTCGCGCGCGCCTACACCGGGCGCACCAAGGTCATACGATTCGAGGGCCAGTACCACGGGTTCTCCGACGGCATCTACTGGTCCAAGCATCCCGACCTCGCACTCGCTGGCAGCGACGCGCGTCCAGTCGCGCTTGCCCAGGGTCCCGGTGTCCCCCACGAAATGGGTGACTCGCTCGTCATCGCCCAGTGGAACGACCTCGCGATGATCGAACGGATCTTCGACGAGAACCCCGGAGAGATTGCGGCACTGATCACCGAACCCATTATGTGCAACACCGGTTGCATCCTGCCCAACGCGGGATACCTCGAGGGGCTTCGCGAGATCACGGCGCGCCACGGAGCACTCTTGATCTTCGACGAGGTGATCACGGGATTTCGAATCGCGCGCGGCGGAGCTCAGCAGGTCTTCAACGTCACGCCGGACCTCACCGTCATGGCCAAGGGTCTGGGCGGCGGATTCCCGGTGGCGGCCCTGGGTGGTCGCCGCGAGGTCATGGACCTGGCCAGCGACGGGCGGGTATCGATCGCCGGCACCTACTCGGGCAACACGATCGCGATCTCCTCGGCGTTGGCGTCGCTCAAGTATTTGAAAGACGAAGCCTCCTACGCCGATCTCTATCGGCGCTCGGACCAACTTCGCGAAGGGCTCGCCCAACTCATGGTCGAGAAGTCCATCGAAGGTTCGGTCGTGGGGGTGGGGCCGGTGTACCAAGTCTGGTTCTCCGACTCGCCGATCCAGAACTATCGTGACGCCGCGCGACACAGTCGTGGCGACGTATTTCGCATCTGGTGGGAGGAGATGCTCGACCGCGGCGTGCTGTTCCATCCGGGCCACCTCGAGAACCTCTTCCTCTCCTTCGCCCCCAGCGATCAAGACATCGCCGACACGCTCGACCGCGCGGACGAGAGTCTCGCCGCAGTGCTCGCGCGCCGCGGCGCGGCGTAGAGGCGCCTACGTTGCAGTGATGAGCTCCTCGGCCAACGTCCTCGCCGTCGACCTGGGGACCTCGCGGGTCAAGGTCGGCGTCTTTGACGCACGCATGCGCACCCTCGCGAGTGCGGCCTCCAGTTACGCGACGCTCAGTGACGCCTCGGGTATGGCTGAACAGCGTCCGAGCGACTGGCTCCAAGCGATCAACGCAGCGATCCTCCAGGTGCTCGAGGGTGGCTCCTTCGACATCGCCGCCGTCGTCCTGAGCGCCCAGATGCCGACTCTCGTGGCCCTCGACTCCGATAGCGAGGTCATTGGTAATGCCATCACCTGGCAGGACACTCGAGCTGACGCGCTGGTCGACTCGCTGCTCGATTCGAGTGCCCGCCAGCTCGTTCGCGCCATCGCGGGCACCCCGGTCGACGGTCGATACATCGTGCCCATGCATCGGCGCCGCGCGGACGAGGCAGCCTATTCTCCCGCTGCCCTGCTCTCGGCGAAGGACTTCATCTACTTCGCTCTCACCGGCGAGCTCGTGACCGATCCATCGACCGCCTCGGGCTTCGCCTGCTTCGACATCGAGACCGGGACGTGGAGCGCACGACTCTGCGAGCTGTGGGGAGTGCCCGAGCGGATGCTGCCCGCTGTCGTGGACTCACACTTCAGCGCCGAGCTGACCAGCGCCTGGGCGCTCTTGGTGCCCGGAGTAGCGCCGGGCACGCCGGTCGTGGTGGGGGCGGCCGATTCGGTCTGCGCTCATCACTTCGTGGACTCGCACTTCGCCAACGCCGTCTCGGTGATCGACGGATCGTCGACGGTGATCATGACTCGCCTGGAAAGCGACGCGCGCAGTAGCGACGAGATGCTGGTGACCCCGCTCGTCGAGTGGTCCCAACGCGGCGTGGAGATGGACCTGCTCGCCACGGGTTCTTCCGTCGCCTGGCTGGCGAGACTCCTCGAGCTCAATCCGGCCGAGCTCGAGGACCTAGCCCACACGAACCCCAACGGTGCTCACAACGAAGTCCTGTTCTTCCCCTACCTCGCCGGTGGCGAGCAAGGGGCCATTTGGCGCACCGACCTGTCCGGCTCCGTAGACGGGCTGCATCTCGCCTCGAGCAGAGCGGACCTCGCGCTCGCCCTCTACGAAGGTATCGCCTTCGAGACGCTGCGCTGCATCGAGCACCTCGCGCAGTTCCAGCCCGTCCAACGAATCGTCAGCGTCGCGAGCGCGCAGAGCCGATACCTGGGCGCGTCACTGCTGGGCGCGCTCTGCGGCGTGCCGGTGCTCGCTCTAGAGCGTCAGAGCCCGTCGCTGCAGGGGGCCGCGATCATCGCGCTCGAGTGCCTGGGTGGCGCAGACGCCCGCGATATGCCCAACGAACCAACGGCGCTGGGCGAACTGCCCGAACTCGATGACCACTACCGCGAGTTCCTCGTGCGCAAGGCTCGCCGATACCTCGACTCCGCACCCCACGCGTCGAACTGACTGGAGGACCATGTGAAACTCATCACCACCGAAGGGTCCGATGATTTCGCAAGCAGCGCCTCGCGCATCGTCCAACTCGCGGTCCGTGAGAACCCTTCGCTGAGTCTGACCCTGCCCACGGGCTCCTCGCCTGTCGGGCTCTATGACGTGCTGGGCAAGGCGCACCGCGCGGGGTCGTTCAACCTGGAGCGCGCCCGAGTGTTCATGCTCGACGAATACTGCGACCTGCCCTCCTACCCCGTGGGAAGTTTCATCGACTTCCTGGAGCGACACCTGGGCGAAGTCATCTTCAACGACGCCACCGAGGTCCAGAGGCTGAGTCCCTCGAGCGACCCACTCTCCTACGACGAGGCGATTGAGCGCGCCGGCGGGATCGACCTGGCGATCGTGGGAGTGGGACGAAACGGCCACCTCGGCTTCAACGAGCCCGGCGACGACCCTCGAGCGCGCACCCACGTCGTGACGCTCGCGTCCGACACCGTCGCCGCGAACTTCCCCGATGTCCCCCCGTCACAACGTCCGACGAGGGCGATCACCATTGGCCTGGCCGACCTGCGCGCCGCGCGATCCGTGCTGATGTTGGTGACGGGTGCGAACAAGCACGGCGTCGCCGACCTGCTGGCCGCGGGCATCGTCGATCCGATGGTGCCCGCGACCCACGTGCTCGACCACGACGACTTGACGATCGTGATGGCGGGCGAATTGCTGCGCGAACCCTAGTCAGTGAGGTTGGAGAACTCCACGGGATCGGCCGTGGGCGTGGTGCGCAGACGGAAGGCGAACATGTGCGGGACGAAGACCATCTCGAAGCTGTCGAACGCCGCACCGCTCGCCGTGACCGACACTCCGGTCACCTCGATCACGAAGTCCCCGGCCCCGAGTCGCAGATCGGCGGCTTCGGCCGGTGAGGCACGCCGCGCGACGAGCGTCTGCTCCTCGAGCGATTCGCTTAAGCCATAGAACTTCGAGAGCACCTCATAGAGCGACTCCGTGGCGGGCGAGAACAGGGTGTCGAGGTCGGGCGCGAGGATCCGCGGGACGTAGGCGACCTCGCGCACCGCGGGCACGTCGTCGAAACGCCGGAGTCTCACGATCTTCCAAACTCCCGTGCCGAGCGGGATCGACAGCTTCTTCGAGCGCTCGGCATCGGCCTTGTCCTCTTCGAGCGAGATCAGCGTCGTCGCCAACGAGACGCCCTGAAGGGCCAGGGTCTGTTTGAGTCCACCGATCATCGTGGACTCGGTCTGGATCCGATTCGAGCGGATGAAGGTACCGCGGCCCTGGATGCGCTGGAGCGCACCGACCGCGACGAGTTCGGCCATCGCGCGACGCACCGTCATCAAACTGACCCCGGCCATGGCGGCGATCTCCACTTCGGAGGGGAGTCGGTCGCCCGGCACCAGGCCGTTGTCCGCTATGAGCTTGCGAATGAATTCGATGGTGTTCTCGTAGAGTGTGATCCCAAGCCCCTTTGGAGTCGCGCCATCACCGGCACATACACGATATGCCAATCAGGGACTAAAGACGCGTGAATAGAGACATCCGTCGCGGTTCACGCTCACCACCTGCGAAGCGCGCACCGGTCCCGCGATCAAACGCTCGGGCAACCATGGATCGTCACCCACGCGATAGACACCCGGTTCGACCTCGACCAGGACGACCTCGTCGCTGGGGGCCTCGACTCCCCCCGGTGCCACCAAGAGCAGCGTGGCGGAGCGTTCGATGATGCGAAACTCCGGATACCAGGGCGAGAAACTGCGATAGTGCCCGACGAGCGCGTGGGGTGGCGCGCTGAACGAGGCGGCGTTCGTCTCGCGACCCTCGGCGCGTCGAAAGGTCGTGGGTCCGTAGGTGAAGCCTGCGCTCGCGTCGTGGGCGCTCCAGTCGAGGTGGAAGCGGCGCAGTTGTGGATGCTCAGTGACGAAGCGACCGTTGGGGAGATGGAAGAGTCGACCCTCCAAGGCGCGATAGCGCACGTGCATGGCCCCGCCGTCGCGTGCGTCGAGCACCTCGAGCGACTCTTCGAAGTCATCACCCCAGTAGGTCCCCGGCTCCACGCAATGGACGGCGACGTTGTCCGCGCGCACGCTCAAGTCGAGCGACGTTCGCGCGATTGGCTCCGCGTGTTCGAGGCGTCGCAGCACGTCGTCGTGGACGATGCGCGCGAGTAGGTGCGCGCCCAGGGTATCCCCGTTCGCGTTGGTCATCACGACCACACCCAACTCAGCGGTGCAGTCGACCAGCATGAACGTTGAGTAGCCCACCATCCCCCCGCCGTGGCTCACGCACCGGTGTGCGCCGACTTGTTCGACGTTGATGCCCATGGCGTAGCGGCTCGACTCCACGGCGCGCACGCCGCCAGCGAGGTAGACCGGCTCGCCGCTGGGCGCCAGGTCCTGGGTGATGCGATCGAACGTCGCGCGCGAGATGACCGCGCGGCCCTCAGCGTCGAGGACTGGATCGTTCGTCGCAGCCCCGAGCAGCGCCCCCACGAGCGCGGCCATGTCCGAACTGGTGGCGGCGACGTTACCGCTGGCCGAGTCCACTTCGAAGAACGTCGCCGGGCTGAGGGGGTCGCCCGGCGCCCACGGCCGGTCGGGCCGAGCGGGCCAGTAGCCGGTGGCGAGTGACGCCTGGTCGGCGAAGCTGACCTCCGCGAGCGCTCGATCCATCTTGAGCGGACCGAGGAACTGCTCGCGCACCAACTCCGCGAGGCGCCGGCCGCTGCGCTCGCGAACAATCTCGCCCAGAACGAGGTAGCCCAGGTTCGAGTAGTGGAAGCGCGCCGGCGAGTCGGGCGCCACGACGCAGTGGCGCGAATGCCAGACTTCGCCCGCGTCGTCGGCGAGGGTGTCGGCACCGACGCTCATCCCCGACGTGTGGTTCAAGAGCCGACGAACGCTGACGCGCCCCAGCCCACTCGAGGCGTCGACCCACTCGAAGATTTGAGCGAGCGTCTCGTCGAGGTCCAGTCGCCCCTCGTCGACCAGTCGATTGACTACGAGTGACGTGAACAGCTTGCTGATCGAACCGATCTCGAATCGATATCGCGGGTCCATCGGCGTCGAACACTCCACATTGGCCAGACCGAAGCTCAGTTCGTCGAGGATTCCCCCACGGTCCACCACGCTGACCACCCCGCCAGGCATCGAGAAGTGTGCGGTGGCGTCTTCGACCAACTGTCCAAGTGACGCCAGCGTCTCACTGGCGAACTGGGCTCGCTGCTGGCGCGTTGAAACGCTCACGACAGCAGTTCTCGTGAGGCGTCGACGAGGATGCCCACGGTCGCTATCACGTCGGGGATCGACACCCATTCGTCGGGACTGTGGAAGTTGCCCCCGAGCGGACCGAGCATCACCGTCGGCGTGCCCGCCGCCTGCATGAGCGCGGCGTCGGTCCAGGCGTTCATCCCGACCGGTTCGAGGTCGGTGCCCATGTGTCGACGCGCCGCGCGGTTCAGACTCTCGAGCAGTGCCTCGTGACCTTGGGCGAGGAACGGCTCACGCTCGAGGCGAATGCGCACCTCGCCGCGTAGCCCGGGCATCTTCTTTGCCACGACCTCGATGATGTCCTCGATCTCGCAGACCCGGTCGGCCATCGTCTCACCCGGCTGCGTGCCGATCTCGATGCCCAGTACGGCCTGGCTCGGGTAGGTCGCGTAGTCGGTGCCCCCGCGCACCGTGCCGGTGTGAAAGACCGTTCGCCCGTTGCGCGGGGTGGGAACGCCGGCGAAGTGCTCGAGGTCCCATTCGTGCATGAGCTTGACGATCTCGGCCAAACCGACGATGGCGTCAATCCCCTGTTCGGGGGCCGAACCGTGAGCGGCACGACCTTCGACCACGACGTCGAGCCAGCCGAAGCCCTGATGTTCGACGACGACCTTGGGCAGGGCGTCGGCCTCGATGACGATGGCGTAGTCCGGGGTCATCGTCGTGACCAGATGCTCGGTGCCGATCGAGACGCCCTCCTCATCGGCGACGCACGCCACCACGAGGTCTCCTCGAAGCGCGGCGCCCGATCGCGCGAGGTGGCGTAACGTCAGCAGCGCAATCGCGCAGCACCCCTTGTCGTCGGCCGCTCCCAGTCCGTAGAGGCGATCGCCATCGAGGCGCGGAAGGAGTGCGGAGTCGGGCCAACCGGCGTAGCCCACCGTGTCAGAGTGCGCGTTCAACAACAGCGTCGGGCCGGCGCCGCTGCCGCGAAGGGTGGCGATGAAGTTCACCCGACCGGGCTCGATCTCGTGGATCTCGGTCTCGACGCCCAGGTCCGCCACCCAGTTGGCGAAGTAGCGCACGACCGCGGCCTCGCCGGCCCCGCCCTCCACGAGCCAGGGGGTGACCGATTCGATTCGCACGAGGTCACTGATCATGGCGACGACCTCTTCGGCGC
>VFSW01007050.1_pt1 | contig 16396 bp, 14 predicted proteins | sample 5358111 | NCBI WGS metagenome assembly VFSW01 (sample SAMN11554181, study PRJNA540505) | mine drainage metagenome | isolation source: sediment from site ElyBrook_90M | place: USA: Ely Copper Mine, Vershire, VT | collected 2017 | reverse complement strand
GTTTGGGGATTGGCGGCCAGTCAGCCCCGAACTTTTCGACGGGTACACGACTACGCGGCATGGGGTAGGCGGTGCGCGATCACGTGCGTTTCCCATTTCAGCATCCGACGCTCATCGTACCTAAATGCGGAGCCCGCTTTGGAAAGCTCGGTCTTACGATCCTCCAGCGCCGCCAGTCGCTCCGGCGCATCGCTCGCATCTACGTTGTCCCAAAGATTTTCGAGGTCCTTTGCCAGCCTGTTCCACCGAGCATGAAGATCGGAGGCATCCAGCGCAAATTTCTGATTCTGCATCACAACGGAGTATGCGCTAATTCCTGCGGTCGCAACCGTGAGTACCACGCGAATCCAGGAGATCTCCGAAGGTATCGAAGCCACGACAGACACGACCGCACCCGAGGAAAGTACAAGGATGAGCCATGTGGCAGACCTCTGCCGCACGTGAAGCCGCCCAGATAAATCGGCGAAGTAGTTGGCCCGGATTTCAGATCCGAGCATTCCTTCCCAAACTCGTTTCCGTTGACCTTCAGAAAGCATTTTCCGTCTCCATTATACAGCTATCCGAGCCGCTCAAAGATCCGATCCTTGCAGGTCTGTCATCGCTCCCGCCGCGCCGCCCGCGCCTTCGCACTTGCCGCCGGGGCCTTCTTCGCCCGCGCTTTCCGTTGCGCTTTCGTCATGTTCCGGGCCGCCGTCTTTCCACCGAGGCTGCCGCCCAGCTTGCCACCCCGCCTCGGAGGATGGGGTATTGATGAGGTACCCTATCGCTACCCCATCACCGTTCGATGGCCTTCCTGACCGCCTGGCATTGGCTCCCCCGTGCGCCTACTCCGCGATGGCGTGGACCCGAAGGTGATCTCCGAACGCCTCGGCCACTCCAAGGTGGGCTTCACCCTGGACGTGTACTCGCACTTGTTGCCCGGAATGCAGGAAGAGGCGGCCCGCAAGACCGACTCGGGTCTCCGCGCCGCTATCGAGAGGCAACGGCGCCCGGTCGGGTGAAAAAGCCCCGCTCTCAGAATTCCGTTTGCAAAATGTTTGCAAACGGCCTTTTTGGGCATCCGGGCCGGCCTGTTTTAGACTCCCTAAATTGTCTGTAAGTTATTGAAATGGCGGAGAGGGGGGGATTCGAACCCCCGGTAGACTTTAAAGGCCTACGACGGTTTAGCAAACCGCTGCTTTCGACCACTCAGCCACCTCTCCGCGAGATTGTGACGGGCCGGGTACCAAAATCATAACACAACCGGCCGCCCAACATCGCGGAACTTTGGCCGCGCGCCCGGCGTAATCCTGTGTGAGGCCACTCATGCTTAGAACCCTCTTTTGTACGCTCGCCCTGTGCGCGGCGGCATCCCTGCCGTCGCGGGCCGATCAGTGGAACAAGACCTTCCACGTGGGCGCCGCGCCGGAGTTGCGCGTCGAGACCAGCGACGCCGACGTCACGCTACGCGCCGGCGAGCCCTCCACCATCGAGGCGCGGGTCTATACTTCCGGCTGGAAGATCGGTCCCGGCGAAGTGCACGTGTTCGAGCACCAGACCGGCGACCGCGTGGAAATCGAGGTCAAGATTCCCACGCTGCATTTCAACCTGGGCAACCGCCCGGTGAAGATCGAACTACGGATTCCGGGCGCCACGCGGACCGACGTACACACGGGCGACGGCAACATCCGCGCCGCGGGACTGCACGCCCAAGCGCGCCTGGCCACGCACGACGGCAACATCGACGGGGAGGATTTCGACGGGGCCCTGGAAGCCTCCAGCGGCGACGGCAACATCCGCGTGCGGGGCAAGTTCAGCGCGTTGGACCTGCGCAGCGGCGACGGCAACATTGACGCGGCCGTGGCGCCGGGATCGCGCATGGCCGGCGCGTGGACCGTGCACAGCGGCGATGGCGGGGTCACCCTGCATCTGCCGCAAGCCTTCGCCGCGGACCTGGACGCGCGCACCGGGGACGGCCGCATCACCGTGAATCTGCCGCTGGCCGCCACCGGAACGCTGCACGAGAATTCGGTGATCGGCAAGCTGAATGGCGGCGGCGCGGTGCTGACCGTGCGCACGGGGGATGGATCGGTGCGCCTGGAACGCCTGTAAACCCGGCGCGCCGCCGCGAGCGGTTGTAAGATAGGCGAATGCCCATCGCCGCTCCGGCGCGCCCGCACCGGCCGCACCCGATCCTTCGCTACGTCAATTTCGCCATCCTGCTCGCGCTGCTGCTCGCCGCCGGGGCGGTGTACTGGTTTGCCTACCGGGTGCTGCCGCGCACCTCGGGCACGGTCGTGGCGCCGGTGTCCCAGCGGGTCAGCATCGCGCGCGACGCGCTGGGGGCGCCGCACATCTCCGCGGCCAGCGAGGACGATGCCTACTTCGCCCAGGGTTACGCGGTGGCGCAGGACCGCCTGTTTCAAATGGACGGGCTGCGGCGGCTGGCCGGCGGCGACCTGGCCGAAATCGCCGGGCCGTCCGCCCTGGAGCTGGACCGCGATTCGCGCCGGCTGCGCATGCGCCGCATGGCCGAGGCCGGCTACGCCTCGCTCCCGCCGCGGGACCGCGCGCCCCTGGCGGCCTACGCGCGCGGGGTGAACTTCTTCATCGAAACCCACCTGCACGCGCTGCCCATCGAATTTACGCTGCTGGGCTACCAGCCGCGGCCCTGGAGCGTGGTGGACACCATCCTCATCGGCCTGCACATGTATCGCGACCTCACCACCACCTGGAAGGACGAGATCCTGAAGCGCGACCTGCTGGCCGGCGGAGACCGCGCCAAGGTGGATTTCCTGTTCCCGCCCCGCAGCGGCGGCGAATTGCAGCCGGGCTCGAACGCCTGGGCCGTGGCCGGCTCGCACACGGCCTCCGGCAAGCCTATCCTGTGCGGCGACATGCACCTGGATTATTCGATTCCCGGCATCTGGTACCTGGTCCACTTACAGGCGCCCGGCCTGGATGTTTCCGGCGTGTCGCTGCCCGGCGCGCCGGCGGTGATCGTGGGCCACAACCGGCGCATCGCCTGGAGCGTCACCAATCTGCAGTTCGATGTGCAGGATCTCTATATCGAAAACCTGGACCCGCGCACGGGCCGGTACCTGTATCGCGGCCAATGGGAGCAGGCCAGGCTGGAGCGCGAGATCATACGGGTCAAGGGCGCGCCCGCGGTGGAGATGCCCCTGTGGGTGACGCGTCACGGTCCGGTGTACATCGACGATGCGAAAGAACACCTGGCCCTGCGCTGGGCCGCCGCCGAACCGGGGCGCTTCCAGTTTCCGTTTCCCGAAATCGACAGGGCGGGGAACTGGCAGGAGTTCACCCGCGCGCTGGCCCGCTTCCCCGGGCCGGGCCAGAACTTTATATACGCCGATGTGGACGGCAACATCGGCTATCACGCCACGGGGTTGCTGCCCATCCGCAAGGGCTATGCGGGCGATGTGCCGGTGGACGGGGCGTCGGGCGAGAGCGAATGGCAGGGCTTCATCCCCTTCGAGGAACTGCCGTCGTTCTACAATCCGCCGCAAGGCGTGATCGTCACCGCCAACCAGAATCCTTTCCCCGCCGGCTACCCTTATACCGTGAGCGGCGACTTCGCCTCGCACTACCGCTCGCGCCAGATACGCACGCTGCTGCTGTCGCGCAACGGGTGGCGCGCCCCGGAGATGCTGGCGGTGCAGAAGGACGTGTACTCGGCCTTCTCCTATTACCTGGCGCGGGCGCTGGTGGAGGCTTACGGCCGCCGCCGGGCGCAACATCCGGGCCTGGATAGCGCCATCCAACTGCTGCGCGGCTGGAACGGCCAGATGGACAAGGACGGCGCCGCGCCGCTGATCGCGACGCTGGCCTACGAGCGTTTCAAGATGGCCGTGGCGCGCAGCGCCTCGCCGGCGGCCGGCGCCCGCTACCGATACCAGATGGCCCCCGCGGTGATCGAGACCCTGCTGCGCACGCGGCCGCCCGGCTGGTTCGCCGATTGGGACGAAGCGCTGCTGCACAGCCTGGAGCAGGGCCTCGAGGATGGGCGCCGCGCCCAGGGCCGCGACGCCGCGCGCTGGGTCTACGGCAAGTACGAACCGCTCCTGCTGGCCAATCCCGTGGGACGCCACCTGCCGCTGGTCTCGGGATTGTTCGATATCGGACCGGCGCCCATGAGCGGCTCGCCCACCACCGTCAAGCAGTATACCGGCGGCCTGGGGCCTTCCATGCGAATGGACGCGGACCTCTCCGATTGGGACCGCTCTCTGCTGGAGGGCACCACCGGCCAGTCCGGCCAGGTTCTGTCACGGCACTATAAAGACCAGTGGGAGAGTTACTACTACGGCCAAAGCTTCCCCATGCAGTTCGACAAAGTAGACGCCCGCAACATACTCACGCTGGCGCCCCAGTGAACCGGGAGTCACAACTGCGGCGGGAGATGGGCCTGCGCGACCTGGTCCTGTTCAACGCCGCCGCGGTCATCGGCATTCGCTGGCTGGCCGCCGCCGCCCACACCGGGCCGGTCTCGATCGTACTTTGGCTGCTGGCCGCGGCGTTCTTCTTTGTCCCTTCGGCGCTCGCCGTGGCGGCGCTCTCGGCCAGGTTTCCCCAGGAAGGCGGCATCTATGTCTGGGCCAAGCGCGGATTTGGCGACTGGCACGGCTTCCTTTGCGGCTGGTGTTACTGGCTGAGCAACCTATTCTACTTTCCCAACCTGCTGCTGGCCGGCGTGGCTATGGCGGGCTATGCATTGGGCTGGTCCGAAACCAAGCTGTACGTGGTTTCGGTGTCGCTGGTCATCCTATGGCTCGGGCTGATCGCCAATTTGCTGGGCCTGGGCGTGGCCAAGTGGACCAACAATATTGGCGCGCTGGCCACTTACCTGTTCGGCGCGCTGCTGGTGGTGTCGGGAGCGGTGGTGTGGATGGGCGCGGGGTCCGCCACGCCGCTGCGCATGGTCCCGCGCTGGGACCTGGAGAACGTCAACTTCTGGTCGCAGATCGCCTTCGCATTCGGCGGCCTGGAACTGGGCGCGGTCCTGGGGGGCGAGATCCGCGACCCCGTCCGCAACGTGCCGCGGGCCGCGTGGATCTCCGGCGCGGGCATCGCGGCCTTCTATGTTCTGGGCACCCTCGCGCTGATGGTGCTGCTGCCGCCGGTGCGCATCAGCATACTCACCGGGCTGGCGCAGGGCGCGGCCGAAGCGGGAGCGCGCCTGCACGCCGCATGGCTGGGCCGCGGCATGATCGCGCTGGTCCTGGCGGGAGTGGCGGGCCAGCTTTGCGCCTGGATCGGCGGCACCGCGCGCATTCCTTTCGTCATCGGCCTGGACCGCTATTTTCCGCCCGCTTTCGCGCGTCTGCATCCGCGCTGGGGCACGCCGTACATGGCCATCCTGGCGCAGGGCGCGGCCTGCACCGTGTTCGTGATCGCCTTGCAGGCGGGCGAGAACCTGCGCGCCGGCTACCAGTTGCTGGTGGATATGACCGTCATCGTGTACTTCATCCCGTTCCTGTATCTGTTCGCCGCGGCCTGGAAATACGGCCGGCGCTCGAGCGCGGCGATGGGCATGGCGGTGACCATCGGCTCCATCGCGGTCTCGCTGGTACCGCCCGGCGGCGCGCGCTCGGCGTGGCTCTTCGAAGCCAAGCTGCTGGCGGGATGCGCGCTGCTGATGGCGGCGGCGCGAGCGGTGTTCCTGGCTGCGGCCCGGCGCGGCGCGCGTTACAGTTGAGCGTCGGCCAGCCCCAGCGCTTCGTCGAGCGCCGCGACTCCGGCGTCGATCTCCTCACGCTCGACGATCAGCGGCGGCGCGATCACGAAATGGCTCAGCCACGCGTTCACCGCCACGCCTTTCTTCAGCATGGCCGCCGCCACCTGGTCCACCACCAGGGGCTTGCCCGCCATCTTGTCGGCCTTGGTGTTGAAGGGCTGCCTGGTGCGGCGGTCCCTCACCAGCTCGACCGCCCAGAACAGGCCCAGGCCGCGGACGTCGCCGATCGAAGGATGCCGCTCGGGGAGGTCCCGCAGCCGCGCGCCCAGGTACTCGCCCAGCTCCCGCGAGCGCGCCACCAGCCCGAGGCGCTGCATCTCGCGGATGGCCGCCACGGCCGGCGCCAGGGTCATGGGATGGGCTTCGTAGGTGTGGCCGTGCGCGAAGAAGCGATCGTCAAAATACTCCGCGATCTTGCGCGTGGTGGCGCACAGCCCCAGCGGGACGTAGGCCGAGGTGATGCCCTTGGCGGTCACCAGGATGTCCGGCCGCACGCCCCAGTGATCCACCGCGAACCAGGCGCCGGTGCGCCCCCACCCGGTCATCACTTCATCGGCGATCAGCAGCACGCCGTGCTCGTCGCAGATGCGGCGCAGGCGCGGCAGGTATTCCGGCGGCGGCGCCAGCACGCCGTTGGTCCCCACCACCGGCTCGACCAGCACCGCGGCCACGTCGTTTTCGTTCTCGATCATGTGCTCCAGATAGCTGGCGCAGGCGATATCGCAGCCCGGATACTGGTGGCGGATGGGGCAGTTATAGCAGTTCACTTCGGGGGCGAAGATAAAGCCGTGCCCCTTGGCCCCCGGCTCGGCGGGCCAGCGCCGCGGATCGCCGGTGGCCCCGATGGACGCCATGGTGGAACCGTGATACGAACGGTAGCGCGCGACGATCTTGGTGCGGCCCGTGTACATGCGCGCGATCTTGAAGGCCGCTTCGTTGGCCTCCGTGCCGGAGGTGGTGAAGAAGAATTTCGAGAGACCCTCGGGCAGCACCTCGAGCAGCAGGCGGCTGAGTTCCACACGCACCTGGGTGGCGTAGCCGGGCGCGATGTAGGGCAGCGCGCCGGCCTGCTGCTGGATGGCCCGAATCACCGCCGGGTTCTTGTGTCCCAGGTTCACGCACATCAATTGCGACGAAAAGTCCAGGTACCGGCGTCCATCGGCGGTCATGAAGTAGCAGCCTTCCGCGTCCACGACGTGCAGCGGGTTCCAATTCTTCTGCATGCGCCAGGTGCCGTAATTCAGCTCCCGGGTCCAGCGCGCGATCTCTTCGGAGGAAAGTGCTTCGGCCATGCAACGAACCTGACACGGATGCGGGCCGAAAGTCAAACAGGCGCTACAATCTGATGCATGACGCCCCTCGCATCCAAGACCGCCCTCGTCACCGGCGCCAGCAAAGGGGTGGGCAAAGGCATCGCCCTGGAACTGGCGCGGCGCGGCTGCGATATCGCGGTCAACTATCATGGCGACGCGCCCGGGGCGGAAGCCACCGCGGCCGAAGTGCGCGCGCTGGGCCGCGCAGCGCTGACGGTGCAGGCCGACGCGGGCAGCGCCGCCGAAGTGGACCGCATGTTCGCCGCGGTGCTGGACCGGTTCGAGCGCCTGGATATCCTGGTGAACAACGCGGGCGCGCAGACCTGGCAGGCGCTGCTGGATATCGACGAAGCCGCGTGGGACCGCGTCATCCGCACCAATTTGAAAGGCTGCTTCCTGTGCACGCAGCGCGCCGCGCGCCACATGCGCGATGGCGGCGGCGGCGCGATCGTCAATATCGGATCGGGCTGCAACAAGGTCCCGTTCCCCAACCTGGCCGCCTACACCGCCAGCAAGGGGGGCATCGAGATGTTCACCAAGACGGCCGCGCTGGAACTGGCGCGCCATGGCATCCGGGTGAACTGCGTGGCGCCCGGCGCCATCGAGATCGAGCGCACCAAACTGGAAGCCGCCGACTACGGCAAGACCTGGGCCGCGGTGACTCCGCTGGGCCGCGTGGGCCAGCCGTTGGATGTGGCGCGCGCGGTGGCCTTCCTGGCCGGTCCCGAGGCGGACTTCATCACCGGCCAGACCCTGTACGTGGACGGCGGCCTGTTCACCCAGCCGGTATGGCCTTACTGAAATTCCAATTCCCAATCGGCGGGCCGGCCCTGGCCCGGGAAGGTCACCGTGAGCAGTTCGCCGGCGACGCGGCGCTCGGCTTTCAGCGCGGCGCCCTGGGAGGTGACCCGCAAGCGCGCCAGGCCGGTCCCGCGCGGAACGCGCACCCACAGCGTGTAGGGCTCGCCGGCCACGGTCCCGGACTGGCCCGACAGCTTTTTCGCGGCCGCGTCCCACGTGACGCGGGACACCGCGTAGGCGCCCGTGATGTGGCGCGCCGTGCCCAGCAGTTGGGGCCGGTCGAGCGCCCGGTGGATCAGCAGCACCTTGGTATCGTGCGGCTCGATGCCCACCGACAAGCGCCCCTGCGCCGTGCCGATCAACTGCGCGTTCCAGAAATCGAAGACCAGGTAGCGCGCCTCGCCGTCGAGGCCCAGCTTGCCGGCCAGGTCGAGCTCGCGCAGGGCCCGCTGGCTGCGCCAGTTGGTCAGCCCCACGACGTCGTAATCGCCCGCCTCCGCCTCCACCTTCAGGTCCAGAATCTCGGGATAGTTGTGGATGTAGTAATCCGCCTGGGTGTGCTTGAAGGTATCCCAGCGCATGTCCGTGCCGCGGCTGAACAGGTCCGCCGGCAGGATGGGCAGCGTGGGCAGGGTGGCGCGCAGCAGCTTCACACGCTTTTCCGGCAGCTCCGGCATCACGCTGGCCAGTGGATAGGCCACCCCGGTGAGGGCCACGTAGGTGACCAGCGTGCGCGCCTCCGCGTCGGTCACGCCGAATCCGATCATGGGTTCCTCGCGGCTGCGCGCCGTCCCGACTACCGGCTTCGGCCGTTTCCGGCGGGCCTCCTCGACGGTCATCGGCAGGCCCAGCTCCAGCCCCTCGCCGGGCATCACGTACACGGCCACGTGATTCAGAAAGGCGTTGCCGTTGATGGAGCTGAACAGCGGATACATACCCTGCCAGTTATTGTATAAGTCGTGCCCGTTGAAATAGGAGTTGAAGTAGCCGATGCCGTTCAGCGGCGTCCCCGCCGGGCATCCTTCGATAAAGCGGCGCGGGCCGATGGTCTCGCGGATGGCGGCCAGCCGCCGCCGGTAGATTACCAGCGGGTCCGTGGCGGGATCGTGCAGCCGCGCGCGGTCCACGCCCGGGATGTAGCGCGGCAGGGCGTGCTCCCCGTCGAACTTGTAATAGTCGAATCCCCAGGCGTCCAGCGTTTCGAATTCGTGGCGCACGAAGGCCAGCGCGTCCGGGTTGCTGGAATCGAGGGCCGGCGTGGAGTAGTCCAGCACCATACGGCCCTGCTGGTTGTACAGGTACCAATCCGGATGCTCCGCCACGGCGCCCGCGTAGGCGTTGGGCACGATCCAGATGCCCGCCCGCAGCCCCTTGGCGTGGATGTAATCGGCCAGCCATTTCGCGCCGTGCGGGAACTTCGCGGCGTCCCAGTTCGCGATCCAGGAGTGTTCGCCGCGGGCGCCGCGGTCGTAGCCGTCGTCCAGCTCCACATACTCGAAACCGTAGGGCTTCAGGTGCGCGGCCAGCCAGTCGGCGTTGCGGGTGATATCCCGCTCGCGCACGGCCTCGTAGTAACTGGTCCAACTGGACCATACCATGGGCGCCCGGGTGAAGTAACTATCGTCCATAGGCGCGTAATACGGCAGTCCGAGTGACTTGGTGAAGTAGTCCGGAATGGCGCGGAGGAGCGCGTTGCCCGGCACGGGCATGGTCACGTCCAGCAGGTCCCGGCCGGCCGGACGCCGCTCGAGGCGGGTCCCGCCGCCGAACTCGATGGCGGTATCCGTCCGGCGGTCGAACAGCCCGTGAAAGACGCCGCCCGAGACGCGCCCGAGGGTGAAGTACATGCACTCCGGATTGCGCCGCGGCAGGCGCGACGGATTGTGGGTCTCGGCGCCGCCATAGCCATCGGCCACCTCCGAGGTTCCGGCCCAATCCACGGGCGCTCCCTCGGGGTCCAGCAGGCGCGCCACCATGCGGTCCGCCGGCGCGGGCGCGATGGCCGTCAGCACGGCGTTGGTGGCCGTGCTCGAAATCTTGAGCGTGTCGCCGCGCCATTCGAATTGCCAGGCGGTGCGCGGCCCGGTGGTGTGCAGGGTGAGCCGTCCCTGCCCGGCCTGCGGCGCCTCCCAGTGCTCCAGCGGCTGCAGGCGGCTTCCGTCGCGCAGGTTCAGGCGCGCATCCCGCAACACCGTGCCCAGCGCGGCGTGCGCGATGGTCAGGGTATGGCGCTCCGCGTCCGGAGCGATGCTCCACGGTCCGCCCGTCTGGGCCGGCGCCGCGGCCAGGCCGGCGTACAGGGCCAGGAACAACGGCAAGGTCTTGCGCATGGTATCCCGCAGGCTATCGTAACCGATTGCCCCAGGCGTTGGCCCCCGCCAACTTTTCGAAATACCGGTAGACGATGCGGGTGGCTTCGGGCACCGGCGAACGGCGGTCGTCAATGTAGGCCGACATCACGCTCAGCACGAAGGGCCGCCCCTCCAGGTACACGATGCCGGTCTCGCCGCGCGCGCCGGGCAGCTCGCCGGTTTTGGAGGCGGTCTCGATATCCAGCGGCAGACCTTCGTGGATGCCGCCCGAGACTTCCTTGAGGAAGCCCGCCATCTCCCGGCTGGCGGCCTGGTCCACCAGCTTGCCGCGATAGATGGCCTCCGCCAGGCGCGCCATCTCTTCCGGGGTGGAGACGTTTTCCTCGCCGCGGGCCACCGCCGCGGCGTCCATCATTTTGCGCCGCAGGCGGGTATGCGGCAGGCCCAGGGAGTCCATCATCCGGTTGACCTCGGCCATGCCCGCCAGCGCGATGCACTTGTTGGTGGCGGTATTGTCGCTCCACTCGATCATGGCCGCGATCAACTCGCGCACCGTCAGAGTGACCGCGCCGGCCTTCAGGCGCTCCCGCAAGCGGCCGCTGCCCCCCACCGCCTCGCGCGGCTCGACGGTCACCGGGCCGTCCAGCGCGAACCTTCCGGCGCGCGCGGCCTGGTACATGCGCGCCAGAATTGCAATCTTGATCACGCTGGCCTGCGGGAACACGGTATCGGCGTGCAGCCCGAAGGCGCGGCCGCTGGTCAGGTCGATGGCCTCCACGCCCAGGGCGCCGTCGAAGCCTTCATCGAAACGGCGGAGATCAGCCAGGGTCTTGTTCCGGAGCAGTTCGGAAAGAGTGGGCTGGGCGCCGGCCGCGCCCGCCAGCGCCCACAGGATGGCATAACGAAACATGCGCGCCATGGTAGCACTCGCCGCGGCCGGCGCGCGGCCCCCGCTTAGCGCGGGCCGAAGCGGCCACGCGGCATGCCGGCCGGTCCGAACCCACCCGGTCCGCCGAACCCCGCGGGCGGCGTGACCAGGTTCAAGCCGACGGCTTCATGAATGGCCGGCATCAGCGCCGCGGCGCTCTGCAGGGCGGCAAGCTGCGTTTTCTGGGCCGGCGTCAGCACCGCCTGGGCCTGCTGTTGAAAGTTGGCGCGGATGGGCGCGGCCTGCTGTTCCAGGCTCTGAATGCTCAGCACCAGCTTGCCGATGGCGGTGGCGTCCGCGGAGCCGCTCTGCTGTTCGGTCCGCAGGCTCTGGCGCAGCGGCGCGATCTGCTGACGGATGGGATCGAGCGCGGTCATCTCGGACTGCCGCAGTTGTTTGAGCGTGGCGATCTGGGCGTCGGTCAGGTTCAAATAATTCTGTACTTCGGTGGTCGCCCCCGGGGCCATCATGCGATGCATGCCCGGACCTCCGGGTCCCTGCGCCATGAGCGCGGTGGCGAATGAAAGAATGGGTATCAGGCGAAGTTTCATGTTGGGTAGTTCCTCCACTTTCATTATGGGCGCGGCATGCCGCGGCCGGCGATTAAGCTTTTGATAAATCATGGCAGGCAAAGGCTTAACAACCGCGCCGGACGCGTCACTGCTGCTGCGGTTCCCCGGCGGGCGGAGGCTGGACGGGGCCGGCGGCGGTTTCCTGGAGATGCTCGTGGCCCTCTTCGTCGAGCGCGGGGCGCACCCGCACGTCCACCGAGAGGCGCTGGCCGGCGTGGCCTTTGTAGACTCCGCGCACCGGGGCCACATCGCCGTAATCGCGCCCGTAGGCCACGCGCACATGGCGGGTATCCACGGGCTGCCCCAGGGTGGGATCCAGCCCGAACCAGCCATCCCCCGGCAGGTACACTTCCGTCCAGGCGTGCGACGCCTGTCCGCCGATGACTTCCGCCGCGGCGGCGCCCGGTTCCGTGGTGGACCTTGGCATCAGGTAGCCCGACACGTAGCGGGCCGGCAAACCGCGCATGCGCAGCATGGCCAGCAGCAGGTGCGCGAAATCCTGGCAGACGCCGGCGCGCGTGCGCAGGGCGTCCTCGATGGACGATTGCACGTGGGTAGCGCCTTTCTCGTAGCGGAAGCGGCGGTACACCAGGGCCGCCGCGGCGCGCGCGAATCCAGCCACGGCGCCGCCGCCGGCGCTTTCGGTTTCTTGCACCAGTTCGCGCACGGCCGGCAGATGCGGCGCGTACACGGTGGCGCACATCAGGTCGTAAAACTCATCGAGCGCCTCGGCCTGCTCCGCGAGATCGCCCAGCGCGATGCCGTCCTGGGGCAGCGCGGGCGGCTCATGCACCAGGACCACGGAATCGGCTTCCACGCGCAGGTGGCGATGCTCCGGCAGCACGTTGAAGCGATGCACCCAGTTGCCGTAGGGATCCTGGTACTCGGAGGTTTTGGCCGGAGGGTCGGTCAGCAGGCGGAACGACAGGCAGGTTTGGGTTTCGTCCTGCCGCGGGCGCAGGCGCACCTCGTTGTAGCTCTCCGATACGGGGCCGTCGTAATTGAACTCGGTGATGTGGAACAGGCTATAGCGATTCATGCCACCACTGCGTAGTAGAAGTACTTGCGGGCAATGTGTTCTCCAATGCCGCGGCAGGATTTCTGCACGCCGGTCAGGACCGTATGCAGGCCGCGCGCGAAGATGTCTTCCATGCGGTCGTAGCGGAGGCTCTCCAGCAGCTTCCCGGTCAGGCGCTCGGCTTCGTCGGCGTAGGCGCCCGGACCGGCGCCGCTGATGGCGCGCAGGGACTGCTGCACGGCGGCGATGTTGAAGCGCACCGAGCGGGGCAACTGCGCGTGCAGGACCAGCAACTCGGCCACCCGCTCCGGCTCGATTCCCGCGTGATACTGGCGCCGGTAGAACTCATAGGCTCCCACCGATTTCAGCACCGCCATCCATTGATGACTGCCGGCCGCATCGCCCGCCGCCGTGGATTCCACCAGCTTATGATACTCGACGTCCACGATGCGCGCGGTCATTTCGGCGCGTTCCAGGGCCCGCCCGGCCTGCAGGAAGTTCCAGCCTTCGTCGTGCGGCAGGGTGTCGTCGGCAACGCCGTGAAAGCTGTGGCTGCCGAAGCGGATGGCGCTGCAAAAGCGGTGCGGCCCCACCGCCATTTCCTCCTCCGGGTTGTAGCGGGTGACGTCGTGATAGAGGCTGTTGATGTCTTCCCACAACTCCCGCGAGATGCGGTCGCGGATGGTGCGGGCGTTCTCGCGCACGGACGCGATGCATTGGCGGATGGAGCTGGGATTTTCCTGGCTGAACGCCAGGAACTCGAAGACGTCGCGCGGGGTGGCCTGGCCGTAGCGCGCGTCGAAGCGCTCCTGCTCGCCGGTGATGGCCACCAGCGGATCCCAGCGCAGCTTGTAGGCGTGGGACCGCTGCTCGATCATCATGTGGTAGTTCACGTCCAGAATGCGCGCGGTGTCCTCGGCCCGCTCCATGTAGCGGGCCATCCAGAACAGCGAATCGGCGATGCGCGACAGCATTATGCCTCGCCTCGCAACACCCAGGTATCCTTGCTGCCGCCGCCTTGCGAAGAGTTGACCACCAGCGATCCCGGCTGGAGCGCCACGCGGGTGAGCCCTCCCGGCACGATGGTGACCTTCTCGCCGTCGAAGAGGCAGTAGGGCCGCAGGTCGATGTGGCGCCCGGCCATACGCCCCGTGCGCGGATCGTGCGAGGGGCAGCGCGAGAGCCCGATCACCGGCTGGGCGATGTAGTTGCGCGGGTCGGCCCGCAGGCGGCTGCGAAAGTCCGCGATCGCCGCCGCATCCGCCGCCGGGCCGATGAGCATGCCGTAACCGCCGGATTCCCCGGTGGCCTTCACCACCAGTTCCGGCAGGTGTTCGAGGACATACGCCAGATGCTCCGGCTTGGAGCAAAGATAGGTCTCCACGTTGCTCAACACGGGGTCCTCGCCCAGGTAGTAGCGGATGAAGGCCGGCACGTAGGCGTAGATGGCCTTGTCGTCGGCCACGCCGTTGCCCACCGCGTTGGCCAGCGCCACGTGGCCCGCGCGATAGGCGCCCATCAGCCCGGGAACGCCCAGAATGGAATCCGGACGGAACGCCAGCGGATCCAGAAAGTCGTCGTCGATGCGCCGGTAGATCACGTCCACGCGGGTCAAGCCGCGAATGGTCTTCATGTAGACGATGTCGCAGTCGACCACCAGGTCGCGGCCCTCGACCAGTTCGATGCCCATCTGCTGGGCCAGGAAGGTGTGCTCGAAGTAGGCGCTGTTGTGAATGCCCGGGGTGAGCAGCACCATCACCGGCTGCTCGCCGCCGCGGGGCGAGAGCCGCCGCAGGACCTGGCACAACTCCGCGGGGTAATGCTCCACCGGCAGCACTTCGTGCAACTGGAAGGCGCGCGGCAGGGTGCGGGTCATGACCTGGCGGTTCTCCAGCACGTAGGAAATGCCGCTGGGCGTGCGCACGTTGTCTTCGAGCACGAGGTACTGGCCGGTGCTCGAATCGCGGACCAAGTCGATGCCCGCAATGTGCGTGTAGATGCCGTGCGGCACCTCCACGCCGAGCATCTGGCGGTGGAAGTGGCGGCATGAGTAAATCAGCGCCCGCGGCGCCACGCGGTCCTTCAGAATGCGCTGGGGGCCGTAAACGTCCTGCAAGAACAGGTTCAGCGCGCGCACCCGCTGGCCCAGGCCGCGCTCGATGTGGCGCCATTCCGCGCCGGGCACGATGCGCGGCACGAGGTCGAAGGGGAACAGCCGCTCGGCGCCGCGCCCGTCGCTGTAGACGGTGAAGGTGATGCCCTGGAGCAGGAACGAGAAGTCCGCCAGTTCGCGCAGCTCCTGAAACTGGGCCGGCGCCATGGCGGCCAGCTCGCGGAACATGCTGGCGTAGTGCGGCCGCGGAACGCCGGGGGCCGCGAACATCTCGTCGAAGAACGAGCCCGTGTCGTAGTCCCGGAACAAGTGATCCTGCGCGAGCTGTGCCTGTTCGACCGGCAACGAGGGTAGTATATCAACCGCGCCGCGGGGGGCGGGCAAGAAGTTTTTTGTGGGGCCGATAAACGCGCCTTGGGGCAGGGAAGACGCGCGGCCCGCGGCGGCTCAGGGCGCGGCAGCCCCGGGCGCCTGCAAATCGTCGATCTCGCGCAGCACCACGTCGGGCCGGGCCCGCACGCGGATGTCGCCGGTCAGGTTCACCCAGCGGATCAAGCCGGCGCTGTCCACCAGGAACTCCGCGGGCCGGGCGATGTCGCGGCCGCCTTCGCCCGCGCCCGGATGCAGCACGCCGTAGCGGCGAATGACCTCCGCCTTGGGATCGGACAGGAACGGGAAGGTATAGCCCTGGCTGGCGCACAGCTTGCGCGACTCGCTGTTGGAGTCCACGCTGATGGCGGCGATGGCCACGCCGCGTGCGCGGAAGTCGTCCAGGCGCGCCTCGAAACCCCGCAACTCGGAGTTGCAGAACGGTCACCAGTAGCCGCGATAGAAGATCAGCAGCACGGCCCGGTTGGCCTTGCGCATTTCATCGAGCGATACAGGCTTGCCGTTGGCGTCCGCCAGGGTGAACTCCGGCGCGGGTTGGCCGGGCCGAGGCGCGCCGATGGCCGCCGGCACGCGCCGCGCGAATACGAAGTTGCCCCAGCAGAACAGGCCAAACAGCGCCACGGCCAGCACGCCCAGGACCGCGCCGCTGATCCTGCCGCTGTAGCGCTCGGGCTGCATGAAGGCGCGCTGGATTCCGGCGGCCAGCAGCCACCCGCCCAGCGCAAACAGCAGCAGGTTGGCCCACGGGAAATCCCGCGTGAGGGGGAAACGGACGAACACGGGTATGTAGGTGAGGGTGGCCGCCAGGGTGACGGCGAACCCGGCCCACATGGCGCTGTTCCAGCTTCGCCGCATTGGGGGATTGTAGCATGCGGCCCGTCTGCGGGTTGCGGATGGCCCTCGGCTTGCTCGGTTGTGAGCAAGTCACGCAAAACGGAGCGCGGCACGGGGGCAGGCGTCCTTTGCGATCTTAAGCAACCAGGGAAGGGGCGCTCGACGGGACGCCCTGGAATCGGGTTTATACCGCATGCCAGAGGGATCCCAAGGGGTGGGGAAGTGCAATTGTTGCATGGATTCTACGGAACACGCGCAAGACGGTGCGCGGCCCGCGCCGCCGGAATCCCGTGCGCGCCCTCTGTGGCGGCGCGGTCACGCGCCCCTTTGCGCTGCGATGGAAATCGCGCAAAACGGTGCGCGGCCCGCGCCGCCGGAATCCCG
>VFSW01007049.1_pt1 | contig 16399 bp, 22 predicted proteins | sample 5358111 | NCBI WGS metagenome assembly VFSW01 (sample SAMN11554181, study PRJNA540505) | mine drainage metagenome | isolation source: sediment from site ElyBrook_90M | place: USA: Ely Copper Mine, Vershire, VT | collected 2017 | reverse complement strand
ACTTTCGTGCATTGTGGTCAGTTGATCAAGCGGACTCGTGAACTATCGGGGCTAATGAATTGAGGGGACTGTTCGACCGCCTCTCAGTCGGAGCCGATCCGGATCTCGTAGATGATCTGCAGGAATTGCCCTTTGGACTGTATGGACATCTGGCTGATCGATATGGCGTCCATTGGTTCTTCCAGGGAGATAGGACATAGCGGCCGTGCGGCTATGGGCGGGGCCGTGGCATTCATCGCGTGTCGCAAAGTCCGGGGTGAATGGAGGTAAGCAGTCGTTCGGCCTACGAGGTACTTTGTCCCATCGACCAAGCGCGAGCGAAACCTGGCGTTTTGGTGCAGAATGTCCACTATCTGCAGTGGGGGCGTGCACCAGTCCGGTCAGACCCTCGTTGCCCGAAGCCGAGGGGGGAGGCCGTGATGTCAGTCGGCTCGCGACGCGTCGGGTGGCGCATCCTTGACCAGGGGGTGGTTCGATGAACTCATCCACGGAAACCTTTCGACGCGCTCGAGACTTTCTTCTCTCGACGCGCACTGAGTACTCCAGGGCCTACGAGCAGTTCGAGTGGCCTCGGCTCGAGCACTTCAACTTCGCTCTCGACTGGTTCGACGCGGTGCTCGCCGTCGAGCATGCCGACCAGGCGGGCCTACGCATCATCGAAGATGATGGCGCCGACAATTCCTACACCTTCGCCGCCTTGTCGCGCCGTTCCAATCAAGTCGCCAATTGGTTGCGCTCGCTCGGCGTCACCCGTGGCACCAAGGTGCTGGTGGTGCTCGGCAATCAAGTGGAGCTCTGGGAGACCACACTCGCGGTCTTGAAACTCGGCGCCGTCCTGATCCCTGCAGCGACCATGTCGACTCCCGCCGACATGGCCGACCGGGTGGCGCGCGCGAACGCCGGCGCTGTGATAATCCGTCCCGAGTTGGCCCCTCGCTTCGACAACGTGCCGGGCTCATACTTGCGCGTGGTGGCCGGCGAAGCCCCGCCCGACTGGCTCTGCTATTTCGATAGCTACTCGAGCTCTGAGACGTTTGTCCCCGACGGACCCACCTTCGGTGATGACCCGTTGCTCATTTACTTCACGTCGGGCACCACGGCGCTACCCAAGCTCGTCGAACATACCCACACGAGCTATCCGGTCGGCCATTTGAGCACCATGTACTGGATCGGTCTGCAACCCGGTGACGTGCATCTCAACGTGTCAAGTCCCGGCTGGGCCAAACACGCGTGGTCGTGCGTGTTCGCGCCGTGGATCGCCGGTGCCACGACATGTCTGTTCAACTACGAGCGCTTTGACGCGCGCGCCATGCTCGACGTCTTGCGCGACGCGAACGTCACGACATTCTGTGCGCCCCCAACGGTCTGGCGGATGCTCATCCAACAGGATCTGTCGGGATGGACCACCTCACTTCGTGAACTGGTAGGTGCCGGCGAACCTCTGAACGCCGAGGTCATCGACCGAGTCCGAACCGCGTGGGGATTGACGATCCGTGACGGCTTCGGCCAGACGGAAACGACGGTCCAAGTGGGAAATTCACCGGGCCAGAAGGTGATTGCGGGATCAATGGGTCGACCCATACCGGGCTACCAGATTGACTTGGTCGATCCCGCTAGCGGAGAGATAGGGAGTGAGGGTGAGATTTGCGTGCGCTGCCAACCCGAGAGGCCCGTTGGGGTGATGGCGGGCTACCGCACCGCGCAAGGTCCTGACGACGAGCGCAACGAGTGGGCCTTCGCGGGTGGCCATTATCACACGGGCGACCTTGCTCGTCGTGACGAGGAGGGTTACATCACGTACATTGGGCGAACTGACGATGTCTTCAAATCGAGCGACTATCGGATCAGCCCGTTCGAACTCGAGAGCGTACTGATTGAACACTCTGCCGTCGCGGAGGCCGCGGTCGTGCCGGCGACCGACGAACTGCGACTCGCCGTCCCCAAGGCCTACGTCACCTTGGTGGCGGGACAGACCCCGTCGAAGGAATTGGCGGGTGACATACTGCGCCACTGCCGCGAGCGACTCGCCGGGTACAAGCGTGTGCGTCGCCTAGAGTTTGCCGATCTACCCAAAACTCTCAGTGGGAAGATCCGTCGGGTCGAACTTCGTGGGGCGGAGAACGCCCGGGCCGGAGAGCGCACCCCCGAGGAGTACCGCGAAGAGGACTTCGAATAGTCCAGGTCGTTGCGCACGAATGACCCGAGGTCGTGTGGCGTTCGAAGATGTGAAGATGCTCGGCCGCGTGCGCTTCGCACGGCACGCGTCGATTCGCGATCACCACCTGAATGTGATGGCCGAAGTATCGACCGGCATCGACCGGCGGACTGGGGCTACGATGAGCCCGCCCTCAAGACATCACAATCGTTATGAAGAGTTTTCGACCGAGGATTCTCGGGCCGTTCGGGGATCGACTCCCGGCCTCGGCGACGTGGACCAGTGAGTCGTGGGCACCATTCGGCTGTGGTGACCGGCCGAAATGAAGCGTCCACCGCGCACGTCTCGAGCTCCAGTTCGTAACCAGTTGAACGTGCTTCACGAATCAGTCGCCGCCGCGATTCACCGACCTCGCGAGAATCGGGAGTCTCACGTTCGCTGAACTGGTCGCCCGCGGATGCCGGTCGACCACCCCGGTGACTCGTTCCCCCACTACTCGAAGTAGTGGCCGAGCTCGAGATCGGCAACCAACCCGAGTTGCGTCGGCCGCCATCGCAGTAATTCCTGGGTGAGTCCACTCGAGACTGGGCTATCCATTGAGACGAAATGGGCCAGCCAGCCGAAGTGAGTCGCCGCATCCTCAGGAGCGATCGACGACGGCCTCGCGGCTCTCCATTTCCGGAGATACCTACTTGGAACAGGGTGGTGCATGGCGGTAGGCCCATCGTCAACCCCGTGAGAAACCATTTGCGGAACTGCTGCATTGAATCGTCGCGCTCGCTCCCAGTGCGACCGACGCGTGTCAACGTCGAGAGTCTTCCGATGGTCGGTCCGGTTGTCGATGCGGGCGACTTGGGAATGCTCTCGACGTGTGTCTCGACCTCTGTCAATCCTCAGTGGGCGGGTCGGCCGCGGCATTCGTCCACCGTGGTGCTTCGTCGGGTCGTCTCGCCTCGTGACCAGGACTCACTTCTGACCTCGTGCGCCAACGTCGAGGCGGCGATTGTCAAGGGCGTGCGACGCTGCCGTCGTCACACCCGCTGCGTGCCGCGACGTCGTCCGACCAGAGGACCCGCCGTTTTTCATCGATCGACCTCAACTCAACCCGGTGACGCGCATGGTGATGTTGATGCGCCCGGTGTTGAGTCCGCACCCCACTGGAGCGGTGCCGGGATAGACCCCGGTGACGCCGTGAAAGGCGAGACGCGACGGCCCGCCGAAAACGAATAGGTCGCCAGACGCGAGATCGATATCTTGGTATGGCCTCATGCGGTTCTCGGTGTTGCCGAATCGAAATCGACACGTGTCCCCGATGGAAAGTGAGACCACGGGAGCCAGAGAGTGTTCATCCCTGTCTTGGTGCATGCCCATTCGGGAGCGGTCGTCGTAGTAGTTCACGAGTGCAGTGTCCGGGGTGAAGTCGTCGCTGGCGTGGGCGTCGCCGCTCGCAGCGACGAGGGCCCTTCGGCCGATGCGCACCATCCAGTCGGGGAAGGCGAGCACCTGCCTTCCGTTCACGTCCGTTGCGAGCCGGGAATATTTGTAGGGTTGCCAGTGCCAGCCCAGGCAGACGATCTGCACGGACATTTCGTGACCACGCACCTTAGGGGCGCGCAGGGGAACGGGGCCGGAGATCCACTGAGAGAACTCGTGGACGATCCAGCGTTGTTGTTCGAGGCTGAGCCATCCGGGGACCACGTACGCACCGGGACTGAGCTCGCGGCTGGGACGTTCGACGAAATCTTCGGGAAACACATCCGTCATGCTCACTCCTGAGTCAGAAGTTCGCGTCGACTGTCATTGCCCGCATCCGAACGCCGTGTTGGCCATTGGATCTGTGAAGTTCAACATCATTTCGATCCTTCAACATGTTCCGACTGCGTGTCTTCGCCGAAGCACATCTGATGGTACTCGGCGATGACCAGTTCAGGGATCCGCGCAGGTCGGAGTGACGTGCACGATTCCTGGCTCGGCATTGCTTGGTCCGTGCGCCGTGACTCTGATCTCTCTGAGCCAACTTAGAGCGAGGGGGTCGTCGCTCGACAAGGAAGCACGCGCGGAGCGCAAGCGCGATCCTTCATTCCCCTAGGACCCGGTACGAAAAATGCGATCCTTCGACGCGATCGCCCAATTACACCACTCCTCCTTCGGGAAGCAGTGATCACCTGCGAGCGGCGTCAAGGCTGAGCTCGGGAACGGCGTTGTCGCGCGTGGCCGTTCCTCTCCACTCGACCGTGTTGGTCGGAGAACCAGAAATGCGTGGACGCGCCCCATCAACACCGCGACGACGACGTCGAATCTGTTCTGCAGCGTGCTCACTCGTTCGTACGGACTACGTTGTGGCCCCACCGGGGTCACCGGCCCCATCAGCGTCATAGGGCGTCAGGTCCTCAGGGCCGCAATGATGGAGGAGGTGAACGCTACCCAGGAGCGACCGCGGGAGAGGAATCGATTCACTCCTAATGGATTCGATGCAAGTGCGCGTGAACGTCCGATGTGAACCTACCGCCCGCGGAACTCCCCCGTCGGTGAAACGAATTAGGTACTGCCCACTGGCAAGGGGAAGAGGAGATCCTGCTTCGTGTGAGCGCGGGTCGCAACCGGGGAATGCGGTCGGTGAGGTGCGGCAGGTATATTCTCTCGGTGTACTACCTCGCCCCTCTTCGGGTTCGCGACGAACGTATTTGGGGCGATCAGGGCGCTGTCGTGACTTGTCTTTGGGCGGTGGCTCACCAGTACGAGGACGCGCACCAATGTGATGTCTACTCGCGCCACCACGAGTCGGGCCGAGTCAATCACGAAGGTTGCAGGTCTCGCCACATGATGTATGCGTGGGAAGGCCTGGACCGTGAACACAACTCGGGCTCATCGGATACCGATGGCAGGATCATGATGGCCGCCACCAACGTTGACAATGAGGGACCGGCGCCTGGCGACAACGATGTGACGGCGTGCGGCTGGCTCGCCAGTTCGACCCGACCTGCTGCGTCGGATCAGCACCCATTGATGATGGCGTTTTCGCGTCCGGACTTCGCTTTCGAAACATCCTCTTGTCCGTTGGCGCGATGATGACCGGCGAACCGGAAAAGCGCATGCTGCGCGCGCTATGGATGCGCGTCTACCTGCCGAATCTGCTCCTTGCCACCGGGCAAGGAGCGATGATTCCTGTCCTGGTGTTCGCCGCGGACCGTGTGCACGCCTCACCTGCGGCGGCGGGGCTTGTGGTGGCCCTTAACGGCTTTGGCACGATGATCTTTGATTTGCCGGCGGGAAGGATCATTGCGCGACTCGGCGAGAGAAACTCCTATTGGATCTCTGCGGCCTTGTTGGTGGTATCCCTAGTGGGCTGCTTTTTGGCCCGCTCGTTCCCACTCTTCGTCTGCTCATTGTTGGTGCAGGCGGCCGGTTGGGCGTTATGGAGTCTGGTCCGACTTACGCACCTCAGTCGGGTCGCGCCAGCTCTCGCGAGGGGCCGAGCGTTATCGTTGTTCGGAGGCGTCATCCGCGCGGGCAACGTGATCGGTCCATTTCTCTATGTCGCGATAGTTGGACGATCAGACGTCAGTGGCGCATTTCTGATCTATCTGGCGTGCGTCGTCGTTGGATTTGCCTGGCAAGTCCTGGCGCGTGACCATACCGATCACGCCGCTTCATTGACCAAGACGGCTCAGGTTCAAACCTTTCGAATACTTAGCGACAATCGCCGCGTCTTCGCGACAGCGGGCGTCGGTGTCCTAGGGATAAGTCTCCTCCGAGGCAGCCGAAATGCCATCATCCCGCTATGGGCTGCCCACTTGGGACTCAGTGCGGCGCAGGCGTCGACCATCTTCGCCTTCTCTTCACTGATCGATCTGGCTTTCTTCTATCCCGCGGGCGTCGTATCGGACCGGTGGGGTCGAAAGGTGGTGGCGATCCCCTGTATGGTCGTGCTCTCAATCGGACATATTTTGGTGCCGTTCAGCCACACATTCTCAACATTATTCCTCGTCGCCCTGGTGCTCGGCTTCGGCAATGGCATGGGCTCGGGCATTGTCATGACTCTCGGCGCCGATTTCTCTCCCGTGGTAGGGCGCTCATCGTTCCTCGCCGTTTGGCGACTGGTGGCCGACGGAGGAACGGCAGCGGGCCCACTCGTCGATTCGGGCATCGTTGCCGCGGGTGCGATTGCATTAGCGGGACCCGTGCTCGGACTCCTTGGTCTCGCCATGGCAATCGTCGTAGCCCGGCGACTTGATGAATCGGCGCCCAATCTCCGACCAGAGGTCACGAGCGGCTGAGTGACAAGCCGTCGACGCGGCCCGGGACACGGCCACCGTTGTCGGGCGCCCGCCGTGGCCATCGAGCACCGTCGCGAAAATGGTTTCCGAGGTTGGCGCAGGCCCCGGAGCCCAGTTCCTCGCCTGGCCCTTCGCCGAACTGACTGTGACGCGGGTCAGATGTCAACCTGGACGCGGTCAGCGACGCGTCTGACTCCGCCGTGAGTCTTCTGATCGAACGTGCACCACGAGCCGATCACGCCGAGGGAGTGCGAGACGCGGTACGAACCGACCAAACCGTCCCCGACTCAGTCGAGGTGCTCCACAATCGTCAACTCCGGCGATCGTTCCGGGCTGAGGTCTCTCCCGTCGACTTCGCCCTGTCGAGGAACGAACAATGGTCCGCCGCAATACAAGCCCGACACGGGTAATACGATCCAGGGCGACTCAGAGTCTCCAGAAGACCCGGGCTGATTCACCATGAGAAGTATGGCGCGGGGCATCGCGTTCTGGTGTCATCACACCGTCATCGTCCGGGCGCCGATGAGACGAGGGTCTCTCAATGGGTCGCCCGTCAGTCTGAAGAACCATCAAACCTTCGTCGTTCGTGCGGCCGCGCGAGCGACCTTGAACACGAGTTTGCTGCTCCAACTGTTGATGTAGAGATTTCCGGCGCGGTCGAGCGCAATCCCACCGATTGAATCATCCAACCAACCCGACACGTGGTGGAACGCTTCATTCGGGATCGCCGACGTGACGACACCGGTCGGTGACACCGCGACGACGGCTGGACGAGGCGAGCCGCCGTACTGCGCGGCGTAGAGAACCCCCGATGTGGCGTCGTACGCCAATTCGTTGGGTTGGGCGAGTCCGGTTGCGAACGTCGACACCACGCCCCTCGGCGTGATCTTGTAAATGTTGCCATTGTCACTGGACGAATACAAGTTTCCCTTTGTGTCGAACGTCAGGCCATTGCCACCAGCATGAGTGGCGAAGACCGAAGTCACCAGCGTCGGCCTAATCTCGCTGATCGTCCCGTTGCCACCGGAAACAAATAGATTGCCATCGCGATCAATCGCCATGGCGTAGATCTCTCGCGAACCCGTCGAGTAGACGGAGATAACCTTCGCCGGGGTCACTTTGTAGATTTCACCATTGTCGTATCCCGCGATGAAGAGATTATTCGCCCCGTCGACGCACATCGCCCAGGGTCCGGCCCCGTGCAACTGGGATGCAGAGACGAAGGGGATCGACTTTCCGGATGCGGTGATCTCGGTCACCACGCCGGTCGTGGTGTACGCGACGTACGCGTTGCCCGCGGAGTCGGTGACCACGTCACCGTAACCGGTGGTGTTCGGTACAACGCTGACGACGTCTCTCGAGTTCAGCAGTGAGGGCACTTCGCGCGGCGTCGTCGGTGACGATCCGGGGGTGCTCATACTCTTGAGGGCTGCGGTCCCGACCGCGAAGAGCACCACAAGGGCGGCGGCGAGCATTCGGAAGCGGCGACGTCGAGCGCGCCTCCTCGCTTCCTTGAACAACACTTCGATAGTCGAATCCCCCGACGCCGTGAGGGGATGAAGATTCGGTTCGGCTTCGTTGATAGTGACCATGAAGTTAGTATAATTAGCTTCATGCGAACCGTCAAATCAAACGGACGAGACGAAGGAGCTTTCTTGGAACTCGAACGACTTGATCGTCGAAATCCCGCGTTACTTCACGAGCAGGTCGCCGCGGAGATTCGCCGGGCCATCGCTGAAGGCGAGGCGGGCGCCGGACAGCGGATTCCCCAAGCCCGCGACCTCGCGGCTGAACTGGGCGTCAATACCAACACTGTCTTACGAGCGTTGAGAGTATTACGTGATGAAGGTCTCGTCGAGATGGGCCGGGGGCGATCGATCCGTGTAATTGGCCAACCTCAACGCGGCATGGTGGTGAAGAAAATCAAAGAGCTCATCGAGTTCGCTCGTCAACAGGGTTATGACCGCAATGAACTGATGGCGATGCTCGAGTCCATTCCTTTGGCTTGAGAAATTGGAGTGACGGGGACGATTGAGCGCCGCCAGAGTGGACTCTCGCGAGGTGGTGCGAGTGCCTGGTGTGAGGGATTGCCCTGTCCACTTCGTCATCTTCTCGAACGTCGAGGATCACGAACGTGAGCGTTCGGCGCCACGTGTCGAGCCACTCGGTCCCCGGACCCCGCAACGTGAGAGTGTTCTAGACCGTCCAGGGGCATCTATCGTGGTCCGTATCCAGGGGCCGGACGAAGTGCGATGTTCACCGCAGTCCTCTCGTGTGAGTTCGTGGCCCGACCGCTGGCCCGACCCCGGTTCGTTCGAGGGCAACGGAGCGGGGAAACACCGAAGCGCAGGCGGCCAGGATTGTGGGATGCGGCTCGAAGGGAGTTGAACGCCGAGGGGTATTCGTTCTTGACCAATTGCCACACGGTTCAATCCCTGTTCAATCCCGGCGAGTCGCGCCACCGTTGTGAAGATGACATCGTCTGCGTGGGGCGAGGGATGCACGTTGTGCACTCGGCGTTTCATGACGTGGATCCCGCTTCAGATGAAGGGAACCTTGCGACCTCTACGCCGTCGAGAAGCGCACGAAGTGCCGTCGAGTAGTCGATGAGTGCCCGGCGGCCTCGCGACGTGAGCACGACCGTGGTCAGCGAAGCGGCGCCGCTACCCGACTTGTCGATCTCGATGTAGTCAGCCTCTTCGAGTTTGCGCAAATGGGTGATCAGGTTGCCCGGCGTCAAACTGATCAGTTCCTGGAGCCTTGTGAATGAGAGGGCGTCACCATCGAGAAGGGTCGCGAGCGTGGCCATTATTCGTAGTCGTGCGGGAACATGGATGAGCGGGTCGAGCTCCTCAAGGGACATGGGGGACTTCCTTACCCGCGGCGTCGAGCGAACTGAAGGATCGCGAGACTGCTCAGTACCGCGCCCAGTCCTATTCCCGATATTAGCCACGCCGTTATCGGCCCCGAGAAGGCGCTGGCGAGACCGATGACGATGACGGCGGCGCCCAGAAGCAAAGATTCCGCTTCTTCGCGGACGACGCCCAGGGTAATGAAAACAGTTCCCGCGAACAACCATGGCGCGCTCGTGGGAAATATGCCGTAGACGATCGCGTGGCTCGCACCAGCGTGATAGAGCGCCCCTTGGAAAATGGAGTAGGCGACGATGATGATCACGTACCCGCCGCGATACTTTCGACTCTTCGAAGATCGTCCGACGACGCCGCTGGTGGCCCGTCGCACTACCGTGACGACCGCCATGATCCACGCGACGATGCCGCCGTACATCACAGCTAACGCTCCGCCGCTCGGACCCACGTAGGGGTTTTGTCCGCGTACCGACCACCATACGGACCCAAAACCGACGAGAAATATCAACGTTCCTATCAGCAGGAGAAACGGTGGCGTAACGTCAAATTGTCGTCGCGCACGTTTTGCGGACTCCTCTAGAAGCGTCGCCGCACTGCGCGGATCGAGTGCCGGGCCCTCGTCCTCGGCCCGGAACTCTGAATTGTCTTGTTCTCGGTGGGTCACGTTTCCTCCCTCGTACTTTGTGGAGCAAAGTCAAGTGTGAGGATGAGCCTCGCTCTGCAGTCGAGGGAGCATTTCACCTACGATCACCGACTCCACTGCGGGTAAACTCGCTTCGTCCCCGTTAGCAAAGGCGTACACGTGGCCTACGTCGTTCAGAGTGTGTCGCTTTCTAAGCGATACGGGCAAGTGCTTGCCGTCGACGACCTGTCGTTCAACATTGAAGCCGGAACCATTACTGGTTTCCTCGGACCCAACGGCGCCGGGAAATCGACCACTTTGAGGATGTTGCTGGGGCTGGCGCAGCCGACCAGCGGACACGCCACCCTCTTCGGGCGCCGATAGGATCAACTCGAGACACCCGCGCTCCGTGTCGGTGCGGTTCTCGAAGCCACCGATTTTCATCCCGGGCGCTCCGGACGCGACCATCTTCGAATGTTGAGTCGCACCGTCGGTCTCTCCGATACCAGAGTCGACGACGTGCTCGCGCTCGTCGAACTCCAAGGTGCCGCCAAGCGCCGCGTCAAGGGATACTCCCTCGGCATGCGCCAGCGACTGGGTCTCGCCGCAGCACTACTCGGTGATCGCGACCTGTTGGTGTTGGACGCACCCGCGTAGGGTCTCGACCCGGAGGGGGTGAGGTGGTTGCGGGATTTCCTGCGCGACTTCGCATCGGGGGGCAAGACGGTCTTGATTTCGAGTCACGTCCTCGCCGAAGTCGCCCAGACCGTCGACCAGGTTCTTATCATCAATCACGGACGACTGGTCACCGAGTCGACGCTCGACAATTTGACCGCCCGGGTCAGTGGGGTAGTGCGGGTGCGCAGCCCCGAGATCGAACGGCTGGACGAAGTGCTCCATCGTGAAGGGCTCGTCACCACCAGGAGCAATGACCACGCCCTCGTGGTCCAGGGTGCGACGAGGGAGCGCGTGGGCGACATCGCGTTCTCCTCGGGAGTACGCCTCCACGAACTCGTGACGGAGGGCTCGTCCCTGGAGGAAATATTCCTCGATCTCACCTCGGAGCCAGGTCAATGATCAACCAACTACGTGCTGAGCTTCTCAAGATCCGCTCGACTCGCACGACGATCGGTCTGCTGGTGGGACTGATCGTTCTGGCGCTCTTGTTCACTATCTTGACGTGCACCTTGTCACCGATGTCACAACTGCTCACCGAGCAGAACCAACTGAGTCTGCTCAGTTCTGGGAGTATCGCGGGTGTCTTTTCGGCACTCGCAGGCATCATGTTGTTCACGAGCGAATATCGCTTCGGCACAATTCGTCCGACGTTTCTATTCAGCCCGAGTCGAAATCGGTTGATAGTGACCAAGATCGTCGCGGGGGCGCTCTCGGGCCTCGTCTTCGGACTGATCGGTGAGGGATTGGTCTTTTCCATCGGCATGATGATCCTCAAGATTCGGGGCGTATCGGTCGTCATGACGGGTGCCAACATCACCGAGCTCCTCGTAGGTGCGGTCGTGGGGGCCGCTCTCTGGGGCGTCATTGGCGTCGCGGTCGGCGCCGTTTTCCCCAATCAAGTGGGTGCCGTCATCTCCCTGCTCGCGTGGGGCTTCGTCGTTGAGAACCTGGTCTTTGGCTTCCTGTCCAAAATCGGACGATTTCTACCGGTGCACGCGGCGGACGCGATGATGGGGCGAATCGAACCCAAACTCCTTGCGGGTGACCTGGGAACCATCGTGCTCCTCGCGTGGTGCTTGGGGCTCGCTGGCGTCGGAGCGGCTCTGCTCGCGCGACGCGACGTCAATTAGCCAAGGTTCGATGTGATCGAAACCGACGGCGTTGCCGAGGGTATGGTGCTGGGCCAATTTCTTGAATCAAGTTCCTCGGTTCACGCGAACGAGTCAGTGGCCTGCGTGGCAATTGTCGTTGCACGACTCACGGCTGGGTTTCTCTGGCAGCAGTCAAACGATTGATTAAGAGTGATACTTTTGCGTGATGACACCACAACTCGAAGATGTCCTCGCTGGCGTGCTGAAGAAACGCCGGTTGTTGGACCACCCTTTCTACCGGCGTTGGGAAGCCGGGGATATCAGCCGTGAGGAGCTGACCCGCTACGCCGAGCAATACCGCTACTTCGAGGTGATGTTTCCGACGTTCCTGAGAAGTCTGTGCGCGCAACTACCCGAAGGGCCGATTCGACACTTGGTGGAGGCCAACTTGGTGGACGAAGTGTCGCCGCCCAGCCACGTGGTCCTGTTCGACCAATTCGCCCAGGCCTACGGCGCGCGCAAGGTTCCCATCTCACCGGCCATGTCCCATCTGGTGGATTCCTATTCCGCTCTGCTGCGACGCGGACCGGCGTCGTCCCTCGCCGGACTTTGGGCCTACGAAAGTCAGGGAGGCGAAGTGGCGGCGTCCAAGGCCGAGGGACTTATCAAGCATTACGAGGCTCCTAGTGAGGCGATCGCGTTTTGGGCAGCGCACAGCCTCATCGAGGACGACCACGCGACTTGGACCCTCGAGGCACTCGCCCTCCTGGAGCCTGACATGGTCGAGGTTGAGTTGGGTGTAGGCCTCATAGGTGATGCGTGGTGGAACTTCCTCGACGAGCGCGAATCGCTCGTCGGGTAACGCCGACCTGCCCTCGAGCAAATGGGTTCGCGCTCGAGCACGGTCGAGACATCCGGGCGTCAACGCCACGTTGTCGAGGTCGCTGGTCCCTATTCTCCCAATTGGTAATTCGGTCGTGAATCGTTGTGCGCGGGGAGGACGGGCGAGATGTAGTCAACCGTCGGTGCCCGCCCGGTCACGTGCTACTGAGTGCGACCGATATCTCATTAGAAACAAGATGATGGTTCGCGAGAATGAGCCAAATGTCGGGAAGTTCCCCCTTCGTTCAGTGTTCATGCTCCAGCGGCCGGGGCCGGGGAACCTCGATCGACCATTGGTCCTCGGACCTGGATTCACGCCCTTGTTTGAAGGCTCCTGCCCCGTGAAGGATCAGTCTCGGTATGCGACACCAGAGAGAATGTGGGAGCATCTGTCGCATGCACGCGGTCGAGTCGGTCTTCGCCATCGGATGGGCGGCGTTCTGGATCTACTGGCTGGTGGCCGCCTTCTCCACGAAGAAGGGCCGCTTCGGTTGGTCCGGGGAGTTGCGTATTCGCGCCGTGATCTTCGTCGTGGTCTATATTCTCATACGCGTCGGGGCGTTCCACAACAACGGACTCCACTCGGATACGACGCGCGCAATCGTCGGACTCGTTCTCTTCTCGTTGGGACTGGGCTTCGCCATCTGGGCACGCATTCACATCGGGCGCAATTGGGGCGTGCCGATGTCGCAAAAAGACGACCCGGAATTAGTGACCAGCGGTCCATATCGGCTTGTTCGCCACCCCATTTACTCGGGAATACTGGTCGCGGCGGTCGGTAATGCGGTAGCACTGGATTGGCAATGGCTGATCGCCGTGGCCCTCGCCGGGGTGTACTTCGTCTACAGTGCGTCGGTCGAGGAAGGAATGCTCACGAAGCAGTTCCCCGACGCCTACCCGGCGTATAGACACGCCACGAAAATGCTCATCCCCTTTATATTCTGAACCTCGACGTAATCGTGAGATGACGTTTCGATCATCGACCCCGTTGGCCCCTCGTGATCGCCGATTAAGCGCGTCTCCACCGCGAATCCTCGCGAGAAAAATGAATTACCGGGCGCCGTCAGTCGGAGGACCGGAATACTCAGCTGGCCCCTTCCAATTTGAGACTCCTGGTGAACCTTACGGGTCGCTTCCAGGGGTCGGTGGGTGAAGCGATTCGATCACTGGATCCCCTGCATGTCGTACATTCATGACCAGTTCACTGGCGATGATAAGCGACGGGATGATCGGCGCGCCTCTCGCCGGCGTTCGGTCGCTACTCCCCGCGACGATCGGCATAGCAACAGTCATCGCCAATGTAGTTCGCTGGGACTTTGAATCGGGTCGACAGACTTAGGTCATGGGTTTCGGCCGATCGGGCCGAGCGGAGAAGGCATCACTCCCAACTGGCTCGTGTGGCAAGCGCCGGGATCCGCGGGCGCGAATGTTCAAGCTCTTTTGGAGGGCCGCCCGTTTCTAGATCCTGAAACCTAGCGAGTGTTTCCCCTTCGACTTCGACCTTCCATCAGTGCCCAGTGCTGCGGGACGGAACAAGTGCAATCGCCATCGCCGTCCAACGACGTTCACACGTGGCCCTGTGTCGGGAATCTTGACAGAACTACGATCACGAGTCGAGTGAAGATCACGTCACAATCAATGGTCGAAGTTCCGAAGCCGGATGATCCGCGCTATGGCGGGATGAAGAGAAATAGGGAATGCCACGGTATCTCAACCGGGATCCATCCCGTGGCGTCGCATGAGGGCGATCTCGTCGTCATAATTCGGCGGGTCGATTGAAGCCCACAACGTCGCAAGTTCTTTGAAGTATTGGTCCAGTCCTGGTGAGTGGAGGACGAGGAGTCGCGCTCGCTCGTCACTGGTGTTGCCGAAAGAGTGCACTTCGCCCGCGGGAACGAGCACGAAGGTGCCCGAGGTCCCTTCGAGTACTTCACCCGAGATGCGGAACTCCACTGTTCCGTCCAGAACAAAAAATGCTTCTTCGTGACCCTGATGCCGGTGGAGTGGGGGCATTCTCCCGCCGGGGGGCAACGTCCTCTCCATGAGAGAGAATCGACCGTTGGTGTCAGAAGCGGTAGCTTTAAACCACATCTCGCTACCTCGAGCCTCGTACCGAAGCCCTTCACCGTTTTCCCAGTGGACCACCGCGCACCTCCGAGAGTGGATTCACGATTGCGGCCAATCTAATTGAAGTGTTGACGAGGCCAGCCGACGGTCATTTTGGGGCGAAGTGAGGTGGTCTATCCTGAACACTTCGATCACTGCAGCGTTTCGTCACGGTGTTCGTTCCTCTGTCGCTGGCCGATCTAACGAGATTGGTGTCGACGCCGTTCCAAAACTGAGCCATAACGCTGCTTGAAAAGTGAGCCACCTAACAAAGATGGGAAGGTGATCGCTTTGGAAAACTGGGCACTGATCAGGCATCTCCACCTCTGTGAGAGCGAATCGATGCGCTTGATCGCTGAGAGACTAGAGATCTCGCGAAACACGGTGGCGAAAGCGGTGGCCTCGAAGGACAGGGGACGCACATCAGGGTTCAGATTTGTTGGCCGGATGAAGTGCGTGGTCGACCAATTCCCACTGACGCCCTCATCACGGACCGCGAGACTGGCGCCGGAATAGTTTCTAGATGATGGCGCTCCTCAGACCCGAGGGGTTATTCAATCGAAACTGGAGGTGTTGCGGGCGAGCTGAGTGAAGAGTGGTCGGGGACGCGCGTCAGACTTCCCTAACGATCCCTCTTGAAACTGAAGACTCGCGATTCAGTGCGCGGAAAAGAAATGAATAGTCACTTCCTCAACCTTGTCGAGGCCGCGCGTCACCTCGATGCTTTCGCGGGAGATTCGATCGCGGCGGTCGGTGATGCCTCCGTCTCGACCATCACCGCTTCGCAACCCTGGAATACGTTTCCGGGTCGCACTACGGAGGCCCTGACCCCTACCACGTTCTCACAGTCTCGAATCACGTGCCGCAGGATGTCAAGTTGTCGGACCACATTGCCAGGCTGAGCCCTGGTGGTCATGACACAACGGCTACATGCTTTATTCACCCGGAGAATCGCCGTGCCAATCTGAAGGTTCTGGTGGAGCAAGTCCATGCTCACCACGCCGGGGCCGGCATCGAGGACGAAGTTTGGACGGAAGCGGCGGATATCCCACTGCAGTGCCGGGCGTTGTGACCGGAGAAGTTCAAGGTCAGCCGTCGTCAGGAGGTGTACGTCGCTCTCGTCGACGAAAGAGCGTCCAGTGCCCTGCCAAGTTACGACTGCGGAGTCATCGTTCTCGTAATCTTCTGGGCACTCGAAGGTGCCGAGTCCATGGCTCGCCGCCTTTACTAGACGCGCTTCGCGGCCCAACCACGTGGTGAGTCCTCGATCGAGGGCGTCTCCCGCAGGCATCTCGTTTCCACCAGGCAGGCGCACCAATATCTCATCGCCGGACATCCGTGCAGTGGCTTCGAGGAGCCTGGCCTCGCGCTTGGCAGAGATGACGGTGCCGGTCGCGAGATCGAGGACTCCGAAACTCCGGTCACCGGATACGCCGTGTGCCTCGACCCGTAGGTCTTCGCACGCCTCTCCCTGCATCGACTTGACCGGGAAGCGCCAAAACTCTTTGACTCGCATAATGGGAACAATATATTCATCCCTCCGCTACCTCCAACAGCGCGACGTGACCGACGCCGCGTTGGAGGGGCCTGGCGGCCAACCACTACATCGACGATTCTCGGATCTGTTTCGTCCAGCACGAGTCAATCAAGGTCATAATGAACGACCGTCGGAGAAGCAGCGTGAGCTGCTCTCAGGCTTCTGAGACGCTGTCGACTCG
>VFSW01007048.1_pt1 | contig 16405 bp, 14 predicted proteins | sample 5358111 | NCBI WGS metagenome assembly VFSW01 (sample SAMN11554181, study PRJNA540505) | mine drainage metagenome | isolation source: sediment from site ElyBrook_90M | place: USA: Ely Copper Mine, Vershire, VT | collected 2017 | reverse complement strand
GTGTGCGCCGCGACGATGACCTTGTGATGGGTGGACAGGGCGCGCACCAGTTCCGCGACGAGGGTGATGCCCTCGCGGTCTAGGTTCGCGTCGGGCTCATCCAAGACGAACAGCGACGCGTCGCGGCAGAGCATGCGCGCCACCGCGATGCGCTGGCGCTGACCGACCGACAGGGTGTCGACGCGTATCGCCAGCGGATCTGGACCAGCTGCACGCAGGGCGCCGAGAAGTCCGACGCGCTCCAGCACGCTCGTGATGCGTGCGGTGGACGCCTCAGGCGCTAGCAGCCGAACCGTCGTCCGAATATCCGCGCGCGCCGGTAGGTAAGACCGCTGCGGCAGGAACGCAACGTTACGGCGCCAGGAGTCGGCATCGACTGTGGCGAGATCGACGCCCCCCACCCGTATCCTGCCAGCTTGCGGCGAACCGAGTCCGAGGAGCAGGCGGAGGCAAGTGCTCTTCCCCGAGCCGTTTGCCCCGGAAATCGCGACCACGCGTTCGTCGTTCCAGGTGAGATCGATCGCCGTCACTGCATCTGCGTCGGCGCCGTCGTAACGGAAGGACACGCCTTCGAAGGCAATCGGCGAGGGGAAAGGCGGCGCTGGCTCGCGACCGTGGATGGGGCGCGCCCCCTCAACGACCTGCGCGACCGCACGGACCCAGTGCTCCGCCTGAATGACAGAGAGGACCCCTTGCCCGACCCCGGCAAACGCAGGCGTCATGCTTGCGAAGAGCGCGACGTCGGCCAGCGACACCGAGAGCGCACCTTGCCATCTCGAGTCCACGGTGACCAAGATCGCCACGGCGCACGCAATCGCGAGCAAAGGGACCCTCCCGGAGATCAGCGAGGATCTCGCCATCCGCCCGCCGGCGATGCCCCACGCGCGCGCTCGGGCGCGTGCGCGGGCTGCGAACGCCGCTCGTTCCCCGGCCGCGAGGATCTCCAGTCGCCCCTCGAGTGCATCCACCATGGTCTCCTGTAGATCCTCGTGCAGCTCCCAGGCAGATCGAGCGGCGCTCTGCAGCCGCCCGCGCGACCACATCAGGGCCAGTGCTCCGAGGACCATCAAGACAACCGCCCCCAGCACGAGACGTAGCGGCTCGACCAAGAACATGACGATCGTCAGCCCGCCCGCCGCGACCAGATCCCCCGAGACGGCCGGTAGCACCTCGGAGAGCTGAAGTGCGCTGACGTAGACGCCCTGTCCCAGTTCGGCGCGAGTGTCCTCGCTCGGGAGCACGCTTGCGCGCAGGACATCGCCGTCCAGCACGCTGCCGATCGCGCGCTCCATGAGGTCGGCCTCGGTGCGCGCGGCGAATGAGCGCACGAGGAAGGTGCGCAGGGTGAACACAGCGCCGAGCACGACGCTCACTACCAGCTTCACCCCGAGGGGACGCGCGAACAGCGCCCAAGCTGTGGCCGGAGCGAGGACACGTTCGGCCAATGCGAGCACCCCGAGCAAGGCGCCTCGCCGGACGATAGTCCCCGTTGCCAGCGTCCTTGTGGGGCGCAGGGAAGGGGGCAAGCGCATTGGCCGACGATCGTAACATCGACAGCTCTGCGTCACGATACGGGCGTATGATGCAACCCTATGAAGCACCCCTTCCTGCTTGGTGCTTGCGTCCTGCTCGGCGCCCTGGTGCCCTGGGCAATAGTTGCCTGTGGGCTCGACGTCTCGGGCCTGGAGGGCTCGGGCGTCGACGCGTCCGAGGCCAGCATGCTCGACACCGGCTTGCCCGACACGCGCCAGGCCGACACCGGCGTGAAGGACTCAGCGGTAGCCGACGCTGGCGACAGCGGCACGTCCGAGTCGGGCATGCCCGAGGCGAGCTGCACGGGCGTAACGTGCAACGGCTCATGCATCGCAGCGAGCGATTGCCGGTCTTGTAGCGGCGCGCCGCTTCTCTGCGCGGCGACGGAGCAGTGTGTTTCGGACTGCCGGGGCTGCAACGACGCGAACGACGCGGGGATGCCCATCGAGTGCTTCGCGTGCGATAGCAACCATGCAAACCCCATCGGGACGTGCCAGTACGACGATGCAGGCTCGTACTGCCTCAACGGCGACTATCTGGGTCAATACCAGGGGGGCTCCGGGTATCAGTGTTCGTGTACCGACGCCGGCGTGGGTGCGTGCCCTGGGGCGACGCAGGTCTGCGTTCCGCTAGGGAATCGGGGCGAGAGCTTCTGCTTGACCTGCGGGGAGCCGACGATTGGTGTCATCCAGGGGCAGCCCTGCCGAGCCGGCGGCACTTGCCAAGAAAGCCAAGCTGCCTGCCAGTGACCTCGTCAGTCAGACCACGCCATACTCACGTGATGCTCGGGCGTACCATTCCGCGAAACTCACGACGCACTCAAGGTGCCACAGCGCGCCCAACTCGAGCTGGCGTCCTGCCGCCAGGCCGTCGAGCATCGCCTCGATTCGCTCGAACCGGACAAGATCGGCCAGACGTGCCCTGACTCGGGCGTCACCCAAGGCCTCGCGTGATCGCGGCGATGTCAGCACGCGTGGAATGAAGGCTCGGTACAGCCCGATCTCCTTGGGGAGAAGGCGCACCTCCTCCGGGACGATCCCTTTCAGGGCGTCCTGCAGGAACGTCTTCTGCGGTCCTGCCCGTAGCAGACGCCTCTGATGCAAGCCCAGTACGAGCTCAAGCACGTTGCGTTCAAGCATGGGCCACGCCAGCTCGAGGCCGAAGCATGCGGCGAGGTGCCGCCGAGACAGGGCGCCCCCAACGACGACCGGCGCCGATAGCCACTGCTGCAGATGCTGCTCGAAGGGACGGTGGACGAGGCTCGCGTGGAACTCGTCCGTCGCCTCCTGTACGAGCGGGTGCTGTCTTGCGTCCCAGGTGGCGAACGCCGGCAGATGAGATTCCATCGGCTCGCGGAGAGCGGTCCAGGCACGACACATCACCCTCGGCAGCATCGGAAACAATAGACCGTGCTTGACCAGGTTCCGGCGCTCCCCCGACGCCAGGACGTGCCTGGCGACGTCGATGAAGTGACCCCGACGCAGTGAATCGACAGGCGTTGGAAGCATCGAGAACAGCTCGTCGCCGCCTTCCCCCTCGATCAGGACGCGAAGACCTGCCTCGTGCACCCGCGCCCACAGCTGCATGCGGGCAGGAAGCAAGGCGAGCGGCACGAGCGGCGGATCGTCGCGAAGCACCGGTCCCAGGTCTGGGAAGTCGATCGTCCCCGAAGCGTCGAAACGACTTAGGCTGAGCCCCGGCAGGGCCCGCTCCATGGTATCGAGCGCACCGATCTCGGCGTGAGTCCCCAATCCCGGCGCAACGAACGAGTACGCGGGGAGAACGTCAGCATGCCGCAGGCCGGCGACCGCCAGCGCCGCGGAGTCGAGGCCCCCGCTGAAGGAGACGGCAGTCGGCCCGACTTGGGCAGCGTCAGGGAGCGCAGCCGCGAGCTCCTCCAGGAAGAGCTCCCCGACCCGCCAGCCGGTCTCGCGCACATGACGCGGCGCTAGCGAATCGACACGCGACACGCGGGGCCCGTGAATCCCGACGATGAGCGCCTCACCCGGACACAGGCGCCGGATCCCCTGCAGCGCGGTTGTCCCGCCGGCCATCGCCGATAGGCCCATGACGAGATGCACGAGGTAGTTCTCGTTCAACGAACGAGGTACCTCCGGGCATCGAATCAGCGACAGCAGTCTCGAACCCACCACGGTGGTCCGTGAGTCCGACCAGTAGGCGAGCGGCCAGGAGGGGGCCGTGGAACTCGCCGCGAAGAGTTCCCTCGACTTGGAGTCATAGAGTAAGAAGCGAAACCGACCCGCCAGGCGCCCCACGCACGCATGCCCGAAGTGGCCATAGGCGATGGCAACGTCTCGCGCGGCAGCGCCGCCCGCAGCTCGTGCGTCTGATTCGGCGACAACTGTGAGGCTCCCGCCCTCGTAACGCGACGCAGCAGTGCTCGATCCAAGCCAAGTGCTTCCCCCCTCGAGCGAGATGAGGGAGACAGGCTCCGCCGAAAGCCACACAGGCGGCTCGGGAGCTGGCCGTGCCTGCACAATACTCAGAATCATGCGGAAAGTAGGGCATGGGCCGACGTCAGCGCGCAACTGGTGGGCTGGCATCCCGTTCCCTTGACGAGCCCAGTCGACCGAGTAGGATGGCTGAACGCTAGTTGGGCGCCGGGCACCTCACTTCCCGCGCGTGGAGGATCCCGATGAGTTCTGAGAGCGATAGCACCCCGCATAAGGCCGAGGCGCCCACCACCGCCGAAGGCGGCTGCGCGGGCCGCAAGTCCTATGCTCGGCCGCGGTTGCGCTCACTTGGGCGCTGGGCGAAGTTGACTCTTGGCAGCATTCCAGCTCGGCAGAAGCCACACGGCTGAGTTCGGGCCCTCTCGGGGGGAAGCCATGATGCCAGGGAGATCGGTCGATACGGACCCGCCGAATATACGTTGCGGTGGGTTAGCCGGGCATGTGGACTGGCGGGTCGTTGATGACACCGGAGAGATGTTTCGCTGGGGCTACGACGGCAGCGATCTCATCGCGGAATGGGTGGGCATCCTGACGCTGCGCGCTACTCGCAGCGGCGAGCTGAAAGCGATCGAGCCCGCACCCGGCGCGCCGCTAGAGATCGTAGAGAAGGCACGTCACGGCGCGGCCGTCGCTTTTCTGCGCGCACATCGGCGGCAACATTCGCTCCACGCGTCTTCGGTTTCCTGGAATGGGCAGGCTCTCGTTTGCATCGGCGAGAGCGGAGCGGGCAAGTCGACGCTGGCCGATCAGCTCTGTCGACGAAGCGGGGCTGAGATCCTCGCGGACGACGTCGCAGCGATCGATCGGCTTCCGGATGGCTGGCAAGTCCTTCCGTCGGAAGCCAGATTGTGGCTCCACACCGAGGGGGTCGGCGCGAAGAAGCCGGTGTCGGCGGCCGGCATCGCACGCAGTCCTGCCGTGCTCCGGTGGATCGTGTTTCTGACATTCAACGAGGCCGCTTCGGTCGTCAACCTGTGTGAGCTTCGTGGCGCGGACGCGGCGTCCGCGCTGCTTCGGTCCTTTGTCCGGTTCGACTGGTCTCCGGATGTATTGGAGCGCGAGCTGTCCGTTGTCAGCGCGCTCGTCTCGCAGGCCCGCGTTTTGACGGTCGAGCGATCACATGACGTACAGGCCGACATGGTGGCTGACGCGGTAGCCGCGCTAGCATCGGAGGAAGCTCGATGAGCGCGGCAAATAGGGTGGTCGCTGCGGAGCACGTGCGCTGTCGCCAGTTCGACGACGAGCTGGTCATCGTCGATCTGGCGGGGGGGGAGTATTTTGCTCTCGATGCGATTGGGATGCGGATGTGGAGCGAGTTGATTTCCGGCAAGACTCCTGCCGAGGTTGCCGCCGCCCTGGCGTCGGAATACTCGGCGGATGAGGAGCAGATCGCTCGAGACTGCGCAGCGTTGGTCGACGAGCTGCTGCAGCGGCGGCTGCTGGTCAGGGCCTCTGCATGAGCGGGTGGACCGACGCCGATGCCCTGCGCCTTCGCGGGCTCCACCTCATTGCGCGGGCGGCGCTCCGTGTCCGGCCGCCCTTGAGAGCGAAGGCGCTGGTCGACTGGGTCGCGCATATGCTGCCGCCTCTGCGCAGTGCGGACCACGTGCAAAGCGCCGTGGGTGCGCTGTTTCCCTCGGGCACCTGCCTGAGTCGGGCGGTGACGATCGCCGCAGCGCTTCCCGGCGCAGAGGTCGTGATCGGTGTGAACGTTTGGAATGCGGCACGGCCAAGTGCTCACGCTTGGCTGGAGATCGACGGCGTGCGGGTCGACACAACCCCGGGCAGCTCGCAGTTCCCAGACGAGCTGGCGCGGTTTCCTCGGAGGCCAATGAGCGATCATAGGCGGTCGCCTTGAGCCGCCGCCAAGCTCAAGCTATGCTGTCAACGACTTCACCATCAAGCTTTGCGGAGGCATCATGAGAAACGTCCACCGTCGTGTGCCCATTGTCGCCGGGATCCTCGCGGCCGCAGGTGCGTGGGGAATCTCAGCCGTTGGTTGCAGCAGCAACGGTGGTTCCACGGGTGGTGGCCCAGATGCCACCGCCGACGCCGAGGGAGATGGTCAGGGTGACGTGTCTCAGGTCGACACGAGCACCGGGACGGACAGTCAGGCTGATACGTTCGTCGCCGACAGCTTCGTGGCGGCAGACACGAGCAACGGAGCCGACGCAGATGCGGCGGCTCCTGACGGGGACGCGGGCGCCGCGGACGTGTACGATGCGACCGCGGCGCTCGAGTATCCGGGCCAGGCTGCCGCTGCGTGGTGCAACGAGATTGCCTCATGCTGCGGCACGTCGGGGGACGCATCAACATTCAACATGGCCCTCTGCCTGGGAAACAATCCATATGGCTGGAAGGCCGCCGCTTATAACGGCGCAAGCCTATTGAGTACCGGCAACGTCGTGTTCAACGCCTCGGCAGCCGCAGCGTGCTTGAGCGCGATTGCCGTCGACTGTTCGACGAATCAGGTTTCCAGTGCCGTGGAAGCTCAGCGGTACGCGAACTGTTGGAGCGTGTATTCCGGAACGCTGGCGGCCGGATCTCCTTGCACTGCATCGGTCGAGTGTGCTCCGGGCAACTTCTGCATGCCAGTCGACGGCGGGGCGGGAGATTCTGGACTCCCAGGGGTTTGCCAAGCGCTGGTTGGTAACGGCGGTGCATGCGGCGAATTTGGAGCGAACCTAGCATCCTACATGTGTTCCTATCTCGGCAGCGGGAATACGGGACTCGGATGTCGTGAGTGGGTGACGGGCTCACCGAACACACCGCTCGACGCTGGCGCATGGACCTGTGTCCCCCAGCTACCGCTCAATGCTCAGTGCAATATCAACTTGGATTGCACATCGTTCTTGTGCCCGGGCAACGATCTTTGCTCCTCGTCTGCTGCCGCCACGAGTGCTTCGAGTTGCGCTGGGTACTTTGTCGATGGCGGTTGAGTTCCTTTGGCATCGGGGCGCTGCGGCGGCGACAAGCGCACGCCAAAGCCACCCCCAGTAAAGCGAACCCCCAGAAGTTGTGGCCTTGCGCGCCCGCGGTTGCGCACCCGCATCCAGTCGTATTCGACGAAGATGGCCCTGCATGCCCGGCACCTGCCTGCTGGGCGTCGGGCATCGCGTCCACACTTGAGGCGTCGGTTGAGCTGTCGTCGTCCCCCCCGTCCGAGACCGTTGCGCTGACCAATGCAGACCACGAGGCTGCGTAGTGACGGTCGCCACCGTAGAAGGCGCCGAACTTGAGCTCCGTCCCATCGAGCCCGACCGGCGCACTCGCGGTCAAGGATGCTGTTCCTTGTTCCGTGCCCGACGACGTCGCCGCGGTGATCGACATGGCGCCGAGCGAAGGAGACGCGTCGATGCCGCCGTCGCCTGGCGCCAGGATGTAGAACGTGACGGAACCTGTCATTTGGTTCGCGGTGGCATTTGAAGCCACGATCGCTGAAAGCTGCAGGGAGCCTGCGTCGCTCGGACCGGACGACGTGACCTGAAGCGTCGTTGACGTAGGCGTCAAAGCAGTCCACGCGGCCACAAGCCTCGCAGCGTCGACGGAGCCCAGACCGGTGACCTGATCGTAGCCTGGCCCCGCCGTGTAGCCGAACTGGTAGGGCGGGCTGGCGGGGCAGTCTGGCGAGCCCGGTTGACACGGAACGATGTTGTCCCCGGTAGTGATGTCGTGGAACGCGCCGCTGTTGGCGAGCGCGTAGAGAACGGGGTTGGCGTTGCCCAACCCCGCGGGTGCCCCGGGGCTTGCTACGGCGATGGCCTGGTTGACCAGCGCAAGGATCCCTGCGAACGCTGGCGTAGCCACCGACGTCCCGCCGAAGGCCGTGAGAGCCTGCGGCTGCGGGGCTTGCGCGTCGCCGTCGGCGATTGTCCACGACATCGAGACGGCATACGGGAGTATGTCGGCCGAGGCCGACAGCGCCACGTCCGGCAGGTCTCGCGCCCCGTCTGTGGGCGTGTACGGTACCTGCCAGTATGGCTTTGCGAATTCATGACTCGCGCCGCCACCACTGGCACCAAGACCGCCGTAGCCGGCATCGATGTCGAATAGTGTCTCGTTCCATCCAGACTCCGGGATATAGGAGAGTGCATCGAGCTGGGCATCGAGGTACGTCGACTGGTTGGCTGCCGTAATCTGAAACTGTGAGCCGCCTACCGCAACGAAGCTGGGTACCGACGCCGGGAAGAGAACAGCCTTCCCGCGGAGCGCCTGGAGCGCCGACTGGTTGTCGTCGCATGCAGCAGCCCCAGTGTCGCCGGAAGCGACGACCACGGTCATACCTTCCAACGCTGCCATTTCGCTGTCACGTTCCACCAAGGCCACATCCGCCGGAGCAAATTCGCCTTCGCACTTGCCGTAGCTGAGACTAACCACAGACGCGGCCCGCTGCTCGATTGCGTAGTTCAGGGCATCAAAAATATCGTTATTTGCCGCGTTGCCTATGAATACGTGCTTGATGGACGCGTCATAGGCAACTGCGCCAACCCACTCGAGGTCCAGCTCGTCCTCTTGAAAGTCCCCACTCACAACGGCCGCGCCACTGTTCGGCACGAGGACACGCACAGGCGGACTGGCCGACAAACCGAACGTCGACCGGAACGCTGCGATGTCGGCGTCGTTGAAATCGCTCCGACCGATCACGGCGATACTCTCGCCCGACCCCGTGATGTGTGCCGCATACAAGCCATTCACGTCATAGATCTTGGCGAAGTCCGCCGGCGCGAGTACCGGGTAGTACGCCGGCCCCCCATCGGGCCCCGTGATCGGCAGCGCGTATAGCGGACGCACTCCCTGAGGTGGCGCCGCCTTCATGCGGAAGTCGTGCAGACCGTGCAGACCCAGGATTCGGTCTGCCAGGTCAGCGGGTACGCTCGGAGCCCGGCTCATCGCGAAGTGGGTCTCCCCACCGACCCTGTAGTGGTGCATCTCGGTCTGGAATGCGTGCTCGATCTGGGCGACGGTCCCGCTGAACGCAAGCCGGGTCGCCGTCCGCGACGGGCCTTCAACGGTGAGCCCCTGCGAAGTCAACCACTCGGTCGCGCGCTCCACGTCGTCGCGGCTGGCGCCGAACTCTACGGCGTACTGCTCGGGAGTGAGCCAGCGGTGGTAGGTCCGCGAGGTGGGCTCCTGCACGGAAGCGAGGGCGTCCTTCTGCAGCGCTTGCTGCGACGGCGACATGCGGAAGAGCAGCGACATGCCAGACAGCTGCATGCGTGGGTCAACGCGGCGCGTCTCCAGCTCTGGGATGGCCATCGGGTGCACGCTCCCCGAGAGTAGCACCGTACCCGCCGTCTTCACCGGGCCTGTCGGGGCCGAGATAGCCTTCGCGGACGCCGACGCAACCGGTGGAGCCCATTGAGCCACCTCTGCGGCGGTCACGAGCAGGAGCGCCAATATCACCGGCGGCCGTACAGAGATCTTCAGCCGACGCCCCTGACCGTCCATCGAATCCCCGCCTAAGGATGGCACACGCGCCCGCCCGCTTCCACCTGTTCCGCCTCGCGCTCGCGCTCCATTCGTTCGCGGATTACGTGGTACTCGCACTCGCCAGCACGTTTGAGGGCTGCGCTGGCGTCGTCTGCTCGGCCCGCGGAGCGGCAGATTTGATGACGGCAGCGCCGTCGTTGGACTGCTGACAGTATTCCGGGATATACCGCGCCAGCAGCGCTTTCACTCCCTGCCCATCAGGCTGCGTGGCTGCCCGCTCGAGCTCTTGGACGAAAGTGCGGACCGTCTCCCAAGCGTGCGGCTTGATGCGCCCGATGAAGACCTTCGGATGCCCCGTCCTCTCCGCTCCCTCCTCGGCAAGCGAAAGCTCCTCGAATAGCTTCTCGCCGGGGCGGACGCCAGTGAACTCGATCTCGATGTCCTCCCCCTCACGCAGGCCGGAGAGCGCAATTAGATCGCGGGCGAGATCGACGACCTTCACCGGCTCGCCCATGTCTAGCACGAAGATCTCGCCGCCGCGCCCCAGCGCACCAGCCTGCAGTACGAGCTGGCACGCCTCCGGGATGGTCATGAAGTAGCGACGCATGTCCGGGTGCGTGACGGTGACGGGTCCCCCGCGCGCTATCTGGTCCTGAAAGATGGGCACAACGCTTCCCGCAGAGCCCAGTACATTGCCGAAGCGCACTGCGACGAAACGAGTCGAGCTGCGCTGCGAGAGGGCTTGGACGTAAATCTCAGCGGCTCGCTTGGTAGCGCCCATGACTGACGTGGGATTGACTGCCTTGTCCGTCGAGATCATGACGAACTCGGCGACGCCGAGCGCATCCGCCAGCTCGGCCAGGATCTTGGTACCGAGCACGTTGTTCTTCACGGCCTCCCCCGGGTTGGCCTCCATCATCGGCACGTGCTTGTGGGCCGCGGCGTGAAAGACGACGTGAGGCTTCGCACGCGTCAGCACACCCTCCATGCGGGGGCGATCGCGAATGTCGCCCATCACGGGATGGATGCTGAGCTCGGGGAACACCCCGCGCAGCTCTCTCTCGATGGCGAACAGCCCGTTCTCGGAATGCTCCACGAGGACGAGCGCTCGCGGTTTGAACTTGCCGATCTGCCGGCAGAGCTCGGAGCCGATGCTACCGCCGGCCCCGGTCACGAGAACCACGCGATCGCGAACTACTCCAGCGATTGCGTCTTCATCGAGCGTGATGGGGTCGCGGCGGAGCAGATCGTCGATCTCGACCTTGCGGATGCGAGAGAGGTTGACGCGGCCGCCGACGATCTCGAACACGCCCGGCACAATCTTGACCGGGATACCCGCTTGTTCGCAGATCGTCGTGATACGGCGGATGTCTTTGCCTGGTGCTGCGGCCATCGTGATGAGGGCCTGTTTCGCCGAACGCTGGGTGCACAGCTCGGCCAACTGTGCGGTGGAGCCGAGCACCGGAACACCGTGCACGACCATGTTGAGCTTGACCGGGTCGTCATCGACGAAACCTACAGGGAGTATGCCGAGGTCGGGCCTCGCCGCGATCTCCTTGGCCACGAGCACCCCGGCGCGTCCAGCGCCGATGAGCATGGTGGGGACTGGCTCGAGCCGGGGAGGCGCACGACTTCCACTCTCGGCACGCTCGGCCAGCAGACGACGGAGGACACGCACCCCCGTGACGCCGATGAATGCGAACGTCCCATCAACCAGCCCGACCCCGACGGGAACGATCGCCCTGACGAGGAGCGGGTAGGTCGGCAAGCATGCCTTCAACGCGAAGCGCAAGGTGACCAGCAGCGCAGCGGAGCAGGCGGCTACGGCAGCGATTCGAGTCACGTCGGGCAGGCTGATGTAGCGCCAAGCGAAGCGGTGGGCGCCGCTGCCGACCAGCAGCGCATACTGCACCGCAACGACGTACGGCAAGGTCCAGGCGAGCGTCCGCGCCATGTGCGCGGGGACGGCGCCCTCGAAGCGCACGACGTACGCGAGGACGTAGGCGACCGCGAGGACGCCCAGATCCACCCCCAGCTGCATCGTGCGGTTGAAGATCCGGCTGCTCATGTGCGTCACGTCTTTTCGTTGCGCGCGGCCGGTTGGCCGTTCCGCCTATGTGACGGCCACGCAGCCGGGAGTGCAACGAACACTGTGTACGACAAAATCGCGCTGTGCGTCAGTCAAACTCGATCCGCTGGGGAGGCAGAGCCCGGTGTCGAACAAGCGCGCCGCCACGGCTCCCCCGCGGATGCGACAACCGGCGAAAATCGGTTGCAAATGCATCGGCTTCCACACGGGGCGAGCCTCAATGTCCCGACGATCCAGGTGCACTCGTACGTCCTCGCGCGTCGCCCCGAACTGGCGTTCCTCCACCTGAACGCACGTCAGCCAGAACGTCGAACGGCCGTATTGGGCTTCCGGCATGAAGGTCAGGCCAGGAAGTTCGCCCAGGGACCTGCGATAGAACGCATTGTGTGCACGCCGCCTTTCCACCCGGCTCTCGAGCACCCTGAGCTGCCCGCGCCCGACCGCAGCCAGCAGGTTGCTGAGCCGGTAGTTGAACCCGATAGTGGAGTGCTGGTAGTGCGGCGCGGCGTCACGCGCCTGGGTCGCGAGGAAACGCGCCCGCTCGACGTACCCCTTTTCCTGGCTCACCAGCATGCCTCCACCGCTGGTGGTGATGATCTTGTTCCCATTGAACGAAAAGATCCCCATCACGCCGTAGGCTCCCGCCGATCGCCCTCCGCAGGTGGCCCCCAAGGCCTCCGCGGCATCCTCCACCAGCGGTACATCGTAGCGCGCGCAGACCTCGGAGATACGTTCCAGATCGGCGCATTGCCCGTACAGGTCGACTGCTACGACAGCGGCTGGCAGCTTGCCGCGACGCGCACAGGCTTCCAACTCCTCGGACAGCAAGCAGGGGTCCATGTTCCAGGTTGCCTCATCGCAGTCGATGAAGACCGGAACGGCGCCCGCGTACCGGATTGCATTAGCAGTTGCAGCAAACGTCAGCGTGGACGTCACCACCTCGTCGCCTGGCTTGACGCCAAGGATGACCAGCGCGAGGTGCAGCGCGGCGGTGCCACTGGACAATGCCGCCGCGTGAGGCACACCTACCTTCGCCGCAAACTCCCGCTCGAAGGCGTCGACGTGCGGGCCGAGCGGCGCTACCCAGTTCGAGTCGAACGCGTCCAGCAGGAGTTCTCGCTCGTGAGGGCCCATGTGGGGCGGCGACAGGTATATTCGAGGCATCTGGAGCTATTCCTTGACCAACGGTCGAGCGGGAACACCTACCACGGTAGAGCCCGCGAGCACGTCCCGCGTCACGACCGCTCCCGCCCCGATCGTTGCGCGCGCCCCGACGCGCAGGTACTGCAACACAACTGCGCCGGCACCGACGAGAACGCCTTCACCCAGCGTCACTCCCCCGGAAATGTTGGCCCCGGGGTTGACCACAGACCCGCATCCTATTGTCCCTTCGTGGCCCACGGTCGATCCAAAATTCAGCATCGCGAAGTCTTCGATGGTCACGCTGATTGTCGCGACGACGCCAGCCGCAACGAGCGTTCCTCGCCCGAGGCGGCAGCTCCGCGAGTCGAGTTGAGCTCCGGGGTGTATGAGCGCCGGCCAGTCGAGCTCCGGGAACTCGGCTTGGAGCTCTTTGGCCACCTTCAGCCTGGTCGCGGGCATTCCGATGCCCAGAGCCAAGCCGTCCACCTCGTTGCGATGTGCCCGCAGCCAAGAGTAGTCGCCCAGCACGCGTTCCATGCTGTCGTGAGGCCCAAGGCGTTCCAGATCGGTCACGATGAACCCGAAGATTTCGAATCGCGGAGCGGCGCGATTCATCTCCTCGATCGCCCATGCGGTCTCACGAGCCTGGCCGCCGGCGCCCACGATGATCAGGCGCTTGTTCACGGTGAGGCCTCCTGGCGGGGTGATCCCATGAAAACCGGCATCGTGGCGTGACCTTGCTGGGAGATGCCCTCTCGCTGGAGGACACGCAGTGCCGTCAACGCGAGGATCCTTACGTCGAGCGCCAGGCTCCAATTGTCGACGTACCAGACGTCCAGTGCGAACTTCTCTTCCCAGCTGAGCGAGTTGCGACCCTTGACCTGCGCCCACCCGGTGATTCCGGGAAGGACGTCGTGGCGGCGGGCTTGCTCGGGTGTGTACCGCTCTAGGTACTCCATCAGCAGCGGGCGCGGGCCGACTAGGCTCATGTCCCCTCGAAGCACATTCCAGAGCTGAGGGATTTCATCGAGCGAGGTCGAGCGCAGGAAGCGCCCCAGCCGCGTCAGGCGCTGGCTGTCAGTCGTCGGTGATCCATCGTCGCCAGGGGCAGGATCGCGCATGGTCCTGAACTTGTGAAGGCGAAACGGCCTACCGTGCCGACCTGGACGAGTCTGTGTGAATACGGCGGGCGCCCCCATCGTGCCGCGTATCGCCACCGCAATGCAGAACGCGAGCGGCGCCGTCACGAGGACGCCAACTGCAGCAACGCCCCGATCGAAGACCGTCTTGCACATCCGCTCGCCGAGCCGCGAAGTCGTCACCGGCACTGTCGTGATCATATCAGCGGACGCTCGAGGACGCCGTCATCGTGAGGCGGGCTTGGGAGTGCGCGAAGCACGGGAGCGCATCCACATCTCCCCCTCCCACGCTGCGGCGCTAGCGAGGGCCTGTAGCCGCATGAGGGGCGCGTCGGCTCCTGCACGTGCGAGAAGTCGCATAGCAAGGGAGCCCTCGTGACCGAGTTCCGTAAGCGACTGGAAGAGACGCCCGTAAGCTCGACGAATGGGAGCGCGCAGCTCCAGCTGGCCACGGAGCCGCGACCACTCCGGGCTCCCCCGTGACTCCATCCAGGATCCGACGAGCCATGCAATCGTCGCAGTACGTGATTCCACAGCGCGATCGACGAAGGCTTCGCATCGGAAATCCCGCCGTCGAACTATGCGATCCAGGTCTTCGAGGGCAGGCGCGGCTGCAGTTCCGATCTTGTCCTTGAATGCATTGACGGTCAGCAGGACTGCGTGATCGTGGATCTCGGGGACGGCTACACGAAGCCCCTCAGCCATGTGTAGTTCTCCAGCTCGCTGGAGCATGTCGTGCACGCCCAAGGCACAGAGTCCAGGTGGACCTACCTGCGCTTCCACGTCGAGCGAGAGCGAGGGGAACTGGTAGACGAGGTTTCGGTAGGTCCGGGCTACGCGCAGACAATCCCAACCAGCGTCGGTTGCCATCCGCCGGAACGCATGGAAGTCGCGCGGTCGGATGCGGACGTCTACATCGCTGATGGGGCGCTCGGCGACGTCCTCATAGAGCATGTGCGAGGTCACAACACCTTTGACCGGGAGAAATGCAATGCCGGCAGCGGCACATTGCCGGGCAACCACCCGCAGGATTTCGGCTGCGACTGTGTGCTGAGCCCAAACCGCAGCGTTGGGAGCTAGCCTCATCGGCTTCGGACGCATGTCGCTCGGCTCCGCGCGTCCTGCTTCGCTTGGGCTAGCACCTGCACTGGCCGCAGAATCGGTGACGCTGGGCACGCCGCCGCCAGGGCGCTCGATTGACGCGCGGTGGCTCAGCATGCCCTCATTCCCCCGAACCCGAGGAAAGCCAGTTCCACGTGTTCCGACTCCACCTTGTCCCTGCCCGTCGCTCGGAGTCCAGACCCCCCAGCAGCCGCTCGTACGTCCGCAGGATCCGTTGAAAGACAATGCGCTCATCGAACTCACGCACCGCCTTTTCCCGCCCGGCGGCGCCAAAGCGCTCCCTTAGCCGCTGGTCCTCCAGAAGGGCAAGGATGGCGCCGGCGAGCGCCTCGGGATCCCGAGCCGGGACCATGTAGCCGGTCTCCCCGCGGGCTACCGTCTCTCTGCACCCGCGCACGTCCGTCACAACGACGGGCACTCCGCTTGCCGCTGCCTCCATCGGGGCGCGCGGGAACCCCTCACGGTACGACGGGAGGGCGAACACGTCCATGATCGAATAGAGGTCCGCGACGTCATTGCGATGACCGAGAAACCGCACGACGTCGGTGACGCCCAGCTCTCGAGCGAGCTCCGGCGTGATTGCATCGGGCTTCTGGGGCTCGGGGCCACCGACGATGAGGAACCGGACGTTGCAGCACCGCTCACGGACGATCCGTGCTGCTAGCAAGAGCTCCTGATAGCCCTTCTCGCGTACCAAGCGTCCCACGGTCCCCACGACGAGGTCGTCCCTCGTCAGACCGAGCGACTCCCTGATCGCGGTGCGATGGGCGATGGAGCGGCGCTGCGGATCGAATTCTCTTACATCGATGCCGTTACCGATGAACTCCAGCTTCTCTGGTCTTGATATTCGCTCGGCGATCGCCAGGGGAACGTCCTCTGGATTCTGCGAGAAGTTGTGTGCAGAGAAGGCCATGGTGACCCGCTCGAGCATCACGAAGGCCCAGCGCAGTCGCCGACTCGCATGTGCAGGGAAGTACAGCCCGTGAATAGTGTGCACTCGCAACGGAACCCCAGCCAGCAGGGCCGCGTACTGGCCGAGGAGGCCCCCCTTTGGTGTGTGTGTGTGCACCATCGTGAACTTCTCGCGACGCAATGCACGAGCGAGCGAGAGTAGCGCGACGAGATCGCGAAGTGGGGAGAACGCCCGCGTCATCGGCACGGCGACGTGTCGGATCCCGGCGTCCTCGAGTGTCGCGACGTCCGGCCCGGGGGACGATATGCCCGTCACGTCGAGCCCAGCGTCCCGGAAACTCACCAGCTGGTTCAGAAGTAGGTAGCGAAGAGAGAGATCGACGGTAGTGACGTGGGCGATCCTCACCCCCGGTGATGTGCTAGCTCTTTGTCCGTCACTCATTTCGCGTCATCTTAGCGCCGGCCCCGGCGACCTCACGCCTTCGGTGCCATTCAGGGGCCGGGTCATCCCCGACTTTGAAAAACCTCGACGCCGAAAAGGCACACAATCCCCAGTAGTGGCG
>VFSW01007047.1_pt1 | contig 16406 bp, 11 predicted proteins | sample 5358111 | NCBI WGS metagenome assembly VFSW01 (sample SAMN11554181, study PRJNA540505) | mine drainage metagenome | isolation source: sediment from site ElyBrook_90M | place: USA: Ely Copper Mine, Vershire, VT | collected 2017 | reverse complement strand
GATGGTTGTGGCAGCGGGCGCAGGTGATGCGCTGGCCGAGGAAGGCCTCGGTGGACGTTTCCATCAGATCGATGGGGTCTTTATGAAGCACGAAATAATTGAGCGCACCGTTCTCCCGCGTCCCGCCGGTGCCGGAGAAAATGTCGGCGGCCATTTGATTCCAGGGCTTGTCCCGCTTGACGCTGTCGCGAATCCAGTCGTAAAACGCCCACATCGAATCCTTGTCCAGCTTGCGGCTGGAAACCAGAAATACATCGGACCATTTGTAGGCCCAATAGTCGACGAACTCGTCGCGCTCCAATAATTTGTCGATTAAAGCGGAGCGCTTGTTCGGGGTGCGATCCGCGAGGAAGGTCTCCACTTCGGCCGCGGTTGGAAGAATGCCGGCGGCGTCGAGATAAGCGCGGCGGATGAATTCGGAATCGGTGCATTGCGCCGACGGAGCGATGTTCAGCCGGCGCAGTTTATCGACGACCAGATCGTCGATGAAATTGTTGCGCGGAAATTTGTCGTAGGCGGAAGAGGCGATCTTGTTTTCATAAGGAACGGTGAGGCGCGAATAGAGTACGCGGCTCGAATACCACAGAGTGACCGCCGCTTCGCCCGCCCCGTTCATCTTCACTAGACCGTCGTCGTCCACCGACGCCGTGCCCTCATTGCTCGAAGAATATTTCACCCAGCGCGTGACGTCGCGCACCGAACCGTCGGAATATCTCGCGCGCACGACAAGCTGCTGCCGGTCGCCTTCGTGCAGCGTGGCGGCGGCGGGATAAACCTCGAGGCCGGTGACTTCGAGATCCTTCGCCGAAGGCCCGGGCGCGCCGGAGGCGATCCATTCAGAAAGTATCTTGTACTCAAGAGAACTGGTGCCGAAGCGCTTGCCGCCGCCGTGGGGAATGGCGAAGGAGGGCTTCAGAAGCATCAGGCTGGAGGCGGGGTCGGCGAGCGAGACGCGGCGGCCCACGGCCTCGCGGGTGAGAGTTTCGTAGTCGGTGGCCGGGTCGTAGCCGCGCAGCGTAAGTTTAAATCCGTTCTTGCCGGCCAGCGCGCCGTGGCAAGCGCCCTGATTGCAGCCGACCTTCGTCATCACCGGGATCACGTCGTTCTTGAAACTCCACGTGAAGGGCGCCTTCGCATTCGCGACTCCGACCGTCACATGCGCTTCGATCGCGCCGGCTTTGGCGGTGATCACCGCGCTGCCGTCGGAGACCGGCCGCACTTCCCCGTTCGCGCCGACAGCGGCCACTTGGGGATTCGAAGACGACCACTGAACGTCGCGCGTCAAGTCTTTCTGGAAAGCGCCGTCGCTCTGTTCCGCCACCAGACGTTCTCGCGCCTCGGGGCCGTTAAGATCGACCTTGCCCGGAAGAATCGCCAGCGTAGGCCCGGCGAAAAGCGGGGCGGCCAGCAGGACGAGCGCCAGTGGGAGCCTCATGCGAAAAGCTCCTTGATCGGTTCGGTACCGCGCTCGACGACCGGAATCGGCCGCCCTCCCGCGCCGGGAAGTTCCAGATGCAGGTCGATACCGAGACCGTGATAAATCGTGGCGGCGACTTCCCCCGGATTCACAGGGCGGTCCTTCGGCGCGCCGCCGATTTCATCCGAGGCGCCAATGATGCGACCGCCTTGGATTCCGCCTCCGCCCATCAGAATGGTCCAGCATTGAGGCCAATGATCGCGGCCGCCGGCGGGGTTGACCTTCGGAGTGCGTCCGAATTCGCCCATCGCCAGGACCATCGTGTTCTCCAGCATCCCGCGCTTCTGCAAATCTTCCAGCAGGGAGCTGTATGCCATGTCGAACATGGGCCCAACCAAGTCCTTATAACAGGAGATCGGGCTGAAGGGCTTCGAACCGTGGATGTCCCAGGTGATCTCGTCGAAAACCGTTTCGAACATATTGACCGTGACGAAGCGCACTCCGGCTTCGACCATGCGCCGGGCGAGGAGGCAACTTTGCCCGAACCGGTTGAGGCCATACTGTGCGCGCAGCGCCTCCGGCTCCTTGTTCAACTCGAACGCCTCGCGGGCCTTCTGGGAAGACATCAGCGTGTAGGCCTGATGAAAAGTGGAGTCCATCAACCTCGCCTCGGGCGAAGTCTCGAAGCGGCTGACCGAACCATCGACCATGGCTCGCCAATCTTTGCGCCGGTCGACGCGGAAAGCCGCCAGATAGTCCGGCGGAAGCAGATCCGGCACACGGAAGTTCGGATCGGACGGATCGGCGTTGAGCACAAATGGATCGTAATTCTTGCCCAGAAACCCCGCCGTCTGCCCGTGGGGCATGTTTCCGCCGGTGTTGCCGATCGGATGCGGAAGGAGGACGTTCGGCGGGACGTCGCCGTTGCCGCCTTGAACTTTGGTGAGCACGCAGCCGAAGTTGGGATACTCGATGCCACCCTGGAACAGCCGCCCGGTCTGCATCATCTGATGGCCGGTGTCGTGGACCGCGGCCGCGGTGTGATACACGCTACGGATGAGCGAATACTTGTCGGCATGTTTGGCCATGCGCGGAAAATTTTCGCTGATTTCGATCTCCGGGACGTTGGTCTTGATCGGCTTGTAAGGCCCGCGAATCTCCACCGGCGCATTTGGCTTCATGTCCCAGGTGTCGAGTTGGGAAGGCCCGCCGACCAGCATCAGCAGAATGCAATTGACGTTCTTCTTGGCGGGATCGACAGCCCCCAACGCCTTCAGCCCGAACATTTGCGTCAGGCCGAGTCCGAGAACGGAGAGGGAACCGGCGTGCAAAAAATCCCGCCGCCGCAGGCCGTCGCAAAACTCGGCGGGGCGGTCGGCATCCAGGCGAAACATGGCGCCTCCTATATAGAGTAGAAAGTCGCCTTGATTCTATCACCGGCGCGACCGCTCCGCGCGGCTGCCGATGGCGGCCCATCAACATGCGAATCAATTCGTGATGTTCTACCCCGGGAGCTATCAGTACACAACGTCCTACGGAGCCGCTCTTCCGAGAGATAGCATTATAATTTGCTATAGGCTGATCGACTTATCCGGCGTCGCCGCGCCGACCTCACTATCAAGGTGACGCATGCTCTTGCTACACCGGTCGCAGAAGGAGAGTGACCGCAACATGCATACACGAATGATCGTAGCGTGCCTGTTCATAAGTGCCGCTTCGGCCGCTGCCCAAACGAGCGCACAGAGGCCGCTTCTCGGGGGCGCGGGCGCGGTCGTCATGGATGTCGCGCCCACAGCCTCGCCAACGACGCTCGTGCAATTGGTCAGGGCCTCGATCGTCATCGTGGACGGCACGGTGAGCAGTCTTCTGCCGGCGATAAACACGAGCCAAAACGCAGATGCGCTGAGACTCGAAACCCACTCCATCATAGCCGTAAACGCGGTGCTCTCCGGAAGCGTCCTAAACAACTCCGCGAACATCCTGATGGCGCAAATAGGCGGGCAGACGGGAAGCCGGAGTCTCTCCGTCGCGGGCGACCCCATGGTCCTGCAGGGCGAACGATACATTCTTTTTCTCGTTCCCGATGTGCGTCGGGAATTGCCGAATACGTCGGGCATGCCTCGCTATGCGGTCACGGGCGTGTGGAGCGGCAAGGCGAAGATAGTCAACGGCGGCGTCGTTTTCGCCGACTCGGCCAGCGCGGAACTAAGGGCCTACAATGGACAGAGCGTTGACAGCTTCCTGCAAACGCTGAAAGCCGCGATAAATCATCCGTTCACCGGCGCTCAGCTTCCCATCAACCTTGCGCCAGCCCATTGACAGCGACGGCCGCGGAGATCGAAGGCGCGCGGACGACGAGAGCTGTGCTCGACCTCAGGCGCGTCCCCGTTCTCGGATCGGGGCGATGGATCGCCCCTGTCCTGACCGCCAGCATCGCATGGCCGCTTTCACGTCCACTCTCTCCAGCGTCGGGAGAATATTCAGCTAAACGTAAACAATTCGCGTGAAAGGTCTGTGGCGATACTCCCCGCGCCGCGTAAATTCACCGGTTTATCGAGACTCTTCCGGCCGGGTGAGCGAAATGCCGCCGCCCCGGCGCGTTCTCCGCGGTGCCGCGCGTACTCAGCCGCCGTACTACACTATTATTTATATGCAGCGACTCTCCCGCCGCGAACTCCTCGCGATGCTGGCGGCGGCGCCAGCTTTATACGCCGAACGCTCCGCCCCCGCCGCGCCGGTTTCCATCGCCCGTTGCCAATCCTACGACGGCGACCTCGCCGCCACCCTCTCCACCATGTTCGATCAGCTCGGCGGTCTGTCCGGCCTCGTGAAGAACAAAACCGTCACGGTGAAGCTCAATCTCACCGGCAGCCCCGGCCTTCGCTTCCAGGGCCGCCCGCTCGGAACCACGCACTACACGCATCCGAAGATGGCCGGCGCATTCGCCGCGCTTGCCGGAAGCGCCGGCGCCCGCCGCGTCCGCTTCGTCGAAAGCTGCTGGGCCAGCAACGGCCCGCTCGAAGAATATCTGCTCGACGCCGGCTGGAACGTGCGCGCGCTAAAAAACGCCGCGCCCAACGTCGAGTTCGAAAACACGAACGCCCTCGGCCAGGGCAAGCGCTACGCCCGCTTCGCCGTTCCCGGCGGCGGCGCCATCTTCCCCGGCTACGACCTTAACCACGCCTACGAGGAAACCGACGTCTTCGTCTCCTTCGCCAAGTTGAAGAACCACGCCACCTGCGGCGTCACTCTTTCGATGAAGAACATCTTCGGCATCACGCCCGCCTCCATCTACGGCGACGACGCCGGACGCGACGAGCCCAACGAAAATCCCGGTTCCGGCCGCGTCTCCGTCTGCCACATCGGCAAGCGCGAACCGTCGAAGAGCGCGCCGCAGGAAATCGACCCGGCCTCCAGCCGCTTCCCCGGCCACCGTATGCCGCGCATCGTCGCCGATCTCAACGCCGCCCGTCCCATCCACCTCGCCCTCATCGACGGCGTCGAGACGGTCGCCGGCGGCGAAGGCCCGTGGATCAAGGGGCTCCGCACCATCCAACCCGGCGTGATTCTCGCCGGAACGAACCCCGTCAACACCGACGCCGCCGCCGTGGCAGTTATGGGCTACAACCCCCGCTCTCCGCGCGGCACGAAGCCTTTTCAGGATTGCGATAACACTCTGCTTCTCGCCGAGTCGCTCGGCGTCGGCTCCGCCAGTCTCGACAAAATCGAGATCCGCGGCCTCCCGCTCGCCCAGGCCCTTTGCCCGTTCGGCTGACCCAAGTTTCTCCGATAAACGAAAGACCGCCCGATGATCGATTCCATCGTAGCGTCGTGGAGTGAGCTCCCCCGTTTCACCCTCACCGCCGCCATCGACATCCTCTGCGTCGCATACCTTATTTACCAGTTTTTTCTCATCGTCCGCGGCCGCCGCGCCGTGCCCATCCTGCTCGGCATCTGCATCGTCGGTTGCGTCTACGCCGTCGCCGTCTACGCGCGCCTGGAACTGCTGCGCACCCTCCTCGCCACCCTCGCCCCTTACACCGGCTTCGTCCTCATCGTCGTTTTTCAAAACGAAATCCGCCGCATCCTCGGGCGCCTCGGCCGCGCCGGCTTAACCGGCTTTCGCGAATTCGATCGCCGCGAGGTCGCCGCCGAAATTATCCTCGCCCACGGCCAGATTTCTCTGCGCAAAACCGGAGCCTTGATCGTCGTCGAAGGCCGCACCGGCCTCCGCACGTTCACCGAAAGCGGCGTCGCCATCGACGGCCGCGTCTCGCGCGATCTCCTCTGCGCCATCTTCCATCCCGGCGCCGCGCTCCACGACGGAGCCGTCGTCGTCCAAGGCTCCCGCATCACCGCCGCCGCCTGCTTCCTCCCCCTCACCACCAATCCTTACCTGGTCCGCGATCTCGGCACCCGCCATCGCGCCGCCATCGGCATCACCGAGGAATCCGACGCCCTTTCCCTCATCGTCTCCGAGGAAACCGGACTGATTTCCGCCGCCCTCCACGGCGAGATCGAGACCGGAATCTCGCTCTCCCGCGCCGGCCAATACCTCACCGGCAAGGTCTCGGTGCGCGAGGACGGCCCCACCGGCGCAGCCCTCCCCGCCGCGGAATCGAAATCGTGATCCGCCTCCTCACCCATAACCTTCGCTGGAAGCTCCTGGCGCTCGCCGGAGCCACGCTCTTGTGGATCGCCGTCAATCGCGAAACCGAGTTCACCGCCTCCACCCGCGCCGCCGTCGAATTCAAGAACCTTCCCGAAGGCCTGGAGATCTCCTCCACCCCTCCGCCGTTCGTCACCCTCCGCATCCATGGCCCTTCCGCCCGCCTCAACCCAGCCACCCTCGCCGGCCTCACGGTCGTCCTCGATTGCTCGTCCGTCGCCCGCCCCGGCTTTCATACCTTCTCTATCGGCCGCGCCGAAGTCCGGCGCCCCTTCGGCATCGTCTTCGAAGCGGCCATCCCCTCCCAGGTCCAACTCGCCTTCGAGCGGTCCGTCTCCCGCTCAGTCCGAGTCTTCCCCGCTTACCTTCATCCCCCTCCGCCCGGATACCGCATCGCCAGCTACCGCATCAATCCTCCTTCGGTCGTACTCGCCGGCCCGGAGAGCCGCGTCCAGCGCGTCGACTCGGTCGATACCGACCCCATCGATCTCAGCGCCGCCGTCGGCAGCACCGAACTCCACCTACCCGCCCACGTTTCCGACCCCATGGTGCGCCTCGACCCTTCCACTCCCCTGTTAACCTATAAAGTGGTGCTGGAGAAAATTCCGGCGTCCACGCAAACTCCCTGAGACAGCCCCCTCCCTTAAAGGACTATTCAGCTTCCATGTCCCGTCAACTCTTCGGCACCGACGGCATTCGCGGCGTCGCCGGCCAATACCCGCTCGATCGCGCCACCGTCTATTCCACCGGCGCCGCGCTCGGCGCTTGGGTCGCCGCTTCCGGCCGCGATCCCTCCGTCGTCATCGGCATGGATACCCGCGAGTCCGGCCCCTGGATCTCCGCTCTGCTCGCCTCCGGCCTTTCGCTCCACGGCGTATCGGCGCGCTTCGCAGGCGTCACCACCACCCCCGGCGTCGCGTACTTAGCCAAAACCGGACCCTTCGCCGCCGGCGTCATGATCTCCGCTTCCCACAATCCCTATCGGGACAACGGCATCAAAGTCATCGGCCACTCCGGCTTCAAATTGCCGGATGAAACCGAGGAAACCATCGAGCGCGCCATCCTCGCCAACTCCCACTCTGCGCCCGCCGCCGATCCGCCGCCCCTCGTCCCCGATCCCACTCTCGACCGCCATTACATCGATTTTCTCGCCGGTATCCTCCCAGCGCCCTCGCCCTTGGCCGGCCTCGACATGGTGATGGATTGCGCCAACGGGGCCGCCTCCGATCTGGCGCCGGAACTCTTCGAACGCCTCGGCGCCCGCGTCCATCCCATCGGCGCCTCGCCCAATGGCCGCAATATCAATCTCGACTGCGGTTCGCTGCATCTCGATCGCCTTCGCGAGACCGTCCTCGCTCGCGGCGCCTCGCTCGGGGCCGCCTTCGACGGGGATGCCGACCGGGCTCTCTTCGTCTCCTCTTCCGGCCGCATCGTCGATGGCGACGCGGTGCTCCTCATCATGGCCCGCGCCCTTCATGCTTCGGGCAGGCTGAACGCCGCCGGCGACGCGCCGCTGGTCGTCGCCACCGTCATGTCCAACCTCGGCCTCGAACGCGCCCTCGCCGCCGCCGGCATTTCCATGACCCGGACCCCTGTGGGCGACCGCTACGTTCTCGAATCGATGCTTCAATCCAGCGCCCTCCTCGGCGGCGAGCAGTCCGGCCACGTCATATTCCTCGACCACGCCACCACCGGCGACGGCATCCTCACCGCCCTCCTGCTTTGCGGCGTCCTGACCCGTTCCGGAAGTTCGCTCGACGAACTCACCGCCGGCCTCGAGATCTTTCCCCAACTGCTGCTGAACATCCGCGTGCGCCACAAACGTCCCCTCGAAGAACTTCCTTCCGTCCAGCGGGAGATCCGCACCGCCGAAGCGGCCTTCGATGGCGCCGGCCGCGTCCTCGTCCGTTTCTCCGGCACCGAACCGCTGGCCCGCGTCATGGTCGAAGGCCCCGACCTCGCGCAAGTGGAACAATACGCCTCCCGCATCGCCGCCGCCATCCGCGCCGAACTCGGCTCCGAATAGCGCCGGGCCCGCCGTGCTACGCTCTACGGGAAAGGAAGATCGAAATGAAACTCGCGCGCGTTCTGTTAGCCGCATCCGCCTTCGTCGCCGCCTCCGCAGCCGGCACGGACGCCAACGTCAAAGGCTGGGTCATCGATTCCGCCTGCACCTTCACCAAACAGCTTGAGAAGCCCATCAGCCCCCAGTGCGCCATCGCCTGCGCCAAGAAAGGCTCCCCGCTCGTCGTCCTGGGCGACGATGGCGTGATTTACTACCCCATCTCCGGCCAAACCCCCGCCGCCGGCCAGAACGCCAAGCTCATGCCCTTCGCCGGCAAACGCGCCTCCATCTCCGGCAAAGTCTATGAACGCAGCGGAGCCCACGCGATCGTCATCGATAAGATCGAAACGGAAAAATAAGCCTGGCGGCGTAACGAATGGCCGATGAGTCGAAGATTGGGACGCATTGGCGAGACGATGAACTCGACGCCATCGTCGCCGATTATTTTGTCATGCTCGCCGCCGATCTCGCCGGGCAGCCATACGTCAAGTCCAGACACAGTTCGGCCCTTATGGCCCAGATTGGCCGTACACACCGCTCCGTCGAGTTCAAGCATCAAAATATTTCGGCGGCGTTGGATGAACTGGGCATGCCCTGGATTCCCGGGTACATCCCAAAAAGGAACTACCAGATCGCCATCATTGGCGCGATCGACCGTTACTTAACTACGCACCCAGCGACCCTTGACGCTGTTCCCAGCGGCCCGTCCACGCGGCCCTCGTCCGCCGAGGTCTTCGTCGATCCGCCGCCGCTTTCGGGGGCCGAATCCCCGATTCCCATCGCGTTAGAACGGTTGGTCCGGAAATTCGATCCCGTCGAAAGGGATCGACGTAACCGCGCTCTCGGCAACGCCGGCGAAGGTTTTGTTGTCGATGTGGAACGTCGCCGGCTCACGGAAGCGGATCGCCCGGAATTAGCGCACCGGGTCCGATGGGTCGCAGCCGAGGATGGGGACGGGGCGGGTTACGACGTGCTTTCCTACAACCAAGAAGGCCAAGAACTCTTCATTGAGGTCAAGACCACGAACGGCTCCGCGCGGACGCCCTTTTATCTCAGTCGCAACGAGTTCGACCTCGCGAAGCAGCGCCCGGCGGAATGGCGAATTTACCGCGTCCACCGCTTCGCGAGGGATCCTCGAATATTTACGATCGCGCCGCCCCTGGAGCACGCGGTCCTCTTAGTGCCTGAGACTTGGCGAGCCGCCTATTGACCGTCGCCCCGTCCATGCAACGCTTTTAGAACACCGAAGCAGTCCACGCCGACTCCCCTTCCGTCCCCAAATGCACGTCCGGGAGCCGCCGTTTGCATCGTCATTTCCTCGCTTTCTTCCTTATTTGCGCCGCCAATGTCTTCGCGCAATCCGGCTCCGAACCTCTGCATATCGGTTCCGTCGACGTCTCGGGCAATCTGCGCGAACGCTATGAGAGCTGGGATTGGTTTCCCGGCACGGGCCAGAACGCGTATGGTTACTCCGGATCGCTCCTCACCCTGGGATTCTCGCAAAAGCGCACCCACTTCGATTGGACCGTCGACCTCGCCGCGCCTATTCTCCTGGACGTCCCCAACCGCGCCATCGGCCCCGGCGCGCAAGGCCAGTTTGGCCTCGGCCCCGCCTACTTCGCTTATAACCACAACCAACAATATTCGGCGATCGTGTTCCCCGAACAAGCCTTCATCCGCCTCAAAGGCGAACATTATAGTGTGCGCCTCGGACGCTTCCAGTTCAGCGACGGTACGGAGGTTACTCCGAAGGATCCCACCCTCGCCGCCGTGAAACGCGACCGCATCGACCAGCGCCTCATCGGAATCTTCGGCTTCTCCGACGTCGAGCGCAGCGCCGACGGCGCGCAGTACACCTACTCAAACGGTCCGTGGAATTTCACGTCGCTCGCCGTGATCCCCACCCGGGGCATTTTCCAGGTAGACGGCTGGGGCTGGGTGAAGACCCCCTACACTTATACCGCGCTTACCCGCCAGCTTTCCCTTGGAAAAGGCAACGCCGAGTGGCGGGTTTTCGGCATCTACTACAACGACGATCGCGGCGTCCTAAAAACCGACAACCGCCCGCTGGCCGCGCGCCGCGAGGATCTTGGCGCCATCAACATCGGCACCTTCGGCGGCCACTACATCCACGCCATTCCCACCGCAGCCGGCATCGTCGATTTCCTCGCCTGGGGCACGCTGCAAACCGGCCAGTGGGGCGCGCTCACCCAACGCTCCGGCGCCGCTTCGCTCGAAGCCGGATTCCAGCCAAACATTCTCGCCCCGCTCCATCCCTGGATCCGCGGCGGCTACTTTTATTCGAGCGGCGACAACAACCCCAACGACGGCGCCCACGGGACGTTTTTCGCGGTGATCCCGACCCCGCGCATATACGCCCGCTTTCCCTTCTTCAACGAAATGAACAGCCGCGACCTCTTCGCCGAACTGGTTCTTCGCCCGCACAAGCGCATCACGACCCGCACCGACGTCCACGCCCTCTCCCTCGCCAACGCCAACGACTTCTGGTACACCGGCGGCGGGGCCTTCCAACCCTGGACCTTCGGCTTCGTCGGCCGCCCCTCCAACGGCAAATCCGGCCTCGCCACCCTCTACGACACCAGCGCCGATTTTCAACTCAATCGCGTCACTTCCCTCGGCCTCTATTACGGCTACGCGCAAGGCGGCGCCGTGATCGCCAGCATCTACCCCAAAGGCCACAATGCCCAATTCGGCTTCGTCGAACTGAATTACCGCTATTAGCGCCGCCTTCCTCGCCCCGGCCCATTCACCGAATATTCACGCCACATTCGCGGCGCCGTAACTTCGCGATGCGACTATCTTAATTCAACGCCGTTTCCCTTCCCGGTTCCAAGCCGAATTGCGGGAGCGAGACGAGCGTCGAATAGATCCTCACGATCGCGAATATCCAAACGGAGAGCTGCCTACATGCGCAAACTATTGGCCGCCAGTGTGTTTCTGATCTGTAACATGACGCTCGCGTGGGCGGCGGATTCCGCTTCCATAAGCGGCAAGGTTCTGGACCCCTCGGGAAGCGCCATCCCCGCGGCGGAAATTACGCTCACCAATACCGCCACCGCCGCTGTAACCCGTGTATCGAGCGATTCCAATGGCGACTTTGTCATTGCCGGCTTGCCCGCCGGAACTTACTCGCTCTCCGCCACCAAGCCCGGAATGGCTGTCTTCCACCGCGACAACATGCACCTCCAACCCGGCCAGACGCTTTCGTCCGACATTTCGATGTCCCTTTCCGCGGTGGGACAATCGGTCGAGGTTCGCGGCGGCGCCGTGCCGGGCGCAACGCCCGAGCCGTCTCAGCAGGAAGTCTTCGAATCGGATCAAACCCTACGCGTCATCGACCGCAGGCAAATGGATCTGGTCGGTCCCATCGCCGGCGCCGCGCAGGTTGTCTCCACCGCTCCCGGCGTCAACGTGACCGGCTACGGCAACACCGGAGCCACCAAGTATACGGTGACCGTCAACGGCCTCAACCAGGGTTGGGGCGGCTATGGCGGTTTCACTGGCGGTGGAGCGCTTGGCGTCACTTTCGATGGTTTCCCCATCGTCGACCCCGCCACCGGCCTGTGGCAGTCCCCCACGCTTCCCCAGACCGACATGTTCCAGGACACGAAGGTGGTCTACGGCCCCGGCGATCCCATCGACCGCTCTTACACCAACATCGGCGGCTCCATCGAATTCACACCCGTCCAGCCTTCCAACCAACCGCACGGCGACGTCACCCTCACCTACGGCAGCTATGGCCAGAAGAACGTCGAGTTCAACGTCGCCTCCGGCGTCTATCACGGATGGTCCTCTGTCCTCTCCGCCGGCACTGGCAGCGGCAATGACTTTCGCAATGGCCCCGATGGCTTCGGCAGCCCCAGCAAGGATTACGCAATCAATACGAAAACCGTAAAATCGTTCCAGGACAATAGCTTCGATTTCGGCGGCTATTTCGCCCATAGCGGCGGTTATCGCTCCCAGGTCATTCCCACCGAGGGAAATCCCGGTATCACCATGAACGGCCAGCCCGGCGCTCTATTGTACAGCCAGCAAACCTCCGGCTTCTACAGCACACTCCCCTACGATAGTTACAACAAATACGACGCCAACGAGATGGGCATGGTCGACGCGCGCCAGAACATCCACGTCGATGACACGACGACGCTGACCAACTCCTCCTGGTACATGCATATCGGCCGGCTGCATAACCGCCTGAACGACGTCTACAACCTTGGCCCGCAACAAAACGAATGGAACGACCCGCACACCGACACCATCGGCGACCAGATCTCTCTCACCAAACGCCTGAAAGCGAACACCGTCAGCGTCGGTGGTTACTACATCCACGCCCTCTATAACAGCCGCAATAACTTCTATAATCCCGCCGACGGAGGCGCCATCGACACCGTCAATATCGGCGGCAAGATCCGTTCTTCTTACTTCAACCAGGACGACTTCGCCATCTTCGCGCAAGACGACTTTCATCCGTTCTCGTTTCTCCATATCACCCCGGGCATCCGTTACGTCGGCTTCGAGACCGGGTACTCGGCGGCCGTTCTCCAGGACTTCTCTTTCGTACCCGGCGTGGTCCTGAGTTCGTATTGTCCATCCACCCAGATCGCCACGCCCGGCAACGTAAAGGTCCAAAGCGCCTCCTGCGACAACCACCAGAACCGCAGCGGCGTCGAGCCTTCCATCGATCTCGCCATCCGCGCCACGCCCTGGATGACCTTCTACGGCGGCTTCCTTGAACAACTGCGGGCGCCCTCGATGGGCGGCGGCGGCGGCCTATTTCAAAGCGTCGATCCAGCCAGTTACCACTTATCCCGCGGCGAATACGCGCAGGGTGGCATCAAATTCCATTTCGAGGGCAGCGGCTGGCGCAATGGCCTTCTCTTCGGAGCGGCTTATTATCACCAGAATTACTCCAGTCAGGAGATCGACACCACGCTCGGCAACGGAGACACCGTATCCGCGAACGGCGCCTCCCAATACCAGGGCGTCAATTACTTCCTCGACGACGACCCAATCACCAACCTACACGTCTTCGTCAACGGAAATGGCGAAACGGCCAAATACACGAGCTATGTCACCGGCGGCGTGAACTACGGCGGTTCCCCGGTTCCCTATGTCCCGTCCTCTACCTTGAATGCCGGCGCTTATTACACCTTCAAAGCCGGAAAAAATCTTACGCTGCAACCGATGGCCGCCTTCCAATTCGTCGGCACCCAGAATCTATTCAATAACGTCACCGTCGCCCCCAGCAATCAGACCATGGCCGCCTATGGAACCGTCAACATTTCGCTCAAAGCCCCCTTCAAGTACTTCGACTTGGAATTCACCGCGCTCAATGTCCTGAACAGGCAATACAACTTGTACGAGTACATCTCCTCCGGCGGCTACTTCAGCACCGCGAACAGCGGCTACATCCTCGCCTACCCCGCCGCTCCGTTCACCGTCTACGGCGGCGTGAAGTTCCACTTCTAAGTCCCCGTTCGCGCCCGCTACTTCGGCTCGTTTGCGGCGAACTCCGATCGGACCTTCGCCGCTTTCTCGGGTTGATTCCACGCGCCATAGACTTTCGCGAGCTCCTGCCGCGTCTCCTGAAGCCGTTTCGAGTAAGACGACCCTGGCTGCTTTTCCAGAATCCCGTACGCGGCGGCCAGATACTTTTCCGCTTCGCCGAAGTGTTTTTCCCTAAGCAGCACTCCGCCCAGGATCAACTGCGCCACTCCCACGCTCATATTGCCCGGACGCGGTCGCGCGGTGAGCGTCTTCACCGCTTGGCGAAGCAGCGGCTCCGCGCGCTGATCCTGGCTCTTTTCCAAATACACCTGCGCCAAATGAACTTCCACTATCGCGGTTTGATGATTCGTTTCTCCCTGCGATGCCCGATCGATCGTGACGGCGCGCTGAAAATCCGCCTCCGCTGCCTCCAGATTGCCCCTCGACATCTCCAGCCTGCCGAGTGAATCCACCGCCGCGGCCACGTACGGATGCATGGCGCCATAGGTTCGCTCCTGAATCGCCAGCACCCGTTCCAAGAGTGGCGCCGCCTCCCCGAAGTTCCGTTCCTGGATCAGAATCGAGGCGGGAAGGCTAGAGTAAAACGCGGTGTCGGGATGATCCTCGCCATACCAGCTCTTCGAGATCCCAAGAGCCTCCCGATACAACCTCTCCGCCTCGCCAAGCCGTCCGAGCGTCGCTTCGGCGCTCGCCAGTTCCCCCAGTTCTGTAGCGACGCGCGGATGTTCGTTGCCGTAAATCCGTCGATCCAGAACCAGGGCGCGCCGGAGGAGCCCTTCCGCGGCCGTATACTGACCCGCACTCAGTTCGATCGAAGCGAGCGCCGTAAGACTCTTCAGCAGGGCCGAAGTCCCTTCTTCGCCCTTCGGCGGAATTTCGATCAACGGCCTGACCAACGCGGCCGCCTCATCGTACAATCCGCGTTCGGCCATCACGCTTCCCAAGTCTGCCTTCGCTTCCACAACCGCTGGATCGTTGGGCGCCGAGCGGCGGCTCAGAAGCTCGATCCCTTGCCGAAGCAACCGCTCCGCGTCCTTCATATTCGCCTGATCCTCGCGTAACAGTCCAAGCTGTATCAAGCCCTCCGCCACTCTGGGATCGTCGGGCCCCACGGCCGCTTTCGTCGTTTGAATCGATAGGCGTAACAGCTCGTCCGACTTCTGGAATTTGCCTAGTCTCTCGTACATGCGCCCCAGGCTTTCATACAATTCGGCCTGGCTTTGCGGATCGGCCCGCAAGGTGTCCGCTTCCTGAACGCCCCGGTCAATCAGAGTAAGCACGCGCAGATCGTGAGAAGGCGCCGCTTCCTTGTCTCCATCGCCGAACAGATTCAACATGAACGCTTGAATCCGCTTAGTCCGCTCGGCCTCGGCCAACGCCGCGTTCCGCGCCTTTGTCAAACGCACGGTGAAGAAAATCACCAGCCCGATCGCGACGGTCAAGGCAAGCGACGTTGCCACAACCATGCGCCAATTGCGCGTTACAAACTTGCCCAGGCGGTAGCGCAGCGTGCCGGGCCGGGCCTCCAGCGGCTCGCCATTCAGATAATGATCGATGTCCCGAATGAGCGCTTCCACCGACACGTACCGCCCGGCCGCCTCCTTGCGCGTCGCCTTCGCGCAGAGAATGTCCAGATCGCTCCGGCCCGATTTCGACGCTGCCGGAAGAATCTCGGCGAGGATGACGCCGAGCGAATAAACGTCTGTATAAAGGCCCACCGTGCCATCGAGGATCCACTCGGTCGCCGCATAGCCCGGCGACACAAACCGCAAGCCGGGCCGCGTTTTCTCCCCCGCATCATCCAAACCGTGAAACTCTCTCGCGATGCCGAAATCGAGCAGCCGCGGCGTGCCGTCCTTTTCCACCAGGATGTTCGAGGGCTTCAGATCGCGATGAATGATCTCCTGCCCGTGGGCATACTGGACCGCCTCGCACACCCGGCGAAACAGACGCAGCCGCTCGTCCACCGTCAGTTCCTGCCGGTCGCAGTACTCGGTGAGCCGCAGGCCGTCCACATACTCCATCACGAACCACGGAGTTCCTTCGGTCAACGTGCCCGCATCATACAAACGAGCGATGTAAGGATGCTTAAGCCTGGCCAGCGTTTTGATCTCGCGGGCGAAACGGTCGCGGCGCGCCGGAGACAATCCGGCATTCGGGAGGAACTTGATGGCCACCAAATTACCGGCGTCTTCGCGTTCGGCGAGCCATACCACGCCCATCCCGCCTTCGCCCAGCATCCTCACCAGACGGTACGGGCCAAATTCGCTCGATGGGGCCGTTTCGTTCGATGCGCCGATCATTTGATAGGCGATCTCCGGCAGCCCGCGGTCGAGCAACGACGCGCTCCGGCGGTCCGCCTCAAGCATCGTGAACACATCCGTTCGCAGTCCTTCGTCTCCTGCGCACACTTCATCCAGAAAAGTCCGCCATTCCGTTTCCGGGCGTTCCACCGCCGCATGGAAAAGACTCTGGACTCGTTCCCAGCGCGCGCCGTCCATCGGGTCCTACGCCATCGGCCGGCGAATGCTGCCTGCCAGCCACGCCTTCGCCGCCCTCCAGTCGCGCTCCACCAGCGATGCGGAGACGCCGAGAGCCGCCGCTGTCTCCACCACGCTGAGCCCGCCGAAAAATCTCCTCTCGACGATCTCCGCTTGCCGCGCGTTCACGCGCGCCAGTTCTTCGAGAGCGCCGTCGAGCGCCAGCAACTCCTCATCGCAGGAAAC
>VFSW01007046.1_pt1 | contig 16407 bp, 16 predicted proteins | sample 5358111 | NCBI WGS metagenome assembly VFSW01 (sample SAMN11554181, study PRJNA540505) | mine drainage metagenome | isolation source: sediment from site ElyBrook_90M | place: USA: Ely Copper Mine, Vershire, VT | collected 2017 | reverse complement strand
GGTCGTGGTGGTGGAATTTCTGACCTGATGGGTGGTTCAGTGAACTCCATGGCCGCTGGTTCCACGGTGGTCGAGCGCAATCTTGACCGCATCACCATTGCCGTGGCGCTTGTCTTCACCTTCGCCACGCTGACTCTCGACCTGCGTCTGCAGTAGGAACAATGATCCCTCGCGGATCTGGTCGCCGGGTCGCCCTGGTGGTCGTTATCTCGGGGCTGATCGTGGTGGCCGCCACACTTTTGGCCTACCGCAAACCACCGGTCGCGGAAGGACCCGCGAACCCGGCTACGTCGACCCTGACCCTGTCGCTACCCGGACCCTTCAACGGCTGCAGCGTTCTCAGTCCGGAGGTCGCCGCTTCGAGCGCGGCAATCCTCGACCTCATTCGTCCGTCTGCATTTCTGGTGGGCCCGCCGAACATACTCTCGGGGGAGGGGGGAGCCGTCACTTCGGCGGAACTCATCTCGTTGCACCCCGAAAAGGTCGTGTAAAGCGTCGACCCGAAGATGAAATGGAGCAATGGGCGGCCCTTTGGCGTCAGTGACCTGATCTCGTGGTGGCGCAGCGCCCGTCTGTTACAAAGCATCAACGGAGATGGCTACCGCCACATTGCTTCGATGCTCGTCAATAAGACCCGCACTTCAGTCACCGCCACCTTCGCCACCGACTTCGCCGACTGGAACCTGCTATTTCACGACGTCGAACAATCGGGCACCACGAGATCATGCGATATCAGTCAACTCGAGACACAACCCTCGCTCGGCCCCTACCAGGTCCAGAGTGCGAGCCCGCGTCAGATTGTTTTGATTTCAAATCACGAATGGACGAACAACTACAACCGTTTCCACCAAATAGTCGTCACCTCGAACCCCGTTCTACCGGGTAGCGCCGTCAAATATTACGTCGGCTACGCACCCGTGGCCACCAAGTTGCTGGTGGATGACCTCGTGGCACACCCACGGTACGTGGGCCAGTTCGCTAATTCGAGTGACATCGTGGAATTGACCTTCAGCCCCCACAGCGCGAGCACGGCGAGTAGGTCGCTGCGCACCGCTTTGTCGTGGTTGCTCGATCGCAAGGCCATCCTCGACCAGCTCTTCGGATCGTTCACGTTCACTCCCTCGGTGCCCACGTCGGCACTCTTCTCCCAGGGACAGGTCGACTACCCCCTGGCGCCGTCAGCGGTCAAGGCCAAGGTATCCAATGCCAACCTCGTCGGCCCGTCACAAGATTGTCGTTACTGCGCATTGACGATATTGACCAATTCGGGGTACCGTCGCACCCCCCGGGGGTGGCGCGCTCCCGGGGGCGCGTTGGTCGCCTTAAGAATTGGCGTCGGTCCGACACAACTCGATCAAGCCACCGCCACCCTCGTCTCACAACAGTGGAGGACTCAGGGCATCGGGGTTCGACTGGTCGAAGCACCTTCGGACGCCGTTGCGGCGACCATGGCCGCGATGGGTACCGTCGATGCCGCAATCTTCGACCGCCCGACGTCGACCACGCCATGGACCAGTGCGCGTTCCTGGGACCTCACCCCCTACACCGATGCGTATCCTTCCGGCGTGAATTCCACAACGATTCATCAACTCTTCATGGTGGCCCAAGGTACCTTCAACCCCACCACCGCCGCGCAGACGTGGCTAAAGATTGACCACCGAATTCTGAGCGAATTCTGGGTGCGACCGCTGTACACGGTACCTTCCCTCATCGAATACTCGGGACGCGTCGCCAATGTCGTTCCCTCGCTTTCCCTAAGTGGACTCGTCGACCAGGTCTCGAATTGGGGCATCGTCCTTCCGACGACCTCCACCACCGTCAAGTCGTCCACCCCGGCCATCGGCTAGACTTATATGCCACGTCGAAGTGGCGAAATGGCAGACGCGCCAGCTTGAGGGGCTGGTGCCCTTATGGGCGTACGGGTTCAAGTCCCGTCTTCGACACCAATCTCCTCGGGACTCCTCGGGTGCATCACGCCGCGACGCGCGTGGGCAACCTTAGGATGCCGGGCGACGGAGTACCAGACCTCGCGAAGAGTGGGTGGCTGTTTGATTTACTCCCTGGATCACGTAGTGCCCGATCATCGTCGGCGACCCCCCACGGGGTGTGGAATCTCATTTCGTGCAGTCCGAGGGCCATCAGTTCCACACGGCATCCGAAGGAACCGAGGGCGATGGCTTCCGACTCCGTGGCAGCAATGCGCTAAAGGACCCGAAGAGCGTCAACCGCATCGCGCTCGCGCCGGGCGAGCGCTCGCAATACCGCCGCATCACCGTGACGAAAGCGGGCGAGGTCGACGAGAGTGCCGATCGCCACGGTGGCGACCGACGGCGTGACCTGCGCAACATTCGCTCGATCCACACTGTGAGCCAGGTCTTCGCAGTGGATGACCAGTTCCACGACTCGGGTGCGAAGATATTCGTCCAGGGTGATGATGAGCGAATCAAGGACCTGGAGACGACGATCAACCGGCTCGGCCGCCAGGCGAGGTCGAAGTCGCTGAAGGAGGGCCTGCGCCTCATCGGCCACGGCCTCACTACCGAGCGTCGCCTCCTTTTCTCCCCGTGACCGGACGTCGCTATTGAGCGGCGACGAGATGTCGGCCGTGATACCAATCGCAACGTAGTAATTCGCAGCACCGATGGGTTCACCACCAGGATTGGGGCCCTCAAGGTAGGTCTCAACGCTTTTGATGCCTCGTAGAAGATGACCCGCCAGTCCCGAGACGGTGAATCCCGGGAGGATGCTCGCCTCATTCCAGCGCATAGATATTTCAGGCTGCCTCAGCAGTTGGACGGCGCTGGCGGCGGCCTCCACGAATGCACTGCGCAAGTCGTCCATGCACCCATGCTCTCACGTTGATCGCGACATGCACGGCACTCGATCCGGCGGCACGAGAGGCAGTTCCTCTCGACGCTCCAGGGTTCCCCGCGAGGCTACGGACCCGTCAATCCCTGCTTCTATCGACGTCATCGCCACCTCCTGGCGACGTCATCACGTCTTGATCCAGGCGGACCGCGGTATCGAGCATCCAAACGTACGGTGGTGATCAGTGCGTTGGTATCTCGGTTAGTCCATAAAAGAGTTCCCGAGACGGTGGCCGGAGCCGTTAGATTCACTCTGTGGCGACAACGACGAAAGCTGGGGGGTCGTATCACGCCGGTCGGTCGTTCGGTCGAGCGTCCGTATTGATGGGCCTCGCGTCGCTGTGGTCACTCGCCGTGATTGTCCTGCTTCTCAGCTACCACATTCGAGAGCCCTTGGGTATGACGTCGATCACTGTGAACGGCCACACGTATGTCGGCGATCCTCCGGCCCTCACCCTCTTCGAGCGCGATCCGGTGTCGTTCGTGATCGTGACCGTGGTATTGGGGCTAGGCCTTTTGGTCGGATCACTTGATCTGTTAGTGCGATTACGCCAGCACTCCTCTCGCCGGGGTGTCGCGACCATCGTGGCGGGAGCCATGGTGCTTCTCGTCTCGTCCTTCGGTTTGGCCATTGGCGTCGCGGGGGTCGGCATCGTCGGTGTGCTGCTGCTGGCCTCGGGGCTGGCCCAACCTCGCCGCGGCGACACGTGATCCTCCAGCATGACCTCTCGTCCCCGCGAGCGCCCGGGAGGGGAGTAGGACCCGAGACGGTGGGCAACTCTCACCGTCAAGTTGTTGGAACACCCTCGAGGCTGGCGGACTCTCGGGTCACGCGATCTCCAATGGCCACCTCCCACCCGCCGACCACGACCTCGTCACTCGACCCTCGTGTGCCACGCGTCCGAGCCTGGGAACAGCGCCTGCTCCCGGGGGCGGCGAGTCGCGATCGCGTCGCTCTTCGGTGACAGAATGTTCGCGTGGTTGCCCCCACCAAGAGCCCTCTTGCGACAAAGTTGGGAATCAAACCCAACTCGACGTTGGTGATACTTCGAGCACCCGAAGGTTTCTCGTTCGACACTCCTCCCGCGGTCCTCGTGCGACGTCCAGCGCGGGCGTCAGCGGACATCGTCGTGGTGTTCGCCACGCGAGCGAAGTCACATCGCCGTGATATCGATACTCTCGGCCGATCGATCTTTCCGGACGGCGGCTCGTGGATGGCGTGGCCGAAGAAGGCGTCGGGGTTCACGACCGACATCACCGACCATGTGGTGCGACGAGTAGCACTGCCCCTCGGGCTGGTCGACATCAAGGTGTGCGCCATTGACGAGAACTGGACCGGACTTCGTCTGGTGCGGCGAAGGGAGAACCGCTCGTGACAAGGCGGTCGAATCCTCGATTCGCTCGATCGTCAGTCCCACGGGCTCACGCATCTACTTCCATCCTCCGTTCGACGAGAGTGGTGAGGAACAGGCCGTGACGAAGACCGCGTCGTACTGGCCCGAGCAATTCCCACCATCAATACTTCACCGCCACTCCTAGTTACCAGCGAGCGTGGCTGGGGAGCCTCGCGAGCGCCACGGCTCTAACGAACGACAGGGGCTACTCTCGTTCTCATCCAACCGACGTGGAGGTGACGTGCCATACGATCCGACGACCGATCTACGACTCGATCCGCGAATCAGAGCACTTCTGGCGGTGTTGCCCGCCGAGGATCGAGTCGACGTGAGGAGTCGTGAAGAGATGCTCGCTCTCGCGACGACGCCCCGGGCGATCGAGGCTGTCGCGGCAACTGTCGCCTTCGCGGCCCTCTGCGACAACGAGGAGGTGGCTCCCTCCCGAGGGCTTCGATTCCGTACCCACGACGTACTGTCGTCGCCCGATGGCAACACCATCAAGTTGCAGTGCGTGCGGCCCGATAATGAGGAGATCGTCTCGTGCGTCTACTACATACACGGTGGGGGAATGGCCACGCTGTCGAGTTTCTACGGCAACTATCGCGCCTGGGCCAGACTCATCGCTGCGCACGGCGTGGCGGTCGTCCTCGTAGAGTTCCGCAACAGCATCCTCGCCTCAGGAGTGCCCGAGGTCGCTCCGTATCCAGCCGGTTTGAACGATTGTGTGGCGGGACTGAAATGGACCCATGGGCACGCCGCTGAGTTGGGTATTGACGCCTCACGCATCACGGTGGCTGGTGAGAGCGGCGGGGGTAATCTGGCCCTGGCCACCGCGCTCAAGCTGAAGCGCCAGGCTGAATTGGGGCTCATCAAGGGAATCTATGCGCTCTGTCCCTACATCAATGGCGAGTGGCCCGATGAACGCTACCCGTCGTCGGTTGAGAACAACGGCATCTTCATCAACGTGCACGGAAATCACGGGGCCCTGGGCTACGGCATCGATGCGTACGAGGCGCGCGACCCGTTGGCGTGGCCCGGATTTGCGACGAGAGAAGACGTGACGGGATTGCCTCGCACCGTGATCAGTGTCAATGAATGCGACCCATTGCGCGACGAAGGCATCGCCTTTTATCGACTCCTCCTGTCGGCCGGCGTATCCGCCCGCGGGCGTGAGGTTCTTGGAACGATGCACGGTACCGAGCTAATTCCCATCCTTTGTCCCGAGATTTCACACGATACTGCTCGCGATCTGGCGCACTTCGCACTCTCGTAAGCACCCTCCATCGAGAGTGCCGCGGAGAACAAAGGTGACGACCGGTCACTCGAAGGAGGTCGCGACGAACGACCCGTGGTAGTGGCACCGTCGGACGGCGCTGAATTGTTCACTCGTGTCGTACGCAAGTCGCCGACCGCGCCACTAAGCGGAATCCGCACCTGGCATCCGCCCACCGGGCGGTTACGAGGAAGGACTTTCCGGCGGTGTCTCTCGCCGCGCGCAACCTTGGTGACGTTGGACCCTGCCGGTTTCATCGTCAACGGAGAACACTGTACGCATGGGTGCACGCGCGGTGACCAAGATAGTGCTTTCGTTCGTTGTCGCCGGCGCCCTCGTGGTCGTGGCAAGTCGAACGTGGCGTTCACCCACAAGTGTGCCGCCGGCGAACACGAGCACCCTTGCCCCCGCGACGCAGCCCGAAACGGCGATATGGCCCTTCGTCTCGTCCGTGAACAGATATGGGGACCCGGCCCGCGCGGCGCAAGCGTTCGCGGTCTCCTACTTGGGATTCGTCGATCCCGTGATGGGCGCGTTCCAACCGGGCGACAGCCGGTCGGGCGAAGTGCCCGTCAGATCAACGCCCGTCGGTCCCCTCACGACGGTACTGGTGCGCCGTCTGACGGCGGCGGACTCGTGGTGGGTGCTCGGCGCAGCCTGCGAGGATATCCAGGTAACAGCTCCCACCACCTCTGAGCGCGTTTCTTCTCCAGTGGTCCTTCAAGGTCGCAGCAGCTCCTACGAAGCCGTCGTGAACGTCGAATTTCGCCAGGACGGAAGCTTGACACCGCTGAAGGTCACGTCGGTCATGGGCGGTTCACAAGGCGTGATGCGCCCCTTCTCCGCGCCCGTGACATTCCCACCACCCTCGACTCCACGGGGTGCGCTTCTGTTTCGCACTTTCTCCGCCAAGAATGGACGCGTCGTCGAAGCCAGCGTGATTCGAATCTCGTACCTGCGCTAATCGTATCCAACGGGCGTCCTCGCGGCATGGCGAAGACCGACGAGCCCGCAAACACCCCCGCCTTCGCGTCTATTCCCACGTCGACGTCACTAATGGTGCTGCATCGTGCGCTTCACCACCCGTCGCCTGTTGCTCGCGCCGATCCTTCGACCACCCGCCGGGATCTCGAGGCGTCATCACAAGCGAACCCGTCGCCGCAGTCGCATCACCTCACATTCACGTCCGTGGTCGCGTCGTAGCTCAAGCGGCGTTGCGCGACGTCGGGGACGATTGTGGTGGGCCGTAGTTCCCTCGATCGACTCGTCTCGAGTGCCACGTCGCTGGTCCGGTCCCGTTCATGTCGTGTCACGAGAGCGACGCCGTTTCGAAGGAGGTGAGTTGTCGCTAGCGACGCGCCACGTACGCCAAATAGAACAATACGAATACCAGAACGATCCCCGCGTTGGCGATAAGTCGTCCCACGAAATGGTGTCGGAAGAACACAAGATCCACGCCGACAACGACCGCAACCATTAACAGAAGGTAGAACGCCGCGGTTGGTCGTATTCCCATCATCTCAACCTACTCAGTGTGACCGCCGCGTCACACGACGCCCGATTCCGATGGACGGCTCGTCGACGCTCCTTCGTGGCGGTCGAAGGAACCTACCCGGCTCGCTTTTGTAGTTCAAGAATGATCCGCTTCGAATGTGACCTGAAGCTCCCTTCGTGTTCGATATGTTCATGGAGATTCATCAGGCGGTCACGATACTTTTCGACGGAGAAATCTGGTACCGTCCAGATGACTTTGCGTAGGAAAAACACGACCGCTCCAATGTCAAAGAAGGTCACCGGTAACGTTTCCTCTCGAGCATCGAGCACCTCGAGTCCCACCGCCGTGGCGCACGTGGTCATCCACTCAATCCTCTGGGACTCCGAGACTGGCTGTGGCCCCAAGAAGAAGTCGGTGAGCTCACTGTTGGTGCCCGCGCCAACCTGCTGAGAGAAGTAGATGCCGCGGGGTTTCAACAGCCGCTCGATCTCTTCCCAGACGACCACGGTGGGGTGTCGACTACAAATGAGATCGAAGGACTCATTCTCCAGGGGCACCGCACCCTCGTCGGGCGCGAGCACGACCGTGACGCCGAAGGGATCGAGGTTCTGGCGCGCGACCGCAATGTTGGGCCACCACGACTCGGTGGCCACGAGATATGCCGGTCGGTCAATGAGGGGGGTTAGCGCCCGGGCGAAGCATTCTCCGCCGCCCGTCTGCATATCCAGCACCGCCTCCGCTCTCTCCAAGCGGGTGCGTAGGCTCTCTAGATACCTCCACGACGGTCGCGCCTCGGTCGCTCGGCCGTCGAGCCACGAGAAATCCCAGCCCGGGGTCGGCTCGGTAGCGCCTTCGAGCACTAGAGCCTCGAATCTCGTCGCGTCCTTCACCTCGTCATGGTGTCACACACGACGCCGTTCGCAGGAACATCGAATTTGGGGATTCCCGATGCCGACTACCCGATGCCGACCCCGATGTCCAGTCACACCGCGGGAAGTCCGGCGCGAGTCATCCAATGTAGGAAACGACGCGCCGACGCGTGACCGTCGCATCCGGGCCCTTCACCTTCAAGGGCGCCCCGTGCGCCAGCATCGCATGGTTCACGGGATCGAGAAGGGAACCGCCGACGACTTCGGCCTTTCCCTCCCGAGCCGCATCAGTGAAAGACCGCTGTCAACCCGTCGGCAACGGCGCGTCGAATACTTCGTCATTCCTTCGACGCGACGAAGGGAGTGCCCCGGTCCCCATTCACGTGAGCGACTGCGGGCACCCTGTCTCCAAAGAAGTACCTACCGCTCTATGACACCGCTTCGCCGCACGTGGGAACTGACAGGGATTGGAGCCACTTAATTCTTGTCAGCGCCCCCCAGGGGCAAAGGTACCTGGGTAGATTCGACGTGGCGAGGGGGGTCCCTCGTCACGGGAGACCATTTCATGGCGTGGGGGGGAAGATGTACTTTCAAGACCGATATTTGACCGACGAACAACGGATGATGCGCGACACCACACGAAGATATGTTGACGCCGTCGTTATTCCCTTCATACGGCACAACCGCACGCGGGAGTGGGATATGGACCCGATGGCCCGCCTCGATCCCACCATCCTCGAACAGGCTGACGTGGCGGGCTTGCGCGCCCTAGGCGTCCCGGAGCAATTCGGCGGGGTAGATCTCGACCCCGCAACGCTGTCCCAGACACTGGCCATCATCGCGACGGAGATCGCCCGCGGCGAGTCAGGGCTCGCCGACAAACTTGTTCAAAATTGGAAGATATCCGTGCTCATCTCCCAATTCGCCCCAGCCCACTTACAGGAGTATTGGTTCGGCCGCTACATGTCCGAGCCGCAGTTCCTGATGGCCCATTGCCTAACTGAGCCGCGCGGCGCCTCGGATCGGTGGTTGCCCTACAACGTGCCCGCGGTGAATATGGACACCCGTGCGCAACTTCAAGGTGACACCTGGGTGATCAACGGGCGCAAACAGTTCATCTCCAATGGCTACGATGCCTCGCTCTACGTCGTCTACGCCAACACCGACGATTCGGTGGGCATGGCTCAAGGTACCTCGAGTTTTCTCGTGCCGCGCGAGTCCCACGGACTTGAAGTCACTCGTTGCAACGAGACGATGGGAGGACGCTACATGAACAATGGCGAGATCGTCTTTGACGACGTGCGCGTGCCCGCCGACCACCTGCTCGTCCTCAATCAGGCCCTCACCAAAGCGGGCATCTACTTCCGCCCCGGCAAGGTCCTCGTGGCCGCCAAGAGCCTGGGGATCGGCATCGGTGCTTATGAGGAGACCGTCAAGTTCGTGCACGAGCGCGTCCAGGGCGGCAAACCCATCATCCAGCACCAGGCGGTTGCCGTGCGCATCGCGGCGATGGCCACGAAACTAGAGGCGGTCGCGGCCCTCCTGCGCCACGCCGCGCTCGCCGTCGACGAGCGATCACCCGATGCCGATGCACTGTGCAACATGGTGAAGGTCTTTGCCTCGCACGAAATTGTTCAGGTGTGCCAGAACGCCATGGAATTGCACGGCGGCTACGGTGCAATGCTCGAGGTGGGGATCGAGAAGGCCATGCGCGACGCTCTCATCAATCTGCACTCCGACGGAACGACCGACGTCTCGAACTTCAAGATAGCCCGCGCCATGTTCCCCGACACCGCGGGGACCTACGCCGGCTAAGGACCCTGAGCGGGCCGGTTCACGCCGTTAGGAATTTATCGCCAGAACTCGGGGCTGGAGTTTGCGAGCGTTTTCGATGAAGGCCGGAATCAACAGGTCCTCCATGGTGTAGAAGCCGGGCGAAAGAAACTCCATCTGCTGCACCGCGAAGAGTGCCCCTTCGCCGAACGCTTCGGCGCTTACGGACTCGTGTCGAAGTCGCACCGTCTGAGAGGGGAATCCAAACACCACCTCGTGTGTCCCGACGATGCCCCCGGCTCGCAGCGATTTGACGTCGCACTCCAGTACGCCCAGTGACCTGGCGATAATCCTGGCGGTGCTCGACATCCCCTTCTTCATTCGAAAATGCTCTTCGACGATCTCCACGTCGGCGTGTGGCGCGATCATCTGCAGGAGATTCGCCGCCAGGATCAGTAGATTGACTCCCACCGTGATATTGGGGGACCACAGCACGGCGGTCTCGGTACTCAGGGAGCGCAAGGTTTCTTGTTCCTCGCCGGGGTAGTTCGATATCGCGGTCACGATACGCACTCCCCGCGCGGCCGCCGCGCGGCCGTAGTACTGCAATCCCTGTGCGCTGGAAAAGTCCACGATGGCGTCCACGGGGAACGTATCGAGCAACACGTCGATGGGCATCGACGCACTGGAGAAAATACGATTCTCACCGCTGTCGCCGCGCTCGATCACGTCCGCCAGCGACCCTCGTGAAGGGTGAACGGACTTGCGAACGACCCACTCGAGCGAGCTCTCGTCACAATTGAGGATGGAACGCGCAACGTGGCGACCAGTCTTGCCGAATCCGAACAGACCAATTCTCATGGACACTCCTCCTACCAAGCGCGGGTACTCGAGGTACATCCGCAGACTAAGCCTGGATGTTGCACTGAGGTGACGAAAAATTGTGTGCGCGATAAGACTCGCCTGTGGAGAACCATAGAAAGATTCGGACGGTGACGTAATCGTGACGTCTATCAGTACCTATGGCGACAATCGATGTGCCTCGGCCCCTTCATGCCATCTGGAGATGTCCCTCCCCATGGGGAACTAGAGGGCAGTGGTACCGATTGCCGGACGCCAGGACGCAGTCGCTACCATTAGCCACGAGGTAATACGTGACCAACATCCTTTTCACAGCGTTCTCCAACCGCACCGACGCACTCGAACTTGCGAAGGAAGCAGTGGTCGGCCTGCGAGATCTCGGCATCGAGTCGTCGACGCACTTCCTCGACCGGACGGACTCACCGGATGTCGACGCGGCGACCCTGGTCGTCAGTCTGGGGGGTGACGGCACATTCCTGCGGGCGGCGCGCCTGGCCCACGAACACGACGCCATGGTGTTGCCGGTCAACCTGGGCACCATGGGATTCCTGCTGGACGTGCCCTCAGACCAAATTGTCGCCTCGGTGAGGGAAACGCTCACTTCCGCGCGGGTGGTCGAGCGACTAGCCCTGGCCATCACCATCGAGGGATCCACCAGCGCGAGCGATTTCGCACTGAATGACGTGGTCGTCGAACGTCAACGCGTGGGACACATGGTCCGAGTGCGCACCTACGTCGGCGACGACGAATACTTGACGTATTCCGCTGACGGCGTCCTCGTCTCAACACCTACTGGGAGTACGGGCTACAACTTCTCGGCAGGCGGCACCGTCGGCGACGCGTCACTTTCGGTCATGATCATCACGCCGATCGCGCCGCACTTCACCATTGACCGCTCCATTGTCGTCGACGCCGACAAGACCGTGCGCCTGGTGGCCCACAAAAAGCCGGCCGCGGTGGTCGCCGATGGGACCGAGATCGGCGTGCTCGAACCGGGTCAAACGGTAGTGGTCCAGAAGAGTCCGACGCCCGTCAAGGTGGTATCGTCGGGTGCCTTCGAGCTCGGCGTACGACTGCGTCAGAGCCTCCGAGAGGGCCATGCCTAAGGCCCAACTGATTGAGCTTTACGCCAGGGGCCTCGGGGTTATCGAAGAGGCCCGCGTCGAGTTCGGACCAGCGTTCAATGTGCTCACTGGAGAAACCGGCGCCGGAAAGACCCTGCTGCTCGGCGCACTTGAACTGTGTCTCGGCGGTGAAGCGTCGTCGTCTCGTTACGCGGTCGGTCCCGACACGCGCGCGGTCGCGCTCTTCTCCCTCGATGACGGGACCGAGGTCCTGCTGGCCCGCGAGGCGTCTCCCGCCGGCCGCCTCCGAGCGACACTTGGCGGCGTCCCCTCCAGCGCCGACCTGTTGCGACAGAGTGCGGCCCGCGTCATCGTCATCCATGGTCAACACGATTCTCTCTCGCTTCGCTCACGACCCGAGGTGCTTCGCATCATCGACGCCGCCGGGGGGATTCGCACCGATGACCTCGATGACGTGCGTCACGAGATCACTGCCCTCACCAGTGAGCGGTTGGCGCTCGGCGGTGACGCCAGCTCTCGTGAGCGAGAGCGCGACTACCTGACTTTCCAGCGTCAAGAGTTGGCCGACGCCCGGCTGGACGATCCGCTCGAACTGGCATCGGTGCTGGAGGACTTGGCCCGCGTCAGCGCCTTGCGCGACGCCCAGGGCGAGCTGCTGGCAGTGATCGAGCAGCTCGATGGCGACTCTGATCAGGCGGTGCTATCCCTCTTGGCCCACGCCATCGTGCGCCTGCCGCGGGGCGCCGGCGTCGACGACCTTAAGGACGACCTGTCGGAACTGTTGGAGAGCGCGCGCGCCGACGTCCACGAACTCACCGCGCGTGTCCAGCCCGAACACTTCGATGCCGAAACGCTCGACACCCTCGAGTCGCGGGCGGCCCTGCTCCAACAGGTGTCACGCAAATATGGGGGGTCGCTCGAGGCCGCCATGCGTCAGCGCGACGAAATATCGGCCCGCATCGAGCAATTGGACGCCACCGAGGAGCGGCTCGTCCGCCTGGACTCCCGTCTCGTTGAGTTGAACGCCCGACAGGACGAACTCGCCGCCCTCGCGCGCCAGGAACGTGAGAGTGCCGGGCGCGCCTTGACCGAGCGGATACGGGGGCAGTTGCCCCGAGTGGCCCTGCCGCACGCCACATTGAGATTTGTGGTGGAAGGTACTGACGGCTCCGACGTCCAGATTCTCTTCGCGCCCAACCCAGGTTGGCCCGAGGGTCCTCTGCAGTCTCTCGCGAGTGGTGGAGAACTCAGTCGGGTCTTGCTCGCGCTCTCCCTCGAGACGGTCTACGAAGGGCTCGTCGCGGTGTTCGATGAGGTGGACGCCGGCGTCGGGGGTCAAGTCGCGCAACAGATCGGCGAGTGTCTGCGAGAAGTGGGCGCCACGCAGCAGGTGATCGCCGTCACGCATCTCGCGTCCGTCGCCGCGAAAGCGACGCACCACTTCGTGATTCAGAAGACCGTCGCGCACGGTTCAACGACCACGACGGTGTGCGAAGTCACTGGTGAGGCGCGGGTGCGCGAGATTGCGCGCATGCTCGCGGGCGACGCCCTGAGCGAGGAAGCACACGCGCTGGCGCGCAGATTGCTCGAATCGGTTATTTAGTACCTTACTCGAAGACCCCTCGGGACTAGTATGTAGTTCCGTGAAGAAACTCGATACCGAATGACGAAATTCATCTTCGTCACCGGAGGAGTCTCCAGCTCCCTCGGCAAGGGCTTGACCGCCTCGTCATTGGGCCGCCTACTCAAGTCCCGTGGCCTAAAGGTCACGATGTGCAAACTTGATCCCTATCTCAACGTCGATCCCGGAACGATGAACCCGGGTGAGCACGGTGAAGTGTTCGTGACCGACGATGGGGGGGAGACTGACCTCGACCTCGGACACTACGAACGTTTCATCGATGAGTCGCTCTCACGTATGTCCAATACGACCACCGGATCCATCTACTCCAAGGTCATCGCCAAGGAGCGCCGTGGCGATTATCTGGGGAAGACGGTCCAAGTAATTCCCCACATCACCGATGAGATAAAGGACCGACTGCGGCGACTCGGCACCCTCGGCGCGGATATCGCCATCGTGGAGATCGGTGGCACCGTGGGTGACATGGAGATCATCCCTTTCCTCGAGGCGATACGTCAATTCCGACGCGACGCCGGTCGAGGCAACGTGTGCTACGTGCACCTCACCCTCGTGCCGTATCTAGCACCGTCGGGCGAACAGAAGACGAAACCCACTCAGCACTCCGTCACGGAATTGCGGTCGCACGGCATCCAACCTGACGTGATTGTGTGTCGCAGCGACCAGCCCATCTCCGATGGGCTCAAGCGCAAGGTCTCCCTCCTCTGCGACGTACCCAACAATGCCGTCATCTCCGCGATTGACGCTCCGAGCATCTACGACATCCCGCTCAACATGCACCACGAAGGTCTCGATCGCATCGTGTGCGACATCATGAATATCGATCTCGAGGCCCACCCGATCGACCTCTCCGCCTGGGAGGACGTGGTCCGCCGCGTGCACCACACGTCGAAGACCTTGCGCATCGGGATTGTCGGCAAGTACGTCACCATGCCCGACGCGTACCTCTCGGTCGCCGAGTCCATCCGCCACGCGGGTTTCGCGGTCGGCGCCACCACCCAACTCGAATGGCTCGAAGCGGAGAGAGTCCCCTCCGAGATTGACGCGGCGCGCTTACGTCAACTCGACGGCATCATCGTGCCCGGTGGGTTCGGAGAACGCGGAATCGAAGGGATGATTGCGACCGCGCGGATCGCTCGCGAACACCAGATCCCCCTGCTCGGTATCTGCTTGGGAATGCAGGTCATGGTGATCGAGTTCGCTCGCCACGTACTGGGACTCGCCGATGCGCACTCGACGGAATTCTCGTTGACGACCTCGGCACCGGTGATTGCCCTGATGCAAGAGCAGATGGACGTCACGGACCTTGGCGGCACCATGCGTCTAGGGGCGTGCCCGGCCATGCTGGCCGAAGGATCGCAAGTGGCCACACTGTACGGTGCGACCGTGGTGTCAGAACGCCACCGCCACCGGTACGAGTTCAATTCTCGTTTCGTTGAACAGTACGAATCGAGCGGCATGCGCTGCTCTGGTGCTTCACCCGATGGGCGACTGGTGGAGTTCGTGGAGATGCCCGACCACCCCTTCTTCGTCGGGACCCAGGCCCACCCCGAGTTCAAGTCACGTCCGGATCGACCACATCCGTTGTTTCGCGGTCTGATCGACGCCGCCAGTGTGCGTGCCGAGGGTCGAGAGCCCCACATCCTCGATCCGAATTCCGTCGACGTCACGCTGTGACCAGCGATTTCTCCGTCGGCGCGCGTGAAACCTTGCTGACGTCATTCGTCTTCAGCGTCGAACGTCGGACCATCGAGCACCGAGGTGAGTCCTACACGCGCGACATCGCCGTGCACCCCGGGGCCGTAGCCATGGTGGCGATCAACGACCGTGACCAGGTGGGGCTGGTGCGCCAATACCGCGCCACCGTCGACCAAGTTCTGTGGGAGATCCCCGCCGGCACCATCGACGCGGATGACCACGACCCACTCTTCACGGCCCGGCGCGAACTCCTCGAGGAGGTGGGGGTCACGGCCACTTCGTGGCGGCTCATCGCCACGGTCTACGTGTCACCGGGTTGGACCGACCAGGTCATGCACATCTTCGAAGCTCGAGGTCTGACAACCCAACGCCGCGCGCCCGACGGCCCCGAGGAGAACGCCGCCGAGGTACGGTGGCTCGATCGAGGTCAGGTGAGCGACCTCCTCGACAGTGGGGCCGTCATCGACGCCACGCTGACGATCGGCCTACGTCACTATCTCGGGGTCGATGTCAGCCCCTGACGACCTCATCGGCGGGTATCTGCAGTGGCTCACCGTTGAAAAGGGGCGTAGTCGAGCCACCATCGAGGCCTACCATCGCGACATCCACGCCTTCGTGGTCTGGTGGGGGAGCGCGCGACCAATCGCTGAGACGACGAGCGCGGACCTGGAGGCCTACCTCAACGAACTGCGCGACACTCGTGCCGCGAGCTCCGTCGCTCGCTCACTCTCCTCACTTCGCGGCTGGTGGGGGTTCCTACGTGACGAGGGGGTGCTCGCCATCGACCCCAGTGAGCACGTCGCCCCGGCACACCGTGGCCGGTCCCTCCCCAAGCCGCTTCCTGAGGAGGTCCTCATCCATCTCCTTGACACGATGCCTCGTGTCACTCCGGTCGATCGACGTGACCGGGCCCTGCTCGAACTGCTCTACGGCACCGGCGCACGCGTGTCCGAGGTGGTCGGTCTCGCACTACAGGACCTGGATTTCGACGAGGAACTCATCCGCGTCACGGGCAAGGGATCCAAACAACGTCTGGTGCCGATGGGGCGCACGCTCAAGGGGGCCCTCGGCGACTACCTCTCAGTGGGGGGGCGCGCGGAGTTCCCGCGACCACGATCGCACGCGAGCGTCTTCGTCAACACCCGAGGCGGCCCGCTCTCGCGCCAGGGGATCGACCTCATTATCTCTTCACGGGCCCTACAGGCGGGCATCGATCGCTCCACCATCAGCGCGCACGTCTTTCGACACAGCTGTGCCACGCACATGTTGGCCCACGGCGCGGACATACGCGTCGTGCAGGAACTCCTGGGCCACGCCTCGATCGCCACGACGCAGGTGTACACCGCGGTCTCGATAACCTCGTTACAGAGTGTCTCCGCCAATGCCCACCCCCGAGCCCACGCCTAAGCGGGGGCTGCCCTCATGAGGAGACTCTATTACCTCCTCGCTAGGG
>VFSW01007045.1_pt1 | contig 16408 bp, 9 predicted proteins | sample 5358111 | NCBI WGS metagenome assembly VFSW01 (sample SAMN11554181, study PRJNA540505) | mine drainage metagenome | isolation source: sediment from site ElyBrook_90M | place: USA: Ely Copper Mine, Vershire, VT | collected 2017 | reverse complement strand
AGCAGGATCCTACGTTGGCAGAGCAGGATCCTACGTTGGCAGAGCAGGATCCTACGTTGGCAGAGCAGGATCCTACATCGCCAGAGTAGAATTCGAGACAAACGGGTAGAAACCCGGGGGAGGAGGCGAGGCTCGACAGGGGATCCCAGGGGCTGGTACACCCTCGGACTGGAGAATGCATTGCCATGACCCGCTTTACGATGGTCCACGAGTTCGAGTGCTCGGTCGATGACTTCTGGGGCAAAGTGTTCTTCGACCGGGCGTTGAACGACGGGATGTTTCGCAAAGCGCTGGCCTTTCCCGAGTACACGCTTCTGGAACTTCGGGAGACCGATGCCGAGGTCTACCGCAAGGTCTCGGTCACCCCGAAGATGGATCTCCCGGGCGCTGTCGCCAAGGTCCTCGGTCCCAACTTTCGGTACACCGAAGAAACCTACTTCGATAAGCCCACACGGAAGTGTACGTACAAAGCCATCCCGAGTGTTCTCGCGGACAAGATGACCACCGAGGGGGCGTTTCGGGTCGAGCCTATGGGCCCCAAGCGCTGCCGACGGTACGTAGACTCCGTGATCGAAGCCCGTGTGATGATCGTCGGTGGACTCTTGGAGAGCACCGCGGAAAAAAGCGTACGGGATGGCTACGACAAGGGTGCCGTGTACATGAACCAGTGGATCCGGGAGCAAGGACTGTAGTCCCTTCGATCCGTGATTGACGAATCCGTGGTCGACCCGGTGACCGAGTGTGCCGTGCGCGAGGGTGCGCTTCGCGGTGGGCGGTGGTGCCACGGTGACGGCACGGTGACGCCACGGCCCGCTGTTGAAAATCACACACCTCCGAGGAGAACCGTAGCCGATGGCGACGATGCGCTTTAGAAACTTTGGTGGGATCTACCAGTTTACCGTTGCGACGGAGGACGACCTCGCAAAGATTGACACGCTTGACCCGGCACGTTGGGCCGCCACGAGCGCTCCCACGCCCGATCTCCATTGTGACACCGCGTTTCTGAGATACCTCGATCCTGATGGAACGAAGCGTGTGCGGGTGTCGCAGATTGTCGCCGCGCGCAACTGGGCCTTTGCGCGGCTCGCCCGCAAAGACATCCTCCGGCTGCACACGGATGTCTTCCCCATCGAGGCCATCGACACGGGGGACGTCGGCAAGAGACTCCGGGCGGTGGCGGATCGGGTGAATACAGAACAAGGCGCGGCGGACCGTAGCAAGGTAGGTCTCGCGGACGTCCGAGGATACAAAGCCGGGTACCACAAGCTGCTGGCCAACGGCGACGGAGTGATTCCACCGGATGTCGTTGGCGATGTAGAAGTCGCGGGATTTATCCGGGATGCCATGGCGATGGTGGGCTCGGTGCGCGACCGTGGCGGGTCTGACGGCATCGACAAGACCTTGCTGGACAGGTTTGTCGGGCAGGCGAAAGCATGGCTCGACTGGCGCGCAGGGACGGTCGCAGCCGGGGTGTGGGGAGAGGATACCGCCCCGGCGTGGGAGATCGTCCAGGCCCTCGATGGTCGTATCGAAGCGTGGTTTTTGTACTGTGATCTACTGCGCCAGGAGAACCCCGCACCCGAAGCGCTGAGACTTAAAGACGACGACATCCGGGCGTTGCGGGTGGGTCCCACCGCGGCGCTTGAACACCACCTCGCGGAAGCACCGCTGGCGGCGCCTGTAAGCAACGGTGAGTTGCTGTTGTCAGGGCCGATCAACGCGGTGTACCGCGAGAAGTTTGCCGTGCTGCGCACCAAGGTGCTCTCACGGGCGCTGGGTGGCAGGCCGGTGCTGACGCGCGAAGCCTGGCGAGAGATCAAAGCGACCCTCGGGGTGTATGGCACATGGCTGGCGGCAAAACCGCAAGAACCCATGGACACACTGGGCGAGGAGCGCGTGCGGGCGATGCTGTCGAGCGGCCTTGCGGACAAGGTCTACACGCTCATTGCGCAGGACCTCGCGGCGCAGGCTGAAATCGACCAGGTTGACGATCTTGAAAAGCTCTTGCTGTGTGTCCGATGGTTGGTGGATCTTGCGAACAACGTCGTAAATTTTTCAGCGATCTACCGCCCGGACGCGACCGCACTGGTTGAAAAGGGATCGCTGGTGATCGACGGACGGAGGCTGGACTTTTGCCTGCTGGTGACCGACCGCGCAGCGCACAAAGCTGTCGCGTCGGAGAGTCTTTGCTTTCTGGTGTATGCCAAGATCACGTCGCGCGAGGGCGGAGACACGGTGTACGAGATCGTAGCGCCGGTGACCGCGGGAGAAAAAGGTCGGATCCACGTTGGCAAGCGCGGGATCTTCATCGACCTCGACAACAAGGAATTCGACGCGCAGGTGGTAGAAATCGTCGAGAATCCGATTTCGGTGCGTGAAGCTGCCTTTGCGCCCTTTCGCCGTGCCGCTGCACTCATCGGGAGCAAGATCGAGGAGTGGACATCGAGCGCCGCCGCCGCTCAGGACCATGCGCTCCAAGACCGCGCGACGGCCACGGTGACGGCCGCACGTACCGAAGTCGAACACACTGTCGATCCAATGGGCACGGTGGCCGGGCACGATGCCGAGGCTTCTCCCACGCCTGTTGCGCCCGCGGCAGCGGCCACGGCGTCGAGCGCCGCGCATCCACCCGCCGCGCGATCTGAAGGTCTCAACATCAACTCCATGGTCGTCGGTGGCGGCGTGGCGCTCGCGGGACTCGGCGCGATCCTCGCGTCGTTGTTTTCAGCTCTCACAAGCCTCAAGGGCTGGGTTGCGATCTTCGGGATGATCGCCGTGGTGATGAGTATCTCGGCGCTGGCCGGCTGGCTCAAGCTTCGGCGCCGGGACATGTCGCTCATTCTTGAGGCCAACGGCTGGGCGGTCAACGTCCACATGAAGATCACTGCGCGGATTGCACAGGTTTTTGTGTTTACGCCCGACCTCCCCAAGGAGTCTGTATTGGATCCCACCGACATGCTCCCTGCGGTGGAGGGCGAAGGCCGTGGCCGTCGCTTCGTGGTGCGCGTCCTCGCTGTGTTCTTCGTACTCACCCTGTTGGGGATCTACGTGCTCTACAGTGCGCGATGGCTGCCGCACCTTTCTCACATGTCTTTCAACCCTTAGGAGATTCAATTCGTGATCCGTAGGACTTCGGCTCTCAAGCGATTCACCCTGGTCGCCGCGCTGGCTTCATCGGCTACCGTCTCTGCGCAGCCACACCCTCCGTCTCCCCAGGGAGCCCATCATCCGGAGCATGAACACCCCGGCGGCCCTGCGTCGCCGGAACACCCCGATGGGAGTCCTCCGGGCGTGCCGCAACAAGTCCTACAGAGTGATGCGCCGATGCCCGTCCCACCGCCTCCCCCGCCTGCACCGCCACCACCGCCGTTTCGCGTGGCGGTGTCGTACGACGTCAACGGGCAGTTCACCTCGCTCACGTGCTCCGATCGACCGTCGACACTGACTTCCGTGGCGGGGGAGTTTGCGGGCGAGCCTGGCGTCCTTGCGATGGATTCTGGAGACATCCTGGGCTCGGCCGCGGTCACACGGCTGACAGAAGGCCATGACATCGACGGTCTCGCGGTGGCGATTCAAGCCGCGGGCTTTCGTGTTCTCGCGGTGGGTCATCGAGACCTCTCCGCGGATCGTGCGGGTTTCATCCGTGGTGTACGTGCGCTCACGGCGCACGGTGTTCCGCACGTGCTGTCCAACCTCCACTGCGATGCTGCACACCATGATCTCTGCGACGCGATCACCGATGGCGACGACCCGCCGTTCTTGATCGACACGCCCGCGGGACGCACGGCGATCATTTCGGTCATGGCACCGTCGCAGCTCGGCGCGCTGGCGCCTTCCCGTGCCGCGGGTCTCTCTCTGGATCCCGTCGGTGATGCCGTGCCAAGACTCATCACCAACGCGCGCGCCGCGGGGGCCGTGCACGTCGTCGTGACCTTTGACCCGACGGACCATCACGAATTTGAAGACGCCATGGCCCTCGCGGGTACGTTTGCCCCGGGGACAGGCCCGGACGCCATGGTTGTCAATGAACTTCCGGACGGCGTGGCGACCATTGAGACCGCGCACGGCGGCGTACCCGTCGCGGCGACACGATCTGGCGCGGTCGTGGTGCTACAACCCGGTGAGCCTGTCTTCGCGCGCCCCGCACACGAAGGTACTCCGCCTACGGCCGTGGCGAATTTTGTACGTGGAACCACCCAGTGGCTCTGCGACAACTACCGTCGTCCTCTCCCCGGTGGTTCGCTTACCTCGCCCATGGAACTCGGCGCCTTCGGAGGCTTTCTCCTTGATGTCCTCCGTGACACCGCCCACGCTGAAGTCGGAATCATCAACCACGCGGCGGTACGCGGGCCCAATGGGTTGTTTCCCATCGAGGGCGGTGTCACCGAACTCGCTGTGGCCGCGGCGCTGCCGTTTGAAGACAGCGTGCAAGTGACTTCACTCTCGGGCGCGGCGCTCAAAGCCCTGGCGACCTCGCCCGCCGCCGCGGACTTTTACATCCGCGGGGTAGACGTTGCCGCGGACGGCACCGTGACCATCAACGGCCGACCCGAAGACGACACCCAGACGTACAGAATCGTCACGACAGGGTTTATCTCCCAGGGCGTTGGGCATCTCTTTGGCGACCACCCCCCAGACTTTGAGCGCTTCGGCTCAAGCTCGCTGCAAGAAAACCTTCAATCCTGGCTTGCCGTGCCCCGCACGGGAGACGTACGAACCTTGGTCTCGAATCCGTCCAACAACGTCCGCTGGCACCTCCGATGGACCGTTGACGGGTCGTTTGCATCGTCCGACATCGCCAACCCGTCCAGCGCCGCGCTCCCAACGGGGTACACCGACGCGCAACTCACGCGTGCAGAGACGTCAGCACTGCAGATCGACACGGAGTTTCGGGCGGACGCAGACCACCCGGAGTACCAGGTCAACAACAGCCTTCGGGTGCAATACTCCGAGGTGCGTAACATTCCTGTCGGGGGTCTCTCGACGGGTCTCGTCCCGACGACCGATCTCATCACCGAGCGATCGGATCTTACGTGGCGGGCGTACCACGGCGCGGTCCAGTGGTACGACCCGCAGCCGTACGCCGCCATGTTCATCGAGAGTGAGTTCGTGCCGCCGCCGACACGAACGTTTCAGCACTTTGAAGTGCGGCCGTCGGTCGGCGCGCGCTTTGATCTCCTCGATCGCCTGGCCTTCAACCTTGGCATCGGCGGTGACTACGAATTCGGCAGGTATCAGGAACCCGCGAATTCACCCCTCGTGACCTTTATCGCAGGGATCACGCTCAAGCCAGGCAAGCTATTTTCGATCGGCGGGCGGGTGGTGCAAGCGCAGGGTCTTTTGGAGGCCGCGTGGGCCAACCCTTGGATCAACGACCAGAGTCTTAGCTCCAGTTCGGTGACCATCCGTGCGTCGGCCAAACTCATCGTGCCGCTCTTTGACCCCATCGCCCTCACGCTCGGGTACGACGTCTTCGCCCGCAATCAAAACGGGACGCCCTGGGGTATCTCCGGCGACGGCATGGTCGGGCTGAGAGTGACCTTGGATCACTCGATCCAGACGTTCTGAAGTATTGCGTGCGCGTGGTTGTCTAAAGGGCTTGCACGCGCGGCGTCTCGGGGCACACTCGGGTCATCCCCAATGGCCTATGGTCCTTTTTCCAATACGACTTGGATCGCCCTTGCCGCTGTGGGTACCTTCGCCTACGGGGTTGAACACTGGCGCAGCCACACCGCTCGCCGTGCCGTGACCGAAGAACGTGCCAATCTCCATCGTCTCGCCGTGTGCGTCCTCGGACCCGACGGCGAGCGATTGATCGTACGCCCTGCGGATACCCGCCGGAGGCTCCGTGCCTTGGCCATGACCACGTCACTGCGGCCAGAGCCCACATGGTTGTACCGCTGCGTGCCGCTTGCACGCGCGACAGCCGTGCGGGGTAGCGTGTTGGACGTCACGCGTACAGTGGGCTCCGTCGCCACCCACGTCGGCGATCGCGCGCGAGAGCTCTCCCGAGAGCTTGCCCGGGTTGATCTGGTCTGGCGTGTACGCGCGGGCGATCCCGACGCCGACATGGATCGCCTTGCCGAACTCCTCAACCGCACCGCCGACGAGATCGGCCTCGCGGACGTGCGGGACGTACCGTCTATTCCCGTGCGTTCGAGCGATGCCGTCGCGCCCACGCCTTGGGTGCAACCCGATGTCGATCGACTGGGAATCTCGGGTCTCGTGCCGCTCCCCGTGGGGTCCCCCCAGAGGTTCATGGTCGGTGCACCCCTGCCGCTCGTGTCGTCGGTTGCGATCACCGAACACGGGCTTACGATCGAGGGCGTGGTCAATCTTGACGCGGGATTCTGGCGGCTCGCCCCACAGGGCCTCGTGGGGATCGTGGCTGAGCGAAACCCCACGGACGGTCTCGCGGAGGTTTTTCTCCAGGGTCCAACGGGTAGACTCGGGGCCGGACGCGTCGCAGCGCCTCCCCCTGGGACGCCTTCCTCCGCGGTCTCCCTCGACGCCGCGAGTGCACACGGGACACTCTGGCTGGTCGAAGCTGTTCGGGCGCAGCCGCCGACGCTCTGCCGTCTTGCGCCGGGCGTATCGGCGACAGCGGCCCGTCTCAGTCCCTCTTCGGCGGATGGGGGTGCAGGTCAGGTGAGGGTCGATGACGAGGTTGCCGTGGGATCCGACGGCGCGACCGTGGTCGCTGCCTACACCCATCACACGCCCGGTGCGCTCACGGTAGACGTTTCCGTCGTGCGAGCGACAGGTGGAGAGCGCGCGTCGGTCGAAGCCGTGACGGATGGAACCTGGCGTGTTCCAGGCCATCGCCCGCACCTTGCATTTTGTCACGCTGGCGCGTCGATGTGGCTGTTTGCTGCCGGACGACGCGGGTGGCGCGCGGGAATCGTACGTGGGCGGTCGCTGTTGTCCGCCGCCCCGATGGACGCTCCGACGGGAGAGCCATGGGACGAGTCCGTGACCGTGCGCTGTTCGGGCGATCGTGCCGTGGCCTATGGGCGTGATCGTCCGCGGACGACGCCGTTGCTTGTGTGCAACGCGACGCCTGCGGGACCTGTGTGCGCGTCCCACGCGGCGCCGCAGTCGCCGCAGCCCGGGGACATGGCGATGTACACCTCGGGCGGTGTGCACGGCGAGCCGACGGTGCACCCTGAGTGGCCCTTTGCGGCTGCGGTGATGTCCGACGGCGCCGTCATTGCTGCGCGCGCGTCGGGCACCATCGTGGCGGCTGCACGCTTGGACCCCGGAGCGACGGCGTGGCGACGGGAGCGTGTAGTGTTTGACGCTGCAGCAGACCAACACGGGGTCCGTGTCACGGGGGTCGAACTGTACGCCGACGGCGGGCGGGTACTTCTCGTGACGTCTACGTCCGACCAACTTTTTGCGGCGGCGTCGGACGACGGTGGCGGGGCCTGGGAGCGACCGTAGACCGGAGATCGTTCGCTGGAGTCCCTGGCGGTGAACACGCCCACCTCCAGGGGATTGTCCTCACGGGCGCGGGTCGATAGGTTGGGTCCCATGCCCAGGCGAGATATACAACGGCGTCCACGGTCCACGGTTCGCGCCCCCGAGAGCGATCAAGCGACGTCCCGGCCGGGTGTGCCCAAAGGCACGACCGCGAACACGGCTTCCCCCGCGCGGGATGGCATCCCGACGGCTCTTTCTGACGAGGCCCTCCCGATCGAGCGACGGCTGGTCGTACGGGCCTTAGGGTTGGCCGAGCGCTTGATTGAAAGCCCCCGGACGATGTGGTTCGCGCTGGGGCTGGCAGTGTTTCTCCGCGTGGTGCACCTGGTCTTCAACGCACGCAACCCCGAGGTGAACACCCCCATCTTGGATCACCAGGCCTACGACGTCATGGCCCAGCGGATCGCGGCGGGAGACTGGCTGGGTCACCATGCGTACTGGGCGGATCCCCTATACGCCTACATCCTCGCCGTGGTGTACGTCATCGTCGGACATTCCACCGCGGTCGTCCGTGCGATGCAGCTTGGATGGGGGGTCGGTACGGTGGCCCTCACGGGCTACCTTGCACGCCGGGCGACGGGTTCGAAAACCGTGGGCCACGCCGCTGCCTTGATGGCTGCCGTGTACCTCCCGGCGATTCACTACGAGGCCCAGCTCGAAAAAGCTGCGTTGAGTACGCTGTTGGTCACCGGGGCGCTCGCGTTGCTATTGCATCCGCACCGTAGGGCACCCCTCGCGGCGGGCATCGTGACGGGACTCTCGGCGCTCGCCCGCGGCAACACCCTGCTCTTGATCCCTTATGGTGCAGCGGTGCTGCTCACGGAGACGCTCAAGCCCTCGGGGAGTGGCTCAACAGGCGATGCGACCGTACGACAGCGGCGAGCGTTGACGTTTAGCCTCGCAGCACTCGCCGTCGTGTCCGTGGCCACCGTAAGAAACTACGCGGTCTCCAGGGAGTTTGTGCCGACCACGGCCAACTTCGGACAAAACCTCTACATCGCCGATCTCCCCTCCAACCCTTACGGGGTCTACGTCGCGCCTGAATTCATCCGACCGGTGCCCGATCACGAAGAAGATGACTTTCGCACCGAGGCCGAGCGGCGCACGGGACAGTCCGCCATGGGCCCACGGGCAACGTCGTTGTACTGGGCCCACGAAGCGGTCTCGGAGATCACCGCGGATCCGGGGGGAGCGCTGACCCGGACGCTGCACAAACTCCGGTTGGCCTTTCACGATTTTGAAGTGCCCGACAACGACGACGTGGGGCTCGCAGCGCATTACTCCCCCGTGCTCCGCCTCCCGGTGTTCTGGATGGGACAACTCGCCCCCGTTGCACTGTTGGGTCTCATGGCCCTCTGGAAGCGTTCGCGCGAAGCTCGGGTGATCGCCGGGGCGGGTGCGATCTACACCGTGACCTTGCTGGTGTTTTTTGTGATCGGGCGATTTCGCCTCCCGATGGTGCCCGTGGTGATTGTCTTTGCGGCCGCGGGGGGCGCATGGCTCGTCGAGCGATTCCGGGCATGGGACTTTGACGCCTACCGCCCGCGGATCGCCGCGACGGTGGTCGTGGCTTTTCTCACCCTCTGGACCACGACCTGGATGACCGCGTTGGGACATCACAGTCTCGCGGTGGCGTACAACAACGTCGCCGGGCAACTCGTTGCCAGCGGTGACATCCCGGGTGCCATCGACGCCTACGCACAAGCCGTACGGCTTGATCCTGAAGGGGTTCTCGGGGCGGCGCGCAACCTTGGAGAGCTCTACCGCCAGCGCGGGGATTATACCCACGCCGAAGAGGTGATGTTGGTGGTGGTGGGGTACCGTCCAAACAGGGCGTTGGTACACGCCGCGCTCGTGCGGTTGTACGAGAGGATGTTGGCCGACCCGAGGACCTCCGCGGACCCCACGGTGCGTACGCGCTTGATTGCAGCGTACCGCGCGGCGGGGCGTGATGACGACGCTGCGCGGCTTGTGTCCGGCAGCAACGTCGGGGCGCAGACGGTCGCGGAATTCGATCCGCACGAGACGGTGCAAGGCATGGCGGAGGATGCCGGCCTTGAGACTGCACCGGGAAGCCATGGTGGGACCGATGCGGGCGCCGGGACGACAGCGGAGGACACACCGCCGACGCACATCACGTTGGATGCGACAGCGCGGCAAGCGATGCTCGACCATTTGCGCATGGCGCCGCCGCGGTCGCCCGTGTGGATCGACGCGCGCGAAGACGACCCAGTGGCACGGGCGCGTGCAGACGAGATCGCCGAGGTGTTTCGCAGCGCGGGGTGGGATGTGCGGCGGGTCGGGACGACGCCCGTGCGCGTGCGCGCGGGGTTGTTTTTATTTCTCGCTGGGACGGATCCGCCGACGTATGTCAACAATGCGTATGCGGCGATGGACCTCGCGCACATACGCCCGACGACCAACGTGGGGTACCGGGCGTACTACGACGAGGTCTCACGCACCCGACCGGGCTTCCAAGGCTTTCACTTGGATCCCGACCAGACCTGGCTGTTGGTGGTGGGACGGATGGAATAGCGGTTCGCTGGGTGCGTAGCCTGGGTGGCACCCACGTCCCGCTTCAATCATTCACCAAGGATCGGCTATAAGATCCGTCAGGCAGCTCACCCTGCACCCGCGAGCGCCCTTATCTCCCGTAGGGAACCCCGATGTTCTTCCTGGCTCCGCATCCCACCCTTGAAAAGCCCCTGCGTGGCAGTCCACGGATGTTCGTCCCCGACTGGGTCGAGCGGCATTTTTCCCGTGCGCGTCCATGGCAGATCGTAGCCGTCTGGGTACCTGTCTCCCTCGCGCTGGTCTGGCACGCCGTCCGGGTGTCCTCCCTCCTGAGCCTTGCCTTCGTCCCCCTCGGGGTCTTCTCCTGGACGCTCCTTGAGTACATCCTCCACCGCTTTCTATTTCATTTTGTTCCCTCTCCCGACTCTGAGTTCCAGCGTGACTTTGCATGGCTCATCCACGGAGTGCACCATGACTACCCCTGGGACGCCGACCGCCTGGTGATGCCTCCTGTTGCCACCGCCGTCGTGGTCTCCATGCTTTTTCCGCTCCTCTGGCCCTTGCACCATCTGTTCACCATCGGTGGGCTCTTCGCGGTATACGCCGGGCTGATACTCGGATACGTCGGCTACGACCTGGTCCACTACGACCTGCACCACGGCAAGGCGTACACATCCTTCGGCCGCTTCATGCGGCGGTACCACAACGGACATCACTTCGCGACGCACGACCTTCGCTTCGGGATCACCAGCCCGTTGTGGGACCTTGTCTTCGGCACCATCCTCCGCCGTGACCCCGCTGTCTCCGCCCGTCGAGCGCACCTCCGCGCAAGCCTCCAGAACGCCATGGACCCGTCCTCCAACGCGCCCGACGATTCGCTCGAAGGCTGAAGTACCCTCCGCCCGAGTCACGGAGACCCCCTTTTCGCTCACGCCCACCAGGCACCGTCCGGGCCGCACCGGCAAAATGTCGTGACCGCACGAACCGCTCGCGACCCAGGTGTTCCTTCAAGCATCTACCACCCCGTATCCGATGCGCGTATTCCGTAGTCTGGTGCTTGCCGCGGCGTGCGCCTTCGCACCGACCGCGCAAGGGCAGATCGCGCCGCTGACCCCTGCACCCGCGCAGGAGCCTGCGCCCGCGGTCGCCCCGGTCGCAGTACAAACCCCGCGGTTGCTGCATTTCGTCCAGGCCGACTATCCTCCCGATGCGCTCACGCAGGGACTCGACGGCTCGGTACTCCTCGCGCTCACGCTCGACACCTCGGGACGCGTCACAGACGCGCGCGTGCTCACGGCCATCGGCCATGGCTTTGACGAAGCAGCGCTCGCGGCGGCAAGGGGATTCGTCTTTGCGCCAGCGACGCGAAATGGCGTGCCGGTCGAGGCCGTCTTGCGCTACCGATACCGCTTCAACGCGACGGTCGCGCGGGCGGGCGCGAGGTCCGACGTGAGGGCCGTGCTCCGTGGGGTCGTGCGTGGATCCGGCGAGCATCCTCTCGTCGGCGCGCGCGTGCGGGCTGTAACGCCCGCCGGACCGCCTCGTGAAGCCGTCACGGACAGCGCCGGAGTGTTTCGCTTTGACTTCACCATCGCGGGCCCTGTCACCGTGACCGTGACCGCCGATGGGTATGCACCGGGCCATGACACCGAGACACTCGGGGATCGTGACGATGTCTCGGTCACGTATCGCCTTGTGCGTGTGACCACGGTTGCAGCGCACGGCGCTACAGCGGGCGCGCAGGCGGTATCCCCTGGGAGGAGCGAAGACGTCGCGGGCGAAGCCGTCGTCCGCGCGCAGCGCCCGGCCCGTGAAGTCACCCGGCGGGAGTTGGACTTTGAAGAAATTCTACGGATGCCTGGGACGGGCGGGGATGCCCTTCGTGCGGTGCAAAACCTCCCGGGCGTGGGCCGGTCGATCACCGGCTTGCTGATCGTCCGCGGTAGCACGCCGAATGACACGCAGATCTTTGCCGACGGCACCAACCTCCCGCTGGTCTATCACTTCTTCGGGCTCTCTTCCGTGATCAGCACCGAGCTTCTCGACCGGATTGATTTCTACCCGGGTAACTTTTCGGCACGGTATGGCCGCGCCGAGGGTGGCGTTGTCGACCTCGGACTTCGCAACCCGCGGAGCGAGGGCGTTCACGCCGTCGCGAACATCAATCTCATGGACGCTTCGGTGTTTGCCGAGGGCGCCATCACCCATGACCTTTCCGTCGCCTTTGCCTTTCGACGGAGCTACATCGACGCAGTGCTCGGGGCCGTGCTCTCGGGTACGGACGTCAACCTTCTCACCGCCCCGCGGTACTACGACTATCAAGCCCTGGTGGACTACCACCCCTCGCGGCGAGATCACCTACGCCTCGCGTTCCTCGGCTCCGACGACCAGTTTGCCCTGGTCAACAACCGCCCGAATGACTCCGCGCCGAGATTCACTGGCGAGTTTTCGACGGCCGAGGGCTTCAACACCGGGCAGATTCTCTGGGACCACACGTTTTCGTCCACCGTGACCTCTCACGCCGTGGCCTCTCTCGGGCGCAACACCATCAGTCTGGGTGCCGGGAGCGTCTTCGCCCTCGACCTCGCTTTCTGGCAGTACAACGTTCGGTACGAAGTCCAATGGCAGGTGTCACGGATTCTCCGCGCCAACTTTGGCATCGACCTCACGGGCGGTCCCGCCACGGTGACCTTCACCGGCGGTCGGATGCCCACGATGGCCCAGCAACAGACGTTGCCCACCAACACCCAGTCCGCAGCGAGCTTTTCGACCAACCTCTTTCGCCCCGCCGCCTACGCCGAACTCGAAATCGCACCCGTCACGGGTCTGCGGTTTATCCCCGGGCTTCGTGTCGACTATGCCGGGGACGCCAATCACACGGCCACGGTGTCTCCCCGTATGGCCCTTCGCTGGGAGTTTCTCCACGACTGGATCTTCAAGGGCGGTCTCGGGATCTACACCCAGCCCCCGCAGCCGCAAGAATCGTCTGGCGCACCAAACCTCTACAACCCAGCCCTCACCGTCGGCAATCCGTTTTTGGGTTTTGAGCGCGCGGTGCAGTACTCCCTTGGCTTGGAGCATTCGTTTACCGACTACCTCAATGCTTCAGTCGAGGGCTTTTACAAAACCCTCGACGACCAGGTGGTGCCCGGAATCTCTCCACTTGCCGAGCCGTACAACAACGGTGGCACAGGACGGATCTACGGCGCCGAAGTGCTCGTCCGTCATAGACTCTCCCGGCGGTTCTACGGCTGGATTGCGTACACCCTCTCCCGGAGCGAGCGTCGGGATCCCGGCGAGACGGGGTACCATCTTTTCCAGTTTGACCAGACGCATATTCTTACGGCCATCGCGAGCTACCGTCTGGGCCGCGGCTGGGAACTCGGTGCGAGGTTCCGGTACGTCACCGGCAACCCCGTCACGCCGGTCATCGGGGCCTACCTTGACGGCAACCTCGGGACCTACGTACCGATCTACGGCCCGACGCTTTCCACCCGTGTCGATCCCTTTCACCAACTCGACGTGAGGGTCGACAAGACCTGGACCTTTACCCGGTGGAACCTTGATCTCTATCTCGAAGTCCTCAACGTATACAACCGCACCAACCCCGAGGCCGTGCAGTACAGTTACAACTACACGCAGTCATCCGTGGTCGGGGGGATCCCTTTCTTCCCTAATCTTGGCATCCGTGGAGAGTTTCAGTGAACCGCCGGTGGGACCTGCGACGCGCGCGGATGGGCTTGCTGGTGCTTTCCGTTGTGGGCTGCGCGACGGACTTTGACCCTGCCTGGCTCATCAAGCACTACAGAGTCTTTGGTGCCCGTATCGAAAACATCACCCGGATGCCAACCGACCCTGGCGCGGTCGAAGGCGCGCCGGGAGAGCGTATGCACCTGTCCCTGGTGCAGTGGGACCCGACGGTGCCCCAGCGCACGATCGAAACTGTGTGGGTGTTTTGCGCGACGCCCATGGTGATGGGCAATACCTTCGGGTGCGGCGGTGCCAGTCCTGTCATCGCCACGGGCACCGACGTGGACTACGTGATCCCCCCCCGTGGCTTTGGCGTCGGGAGCACGTACAACCCCACGGTGACGGCGCTGTCGTACTCCTGCGCCGGCGGGAGCATCACCGTGACACCCGGAGATCCTGTCCCGCGGTGCGTGGGCGTAGGTGCCGAAGGTTGGTTGATGACCCGTACGATCACCGTGCGCACGAGCGAAACCGTGCCCATCAATCACCTCCCGGCGATCGCCGACGTGGTGCTGTACCCCGGGGTCGACGCCACGGAAGCACCCGTGAGTCTCGACCCGATGAACCCCGTGCATGTCCCACGGTGTGTTGCCGGTACGCCCTGCGCGCGGCATCTCTTGGAGATCCGCCCAGCGTCGGATGCACGGGAGCACTATCTTGGGTACAACGCTGCCGCGCAGCAGGTTGACCTTGTGGAGTTGTTGCAGTTCTCGTTTGCGACCACAGGGGGCACGCTGGATGCCTTGTTTCGGGTAGACACCGCGCAGATTCCCGATGGGCCGATCCGGGACACATGGACGGTACCCTCGACGCCAGGGCCCGTGACCCTTGTGCTCACCGCGCAGGACACCCGTGGGGGATTCGACGACGCCCTACGGACCATTCTCGTGGATTGACCCACGAGACCCACGGGCGTCCCCAGAATCACTCGGGAATGTCTTCGCCCCGGCCCGTGCGTTCTGCACGGTCGTCTTCAATGCATTGCAGAAACGGGTGCGCGCAGTCAGGGTCATACTGCGTTCCCGCGCTGCGTTCGATTTCGCCTGTGGCAACCTCATGGGGCATCGCCTTGCGGTAACTACGGTCCGAAGTCATCGCGTCGTACGAGTCGGCCACGGAGATGATCCGCGCAATCAGCGGAATATCCTTGGACTTGAGCCCCAGGGGATAGCCATGGCCGTCCCAGCGCTCGTGATGCAGATGTACACCCGGCACCAGCGGGTGCAAAAACCGTATGGGCTCAAGAATCTCCCGGCCATACACCGGGTGTCGCTTGAACATCTCGAATTCTTCGGCCGAGAGCTTGCCGGGTTTGTTCAGGCTCATCACGCAGCCGATCTTTCCGATGTCGTGCATCAGCGCGGCCTGGCGGATGGTCTCTTGCGTGTCGAGTGGGAGCCCGAGACGTACCGCGAGCATGCGGGCGTAGTACGCCACGCGGTCAGAGTGTCCCGCGGTGTACCTGTCCATCTTGTCGATGGCCCGCGCGAGGCCCTGGATCGTCTGGTTGAAGCTCGCCTTGAGATCTTCGTAGAGCCTCGCGTTTTCGATGGCCGCCGCCGCGCGCGAGCCGATGGACGCCAGGAGCTTGCGCTTCGCTTCGTCAAAGCGCCGCCCACGCTGAAAGCCCAGCGCGGCGAGAAATCCGGCAGTACGTCCGCGGATGCGCAAGGGTACGGCGATCAGCGCGCTGGCCGGTCGTCGCTCCGAGGGGTTGTGGAGAAACTGCATCACGCGCGCGCCCGAAATGTTCAACGTGGGCTCGGCGTCGAAGTACTCGGTCAGTGCCAGGGGATCGACCCCCACGATGTCTACCTCACCCTGGGTCTCAAGCGTAAATCCAGGGCTACGTTGCCGCAGACGTTCAAAGTGCCCACCCTCGCCGTCGTCCAGGACCACCAACGCAAGGTCGGCCCCCACGTCTTGGATCGCCGCGTTGCCCACGGTGGCCACCACCTCGTCGAGCGACAGCGACGCTGCGATCGCCTCGCTTACCTGGTAGAGCGACAAGGCTTCACGTAGCCGTAGATTCTCTGCGGCAAGGCGCCGTTTTTCGAGCCCGCGCTGAATGATGTGAACCACTTCCTCGATGCGAAACGGCTTGAGGACGTAGTCGTAGGCCCCGCGCTTCATCGCGTCGATTGCGGTCTCGACCGTGCCAAAGCCCGTCATGATCACCGTGACCACGTCGGGGGAGGTCTTGCCCATTTGCTCCAAGAGCTCGATCCCCCCCATTCCGGGCATCTTCAGGTCAGAGATCACCAGGTCGTACGGGTGCGCGTCGAGTTCGGCGAGCGCCGCCCGGCCATCTTCAGCCGTGCGCACATAGAAGCCCTCCAGGGAGAGAAAGTCCGCGAGGATCTCCCGGATGACCTTTTCGTCGTCGACCACCAGCACGCGAGGCGCTGGGTCGATGGCGCTTTCAACCATAGGAAACCATAACTCTCGTCTCGGACGATCCACTCGTCAATCCGCGAATTCAACATCGCCTCGGTTGTGCCGAGCTTGGACACTGTCAACACTCCCTCGTTGCGTCTCTCTCTTTGGGGTGGTAGCGCGCTAAGGCAGCCCCGCGGCGGTAAAATCCCCCATATGGACCCCCCAGGAACCCCGCCGGGGGCGGTTGGGGGGGGGTGGAAGAAATAAAAAAAGGGCCCCCCAC
>VFSW01007044.1_pt1 | contig 16410 bp, 30 predicted proteins | sample 5358111 | NCBI WGS metagenome assembly VFSW01 (sample SAMN11554181, study PRJNA540505) | mine drainage metagenome | isolation source: sediment from site ElyBrook_90M | place: USA: Ely Copper Mine, Vershire, VT | collected 2017 | reverse complement strand
ATCTTAAGCTTCTCCTAATTTCAATTCGGTTTCGAAGTACTTGCGGCGGTTCATGTCGATCATTCGCTTCTTCACGAAGCGGCCGACCTTCTGGCGTCCTAGTCTCGAGAAGATCTCGCGATCGGCTCCGCCGGCATCGGCCGGGCAGCTCTCGAGCTTGCAGAAGCGGAGGATCTCCATAAGAACGTCCATGCCCTGGTCGGAAGCCATGACGGCCTTCCAGGCATTATCGAGCCGCTGCTGATCGAAGAAGTCGCGCTGCGACTTATCCTTCAGCTGCTTCTCGTCCGCGGCGTTCGGTATGGGCTTCTCGTTCGACAAGGGGATTCTCCTTAGTTGGCGGTCCAGCTGCCTTCGGGTGCGCCGACAGGGGCCCATCCGGGAGCGATGGCTTCGATCGTTACCGAGTCGCCCACGACGGAATTCGAGATGCTGTGGCCGGCGGTCGAGTTCAGGACCAGGATCTTGCTCGATGCGTCCGGCGAGATGGCCAGGCCGCTTGCGGCGGCATACCCTACGATGAAGGTGAACTTGCAGCCGTAGAGCGCCGGGGCAAGGGTCGGAAGGTTGTAGACTGGGGCCGGACCTTGCGTCAGTGAGTTCGTGATCGTCGAACCGCACTGAGCCTGCGTGAGGCTGCCGGAGGTGGAGGAAACCACGGCGAGGAAGCCGCCATCGGTCTGAGTACCGTCTCCGGGAACCACGGCCACCTTGGCCTTGCCGCTCACCTGGTTAACGGACAGGCCGTTCCCAAGCTGGAGGTCGGTATAGGAGCCGAGTTGGGTACCGCCCGAGTTCCACACACGGACGGAGGCGGTGGCATGGGGCGCGATCAGAAAGAGGGTGAGTGCGAGAAACGCTGCGATATTCTTCATTTTCTTCTCCTTATAAAGTTTCATTGTTGAACCAAGCTTCCGGCCTTGGCCGTATCGAGTAGACGCGAGAGGGCCGAGTCGCCGCTGAGGTCGGTGTCGGAAAGGTCTTTCGCCGCGCCCGCCATCGCGGCGAGGTTCTGCGGAGCCTGCGCGCGGGAGGCGTCCTGCTGCTGCTTGGCGACCAGCGCCTGCACCTTGTCGTCCGCGAGGATGATCTTGGGGCTCACGCCAAGGGCCTCTGCGTACTGATCGACGAACTCGTGGCAGTCGATCTTCTTCGCTGCCGAGGGGTCGATCTGGGAGACGGGCCCGATCATCTGGATCAGGCGGTCCATCGAAGAGATACCTATCAGGCGCTGGGCCTGCGCCATGATCGAGATGTACTCGACCTTGATCGGCTGGCCTGCGATCTCCTGGGGCGGCGGCGGAACGAGACCGGCCTGGTGCATGAGAAAGAAGGCGTTCTCGATCAGGGGATCGTATAGGTCCTGGTTCAATTGCTCGAGCACGGGCCCAAGGGCCAGGAGGCGTTCTTCCTTGATCTCGTTCACTTCCGTAGCCGTGCGGTCGGGCTGAGGGTCCGACAAGATCGGCATGAAGACGTCCACGAAGAACGTCTCCTTGATCGAGTCCCGGAGTTCCTGGATGTTGTTCTGCAGGCCAGCCAGCTCGATGTGCAGGTTCTGCGCCGGCTCAAACTTCGCGTTGTCGTCCTCGAGGTAGGTGATATCGCCAGAGACGAGGGATGTCCTGGACGACTTCATCGAGGAGCTCGCCTTCATCGGCGGGTCGATCATCTTCGCGATGGCTTTGGCGCGCATCACGCGGGCGCGCTGAAGTTCCTTATTGTCACCGATCGCGGCCATGCCCGGGCAGTCTGTGCCGTAAGCGTCGAGGCCCGTCACCTGCCAGCGAGGCACCAGCACGGGGAAGTAGTCGTAGCCCGACTCCCTTAGGTAGAGGTCGTCGTATCCCGAGTGCTCCCGCGTGGTGCGCTCGTAGTAACAGGAGGAGTACTTCTTGAACTTCTGGCCGAACTTACGCGGATTGTAGTCGGGGTTGGGCTCGATGATATGCGATACCTCGACCCACTGCTGGTACTGGCCGCGCTCATACATCTGCTTCACGTACAGGCTGAAGACGGACCAGTCGGGCTTTCCCGTCATGGAGTCGTAGCGGCCGAAGTGGTCGATCAGCTGCTTGATCGTCATCCGGTAGTCGCGGTAGAAGCCCTCGACTTGGCCGAAGACATTCGTCCAGATGCGGTAGGACCCGAGCGGAAACGACGTGAACCGGAAGACCGAGTTCATGTCCTTTTCCATGAGGATCGCGGCGGTCCCAAAGGTAGCTACGTCTGCGTAGGAGATCGGCAGGACGTTGTAGAGGTTCGACCGCAGGAACAGGGTCGTCATCCGCTGGTCAACGAGCTCGAGCCACTGGCGGACGTCGCCCTTCTCGGCGAGGTCGGGATCCGGTGTGGTGAGACGCTTCCAGGGGCGGGCGGGCGATGTCATACCCGCCTGCATGCCGGCGGCGGCCGTGCGCGCGGCCTTGTAGCCCGTGGTGTCGTAGATCTTGAGGTTCCGGCGGTCGCCGCGGTTACTGTCCATCGAGAGGATGAAACGGCCGCGGGAGGGGAGGAAGTAGTCGTTCAGGTCCCTGTACTGGGGCAGGAACGTGAACCAGTCCGTGTCGAGCTGCGCCCTGATCGCGTCGTAGCGCTGGCGCTTGGTGAGGAAGAACCCATTTTTCCAGTCCGGAAGCCGTTCCATGTCAGCCTCCTATTAGGGTCTTGGCAGCCTGGGAGGCGTTGCCGACGTTGCCGATGCCGGTATCGGTCACGGCATTGGGGAGCGCAGCGCCGCTCACGTTGTTGCGGTTCGACGCCGCGACCGTGAAGGCCTGCTGGGTAGCGGCCTGCTCCTGGGCTTTACGCTGGGCGTCCGCCGCGTTCTGGTTCGCGATCATGGTGTCCTGCGCCTTCTGCGCATCGCCCATTGCGTCCTGCTGCTTCTGAGCCGCGATCTTCTGCTGGTTGGCCTGAACGGCCGTGCCAGCGATCGCGACCGCTGTGAGTGCTGCTACTGATGCCATTAGGCACCCACCTTATCGAGGCGCTTGGCCCAGATGAGGTCTACGAGCGTGTAGCCGATACGTTCCAGGAGCGGGGAGAAGTTCAGATCCGGCTTGGCTTTGACGTGATGGTAGACGGCCTGGACGCCTTCAGCGCGCAGCACGTCTTCGGTCCATTCGATGAATCGCTTCCCGAAGCCGCGGGCCTCCGGGTGGATGAAGAGGATGTCCTGAACGGCCTGGAGGGAGTTCTTGTAGTGAAGGTTCGGACGCACGAAGAAGACGGCGTAGCCGATTAGTGCGTTCCCCTTCTCTTCCCTGGCCGTGAAGATACGAAGCATGCCGATCTCGGCAAGCTTGAGGTAGGTCTGATAATCCGGAGAGAATTCGATGTCTTGGAAGTGGGCGACGGACTTGTAGTGAAGAGTCAGCAGAGGAAGCATTTCCTCGAAGAGCTCGGGGGAAGCCTTCTCCAGCTGAAATTTCTCCATTCCGATGAGTGTGCGGTAATCGCATACTTACCGCCAGATAAATAAATCTTTTCGAACTATTGAAAAGTCATCCGCCATACCTCAACGTATGGCCGGTTCATTCTTCACTGCTAATCAGATCCTCTTCCGTCACGCAGCGGTGCTGGGTCTGGGGCTGTCCATCGAGCAGCTTCCCGCGCGGGGAATCGGGCAGCGCGAACGTGGTCGACGTCGCGTCCGCGATATCAGGGGAGCGGCCAAGGCGCTTCTTTACGAGATCCTTTGGCTGCAGCAGTAGCTTCCCGTCCTTCATCGTGTACTCGGTCGTAGTGAACTCGGCGACCGCTTCCGGCAGGTTCGGCAGGCATCCGCCGGCGCGCACATGCTCCCGCATCTTGAACCAGCACTCGGCGCGCTTGTTGTAGAAGCGAGCATCCGTAGGCTTCCCGGCCATCTGGATCGGCACGGGGTTGTAGCCCGCAGCCTTGAGGTAGGAGAGAACGCCCGAGCCCCATCCCCCCGTATTGTCGAGGAACTCCCGGTCGATCCCGAGCCTGTACCTGAGGTCGACCACGGCCGCGGATATCTCGGCCGGCTCCTGCGTGCGCATGACCTTGATCTCTGGGGAAAATATCGCGAGGCCCTGGCGCGGGACCAGGACCGTGCGGTCGTCGCCGTAGAGCGCGTCGTCGATTCCGAGGCGTTTCTCGATGAATCGGTACTGCGCTTCCTGGACGTGCCGTGCCATCGCGGCCTCTACCTCGTTCAGGGTGAACAGAGCGTTGATTCCGCCAGGAGGGAAGAGGCCCAGGATCGTGGACATGACCCACGGGTTATCCCGGCCGTGAAGCCTGATCTGTTCCCGCGCGTGCTCGATGTCGACCCTAGGGGTACGCTTCGGGTCATCCGGATCCGCCGTGATCGTGATCAGGTCCCAGAACTCCCGCTCCTTCTCGGCGATATGGTAGAGGAGCCCTTCCACGCTCGTCGGGTTCCCTGCCCCCATGATCAGAGCGTCCTTCACGCCGCCCGTGAAGAGCTGGGAGGCCTTCTGGCCGACGACCACCGGCATGCGGCCGATCTCATCAAGGAGCGCGAAAGGGAAGCGGGAGTGGGTTCCTGCGAGCGCTGAGCCGATCTCCTCGGGCTTGGCTGACTTTGGGTATCCACGCGCGGAGAGGAACCATGTCTCGGGATGCTCAACCGCCGAGATCCTTTCAGCCGTCCACTGGAAGGCGGTCTTGAGGAGTTCCGAGCGGGCGCGCCATTTCGCGAGTTCTGCCCACAAGTTATCCCTGAGGTTATCCCTACCCTCCCCGGATATCGCGACGCCCTTCGGGTGCTCTCCTGGCTCACAGAAGCACGTGAGCCGGTGCCAGCCAGCCCAGGCGAGGACTGCGGACTTCCCAGGGCCGGTGCAGGCCTTCATGCCGACGCGGCGGCGGGGCTTGTAGCCAGAGCCTCCAAGGGGCTCGAGGGCCTCGATCTGCCAGGGGTCCGGGTCGACCTTGAAGTTATCGTAGACGAACTGGACGGGATTCTCCCGCCAGGTCTTAATCTTCCTTTGAGCCGGCGTCATTGGATCCTGCGATGAGGGCCTCGAGGCCGATCTTGCCCGAGTGCTCGACCCGTTCCTTCAGCTGCCCGAAGTGCTTCATGGCGAGCTCGACCGCGGACTTCCTGGAGACAAACTTCACCTTCCGCACCTCGACCATGGTGGGCTGCCCATCGGGACCAGGAGGGCCGAGCTCCTGAACGGTCTCGATGGACTCGATGCAGCGCCGGACGTCGATCGGTATATCTTTGATCGGCTTGAGGTTTCCCTGTTCGTCATAGGCGAGAGCGATGTCGACGTCGACCATCCTCGCGAGTTCAAGCAGCACGCGGTCGGCGCGGAAGTCGAGCCGCTCGTTCAGCTGGCGGAACTTCTCGTCGATCGCGGCGCGAATTTCAGGTTTCTTAAGGTTTTCATGGCCCTGCTGGCCGGCTACCTTCTCGGAATACCCAGCCTTGCGCGCGGCTTCGCTGGCGTTCTTCTCTATAATGTAGTGCTGAACGAAAGCAGCCTGAAGCGGCGTCAGCGTTCCCGAGCTCGCCGCCGTCTTTTTTTTTACGCGGGACTTCCGCTTCTTGGTCACTGCGCACCGAATAGATTGTGCTGAACGAAGAAGCGTAACTCCTCGATCATCCACGTCAGGGTGCTCTTACGGTTCCCGGAACTCGTCATGAGGAAGAGATGGCCGTCCTTCTTCACCGCGACGACGGCAAGGTGCTCGAACTCGTCTTTACGGGCGTGCATCTCCTCGATCATGGCGAGCGTGGCCTTGTGCCCTGGCGTGTGGAGTTCGTGGACGCTCAACGCTTCTCCCTTTCCCGAACCGCGACAGGGCGAAGATCTCCATGCGAAGTCGGAGGCATTGGCTCGCTAGCGGCGATGAGCACGCAGACGGCCCAGAAGAGAACCAGCACGATCAGCGCTGCTAGGCGCGAAAGCCAGATGGGAACGTAGACGGCCACTTACTCTTCCTCCTTCTTCACGGGGATCCGGAAGCTTTTCTCGTAGTGCTGCGCCGGGATCGAGTGCGGGCCGCCGGCGGAGGCGATCGAGTACTCTTTGTCCCTAGATTCCCGGCCGATCTCAGACAGCGCTCGGCTGGTGCCGGCGTCGTCCTTTAGGCCAGCTTTGGCGGCCTGGAGTGGGACGACTGACTGGCGATGGGCCTTGCGCTGAGAGCCGCCAGTGCGGCGGGTGATATAGGGGTCCGTGGCCCCGTTCCTGGTCCGCCGTGCCAAATTGCCTCCTGTGTACGACTCTGACTATGCGGTAATCGCATACTTATGGCAATGTTGATTTATCAGACATTCTGTGTCAGGTTACGGGCCCCTATGAAGCGCCACCCCATAGACACGGCCTGGTTTCTCGCGAGGATGGAAGCCCTCGGGCTCTCCATGCACACCGTCGCCCCGCGGGTGAAGGGGCTGAGCGGGCCTCTAACCTACTCGAACTTCTACCGCCTGATCCACGGGGAGAGGGCGATGTCGCTCTCCGAAGGCGCGCAGCTGGCGGAACTCCTCGAGGTAGAACTCACCGAGATCGCGCGCAGGGCGCTGGGGAAGAGGCGCTAGAGCCAGTTCAGTTCGTGGAGAGCGAGCCAGAGCCCGGCCGCGAAAGCAAGAAGGCCGATCACCGCATCGAGGCGCTTTCTAAAAGTTGTTCTGGTTCTTCTCTTCATACTGCTCGCCCCACTTGACGACCTTGCCGTCTCGTAGCGTCACCTGGTAGGTACGTGGCCACGCGGAAATCGTGTGCTTCATCTTCTTGTAGATGAGGTATTCTTCGTGTTTATCTCCGTCGGCGGCTACCGATACTGGGCTCCCCATGACGTCGATAACCTGCTCCTTCGTCATACCGATCTGAAGTTCATCGAACTTCGATGCTGTTCCATAGATCATCGCTTGGCATCCAGAAAGCAATAGAATATTGAAAACTAAAATTAGTTTAGACATGTATTCTTTTCGGTACTTTTGTCGTCGACCTTTACGCGGCAGCGTGATGAAAAAAGTTATTTAGAATTTGTTTATATATGACGAATGTATGGCGTGAATCGACCCGATGACTTCGAAAGGAACCTTGCCGAACTGCTCCGGGCAATTTCGCTTGTTCTCATGTCTTATCAGGGACTTGACCAATCAAAGCGCAGGGCGTGCCTTTCGCGCCTTAAGAAGGGAATTGGCCAGGGCGACGCCCTCGAGAGCGGTCACCTCAGTCTCATTCGATGCGCGAAGAATGGCCTCGACGAGAAGTAGCTTGCGGCGATCGTAGGATCCCGCTGCCGCGACATCTGGGTCGGCAAGCGAAGCCGGCGATGTTCCAAGCTTTTCGGCAATCCTGCAGAGAGTGGTATAGGGGATGTCGATCTTCCCCTTCTCCCAAGCGCTGATCGTCCCCTGCTTTACCCCTACGGCTGCGGCAAATTCGACTTGGGTAAGGCCCTTTCGCTCCCTGTTCCTGGAAATGTTTTTCCCCAACCGTTCTAAGTCGTTAGACATAAAACGCTCTAACCAAAATATTTCTGTTGCGGCCAATAACCGCGTTGAATATATTCGGGTGCATGAAAGACGGCGGTGATCTGAAGGCGACACAGAAGAGGCTTCGGCTGAAGGACGCAGAAGTCTGCGCCAAGGCCGGGGTGTCCATGGGAACCCTTCGTAGGGTTTACAGGAATCATCCGACAGTGACGGAAGAGTCCGTAAACAAGGTTTCAAAAGCCCTTGAGGTCCTGCGGGTGGAAATGGTTTCAGCCATTACCTCGCAGGCCGCTGGGTAGTACGGTCGGCTAAATAACACAGAGCGGAATCTATTTATACCCCAAACGGGGTAATGGCTTTCTTTTGTCTAAGAGGTGGAAAATGGCAGATGTAAATCAAGCAGTTAGGTCGATAGCGCTCCCCCTCCCCCAGTCGGGAATCGAGGCTATCCGAGTCCAGGTCAAGATCAACGGCCAGTGGCAGACATACGACAGCGCTACGGCCCTTTCCCCCGCGCCTTCCCTGCATGAGCGCCGGCAGCAGCTGCCCGCTCCCGCGCGCCGAGAAGAGCCTGCGATGACCATGGGCCGCGATCCCGACCGCTTCCTCTTCACGTTCGGCAAGTTCAAGGGCCAGTACATCGGCGACATCTGCGCGACCGAGGAAGGCCGCACCGAGCTCTATGACTGGTGCGAGTTCTTCGGGAAAGAGATGGCGCGGGCTACGCGCGGAGCTCGCGAGCCGGTTCATCCCGGGATCGAGGTAGCTCACGCCATGGCGGAAGCCCATCTCCTCGAGATCCAGTTCGTTCCTAAAGAGAAGTACAAGACGCCCCGGAGGGTGAAGTGAGCGCTAACGATTCGATCTACGTCTTCATGGGCGACCAGTCGAAGGGCGAAGGAATCATCGCAGTCGCCAATGGTCAGACGCTTATGCCGATGGTCTGCCTCTACGAGGACACGCTCCCTTTGATGCGAGCCAATGCCCAGGAGATCGTGGACCAGACGGGCAAGACGATTACCCTCGTGAAGTTTTCTGGCCGCGAGGAGCTGGAGCGTTTCGAGAGGAAGAAGCAGTGATCGGTTTCTGGTCGCAGCCGAGTGCGACATTCAAGGGGGGGAGTAATGCTGGAGCAGGTGAAAAATGAAGGTACGATGTGGGCCTCAGACGAGAACGCCACGGCGACGGCAGAGAAGCATTCCGGCGACTTCAGCTGGGCGCTCGATCGCCTGAAGAAGGGCCTGCGCGTCTACCGCGAGGGATGGAACGGGAAGGGCATGTGGATCGCGCTCCAGGAGCCCGACTCCCACTCCAAGATGAGTTTGCCGTACATCTTCCTGCACACGGCGCTTTCACAGAGAGTTCCCTGGCTTGCGAGCCAGACCGATCTCTTGGCTGAAGACTGGGGGACGTTCTAACCGCCCGCCCCGAGCGCATCGGGGCCTCAAGGATCTCCGTGATTCAGCGGCTCTTACCACCGAGAGCCATCGGGCCGAATCGCGGAGATCCTTGAGGAAGATTCAACCCAAGCGCGCCGGCTTCCGTATTCAACGAAGGTGCCGGCGTGGGAGGGGAGAAGCTTGACGGGCGCCGGTCCATGCCCTCGGTTAAATGGAGTTTGAGGTTCTGCCAAGTACCTTACCTTCAGCCGGCATCCGTCAATTTTAGGGGGGGGGAAACGTGACTGATCCGATGTCTGAATACTGTTACAGCCTTGAAGAAATGATGGCGCTGCTCAAGGACTCGAAGGGTCGACCGATGGCACGTGCTACCCTTCTTCGCAAGATTAGGCAACGCGACAAAGTGCCTCCCCACGTTTCCCCGCGCAGGGGCGTGTACTGGTTCCCGAAAGATCTCTACGCCGACTGGATCCGGAAGCTGCCTGCCACCTATGAGGTGAGTAGTGCCTCCTAAGGACGATCCACGTTTCGAGTTCCTCGAAGGGGAAGACCTGGCCAAGAATATCGCCAGCGGGATCTTCTACGCCGTGAAGGCCTTCCGGGGGATGCCGAACCTTTTCAAGTCTCTTCGCACGACGAACAAGACCGAGGCCCGGCGCCGGCTCGCCCAGGCCGTCCGCGATCACCTCGACAAGCATGGGGGCGGGAAGGTGGCTGTCGGCCGCATTCCTACCGTCTCGGAGCTCATCGAAGAGATCGAGCGCGTGGAAGGCCCGCGCCTCCGCATCAAGACTCAGAGGAAGCGCACCTTCTACTTCGAGCGGATCCGGGACGAGATGGGTCTCGGGCATATCCCGATGGACCGCTTCACCCTGGGGCTGTTCACCGATCGCCTCGAGAAAGTGAAGCAGAAGCGTAAACGCAAGACCTACTGGGACTACTTCAAGCACGCGAACATCTTGAACCGCTACGCCTACCAGCAGAAGTACGTCTCGCACCGCCAGACCTTCCCGCACACGGACAAGAAGACCACCGTCGGCACCGTGCTCTCGGTCGAGGAGATCAAGGCGCTCTGGAACGTGATGAACGAGACCACGCGGGATCAGTTCGTTCTCTCCTACGAGTGCTGCATGCGCCTTCGCGAGATGCTGCACCTCACCTGGGACCGAGTCGATCTAGAGAGTGGCGAGATCACCCTCGGCGCCGAGCATGTGAAGACGGGCTCCAAGACCGGGCGCGGCCGCACGTTCATTGCCACGCCGCATGCGCTCGAGCGCCTTAAGGAACGCTGGGCGATGGTCCTTCTAAATGACGAGAACGAGATGAGGTACGTCTTCCCCTCCCCCACGGGTAAGGGCCCTATTGACGACAACAAGATCGCTTGGAACATGGCCAAGAAGAAGGTCCTCGAGGGCGACGAGAAGCGCGGTATCAAAGCGATGCCCCACTTCCAGCACTGGGTGCGCTGGCACGACCTGCGTCACACGGCGATCTCGCGCATGCTCGTCGAGCAGAAGATGAACATCACTTTAGTTTCGGAGTACGTGGGCACCTCGGTCGCCACGCTCCAGAAGGTATACCTGCACTCAAAGGCCGAGCACACGAAGGGCGTCACCGCGGCGCTCAGGATTACGGGGGAGTGATGAACGTTGAATTGATCAGGTGCGCACAATGCAATTTCGAAAATCTTGAAAAGATGGTGCCCGAGATAAAATTTCATCCACTGTACATAATTTCGAAGGGACAGCTAGATGAGGGGCTTGGTGGCCGAACGCTGGAGCAGTCAGTCACGCTCGCTCGCTCGGAAGGTTATCTAGCTTCGGGCATGCCAGAGAAGAAGCGCGAGATCGAAGAAGCGAAGAAAGCAGTCGAGCAATGAAGCGCGTCCGCAAAGATACCAGGATCCACCTGGTCCAGGAGCTCGAAGCGCTTCAGGGCAATCCGCGGAACGAATACGTGGACTTGATCATCAAGGAAGCGAAGGCCGGCGAGTTCCACGACTACAAGAACAATCGGTATCCGTGCGGCAAGGTCGCGGTCGTAGAGCACCTGCGCCAGGCGACCGTGCACGCCTCCAGTGAACAGGCCGGGATGCTGATGCGCCTTCGGCAGCGCGTGATTGATGGGGAGTTCGATGAAGAGGCTGACGAGGAAGACAAAGCCGAAATGCGGAAGCTTCTACCCAAGGAGGCATGGCCGCAGTTCGGACTCTGAACGCCGGAAACGCACGCTAAGTTAACGGTATTTTATTTGATATTGATTTGAAGGGGAGGGGTGTCAAAGTGGGAAAAGCTAATAATATCAGAGTGGGAATGGTGAATCACCGTAGGCCTCCGAGGGCAAAGGTCGTGCGTTCGAATCGCGCCGGGTGCACCACTCTCTCACTACCAAAAAGCGGACAAGTAGTTGAAATCCCTGACGGGTACGAGGTGCTCGAGAGCATCACGTGCCGGGACTTCGTACACAAACGTACGCTATTTATACGCTTAGTTGACGCAAAGTTATTTGAAAACGATTTGAAGTCACGCCGCAGCGGAAACCGCTCCGCGCGCAGCGCCTGATCGAACTCTGGGGAGGGGGAGATCATGCGCATCTTAGATCTATCGGCGGGCCGCCGCGCCATTTGGTTCGACAAGAACCATCCGCTTGCCGTGTACGTCGACCGCCGGGAAGAAGTCGAGCCGACCGTGCTTGCGGACACTCGCGACCTGCGCGGCAAGTTGGGCCGGAAAAAGTTCGATCTCTTCGTCTTCGATCCGCCGCATATGAACTGCGGCCGGAACTCGAACATGAGCCGCGTCTACGGCTACCACACCACGGCCGAGATCCTCGACACGATCGAGAAGACCGCCATGGAGGCTCACCGCCTCGGCAAGAAGAACTCCCTCATGGCCTTTAAGTGGAACACCCACGACATGCCGCTAAAGCGGATCCTGCTCCTTATGCAGAAGTGGGAGCCGTTGTTCGGACACCTGACGAAGGACGGCCCCGGATCCCAGACCCATTGGGTCATGTTGCGGAGACGCGCATGATCGCAGCACTCTACGTTGCCCACGATGGGCCCTATATCGACTTACCTGGCGTTGAGCCCTGGACCATCAAACGCGACGCGCGCGCCTACAATGGGCCGCACGCGGTCGTGGCGCACCCTCCGTGCGAGCGCTGGGGAAAGTACTGGCACGGCGGACCATCCGCGCGCGCGCGCCGGCTCAGGGGCGACGACGGCGGCTGCTTCGATCGAGCTCTCTGGGCTGTGCGGAACTTCGGCGGCGTGCTCGAGCATCCTGCCTTCTCTGCGGCCTGGCGCTACTACCGCATTTGTTTCCCGGATCCCGCGGGATGCTGGCTCCAGGCCGGCGACGGTCACGGCGCCTGGGTGTGCCACGTGCACCAGGGTCACTATGGGCATCCGGCAGACAAGGCGACATGGCTATACGCATGCGCGCCACGTGATGCACTCCCCGAACTCATCTGGGGGCCCACGGTGGGCAAGCGTCGCCTCGATGATGGATTCCACTCGAAAGAGGAAAGGCAGGCAGGCAGGCAGGCAGGCAGGCAGAGCAAAGACCGGGCCACGTCTCACGACGGCGGAACGGATCTGCACACCAGCTCCCTTTCGCGAGGTGCTCTTACAGATCGCCGAGCTCGGGAGGTCGGTATGAGAGGGCTCGAAGTTCTTTCGAAGCATGCTCGTCAACTCACGCCTATTCCAATGCGGGACGTGCTGCTCGATATCGCCAGGAGGGCCAATGGCTAGGCTAACGATCGAAGACCAGTGGTGGACCGACCCGCGCCGGGAGCGCCTGGCCGAACTCGTGGGCAGCCTGCTGCTCGCGGACGCGCACGCCATCCGCCTTTGGCGACTAGCCCAGGAGCACTGGGGCCGCGGCCGGAAACCCGTGCCCGTGCAGATCTTCGAGGCCCTCGAAGCAGCACCCAAGCTAATCCAAGCAGGGCTCGCGGAGGCTGACGACGACGGCGTTTACGTGAAAGGGAGCCGCGACTACACCGACTGGCTCCATAAAAAACGACAGGCGGCGGCTTCCGGCGGGAAGAAGTCGGCCACAAGGCCGCGCGACGCATCGGGTAAACTGAAGAAAAGTCCCAAGCAGACGCCAAGCACGATCCAAGCAGACGCCAAGATAGTCCAGCCCTCTGGTTCTGGTTCTGACTCTGGTTCAGAAATACAAAAGAACCCTTCGGGTTCTAGCGCTGTCGCGCTCGTACCCGCGTCAGGCCCTCCTGGAAAGATCAATCCCGTCTGGCTCTGGTGCGATATCTACAAGCGCTTCTTCGGGCACTCCCCGGAACTCCTCAAGGAAGACGCCGGGAAGCTAACGAACTTCGCCAAGGGCCGCTCTGAGGAGAAGCTCCGGGTCCTCTTCAGCTGCTACTTCCAGATCGCCAAGCAGTTCTACATCGACCGGGGCTACCCAGTCTCAGTCTTCTTTGCCGATCTCCAGGCCATCAACAAGGCCGCGGAGACCGGCGTGGATCCCTCGAAACCGAAACCATTCGATATCTCAAGGCTAAAGGACTGAATGATGGACAAGACATTTTTCGGAAACCAGATCAATCGCTTACGTGGAATCTACTCCGCGACAGCTTTGAGCGACGAGCGGATCGACATCTGGTGGAAGCAGTTCCGTCATGAGCCTAACCAGGTCTTCGAGAACGCCCTGAATCATATCATCGCCGAGTCGACCACGCAGGCGTTGCCGGCCATGAGCCGGATATCCGAGGCTCTAGGATTCTTCAGGACGAACCCCAACGGAGCTTCGATGCAGAGGCTGCCTGAGGCGCACGCCTGCCCTCCCTGCCGCGACTTCGGCTACGGCTGGAATGGCGACGTCATCGTCCGCTGCTCATGCCGCCTGGGGCAATCCATGCATCCTCAGGATCTCGCCCGCGCGCAGAAGGCATACAACGCCGGTGCACACTTCATGCGCAAGGGATCTCCTGGCCCCCTCCCCCCGCTTCCCTACGATCCGAAGGAACGGGTGGGTGCATGAAATTCTGCAATAAGTGCGAGCAAGAAAAACACGTCGGAGAGTTCACTCGTAACCCAAGCGCTTCCGACGGCCTATTCAGGATCTGCAAGGTCTGCCGCCGGAAGACCGAGTCCGACCAGGAGAAGGCGCGCACTAAGAAGATTCGCGCGCAGATCGACAAACGCAGGGAGCGGCTGCTCGCTGCCCAGATGGCCGCCCAGCGCTGCGTACAGGAGCCGGCCTTCGCATGAACGAGATCTCCTGCTCTAACTGCGGAGCCTTCTGCCTCGACTGGAGACCGTGGACGTTCGCTACCGGAACGTACTGCGGCTCGCCCTTCAGAGTGCACCTTCACTGCATCGAAACATTTCTCGAACGAATGAGGAGATCCCCATGAACAGCACAGTCCACGCAAGCAACGTCCTGCCAAAAGTAGGCGTCAAACTCTGGAACTTCCCGGACAAGAAAAACCCCTCGAAGATCTGGTGGGGCTGGACGATCGAGGTCTTCTCCTACGACACGAACGGCCTGCCGGTGATCTTCAAGACGCTTGAGAGTCACCAGCTGGGTAAGAAGTCGCGCCTCTGGGACTCCGAGGAGAAGGCTCAGAAGGACTCCCGCGAGATGTTCGCGAAGGTCGAGAAGATCGTGCAGTCGGCTTTCGACCGCGGCCAGCGCATGGGCAAGCTGAAACTAGTTGGCGCTGGGAGCATCCTGGAATGATCCGCCGGCGCTTTAAACCAAAGGGCCAGGACCGCCTCGGCGTACAGCGCTTCTCGGCGTTCGGAGAGGACTTCCGCTCGAAGCTCGAGTTCGCAGTGAGGAACCTGCTCAAGCTTCGGGAAGCCGGAGGCGAGCTCAAGATCCTGAACAGGGAAGACCACGTGCTGCTAGGGCCCGCAAAGTTCCGCTACATCCCGGACTTCAAGTGCCTGGACCTAAAAACAAACGAAGAGTTCTGGGTCGAGGCCAAGGGATTCGAGACGGACACCTGGAAGAGGAACAAGCGCCTATGGAAATTTCACGGACCAGGAAGGCTCGAGATCTGGATCGGCCCTCACCAGCGCCCGCGCCTAAAAGAGGTAATCGTTCCCACGACGAACGTGTGCCCAGCGTGCGGCCAAGCCATCGAGGCTTCGAAGTGAACGCCATCGCTGCAGGGCTGCTCCTAGCCGCGGGCCTCGTCATGATCCCGTGCTTCGTGCACTGGCTCGTCACGCCTCCGCGCGAAGACCTGGTCACCGATTTTAAAACCATAACTGAAAGGAACCGCAGGCAATGAATTTGATCTTGAAACGAAATGGCTTTCTACCCTTAGGGATCTTCGGAGACCTTCGCACGGAGACCGGGGATCTCCTGGCGGTTACACTCGAGCACTCCTACGAGGAGCATATCGGAGCAGACGCGAGCTCCGAGACAAGGTGGCGCCCGAAGCTTCCTGCAGGGATCTACACCTGTAAACGCGGGCAGCATCAGCTGCACTCTGGCCCGATCGAGACCTTCGAGGTTACGGGCGTTCCTGGGCACAGCGGGATCCTGATCCATCCAGGGAATACCGAAGCGGCCTCAGAGGGCTGCATCCTGGTCGGCGACAGCCGTAAGGACATGACGATCACCGGTAGCCGTGACGCCTTCCAGCGTTTCCTGAATACCCAAGAAGGCCAGGACCAGTTCCTTCTCACGGTGGAGGCTTAGATGAAATTCTTTCAATGGCTGAAGTCGATCTTCTCCCCTCCGCCAACGCGGGCGCCGAATGGTCCAGTGCTCACGGGCTGGCTCTCTTCATACGACGCCCTGGTCAAGGCTTCGATTACCCCGACGATGCTGGATGCTGCTCCCGGGGATCTCGCACCCTCCCTTTCCAAGGCCACCCTACCGTTCTGGCTTGCGCTGCTCAAGGCCACCGCCAAGGTCGAGAGCAGCTGGAATCCGAACGACGTCTACCAGGAGAACTTCAAAGACGCTGCGACCGGCCAGCTGGCGCTTAGCTGCGGGCTTCTTCAGCTTTCCGTTGGCGACAACCTGAATTACCCGCTCTCACCTGCGCTCACGCCAGAGAGTATCTTCGTCCCGGCCGTCAACATCCAGGCTGGAATAAAGATCATGAGCACCAGGATCCTGCGCGACGGCTCGATTCCTCTACGGCAGTCCTTGGGCAAGTACTGGTCCTCTATCCGCGACGGTAAGGTCGACCAGTACCTCGAGCAATACCTGCAGGAGTACATGCTGTGACCCTTCCCCCTATCGCGGCACTGTTTATCGGCGTGGTTTATTTAAGGAGAGACAGATGATTACTGAAAAAGACGGCTGGCTTATCGACGAGAACGGCAACAAAAACTCCATCGAATATTGGGGTTCCCGCGAGAAAGCGGAAGCCGCACTAAAGAGCCTGAAAGATTGTAAAAACTGCATTAACTGCTCGGACTGCTCGTACTGCTCGCGCTGCTCGCGCTGCTCGTACTGCTCGGACTGCTCGCGCTGCTCGGACTGCTCGGACTGATCGCGCTGCTCGCACTGCTAGGACGGCTCCGACTGATACGGCTGCACCGACGGCAACGACGGAAACGACTGA
>VFSW01007043.1_pt1 | contig 16412 bp, 13 predicted proteins | sample 5358111 | NCBI WGS metagenome assembly VFSW01 (sample SAMN11554181, study PRJNA540505) | mine drainage metagenome | isolation source: sediment from site ElyBrook_90M | place: USA: Ely Copper Mine, Vershire, VT | collected 2017 | reverse complement strand
GCCATCGTCGGCGCCTCCGGGTCCGGCAAGACCACGCTGTTGCAGGTGCTCGGCGGACTCGATCTGCCGACCGCGGGCGCGGTGCGCATCGCCGGCGCCGAGATGAACCTCCTGAGCGACACCGAACGCGGGCGGCTGCGCAATCGCGCGGTGGGTTTCGTGTACCAGTTCCATCACCTGCTGCCGGAATTCACGGCGCTGGAAAACGTCGCGATGCCGCTGCTGGTGCGGCGGACCGACCCGAGGAGCGCACGCGCTCAGGCGGCGGCGCGGCGCGGCCGGGGCGGGCTCGCCGACCGGCTCGAACACCGGCCGGCGCAGCGCTCGGGCGGCGAGCGGCAGCGCGCCGCGGTCGCGCGGGCGCTGGGGACGCGGCCGCAGATCGTGCTTGCGGACGAGCCCACCGGCAACCTCGACGGGCGCAACGCCGCACAGGTGTTCGAGTTGATGCTGGAATTGAACCGGGAGCTGTCGACCAGCCTGGTCATCGTCACGCACGATGAGCGCATGGCCGCCCGGCTCGACCGGGTGCTCACGCTAGCGGATGGAGCGCTGGTCGAGGGATAGGCGCGCCCGTCGCCGGCGCAGATGATGGACGACGCGCGCCCGCCAGGCGCACTGCGCGAGCAGGTAACCGCTCGCCGCGGCCGCGACGCCGAGCACCAGCGAGCCGAGCAGGAGCGGCGCCCAGAGCCGGTGGATGTCGGTCCAAAGCGTGTGCCGCGAAAGATCGTGCAGCATCGGCCGCAGATCCACGTGCATGAGCTTCGCTCCCACCCAGAGCGAGGCGATGATCTGCGGGGCCCAAGTGAAGGGATTGCTGAGGAACACCGTCGCGAACAGCACCGGCAGGTTCAGTCTGAACCAGATGCCGAGCACCGAGCAGCAGACGAGGTGCACCGGCAGCGGCGTGGGCGGTATGAAGGCGATGAACAATCCGAGCGAGAAGGCGCGCGTCACGCCGCTGCGCTGGAAGCTCCAGCAGGCGCCATGCAGCGCGGAGGCGGCGAACGGCCGCATGCACCAGAGCTTCTCCAACGTACGGCGATCAGGCGTTATGTTCTTAAGCCGGCGCTTCATGAATTCGTATGAACTCCCCGAAGATGGCATTATGCCGCTTAACCGCTTCGTGGCGCTCGAGTATCATGCCGGCGGTTCTCTGGCGACCCTTGAGGTGACGAGGATACGATGTGGGAGATCATCCGCGCCGGCGGCGGCTTCATGTGGCCGATCATTCTTTGCTCCATTGCCGCGGTGGCCATCATCCTGGAGCGCGTGTGGACGCTGCAGAGCGATCGCGTCATACCGCGCGACCTGTCGTCCAAGGTCTGGAATTGGATCGAGGCCGATCAGCTCAGCGACAAGCTGATCGCGGCGCTCGAGCAGAATTCCCCGCTGGGCCGGTTGCTCGCGATCGGTCTCGCCAATCGCGACAAGCCGCGCGCGCGGATGGTCGAGCGGCTCGAGGACGGCGGGCGCCACGTGGTGCACGATTTGGAGCGCTTTCTCAACACGCTGGGAACCATCGCGGCGGTCGCGCCGCTGCTCGGTCTGCTCGGAACCGTCGCGGGAATCATTCACGCGTTCAACGCGATCACCGCGAACGGGATCGGCGATCCGCGGATACTGTCCGGCGGCATCGGCGAGGCGCTGATCACCACCGCGGCCGGCCTGACCGTCGCGATCCCCTCGCTCATCGCCTACCGGTTCCTGCGCAGCAAGGTCGAGCGCCTGGTCATCCAGATGGAGAAGGAGGCCATGAAGCTGGTCGATGCGCTCGATGAGCGCGCCGCGAACGGCCTGGTGCAGGCCGGCGCGCCGACCTATCGATGAACCTGCGGCCGCGCCATCGCGAGGATCCGGAGATCAACCTGATCTCGATGATCGACGTTTTGCTGGTGCTGTTGGTCTTCTTCATGGTATCGACCACTATCAACCAGGAGGGCCGGGGCAAGGTGCAGCTGCCGCAGGCCGGCGAGTCGCCGGTTCCGCGCGGGCCGCGCGAGCCGCTGGTGATCACGGTGACCGCCGAGGGCGAGTATCGGGTCAACGAGCGCACGCTGATCAATTCCAGCCCGGAGACTCTGCGGGCGGCGCTGCTCAAGGAGGCGGGCGAGGATCGCGGTCCGGTCGTCATCCGCGCGGACGCGCGCGCCACGCATCAGTCGGTGGTCACCGCGATGGACGTGGCCGGTCGGCTCGGGTTCGCGCAGCTGAACATCGCCACCGTCCACCAGCAGGCATCCCCTTGAGCGGGGCGCCGGGCGACCCCTGGAGCGTCTACCGGCGGCTGATTCGCTACGCGCGGCCCTACGCCGGGGTGTTCCTGATAGGGGTGCTCGGCATGGCGCTGTTCGCCGCGAGCCAGATGGGTCTGGTCTATCTGGTGCAGTCCTTCCTCAAGTGGGCCTTCGTCACGCGCGACCCGCGGGTGCTGTGGGCCGTCCCGCTCGGCGTGGTGGTGCTGTTCGTCGTGCGCGGCGTCGGCGATTACGTCGGCAACTACTACCCGAGCTGGGTCGGGCGGCAGGTGATCAAGGGGTTGCGCCGCGACGTGTTCCTGCACTACCTGCGCCTGCCGACCGCCTATCTCGATCGTCAACAGTCCGGCCACCTGCTCTCCAAGCTCACCTACAACATCGAACAGGTGGCGGACGCCGCCACCGGCGCCTCGATCTCGCTGATCAGCGACGTGCTGACCATCATCGGGCTCGCAGGGTACCTGTTCTATCTGAACTGGCGGCTGGCGCTGTTCTGCGTGGTCGCCGCGCCGATCATCGGCTGGTTGATGCGGATCGCCAACCGCAGCTTTCGCCGCTACAGCGCCCGCATTCAAAACTCCATGGGCGACATCACCAGGGTCGCGAAGGAGGCGATCGACGCGCATCGCCTGATCAAGATTTTCAACGCCGAGGACCATCAGGCGGAACGCTTCGACCGCGCCAACGAGGCGAACCGGGCCTCGAACATGAAGCTCGCGCGGACCAAATCCATGAGCAATCCGGTGGTGGGCGCCATCGCCTCGATGGCGCTCGCCGGGGTGCTGTACGTGGCGATGCGCGAAGTGTTCGCCGAGCACATGCGGGTCGACGAGTTCTGGGCCTTCCTGACGGCATTGATGCTCATCCCCTCGTCCTTGCGCAGCCTGGTCAACATCGGCGGACCGCTGCAGCAGGGCATCGCGGCGGGCCAGAGCGTGTTCGAGCTGCTCGACCAGCCGACGGAGGGCGAGGGCGGGACCCGGCGCATCGCGCGCGCGCGCGGGGAGATCGAGTTTCGCGGCGTCTCCTTCGCCTACGCGGCGGACAAGGGCGAGGTGTTGCGGGAGATCAATCTGCACATCAGGCCGGGCGAGACGGTGGCCATAGTCGGGCCCTCCGGCGGCGGCAAGACCACGCTGGTCGGCCTGGTGCCGCGCTTCTACGACGTCGAACGCGGCAGCGTGCTGCTCGACGGCGTGGACGTGCGCGAATATCGGCTGACGGACCTGCGCTCGCAGGTGAGCCTGGTGAGCCAGGATGTGGTGCTGTTCCACGATACCATCCGCAACAACATCGCCTTCAACGCGCTCGGCCGGACGGATGCGCAGATCGAGGCCGCCGCGCGCGCCGCCAACGTGATGGAATTCATCGCTCAGCAGACGTCGGGCCTAGATACCGCGTTGACCGATCGCGGCCAGAACCTCTCCGGCGGGCAGCGCCAGCGCATCTCGATCGCGCGGGCGCTGCTGAAAGACGCGCCCGTCCTCATTCTGGACGAAGCCACCGCGGCACTCGACAATGAATCCGAACGGCGCGTGCAGCAGGAGCTCGCCGTGCTGATGCGCGGGCGCACGACGATGGTGATCGCGCATCGGCTGTCCACCGTGGAGAATGCGGACCGGATCGTGGTGATCGACGGCGGACGCATCGTCGAGACCGGCGGCCACCGCGAGCTGCTTGCGCGCGGCGGCCTGTACGCGGCGCTGCACGGCACGGAGCTGCGCGCCTGAGGGCCGCGCACCGAAGCGGCTTGTCGGTCGAGTCCTGGCTGACCGGGATCTGGTATTCGCGCCGCGCCGCGCCGTGGTGGCTGAAAGCGCCGGCGCTGCTCTACGGTGCGGTCGTGACGCTGCGCCGGACCGCGTACCTGCACGGCTGGGCGCGGGCCACCCGGCTCGCGCGGCCGGTGATCGTGGTCGGCAATCTGAGCGTGGGCGGCACCGGCAAGACGCCGCTCGTGTGCTGGCTGGTCGAGCGGCTGCGCGAACTCGGCCACGCGCCCGGTGTCGTGACCCGGGGCTACGGCGGGTCCGCGCGCGGCGTGCGGATCGTCGCCGCCGGCGATGATCCAGGCCGCGTGGGGGACGAGCCGGTGCTGATCGCGCGCCGCGCCGGAGCGCCGGTCGCGATCGGGCGGAACCGGCCCGCCGCCGCGCAGCTCTTGGTGAACGCCGGCTGCGACGTGATCGTGAGCGACGATGGACTGCAGCACTACGCGCTCGCTCGCGACTGCGAGATCCTGGTCATCGACGGCGAGCGCCGCTTCGGCAACGGCTGGCTGCTGCCGGCGGGGCCGCTGCGGGAGAGGCCGAGCCGCACTCGCTCGGTCGATGCGGTGGTGGTCAACGGGGCGCATGCGCCGCGGGACGAGGGGCTCGCCATGCGGCTGGAGGCCCACGAGGCGGTGGCCCTGTCGGGCGCGCGGCGGGTGCCGCTCGCGCAGTTCGCGGGACGGTCGGTGCACGCGGTGGCCGGCATCGGCAATCCGCAGCGCTTCTTCAACATGCTGCGCGCGCTCGGCATCCGGGTGACCGGACACGCGCTGGCGGATCATGCCCGGCTGAGTCGCAGCGACATCGTTTTCGCCGACGACAACCCGGTGCTCATGACCGAGAAGGATGCCGTAAAATGCGCCGGGGAAGGCGACGAGCGCCACTGGTACGTGCCGGTGGGCGCGCGCTTCGACCCGCAGGAGGCCGGGGCGCTGCTCGCGATCGTCGCTCGGCGCCTGGCTGGCCGCGTCCCGCCGCAGGAAGGGTGAGAATCATGGACAAGCGTCTACTTGAACTGCTGGTCTGCCCGATTTGCAAGGGGCCGCTGCGTGCCGCCGGCGCGCCGGCCGAGCTCGTATGCCGGCCCGACCGGCTCGCCTACCCGGTCCGCGACGGAATTCCGATCATGTTGCCTGAAGAGGCGCGGCCGCTGGCGGCGGACGATCCGCTGCTCGCACGCTGAACGCGCGGCGCCGCGGACCCCGTGTTTCACGTCCTGATTCCCGCACGCCACGCCGCCGCGCGCCTGCCGGGCAAGCCGCTGTGCCAGATCGGCGGGCAGCCGCTGATCCGGCATGTCTGGGAGATCGCAATGGCGAGCGGCGCGCTCTCGGTGGCGGTGGCGACCGACGATGAGCGGGTGCGCGCGGCCTGCGCCGCCTTCGGAGCCGAGGTCGTCATGACCTCGCCCGAACACGCTTCGGGCAGCGACAGGATCGCCGAGGCGGTGCGCCTGCGCGGCCTCGGGCCGTCCGAGGTGGTGGTGAACCTGCAGGGCGACGAGCCGCTGATGCCGCCGGCGGTGGTGGCGGCCGTGGCGGCGGCGCTGCGCGAGCGGCCGCGGGTCGACATCGCCACGGCCGTGACCGCCATTCGCGGCCTCGAGGAGTTTCTCGACCCGAACTGCGTCAAGGCGCTGCGCAGCCGGGACGGGCTCGCGCTTTACTTCAGCCGCGCGCCAGTGCCCTGGCCGCGCGACGCGGCGGCCGGCGGGCGGCCCTCGGCGTTTGCCGGCGCCTGGCGGCACATCGGTTTGTACGCCTATCGCGTCGCCGGCCTGCTGCGCTTCGCGGCGTGGCCGCCGACCGCGCTCGAGCTTACCGAAAAGCTCGAGCAGCTCCGGGCGCTCGAGCACGGCATGGCCATTCACTTGACCGAGATCGGCGAACCCCCGCCGGGCGGCGTCGATACTCCCGCGGACCTCGAGCGGGTGCGCGCGGTGTGGGCGGCGCGCACGCGCTGACGCGGCACCAGGAGCTGCGCGAGGTACCACTGATGGAAAGTGACCACGCGCCGCTCCTGGTCCGAGTACCTGCCGGGCTCATAGCGCGTCGACTTGATGCCGCGCTGATTGTTCTCGGTGATCTCCTGGTCCTGGCGCGTGGTCCGGTCCCAGCCCCAGATCATGCGCTCGAGATCGACCTCGGTGGCCTTGCCGTCGACCAGCCAGTACAGGTCCACGTCGGTGCGTAATCGGTCGCGCGGGGTGAACAGGAACAGCACGGCGAAATCGTTGGTGGCGACGAGCTGGGTGAAGGGGCTGAACGAGAGGTACATCCGGCCCTGGTCGAAGTCCCGGCGCTTGCCCATCAGGCAGGAGGCGGGCCGTCCGTCCGGCGTCTCGCTCTCGTATCCTTCGCGGATCGTCCGCTGCAGCAGCAGCCGCAGATGCGAGGAGTGCGCTCCGTCGTCGACGTTGCCGATCGGCCGGCCGAGGCTCGCGGCGCGCCGCTCCCAGGCCGCGAGCGTCGGCAGATAGCGCTCGACCGCGTCGTCGGGGCCGGAGCTCGGGCCCGCACCGAAGGCGACCAGCGCCTCCGGTGGATGCATGGAACAGAACTCCGGATGCGACGGCACGCAGTGATAGCATTCGACGAAGTTCTCGACGACCAGCTTCCAGTTGGCCGCCGTGGGGTAGGACTCGTGGTGCGCGATCTTTGCGGCGGCGAAGCCGTGAAAATCCAGATGCGGCGCCAGATCCGCGAACGTCGCCTCGAAGTCCTCGGGTTCCTCCTTCGAGAGATTGACGAAGATGAAGCCGTGGAATACCCGCACGTGGCAGCGGTGCAGGCCGTGGTTCTCGCGTACGAAGTCGTCGGGCATCAGGCGCGCCGCGATTAGCGCGCCGTCGAGTCCGTACGACCAGGCGTGATAAGGGCAGGTCAGGCGCGCGGCCTGTCCCTCGGGCTTGCTGCAGATCAACGAGCCGCGATGCCGGCACACGTTGTAGAAGGCGCGGACGGTCGAGGCGTCGCTGCGCACCACGATGATCGAATCCTCGCCGACCGAAAACAGAAAGTAATCGCCCTTGTGGCGCACCCGGTCGACGTGCCCCGCGACCAGCCATTTGCGGTTCACCACCTGCGCCATATCGGCGGCGAATACCGCCTCGTCGCAATAGAACGCCTGCGGCAGGCTGAGGCCGGGTCGCACCCCGGCCGCGAGCCGTCTTATCGAATCGTTCATGCGCATGACTCCTGATTCATGATCTGATCCGCGCGTTGTCCGGGTCGTATATCGGTCGCAAGGAGGCGCTCGCGGCGTGGCGCCGGCCCGCGATCTCGATCTCGTAGTGGTCGGCACCGGCGCGCGCCGGCGGCCCGCCGTCCGGGGAGTCGACGTACCCCAGGCCCACGGCCGCGCCCAGCGTGTGGCCGTACATTCCCGAGCGGATGCAGCCGACCAGGGTGTCGCCGCGCCAGATCGGCTCATTGCGGTACAGGAGCGGCTCGGCGGATTCGAGTTTGAACTGCACCAGCCGCCGGCGCGGCGGGCGGTGGCGCTGCGCCTCGAGCGCTTCGCGCCCTATGAAGCCGCCCGCCTTGTCGAACTTCACGGCGAAGCCGAGGCCCGCCTCGCACGGGTTGTCCTCGTCGGTGATGTCGTGCCCCCAGTGCCGATATCCCTTCTCGATGCGCAGCGAGTTGAGCGCGTGATAGCCGGCGTGCACCAGGCCGAAGCGCGCGCCCGCGGCGACGATCTCGTCGTACACGCCTTGCAGAAACTCGCTCGGCACGTACAGCTCCCAGCCGAGCTCTCCCACGTAGGTGATGCGCGAGGCGCGCACCAGCGCGTACCCGAGCTCGATCGTGCGGCTGGTCGCGAAGGCGAAGGCCTCGTTCGACAGATCCTCGGGCGTGAGGCAGGCGAGCAGCTCGCGCGACTTCGGGCCCATGAGCGACAGCACGCCCATCGCCGAGGTCACGTTCGTCAACACGCAGTGCGCCGAGCCGATGTGCCTTGCGAGCCAGTCGAAATCGCGGGTCTCGGTCTCCGCGCCGGTCACGATCAGGAAGGCGTCGCGGCCGAGCCGCGTCACGGTAAGATCCGCCTCGATGCCGCCGCGCTCGTTCAGCCACTGCGTGTACACGATCCGACCCGCGGCGACGTCCACCTCGTTGGCGCACACGCGGTTCAGCACGCGAACGGCGTCGGCGCCCTCGAGCCGGAATTTCGCGAACGAGGACTGATCGAACATGCCGACGTCCTCGCGCACCGCGCGATGCTCGCGTGCGCTGTGCTCGAACCAGTTCTGCCTGCCGTAGGAGTACCGGTAGCGCGGCGTCTCGCCCGCCGGCGCGAACCAGTTGGCGCGTTCCCAGCCGAACGCCTCGCCGAAGCAGGCGCCGGCCGCCGCCAGCCGGTCGTGGACCGCGGACTTGCGCGCGCCGCGCGCGGTCTCGAACTGGCGGAACGGCCAGTGGGTCGCATACAGCAGCCCGAGGCTCTCCCCGACCCGATCGCGCAGGTACCGGCGATTGCCCTGGAAGGGCAGATTGCGCCGGATGTCCACCTCCCACAGATCCATGGGCGGATGACCGTCGCGGATCCACTCCGCCACCACCTTGCCGACGCCGCCCGCGGACTGCAGGCCGATGGAGTTGAGGCCCGCGGCCACGAAACAGCCGTCCAGTTCGGGCGCGGCGCCCAGATGGTAGCGCACGTCGGGGGTGAAGCTTTCCGGCCCGCAAAAGAACTTCTGGATCCCGGCCGATGCCAGCGCCGGGATGCGCCGCATCGCGTCGAGCAGCACCGGTTCGAAATGCGCGAAATCGCCGGCGATCTCCCCGAAGCGGAAATCCTCGGGAACGCCGTCGGGCGCCCAGGGCCGGGCGCGCGGCTCGAAGGCGCCGACCAGCAGGCGCCCCGCGTCGTACTTGAAGTAGCTGCAGTGATCGTAGTCGCGCAGCACCGGCAGGTCGGGTTTGAGGCCCGGTACGTCCTTGAACAGCACGTAGTAGTGCTCGCAGGCCTGCAGCGGCACCGTCACGCCCGCGCTCGCGGCGAAGTCGCGGGTCCACATGCCGCCGCACAGGACGACGATTTCGGCGTCGATCGCGCCGTAGGGGGTCTCGACGCCGGTGACGCGCCGGCCGTCGCGGCGGACGGCGGTTGCCGCGACGTCCTGGAATATGCGCGCGCCGCGGCTGCGAGCGCCTTTCGCGAGCGCCTGAGTGATGTCCACGGCGTTCGCGTAACCGTCGCTAGGGATGTGAATGCCGCCGACCACGTCGTCGAGATTGGCGAGCGGGTACAGCGCCGCGATCCGCTCGCGATCGATCACCTGCACCTCGAGCCCGAACACCTTGGCCATGGAGGCGTTGCGCGCCAGCTCCTCCATCCGCGCCGGGGTGCTCGCGAGCGAGACCGAGCCGCATTGACGGTAGCCGGTGGCCTGGCCGGTCTCGGCCTCAAGGCTGCGGTACAGATCGCTGGTGTAACGCGCCAGGCGCGTCATGTTGATGGTCTGGCGCAGCTGGCCCACCAGGCCCGCCGCGTGCCAGGTCGTGCCGCTGGTGAGCTGGTGCCGCTCGAGCAGCACCACCTCGTCGATTCCCAGCCGCGTCAGATGGTAGGCGACCGAGCAGCCGATGACGCCGCCGCCCACGACCACGACGCGCGCGCGGCGCGGCAGATTGGGTTCGGTGCTCCCGGTCATCGGCTCAACTCCGCATCCGTGCGTTGTCGGGGTCGAAGGGCGGTTGCGCGAGCACGCCGGCCCGGCGCCGCTCGCCCTGAATCTCGATCTCGAGCGCGCCGCTGGGCGCCGCGAACGCGGACTCGATGCATGCGAAAGCCAGGCTCTTGCCCACTCGGTAGCCGTATCCCCCGGAGGTCACGATGCCGATGCAGCGTCCGCCGTGCAGGACGGGCTCTCCGCCGCGCGCGTCGGCATCGGTCGCGGCCACCTCGACCTGCACGGTGCGCAGCGCCCGCGGCTCCCGCCCGAGGGTCGCGGCCCTGCCGAGAAAATCGCCTTTCTCGGCGACGAAGAATCGGTTCATGTCGGCCTCCACCATGTCGAGCTCGTTGGTCAGCTCCGAGCCCCAGGCCTTGTAGCCTTTCTCGAGACGCATGCCGTTGACCGCGTACAGGCCGTAGTTGGCGAGGCCGAGGCCCGCGCCCGCGCTCCATAGCGCCTCGTACAACGCCGGCAGCGATGCGCGCGGCGCGTGCAGTTCCCAGCCGAGCTCGCCCACATAGCTTACGCGCAGCGCCCGCAACGGCAGTCCGGCGATTTCGATCTCGCGGGCGGTGAGCCATGGAAAGGCCGCGTTGCCGAGGTCCGCATCGGTCAGTCCGGCGAGCAGCGCGCGCGAGCGCGGCCCGGCGATCACCAACACCCCGCGCTCGTCGGTGACGTCCTCGATCCGCACCTGCTCGCCGGGCGACACCCGTTCGCGCAGCAGATCCAGGTCGCGCAATTGCGCCGCGGCGGCCGACAGCGCGTAGTAGTGGTCCGCGGCCATGCGGGTGAGCGTCATCTCGCCCTGGATGCGCCCGTTGGCGGAAAGCAGGTGAGCGAGCGCGATGCCGCCCGGTCGGCGCGGCATCCGGTTGGCGCAGGCGCGATTCAAGAAGGCCTCCGCCCCGGCGCCACGGATCTCGAACTTGGAGAAACCGCTGAGATCGAGCACGCCGACGCGCTCGTGCACGGCGGCGACCTCCGCGCGCACCGCCTCGAACGGCTCGGTGCGCCGGTAAGAGTGGGTCTCCGTGCGGCCGTCGAGGGAAAACCACTTCGGCCGCTCCCAGCCATGAGTCTCCCCGTACACGGCGCCCGCCGCGAGCAGCCGCTCGTGCAGCGGACTCTTGCGCCGGGGCCGGCCGGCCGGCTCCTCCTCTCCCGGCCTGCGGGTGACGAAGGTCAGGCGATAGTCGAGGAACACCTTCGCGCGCGCATAGTCGGGATCGGCGAATGCGCCGAAGCGGCGCGGATCGAACTCCGCCATGTTGATGTCAGCGTCGCCGTGCACCATCCACTGCGCGAGATAGCGGCCGCAGCCGGCGCCCTGGGCGATTCCGAAGGACGAGCCGCAGCACATCCAGAAATTGCGCAGTCCCGCGGCCGGTCCGAGCAGCGGCGCGCCGTCCGGAGTGTGCGGAATCGCGCCGTTGATCACCCGGCGGATCCCGGCGTCGGCGAAGATCGGCATGCGCCGCATCGCGCGCTCGAGCCAGGGCGTGATCCGCTCCAGATCCTCCGGGAAGAGCTCGTTGCTCGCCTCCCATTCCGGGTGGCCCCGCGGCGCCCAGGCCTCGGTGAGCCCCGAGTCCTCGTAGACGCCGATCAGTCCCGATTTCTGCTCCTGCCGGTAGTAGCCGCGTACGAAAGGGTCGCGCATCACCGGGATCTCCGCGTCGCGCTCGCGGAACTCGGGAATCGGATGCGTCACCACATAGTGGTGCTGCATGTTGACGATGGGCGCGTCGGCGCCGACCATGCGCGCGACTTGGCGCGCATGGCAACCGGCCGCGTTGACCACCATCTCGGCGGTCACGGTGCCCTGTTCGGTGAGCACCTCCCATTCGCCGCCCGGGCGCGCGCGGATGCCGAGTACGCGATCATGCCGGCGCACCCTGCAGCCGAGGTCGCGGGCGCCCTTCGCGAGCGCGTTGCACATCCCCGACGGATCTCCGTGCCCGTCGTCGGTGGTATGAGCCGCGGCGATCACTCCCTGGGTGTCGAGAAAGGGGTTCAGGCGCTTGATGGTGTCCGGTCCGACGATCTCCATGCCGAAGCCGATGCTGCGTGCGAAGCCCTGCACCTGTTTGAGCCAGGCGAGCTCGTGCTCGGTGGTCGCGAGCCGCAATCCGCCGCAGGCGTGCCAGCTCACGTACTGTCCGGTGAGCGCCTCGAGGCGCGGGTACAGGCGATTGCCGTAGTCGTGGATCTTCGCCAGGTTGTAGCTGCCGGTGATGCTCGGGCACTGGCCGGCCGCATGCCAGGTCGATCCGGAGGTCAGTTCGTTCTTCTCGATGAGCAGGGCATCGGTGCAGCCCTCGAGCCCCAGGTGGTAGAGCAGGCTCGCTCCCATCATCCCGCCGCCGATCACGACGACTCTCGCTGTGGTTTGCATTGGCCACAAATAATTGATCCTTGTGCGCTGAACAACTCAGTAATTTGCTATCTTTGACCGGAATTTTTTGAGCCATGGATGTACTGCGCTTGCGAGGAGGTATGCACAAGATCCGGCCGGTCGTGGGCCTGCCGCGCCTGACCTGGCTGCGCGCTTTCGAGGCCGCGGCGCGCACGTCGAGTTTCGCGGCCGCGGCCGCCGCACTCAGCCAGACTTGCGGCGCCCGCAGCTATCAGAGTAGTGCGCTGGAGGCGCATCTCGGGCTGACCCTGTTCGAACGTCGCGCGCGCGGGGTGCGCCTCACGCCCATGGGTGTCGCGTACCTGCCGCCGGTGCGCAAGGCTTTCGAGGATCTGGCCGACTCCACCGCCGGATTGTTCGGCGGCTCGGAGCGCAGCCATATCGGCGTGCACGCGCCCGTGTCCTTCGCGGCGCTGTGGCTTGCACCGCGCCTGCCGGCGTTTCGCGCGGCGCACAGCCGGGTGGATGTGCGCCTTTCGTCGGTGATCTGGGATCACGCGGCGCCGGATCCGGCCACGGACCTCGAGATCCGCTATGGCGGCGGAAACTGGCACGGTTACCGCGCCGATCCGCTGTTCAGGCAGCCCATCGTGGCGGTATGCGCTCCGCGGCTGCTCGAGGCCGCGACACCGAAGGTGACCGCCAGCGAGCTGCTTGCGCGGCACCTGCTGCCCATCATGGGCTATGAGCGGCACTGGCTGGCCGCGCGCGAAGCGCTTGCCTTGGACGAGATCGCGCCTCCCGAGCGGCTCACCGTCGACACCACCGTCGCGGCCCTCGAGCTTGCCGCGGCCGGTGCCGGCTGCGTGCTCACGCATCCGTTGTTTCTCGGCGCCTATCTCGCCGGCGGGCGGCTGGTGCGGATGCTTGCGCAGGAGTTCGCGGACGAGCAGTCCTACTTCGTGTTGACGCCGGAACGGCCGCAGCGGCTGCGCCGCGAGGTGCGCCTGTTTCGGGACTGGCTGTCGGGCGCAGCCTCGAGCTCGCCGTCCGCGACGATGGCCGCCTAGCTTCGATGCCGTTTACGATCTCGCATGTCGCCGCCGTCCTGCCGTTCGCTCGCCCGCTGTCGCGCCGGCGCGTGCTGTCGGCGGCGATCATCGGCAGCATGGTGCCGGACTTCGGGTTGTTCCTGCCTTGGCGGCCCGCGCGTTTCGAGACGCACGGCCTGCTCGCGCTGCTGACCTTTTGTCTGCCGGTGGGCCTGCTGACGTTCTGGCTGTTCCAACGGGTGATCAGGGCCCCGATGACGGAGCTGCTGCCCGATCAGGCCTACGAACGTAGCCGAGCCTCGGCGGGATCTGCCGAGATCTCGAGCGTCGTCGACTGGCTGTTCGCCGCCGGTGCAATACTCGCCGGCGCGCTCTCGCATCTTTTCTGGGACGCCTTCACCCACGAGGGTGCCACCGGCGTTCGCATGTTTCCGGCGATCGATGACCCGGTGGTCGAGATCGCGGGACATCACCTGGTGGGGGCCCGGCTGCTGCAGGACCTGAGCTCGGTGGTGGGCCTGGCGGTGACGCTCGCGGTCGCGGCCTACGCGCTGCGACCGCGCCGTCCCTACCGGGATGCGGGGATCGAAGCGCCCCCGGCGCGGCCGCTGTCCGCCGCCGAGCGGCGCCTGTGGATCGCGTTCGCCGCGCTCGCCGCGCTCGCCTCCGGCCTGGCCCTGTATCGGTGGCGTTCGCTGAGCGGCGGGGTCGTGCATTCGCTCGGAGGGCAGCTGGGCTTCGTCGCGGTGGCGGGCCTGCGCGGTATGGGGTTGTCGCTGGTGCTCTGCAGCGTCTGCCTGCGGCTAAGGCTGCGCGGCCTGCGCGGCGACGTCTGAGTGTTCCTTACCGGCCACCGCGCCGAGGGCGGGATCCACGTAGTCCGCGAATTGCGCGACCCAGGCGGCGCTCAGGTGACTCATGTCCTTGTAGATCGGCTCACCGTCCATGAGGCGCAGGCAGGCCGCAAACTCGCATAATTTGCGCATCGGATCGAGGACTCCGACGTGCGCCCGCTCGGCGACGTCGATGAGCATGGCCCGCACGCGCAGCTGCTCGGGATCGACGGACGCCCGTGCCGCCACGGGGTCGCCGGTGAACGGCGGCAGATGGCGGTCCAGGAATCGGTAAGGATCGAAATTCGCGCCGGAGGGGTTGTCGAGCAGCAGGTACACCCGCGCATGGCGCGAGAGACTCTCGAGCAGTGTCGCCAGGCTGCGCATCGCCAGGACCTCTCCCGCCTCCCCGCGCAGCGGCACGCGCTGCCCGTCGTGCCAAAAGTAGTACTGGTAATCGCCCTGGGGGACGCTCGCCGGCGTGCGCGCCGATAGATACTGGCCCCAGGCGGCGCCCACGACCACGGTCTTGACCCGATCCTCGGCGGCCAATTGCAGGGCGCGGGCGAGGATCTGCGGGCATTGGCGGTGAATTGGGGCGTCCTCGAGTATCCCCGGAATGGGCAGGCAGCCCCCGCCCACCACGAACAGCAGCGAGCGCTCGCGCCCGCGGGCCGGCGGCGCGCCGCCGCGCCGCGGCCCGTATTGCGCCCCATGCGAGTCGCCGCGCCGGCGCGTCGGGGCGGGATTCGTGCCGGGCGGCGCGCACCCGCCCGCGCGTGCGCCGTCGCCGGTCGCAGCCGCTTTCAGATATTCGAAGTCGCCGACTTGGGCGGCGGCCTCGAGCGCCGGAAAGCGGTTGCGCGGATGCCACCAGCCCGCGTAGGCGAGCACCGCGCTCGCGCAAATCGCACCCATGGAGGCGACCGCGATCCGCACCGCGCGTCCCGGCCGGGTGGCCGAGCGCACCGGCTTTTCGACCAGGAGGTACGTGAGCCACGCCAGCAGCAGGGCGAGGACCAGGAGCAGGAGCCGCACCGCCGGCGGGGGCGGCGAGCCGTGCACGATGATCGCCATGGATAGCAGCGGCCAATGCCACAGGTACCAGGGGTAACTGATGCGTCCCAGCCATACCGCCGGCGCGCTCGCCAGGAGCTTTGCGTTGATGAACGCCGGCGGCCCGGCGCCGATCAGCAGCATCGCACCGACGGTCGGGGGCAACCCCCATACGCCGGGAAAGGGGCGCTTGCTGTCGATCATCGCGAAGCCGAGCAGCAGCAGCAGCGCGCCGGCCGCCGACAGCGCCTCGCGCGCCCACCGGTCGAGGCTCATCTCCCGTCGCACGAGATCCGCGAGCGCACAACCGAGCATCAGTTCCCAGAAGCGCGACAGCGGTGAATAGAAGGCGAGCGACGGCCGCGTGTGGGTCAGATGGACGCTGACCGCGAAGGATGCGATCGCGACGCCGGAGGCAAGCGCGAGGAAATTGGCCCGCCGCCGCCACAGCGCGACGGTGAGCAGCGGCCAGATCAAATAGAACTGCTCCTCGACCGCCAGGCTCCACAGGTGCAGCAGCGGCTTCAGTTCCGCCGCCGGATCGAAGTAGCCGCTCTCCTTGAGCGAGACGAAGTTCGAGATGAACACCGCCGCGCCGGCCACATGCTTGCCGAGCCGGGTGAACTCGTCGCCGATCAGCGCGAACCAGCCGAAGCCGGCGGTGGCGAGCAATACGACGATCAGCGCCGGGAATATCCGCCGCACGCGTCGTCCGTAGAAATTCGCCAGGCTGAAGCGGCCGTCCGTCAGGTCCGAGAGAATGATGCCGGAGATCAGGAACCCCGAGATCACGAAAAATACGTCGACCCCGATGAAGCCGCCGGGTAACAGGGACGGAAAGGCGTGAAACAGCACCACGCCGAGCACCGCCACGGCGCGCAGTCCGTCGATGTCCGGCCGATAGGCCGAATGCCGGTGCGCCGACGCGCCTTCGAGGCTCACGATCGTGGCTCGGGCGCGTCCGGCCGCACCCCCGCTCAGTGCTCGTCCGACCCGCTGCGCGGCGGCTCGCTGCCCATCGACGACCAGACGACGTACTTCTGACCGGAATCGGTACCCGCGTCTACGCGCGGCGGCGATTGCGGCGGAGCGACGCTCGGAGCGCCGCTCGGCGCGACGCGCGGCGTATTGCTCGCTGCTTCGCCGCCGCTCGCGCCACCTTCCGTGCCGGCGGGCGCTGCGCCCCCTGACGGACCGGCGCCCGTTGACGGACCGCCACCCGGCTCGCCGCCGGAGTCACGCCGCCCGCGTCCGCGCCGACGGCGTCCGCGGCCACCGCGCTCCGACCGCTCTTGCCGCTCGCCGTTCGCCGTTCGTTCGGGCGCTCCCTCGGTACCGCGCTCCTGTGGACGGACGGGCGCATCCGCGACGCGCGCGGGGTCCCCGCGCGGGGATT
>VFSW01007042.1_pt1 | contig 16414 bp, 13 predicted proteins | sample 5358111 | NCBI WGS metagenome assembly VFSW01 (sample SAMN11554181, study PRJNA540505) | mine drainage metagenome | isolation source: sediment from site ElyBrook_90M | place: USA: Ely Copper Mine, Vershire, VT | collected 2017 | reverse complement strand
CCCCCCCGCCGCCTCGGCGGGGGGGGCGCCCACCCCCCGCCCCGGCGCCCCCCACCCCCGGGGGGGGGGCGACCTCGCCCCCCCCGCTTGGGCGCACGACGCTGCGCCAGGTCGCCTCGGCAGTCGCGAGCGATCCGGTGTGCGACAACATAGCGCGCGCGCCCGCCTCGGTCACCCCACCCTTCCAGATGACCACCGGATGACGCTCGGCCGCGTGCCGGACGCTGTCGAAGAAGCGCCGCCCGTCGCGCACGCCCTCGATATACATCCCGATCGCGCGGGTCGCCGGGTCCGCTGCCATCAAGTCGATATAGTCGGCCGCCTCGAGCACCAGCACGTTGCCGATCGACGCCGCCTTGTTGACCTTGATCCCGCGGGTTGGCGCCTGGAGGCAAAAGTTGATCGTGTGCGTGCCGCTTTGCGAGATGAAGCAGACGTCGCCCGCCGCGCCGGCTTTTTCTTCGGGAAAATTGCACAGGCCCGCCGCCGGGCTGTACAGCCCCATGCAATTGGGGCCGACCAGCGCGATCTCCGAGTTGATCGCGATCTCGCGCAGCTCGGCTTCCAGGCGGATTCCCAGCGCCTCCGACGTTTCCGAAAATCCCGACGTGAAAAATCCAATCGCAGCCACGTGGTTGGCGACGCAATCCTTCAAAATTCGCGGCGCGATCTGCCGCGGGACGGCGCTCACCGCGTAATCGATTGGCTCCGTGATTTCGGCCAGGCTCTTGCGGTTCTCCACCCCCATCGCTTCGATTCCGGCTATCTCGTTGGGATCGATTTGGACCGAGTAGAGCTTGCCCTTGAGATGCGCCATCGCGCGGATCCACATGTACCCGCTCATCCGCTTGTCGCCGATCACGGCAACTACGCGCGGGTTGAACGCGCGCTCGAGATTTTTGAGCCGCGCTCTACGATGCGGGTCCGGCTGCAACGTCTCGCCCGCGGAGGTGGCGAGCACGATTCGCGCATCCAGGATTGCCAGCCTGTCCTCATACGCGACCACCGGATTGAGATCCAGTTCGGAGATTTCCGGATGGGTCGCGGCGATTCCCGAGATGGTCTCGAGAATCGAGACGATCGCGTCGATATCGACGCCGGGATGGCCGCGGACCCCGCGCAGGATCTCAGCGCCGCGCAGCCGCGCGAGCATCGATGCCGCCTCGCGCCCGCCAATCGGCGCCAGCGCCAGCGCCGTGTCCTTCATCACCTCGACCAACACGCCGCCCAGCCCCACCATCACCATCGCGCCGAATCGATCGTCGCGGTACGTCCCTGCCAGCAGCTCGACGCCCGCCTTCGCCATCGGCTGCACGGCAACGCCTTCGAAGCGCGCGTCGCTGCCGCGTGCGGCGAGATTGCGGCGGATTCGCTCGAACGCATCGCGCACCGCGCCCTCATTTTCCAGATTCAGCTCGACGCCGCGCACGTCGCTCTTGTGGCTCACATCCGGCGACAGCACTTTCAGCACCACCGGAAATCCAATCCGCGACGCCGCCCGCACCGCGTCGCCGGCCGTCAATGCGGCCTCCGGCACCACCACCGGCAGGCCGAGCGAATGCAGGATTCGCTTGCTCTCGATTTCCGTAAGAACGGTTCGTCCACTGGAACGAGCCGACGATATTAGCGATGCAACGATGGAGTCAGTCACGCTTGTCGCGTATAGCAGAGCCGAACAACTATTTGAACCACAGCCGGCGGGCGCCGCCGATGGTGCGCGAATCCGCGCGTCAGGCTGCATCCTCCCCTGGCGCAACCTGAGCGGGTATTTTAGGTCAGCTGCGCGATCCTTCTATCTCGAAAGGCGCAGAAGAATCTTCGACGCGATGATATCGAACAGGCTCTGCAGCTCCGGGCAATTCGTAGTCGAACTGCAACTCGCGTTAACCTCGTCGCCCTCGGTCTCGCTCTTGTCGACGACGCCATTAACGTTGGCGAGATTTTGGAGGTACGCGAGGTTGATCTTAGTGCCCAGGCCGATCGTATAGATCGTGATATTATTCGTGCTATTACGCATCACCTCGGCCAGTTGCTCGGTGCGATACGTCGCGTCGGCGGTAATGTTGGTTACGGTGAGCGCATTGCTCACTCCTGGGGCCTCCACGGGAAAAGTAATCGGCGTCGAGGCGGTCGCATTAGGACAATAAACCGCGGTGTAATACGGTGACCCTGATGGCGCCGACGTCGGGTTCATAAAAAAGGGAGTGGTCCCTGCACCGCACTCGACGGGCGCGCATCCGCCATAGTTCACAGAAGTATTGGAGGCCGGGTTCTTCGTGGTGGGCGGGTTGCCGCCAGTACAATTCAGAACGTCGTGGGTGGTGGAAGCAGTGGAAGTGGTAACGTTGGTTGGAAGTCCGTCGGTGTTGGCGTAACCGTCGGTAAAAAAGACTGCCACTCTTATTATGTTCGTCTTAATCGGCTGGCTCAGAATCTGGTTGAACCCATCCTGCAAGCCGGCTTGGGCGAAGGTGGCGCCACCGAAGATCATTTTCTCGGCCGCATTGTCTATTGGAGTCGCAAACGACGTAGTCATTGGCACGTCGACTGTATCGAGCGTCGAGAAACTGATCTCCGCGATGGTGTCAACGCCCTCGTCGAAATAGCTTATGAAGTTTTGCACAGCGGTTGGAAGTGCCGCCGCTCCGCCGTTGCTACTCATGGAGCCTGATCGGTCCAGGATTATCGACATAACCAGCGGATTGCGTACAGCTGTGGCGCTTGCGGAGATGGTCAACGTCTTGTAGCTGGTCCCGCCGGTGATGAGGTCCAGCACGCCGAGGAAGTAAGTGTTGAGCGTGGCGCTGGCGTTAACGGTGGCAATCGTGTTGCCTTGGGCGTCTAGACTCCAGTTCACTGTAGCCCCGGTACTGCTGCCGAGGCCCGCCATTGATTTATAGTTGGCAAGGAACACATTCGACGCGAGCGCCGCAGCCTTAGTCTCCCCCTCGTTCAAGTTCTTTATCGCCGCAAGTGCTGCCGCATCCACTGATTTGGCGAGGGTCGTCTTGGTGATGTAGGCCATACCAAGGTCAATGGAGAGAGCGACGAACACAATCAGGACAGGTATGATGAGAGCAAGCAACACGAAAATTTGTCCATGCTCGTTTTTTCTATTTTTCACTTGATGCAAGATGTTCACCTCATCCTTGCCCTTAGAAATATGCGACGTTATACAGCGCCGTCGGCATGTTGATCGCGTTATTTGTCAATGCTCCGATCGGAGTGGCCGCCGTGAATTGGTAGAATATCTCCGTAATATACATCGTCTGGCCCGCCTGGAGCGGCGTATTACCGGCCCCGAACACGGCCGGTATGCCGGGCGTGTTGCCGGGAGTTACCGTGCCTCCGACTGTACTCCCTACCTTGCTTGTTGCCGAAAGACCCCCCTGCGAGTATTGGCCAGTGATCTGATAAACCGGGGGTTTGGTGTTGTCGGCTGCCGTGTTTTGGACTGCCGTCATGATTACTTTGCCAGATGAGGCTATGTTCAAACCGGATTCTCCCGCTATCACGGCTTCGGTCGAACACTGCAGAGTTTCCGCCGGCTCGACATTCCCGGCGCCTGAACAAGTATTAATGCGTGACGACAGACTCGATCCTTGCCGAGTCAGTTGGGCGACCACCTGCATGGTATACAGGGCGCGACCGAAATCGATCGCTGCGCACATCATGATGAGGAGCAAGGGCACTATAAACGCGAACTCCACCATCGCCTGACCGGAGTCGTTAGCTGTGAGCTTCCCGCGGGCTGAGCAGTAAAACGGTGACATATTCGCTATTGCCTATTTGGTGGTGCTTGGGTCGAACGACTCATTCTTGAAGGTGGCGCTTGAGGTGAAAGTGTAAGCTCCCCCGGGAAAAAGCCATGAAAGCATCGGCGTCCACAACGGCAAGCTGCTCGTGAGTGTGAGGGTCACGGTGTCACCCGGGTTGCCCGCCGCGCCAGCGGTGCCAGTAGGGTCCTTAGAGTTGTAGCATGAGGATGTCGATCCCCCGGGAGGAACACTGCAAATTTGCACGTTCGAGGCATTCACGCCGGGAATGCTTATTTCGTTTTGAATCGTCTGACTGATCGACTGGATGCGGGCCCCGGCTGACGTTTCCTGCCCCGTGGACGCATACCGGCCTCCATCATCGACGGCCTGTTGCACGTTCAACTGCGCGAACATCAGCCACCCGAACTGCATCACCGCAAAGCACAGCAGAAGGAATAAACCCACGACCAGGGAGAATTCCTTCATGTCCTGACACTTCGAGAATCCGAATATCGACGCTCCCGATTTAGAGAGCGGAACCAGGCCAATCTCGCCTAACCTGCGACCGTTAAGCTTCCCCATATGATCGCCCCAGCATACGGAAATGACACGCATCGGCTGTGCCAGCCAAAATGGTTTCACTTCGCTGAACTTTTTCCAGAAAATTCCGCCAAGTTGCTTTGCTTGCTACGCCGAGCAGTAGCAACAGCGCGACATTCCGCCGTATTGACAGCGCGATGAAGGGCCATCATGTATGCCATCCTGCCAACTGCGAAAATATGTATCCCCCGCGCCCTCTCAGACTTTTCTCACTGTAGAGAAACTACTCATTATGTTGCAAGCACCTAATGAGTCAAGTAGAAACTCAGCCTTTATCGCTGTTTGCTCTTGATTGGTTACGTCCCGTTGAGACCGTGAATTAATGCCTATGGCCTACTTCGGCATTCTCTGCGTGCGTCATGCCTATGTCAAGAGTACTGCGTCCTCTTAGCTAGAGCCAACGCGTCGCTCAGGCTGAAATTTCCTTCGTACAGCGCCCGTCCCACGACCACGCCCACAACCCCGGCGCCGAATCGCGTCCGAAGAGCGCCAATGTCATCCAGACTCGCGACGCCGCCCGACGCGATAACTGGAATGCGCACCGCCTTGGCGATTTCTCCCATCCGGGCCGCATCGACGCCCACCTGCGCGCCATCGCGCGAGATGTCCGTTACGATCGCGGCCGCGATTCCCGCCGCGCGAAACCGTTCCCCCGCCTCGGCTACCGTGAGCCGACTGGTCTCGACCCATCCTTTGACGGCAAGCCGGCCCTGGCGAATGTCGATTGAACCGAAAATCATCCCCGGGAACTCGCCGCAGGCGCGACGGACCAGGTCGGGATCGACGATTGCGGCGGAACCAATCGAGACCCGGTCGGCCCCGCCCGCGAATGCCGCGCGAATCGCCTCGATTGTGCGCAGCCCGCCGCTCACGTCGATAGCGCATTTCACCGCCGCGCGAATTTTGGCGATCGCTTCGATGTTTCGCGGTGCGCCGGCAATCGCGCCATCGAGATCGACGATATGGATTAGCGCTGCCCCTTCCTGCTCGAAGCGACGCGCGGTCTGGCCGGGTTCTGCCCCATAGACGGTGGCCCGGTTCATGTCGCCGCGGAGCAGGCGCACGACTTGGCCGTCCTTCAGGTCAATCGACGGAATAACGGTGAAGTTTTCGAACAATTTTTTCAGGGACCGCGACGCTTGAGATGCATGAGCCGGAGTGCACGGTGACGTGACGCTTTCGCCCTTCGGCACGACCGGATTCATTAGCTGAGCGTGCCTTTGGTCGAAAGCACGCCCGAAAACCGCGGCTCGCGCCCGGTTGCATGGTCCATCGCACGCGCCAACGCCTTGAAGGTTGCCTCGATGATGTGATGCGGGTTGCGGCCGCTGACCAGGTTGAGATGCAAATTCATCCCGACTTCGTCCGTCAGTGCCTTCATAAAGTCATGCACCAGCGCGGTCTGAAAGTTACCGACCCGCTCCTGGCTGATCGGAACGTTGTAGCCCAGGTAGGCACGCCCGCTGATATCGACAATCGCAGTACAGACGGCCTCGTCGAGCGGCACCGTCGCCTCGCCAAAGCGCTTGATTCCCGCGCGATCGCCCAGCGCCTCTCGAAACGCCCTGCCCAGCACCATTCCGACATCTTCGACTGTGTGATGGTCATCCACATGCAAATCGCCCTTGGCCTCGACCATCAAGTCGAAAAATCCATGGCGCGCGAAGCTTTCGAGCATGTGATCGAGGAACGGAACCCCGGTCTTTGCCTCACCGCGCCCTGTGCCGTCGAGCTTGAGCGCTACGGTGACCGAAGTCTCGCGCGTCTTGCGCTCCACTTCCGCGCTGCGCTTGGCCTCGGCCGGGGCAATTTGCGCCGCTGGCCGCGCACGGGTCTTATCTTGATTTCGCAAACTGGTTTTGCGTTTGTTTTGCATTTCGATCCCCGCCTGCCCGGCTCGCCTTTTTTCGCTCAAGTTCTCACGGGCGAAGCCCGCATCTTTTTTTTGATACCGGGTGCAGGGGTCACCCCTGCCCGCAGTTCCATCGCACGCGCATGCCCCTCGAATCCTTCCATCCGCGCCAAACGCGCAACTACCGGTCCGAGCGCCGCAATCGCGCCGCTGGACGCCGCGATTATACTGGTTCGTTTCAGGAAATCGTATGCACCCAAAGGCGACGCGAAACGCGCCGCGCCCCCGGTCGGCAGAACGTGATTGGGGCCCGCAAGGTAGTCGCCGAGCGGCGCCGGCGTAAGCGGGCCGAGAAAAACCGCGCCCGCCGCCTTGACCCTCGGGACCCATCGCGACGGACTGCGCACGTCGAGCTCGAGATGCTCTGGCGCTATCTCGTTGGCAAGGTCGAAGGCTTCGTTCAGATCGTGAACGATAACCATGGCGCCCCGGTTGGCCAGTGCATTCTCGACCTGGCGGGCGCGCGGCAGGCTGTTCAGCGCGACTTCCACCGCCTCGGCGACGCGCTCCGCGATACGCGCCGACGTCGTCAGCAGCATCGCCGTCTCGTCGCCGGAACCATGCTCTGCCTGCGCGATCAGGTCGGCGGCAATCCATTCGGGATGCGCGCGGTCGTCGGCGATCACCAGCACCTCGCTCGGTCCCGCCATCTTGTCGATATCGGCAACCCCATAGACCATTCGCTTGGCGGCCTGTACGAATGCGTTGCCGGGACCAACGATCTTGTCCACCGGCTTGATGGTTTCGGTCCCGTATGCGAGCGCCGCGACCGCCTGCGCTCCTCCCACGCGGTAGAACTCGTCCACGCCGGCAATTTCCGCAGCCGCCAGCACCGCCAGCCGCTCGCCCTGGGCCGACGGCGGCGCGACCATCACGATTTCGGCGACGCCGGCGACCTTGGCGGGAATCGCGTTCATGAGCACCGACGACGGATATGCGCCGAGCCCTCCGGGCACATAAATCCCCACCCGGCGCATCGGTTGCACCAACTGGCCCAGCCGCATCCCGGACTTGTCGCGATAGCTGAACGATTTCTCCATCGTGCGCCGATGAAAATCTGCGATTCGTCGCGCCGCCAGCTCCAGCGCACGGCGATCTTCAGCCCCGATTCGCTTGATCGCCGATCGCCGTTGCGCGGGCGTCACCCGGATCGTGGCCGCGGTAAGCTTCACCCCGTCAAATTTGGCCGTCAGATCGATAAGCGCGCGATCGCCGCGCTTTCGCACGTCGGCAATAATCTTCGACACCGCGCGGTCGATACCGGTGTTGTCGGCGCCTCGGCGCGCGAGTATCGCGGCCAGAAATTTTCTGAACTCTGGCGTCTGAGACTTAAGGACCCGGGGCCTCATGCGGCTTCAACCCTCTGAACTGACCTGGCGAATTATTCTTGAAAGCGCTCGATTCGCGCGCCGAGATGCTTGAGCTTGGCGTCGAGCGCTTCGTAGCCGCGGTCCAGATGATAGATGCGGCTGAGCTCGGTCGTGTTTTCCGCGGCAAGCCCCGCGATTATCAATCCCATGCTCGCGCGGAGATCGGTCGCCATCACCGGAGCGCCGCTCAGCTTCGACGGCCCGCGGACTACGGCGGTGGGACCTTTCATCACTATGTCGGCGCCCATCCGCGCCAGTTCCTGGGCATGCATGAATCGGTTTTCGAAAATCGTCTCCGTGATCACGGAGGTGCCGTCGGCCTGCGTCAGCATCGCCATCATCTGAGCCTGAAGGTCGGTCGGAAAGCCCGGGTACGGCAGCGTGCGCAGCTCGACCGACTTGAGTTTATCGCCGCGCGCGACGCGAAGGCCCTTGCCGTTCGCTTCCACCACCACGCCTGCCTCGCGCAGCTTGGCCGCGACCGCCTCGAGATGCTCGACCGGGGCATTTGCAATCGTGACGTCGCCGCCAGTGATCGCTGCCGCCGCCATCATCGAGCCCGCCTCGATTCGGTCGCAGATTATCTCGTGCTCGGCGCCATGCAGCCGCTCGACGCCCTCGATTTCCAACACGTGCGTGCCGGCGCCACTGATTTTCGCGCCCATCTTGACCAGCACTCGCGCGAGATCCTGAACCTCGGCTTCGCGCGCGGCGTTTTCGATCACCGTGCGGCCGCGGGCCGTCACCGCCGCCATCAAAATGTTCTCGGTTGCGCCGACCGAGGGAAAATCAAGCCAGATTCGCCCGCCCGTCAGTTTCTCGGCGTGCGCCTCGACATAACCGTGACGAAACTGAATCTTGCTTCCGAGTGCGCGAATCCCCGCGATGTGCAAATTCACCGGCCGCGCGCCGATCGCGCATCCACCCGGAGTCGATACGCGCGCGCGTCCGGTGCGCGCCAGCAACGGGCCGAGCACGACGAACGACGCGCGCATCGTCTTGACCAGTTCGTACGACGCCTCGTGCGAAGTGACTTTTGCGGCGCAAAGCTCGACGCGATGCTCATCGGTCCAGCGCGCCGCGACGCCGAGTTGGATGAGGAGCGCCATCGCGGTTTCCACATCGCGAAGCCGCGGGACGTTGGTGAGATGAAGCGGCTCCGGCGTCAGGATCGACGCCATCATGATCGGCAGCGCAGCGTTCTTGCTGCCGCTGAGCATGACGGCGCCGCGCAGCGGAGCGCCCCCATGAATTATCATTTTCTCCATCGCCAACTACGCCCGGCTTCTTTGCGCGCGCACGACGCGCGGATGCCCCGTGAGATCGTTTATCACAGAGACGACCCGCAAGCCCGCTTCCTCTACAAGGCTCGCGACTGCCGCTGCCTGCCCCGCCGCCACTTCCACGATCAACTCGCCGTCGGCGGCAAGATGCCGCGGCGCGCCCGCTGCAATTGCGCGAAAGATGTCGAGCCCTCCCGCTCCCGCGCTTATCGCAAGGCGCGGCTCGAAGGCGCGCACCTCGGGCTCCAGAGCGGCGATCTCCGCGTCATCCAGGTAAGGCGGATTAGAGACGATCAGCTCGAAGGATCCCAGCGTCGGTCCTCCGTCCAGAATTTCGAAGCAGTCGGCGCGCCGGAATGTCACCCGATCCTCGACCCTATGATGCTGGGCGTTGCGCGACGCATGCACAATCGCGTCGGCGGAAATATCCACTGCCGTCACGCGCACGCGCGCAGCGTTAACCGCAATTGCGATCGCAATTGCGCCGGAGCCGGTGCCGATGTCGAGTACGCGCGCGTCCGGCGCCCCGGCGATAAACTCAAGCGCCGCCGCAACGACGATCTCGCTCTCCGGCCGCGGAATCAGGACGGCAGGACTGAGCTTAAAATCGAGCGAGTAGAATTCCTTGCGCCCCAGGATATACGCGATCGGCTCGCGCTTTTCGCGCCGAGCGATCATCGTCTCGAAGTCATTTAGCGTCGCGGGGGATAGATCGATCGAGCCGGTGATAACCGCGGCGCGCGCGACCCCTGCCGCCGCAGCCATCAGAAGTTCCGCGTCGAGCCGCGCCGATTCGATGCCGCAGGCGGCGAGCCGGCGCGCGGCCTGGTCTATCTCGTCCAACGCGCGCCGCGCGAGCATTTCACTCATAACCGTGCTGCGCGGCTCATGACGATGCTACGCGCTGAGCGCCTGCTCCTGATCGTAGGCCGCCAACGCATCGATGATCGGATCGATTTCGCCGTCGAGAAAATTGTCGAGCTGATGAATCGTGACGTTGACGCGATGGTCGGTCACCCGCGATTGCGGAAAATTGTACGTGCGGATGCGCTCGGAACGGTCGCCCGTCCCCCCCATCGAACGCCGCGTCTGCGCGATCTTCGCCTGTTGCTCGGCCTGCGCCGCTTCGAGCAGCCGCGCACGCAGGATTTTCAGCGCGCGCGCCTTGTTCTTGTGCTGCGATTTTTCATCGCGGCAGATTATCACCATGCCGCTGGGAATATGGGTGATGCGCACCGCCGAGTCGGTAGTGTTGACGCTCTGGCCGCCCGGTCCCGACGCGCGCATCACGTCGATTCGCAGGTCCTTGGCTTCGTTGATATTGACCTCGACGTCGTCCGCTTCGGGCATCACTGCCACCGTAACCGCAGAGGTGTGGATGCGGCCCGACCCTTCGGTTTCAGGTACGCGCTGCACGCGATGCACCCCGCCTTCGTACTTGAGCCGCGAGTACGCGCCGCGGCCGCTGACCAACGCGATCACTTCCTTGATTCCGCCAAGCCCAGTGTCGCTCAAGCTCAGCGCCTCGATCTTGAATCCGTGGCGCTCGGCGTAGCGGGTGTACATCCGATACAGGTCCCCGGCAAACAGTGACGCCTCTTCGCCGCCGGTTCCGGCGCGGATTTCGAGGATCACATTCTTTTCGTCGTTGGGATCGCGCGGGGTGAGCAGCTCCTTGAGTTTCTCCTCGAACGCGGCAAGATTTTTCTGCAGTGCCGGCAGCTCGGCCTTGGCCAACTCGCGCAAGTCGGCGTCGTCGCCATCGAGGATTGATTTGTGGCCGGCGATCTCGTCGGCGATGCGGATATATTCGCGGGCGCAATGCGCCGCCTCGGAAAGCTGCGAGCGCTCTTTGGCGATTCTGGCGTATTCGCGCTGATTGCCAAGCGTGGCCGGATCGCTGAGCTTGCGCTCGAGTTCCGCCACCCGCTCTTCTATTGCGCTTGCCTTATCCAGCATCGCCGCTCACGCCCCGCCGGGAAAATTCGCGTTGAAACAAAAACGGCGCGGCCGATGCGGCCGTGCCGATGGATTCTCCCCCGCGCACCCGGGTGCGTAGCGCACCGCAGGCGGCGGGAGTTGCTATGCTACTTCTCGGCGGCCGTTCCCGCCGTCTTTTCGGCCGGCTTCTTGATGCCGTACTTGCGATTAAAGCGCTCGACGCGCCCCGCGGTATCGACCAGGCGCTGCGTGCCGGTGTAAAAAGGATGACACTTCGAGCAGACCTCGACGTGCAGCTCCTTGAGCGTCGAGCGCGTTTCGAAGGTATTGCCGCACGCACAGGCTACTGTGCAGCGACGGTATTCAGGATGGATTCCAGCTTTCATTTTTAGCCGTTGCGACGGCGGCGCAATGACAGGGCGAAGAAAACAGAGTCACGCGCAGCTCTCCTCTTGGCTCACAACATACCATCGGAAGGTATCGCAGACAATTCGCCGGTTGCGACCGCCTCTGCGGGCTTTTCGGCTCGCAATCGCGATCGCTGCCTCGACCGCAGCAATCTTAATCACGATCTGCCCGATTGCCACATTCGCCGCGCCGGGCGCCACGGCTGCGCCGCCTCGAATCTCCACGCCCGCGAAACCCCCGTTAGCGCCAACTTCCGGCTTCGCGCCCGACAATCAAACCCTTTTCGCGCCAATCGTCTTTCTCGCACCGCCCGGCCCCGCACGCGCGGAGCGCGCGATGGCAATCTTGAACCGGCAGCTCAATTTCCAGCGCAAGATCTCGTTCCATCCCAAGCTCGCCCCCGCCCTCCAGGATGTCGTCGATCTGCTTCCGCCGCGCCAATCGACAATGATCCGCGCCGCCGCCCTTTACGCGAACCCGGCAATCCCGTGGCGCGACGAGCCCGACGGCACCCATCAGATTTGCGTCGCCGGACGGCCCGGCGATGCGGACTACTTGTACACGCTGTCCCCCGACTGGCGCAGCCCGGAGGAGCCGGCGCGATTTTCGGGCGTGTTCGGCCTCAAGCCTGGCGCCGATTCCACTCCCACCAACATTTCGAGCGTCACCGGCACGCTGGCCGGCGAGTTGATGATCGATACCTACGGCATCGGCGCGCTGGTCGACGCATCCGCCGATGCGCTCCGCCAGCTTCACGGCGATCTGAGACCGCCGTGGGATTCCTCGCCCGGCGCGTTCAACCACCATGACCGGGCCGCGCTCGACAAATTCCACCGCCAGATGCCGCATCTCGCGGCGAAGTTCGACCACTATTTCAAATTCAACAACCTGCTCGACGAGTTCACCTCAAGCGCGGGCCCGATCGTGCTCCTGAACGTCGATGCCGAGGTTCGCCAGGAAGCGCTCAGGAAATATCCCCTGCTGTATGATTTCTATCGCAAAGTCGTGCCCGCCGTGACGGCTACATCCGCGATTCTCGATTCGCACGGAAATTTCTGGATGCGCGAGGCCTTCGACCACGGCCACATCCGCTTAACCATGATGATTCGGGGCGGCCTGCTCACGCCGTTCAACGGCGCGATGCAACCCGCGGGCGACGGTATCGCGCTCAATGAAATCGCGCGCGGCAGTTACCGCACTCTCGCGTCGGCGCAGGTGACCAGTCTTGCGATGGATTTCGGCCTGGGCAACGTCGAATTTGCGACTGACTACCGCCGCGACCTGGGCTCCGTGACGTTCGTCAACCGGATGGACGCGGTCCCCAAACTGATCGCACCGCCCGGCGTGCATCAGATGATGGACTTGATTGCCGGCGGCTTTCTGCGCGGGCTGGCTGCCGGAAATGGCGGCATGAAGGCAAAATTCAGCTCGCGCCTGCTGCCCAACGGGACTTACGATTTATCAGGCGGCGTCACGGCGCAGTTGAATTACTCGCCCACGCTAGAGTTGCTCGCGCCAATCGGCGATGCGATCGCGAAAAAACACAACGACCAGGTTCGCGCAGAAGAACGCGCCTTCGCCCAGGAACTGTTCGACGCTTTCGTCGCCGACTATAATGATGCGCGTCCGGCAATTGCCGCCTTGGATTTGGATAAAGACAGCCAACAGGAAAAATCCAAATGAGCCGCGCACAACGAAAACGGTTTTTCACAGCCACGCTCTTTGCCGCCGCGATCCTCACCGCGGGATGCGCCGCCGATGACAAGCCCCCGCCGAGCATCCCCGACGCCGGCCCGCAAGCGAGGTTGTTGACCAATTTGTCGGCCGTCTCCGACGCTCCCATCAATCCGCTTGCCGCCAAGGCGGTTCCTGCTCCCGGCGAAGGACTGTTGCGCGACGACGCCGCTGTCTCGGCCGGGCCCCGCACCTTTCAGACCGAGCCCGGCATCTCGCGCGCGGGCGGCAGCGAAGAAAGGCCCGGCACGGTGCGCCTGCTGAACGACAAGGCCGCCAAGTTCGGGGATTTTTCCGCAGTGATACTCGATCGCGTGTATGCGCAACTCAGTATCGCCGAGAAAACCGAGGATATTTCGCGAACCAGGCTGCCCACCGAACTCAAGCCCGTCGTCATCACGGCAATCCTTGATAAAAGCGGCAAGCTCACCGAACTCATCCTCGAACAACACTCCGGCAAGGCGAAAATCGATCAGATGATGATCGACGTCTGCAAAAAGGGCATCTGGTACGAAACGCCGCCCGCCGCCGCGCTTTCCGGCGACGGCAACTACAAGCTGACTCTCCGCCTGAAGCTCGAGAACTTCGCCTCCAGCGACGAGCATCATTGGAGCTTCGTCACCGATCTCGGACTCGGCCTCGGCTAGCCGCGCCCCCGATGGCATCCGGGCAGCAGCCCTCGCCCGCTTCTGCTAGACTCGCCTCCGTGGATTCGCTCGACGACTATATCCCGCGGCCGGGCCTCGCCGTCCCGATCGTCACGATTCTCGACGCCCGCGGCCGCATCCTCGAAGACCAGCAGCGCGCTGTCGTTCGCTATGCGCTCCAGGACGGCGCCGGCGCCGACATAATCTTTGCCGCAGGCACCACCGGCGAATGGGATCGCATCGACAATCCGCGCCGCCAGGCGGTCGCACGAATCGCCATCGAGGAATGCCGCCGGGCACGCGCGTCCGCGCCCAAGAAAATCGAAGCATGGGCCGGTATCACCGCGCATACGCGAAGCGACACGCTCGACAATCTCAGCCACGCGCTGCACGCCGGCGCCGACGCGGTCGTGGTCGCGCCGCTCTCGATCAAGGACGTCGAGCATCCCGCCGAATTCGTCGAGCGCGACATCGGCGCGGTGTTCGACCACGCGGGCAGGATGCTTCCGCTGTTCCTCTACGACAACGCCGGCATCGCCGCGCCCGGCAAATCGCCCCACCTGCATACCCGCGACGTCAAGGCGATGACCCGGCTGCCGTACGTGCGCGGAATAAAAGTCACCGCCGGTAAAACCGTCATCGGCAACTACACTCGCGCCGCGTCTTTTTTTAATGATTGGGAGTAATTCGAGATCTACTCCGGCAACCCTTACCTGATCTTCGATTTGTTCGCCCCGCCTGAAGGCGTTGGCGATCGCATGCGCCACTACTGGAACCGTTACCTGACCCAGCGCACGCGTCCCTATGGCGTCGTCGCCGGCCCGGCCAATGCGATGCCGCGCGAATGGCAGCGCGCATGGCAGGTCTGCCGCTCGGGCGACGTCGAATTGATGCGGTTGTATTCTGATGCAATCGGGGAATTTCGCAGCGCATGCACTTTCCGGCGCGGCGCCCGGGCCTGGCGCCCGACGATCGCATCGTTTAAAGCCTCGCTAAAGGACATCGGCGTCATCGACAGCGACGCAGTTGGCGCGGGAACGCCGCCGCTCAGCGACACCGAACGCCGCGAATTCTCCGCACGATTCTCAAGCCTGCGCGAGCGCGCCGCCGAGATGCTGGAGCGCGGATGGGTCAGCGAATACGATTTGGGGGATCGCGCCGGCGCAAAAAAAATCGGTTGAGAGCAATGGCTGAAGAAAAACTCGATGTCGTCGGATGCGGGAGCATGGTCGTGGACCTGTTCTATCGCACCCCGCGGATTATCCGCGCCGACGAAAAAATTCTGCTCCGCGCGCATACCGCCAGCGCCGCCATCGAACGCACGCAGGTCGGCGGGCTGGTCCTGAACCATCTCGGATGGGGCCGAATCCTGGGCCTCAAAACCGGCATCTTCGGCAAGATGGGTGACGACCGCAACGGCGAGTTTCTCCGCGACGGGATGGATCGCCTCGGCATTCGCCATCACCTGACCTTCGACGGAACCGCCAGCGCCTTTGCGAACATCTTCGTGGATGCCACCGGCGATCGCGCTATCTACATGGCGCGCGGCGCGACCGGCGAGCTCACCCCCGCCGAGGTCCGCAGCCGCCACGGCGCGTTCATTCGCCGCGCCAGTCTTGTTTCGACCGAGATTTCGCAGCTTCCGCTTCGCACCGTGCTCGCAATTCTGCTCTTCGCGCGCACCCATTCCATTCCGACCGTCCTCGACGTCGACGTGCCGCCCTCCGACGCAATCGGCTCGCTCGGCACCCGCGCCGAACTCGAACGCGCGTTGAAACTCGCGACTTATCTCAAGCCCGCCAAAGCCGCCGCGCGTGAAATCGTCGCCGGCAACGGGCGCGATTCGTTGAAGATGGCCGAAGCGATTCGCGCCCGCTACGGAAATCGCGCGGTGATTATCACCGAGGGCGACAAGGGATGCGCGATAGCGGCGCGCGACACTTCCGTTCGCGTGCCCGCCTTCAAGGTCAAGCAAATCGATTCGACCGGCGCCGGCGACGCGTTCCTCGCCGGCGTCTTCGCCGGCCTTCGGCTGGGGATGCCGTGGGACAGGATCGGGCGGCTGGCCAATGCCGCCGGAGCGGTCGCGGTCACGCGCCTTGGCGCGTTTCCGTCGGGATTCGAAGTGCGCGAGGAAATTCTCGACTTGTATGGCGAGGCGCTCGCGCTGCCCACGCCGCACCGCGATAGCGAGCCGCGCGAAGCGGCCATCGGCGACTCGAATGGCGAAGTCGAAAAATTCTTCGACCTCGCGCTCGCCGAACTCGCCGCGATGCGCGCCGGATTGAACATCGCCGCCATCTCGCGCACCGTCGAGATTATTCGCACCGCGCTTGGCCGCGGTGGCCGTGTCCACGTCACCGGCGTCGGCAAGCCCGAGCACGTCGCACGCTACGCGGCCAGCCTGTTCTGCTCGGTCGGCACGCCCGCCACCTTTCTGCACGCGACCGAAACCCTGCACGGCAGCCTCGGCCAGGTGAATCCGCGCGACGTCGTCATCGCGATTTCAAACAGCGGCAATACTGACGAATTGCTCTCCACCGCGAGCGCCATTCGCGAACAGGGCGCGCAGTTGATCGCGATCACCGGCAACAAGGATTCCGGCCTCGCCCAACTCGCCGACCTCGTCATCCACGTCCCCGTCCCCAACGAAGGCGGCGGACTCGGACTCGTGCCGCGCATCAGCGTGCTCGGCGAAGTCTTCGTGCTCGCGGGGTTGTCGGTCGCGCTGGAACTCGCCCACGGCCTGACCGTCGAGGAA
>VFSW01007041.1_pt1 | contig 16415 bp, 14 predicted proteins | sample 5358111 | NCBI WGS metagenome assembly VFSW01 (sample SAMN11554181, study PRJNA540505) | mine drainage metagenome | isolation source: sediment from site ElyBrook_90M | place: USA: Ely Copper Mine, Vershire, VT | collected 2017 | reverse complement strand
GTATTCTTCCCATAGCCTCACTCTCCCGCAAGCATCTAACTCCAATCATTTGAATATTTTGCCAGCAAAGCATCTCAAATCTATATTTTGGCGGAAAGCGCGTCTGTATCCTATTGATTCCAGATACCGACCCAAAACGGGGGGTAGGGGGGTACCCCCCCTTCGGTAAGCGCACAGCAAGATAGAAACCGCTAGCCCCAAAGTGCGAGAATGAAAACCTGCAGGACCCGTTCAGAGGTACATCGTTTTGCTGCGTTCTTTCTTCATTGGTCTCTCGACCAACAACGCCTTCCGTGCGTTCTCTGAGCGCTCCGCCCTTGGTCGCCGCGTCTCCCTCCGCTTCGTTGCCGGCATGACCGTCGACGAGGCCATCGCCGCCACCGCCCAACTCAACGCCGAAGGCATCGACGTCTCCCTCGACTCTCTCGGCGAAAGCGTCCTCGAGGTCGCCCAGGCCGAGCACAGCGCCGCCATCTACCACCAACTCCTTGATGCCATCGAAGCCCGCAAGCTCCGCGCCAACGTCAGCGTCAAGCTCACCCAGATCGGCATGGACATCGGCGGCCCCAGCGCCGGCCCCGCCCTCGCCGAGCGCATCGTAGGCGACATGGTAGCCCACGCCGCCTACATCGGTAGCTTCGTCCGCATCGACATGGAAGGCTCCCAGTACACCGAGCCAACCATCGCACTCACCGAACGCCTGCACCACAAATTCCCCGGCTCCGTCGGCACCGTCCTCCAGGCCTATCTCCTCCGCACCGAGCAGGACGCCGAGCGCCTGCTGGCACAAGGGATTCGCATCCGTCTTTGTAAAGGCGCGTACAAGGAGCCAGCAGAGATTGCCTTCCCTGCCAAGGCCGACGTCGATGCCAACTACATCAAGCTGATGCAGCGCCTGGTCAGCAGCCCTGTCTTCTGCGGCATCGCCACGCACGACGAAGCCATCGTCGACACCATGCGCCACTTCGTAGCAGCGCATGGTATCGACAAGCGCGCTTTCGAGTTCCAGATGCTCTACGGAATCCGTCGCGACCTGCAGCGCAAGCTCGTCGCCGAAGGCTTCGGCGTCCGCGTCTACGTGCCCTTCGGCACCGAATGGTATCCCTACTTCATGCGCCGCCTCGCCGAACGTCCAGCCAACGTGCTCTTCCTGGCCAGGAACTTCTTCAAGAACTAGCGGCAATCGCCTACTGCTCGGGCAACATCGGCTCCACCTGGATCAGCCGCACCAACGCTGTCCGTTGCGCCGGATTCATCCATTGATATTGCGGACTCATGATCACCGACATGCGCCGGTTTGGAGGCAGCTGGCGCAACTCCCGGAAGCTCTGCATCACTTGCCGCCGCTGATCGACCGGAAGCGAACCCCACATCTGCATCGCTCCACGCACCTGCGTCCGCTGCTCCGGATTCAGCCGCTCCATCGCCTCGTTATGCGCCAGCAACCTCTGTCGCTGCAACGGAGACATGGCATTAAGCTGCGACAAGCGTTCCCTCATTCGCTGCTGTGTTGCCGCAGGAAGCTCGTTGAACCCCGGTTCGCGCCCCAACGCCTGCTGCTGCTGCTCCAGCGTAAGATCGCTGTGCTGAGCCATCCATTCCGGCAGATGCTCGCCTCTGCGCCCAGCCATATTCGCCTCGCGATTGGGACCGCTCAACCGCGCTCCTCCACCGTTAGGCAGCGGCGCCTGACCCGGAGGATTACGCCGCTCGATTGGAGCAGGTCGCTGCTGCTGTCCTCGCGCAACCGGGAAGGACACGCTCTCAGCCCGCGGATTCGACCGAACGTTCGGAGCGCGACGCTGCGCATACACACCGCCGCTGACGCCTGCAAGCAGGCTCATCAGGAGTGCCCGAAGCATCAGGGCGCGGAATGGAATCACATCTCTCATACACTCATCTGTTGGTGAAACCTCTAGCGAAGTGGCTTGCAGGAACGGCCAATCAAGTCTATGTTTCGGGCCAATAGTATCGCAATACGGAGCCAGAGTGTGCGGCGATACAGCAGCTTCCTGCCAATCTACTTCAGGAATATCCCCTCGTCTCGCGCGTGCGTGCGAGGAGATCAGTGCCTGATTACGTCGTAGGCGATGCTGAGTTTCCATCGCCGGAATCCAGTAATTGATCCATCTGTTGCAGCGCCTGCGCGTTGTTGTCGAGGATCTTCAGGTCATTCACTGTAGGCGAATCCTGTCTCGCAACCGCCGCATGATGATAGAGGTCGGCCACCGTTCCTCCGCCGCCCAGCACCAACACCAGTGCTAATGCTCCCACAATCGCCGGTCGCAGCCGACGTCCAGTACTGAACATCAGGAACGCCCGCATCCGATCCCACATGCCCTCGGGCTCCGAAGCCTGTGCCTCGCGCAACCGCGCCCGCAGCTTGGTATCGAAGTACGCCGAAGGCTCAGGCGCACTCCAGGCGTCCAGAAGCTCAACCGTCGCCTGCAGGTCCTCCAGCTCCGTACGACACGAGGCACACTCCGCCATGTGCGCCACCAACTCAGGATGTGCGGCAGCATACGACCCGTCGAGCAGCAGATCGGCTAGATGAGCAGTGCAGGTCTTGCAATGAATCTTCGTTTCCATCGTCTTTTCCATATCGTCCCCCTTCGTGGGGTGTTGCTTTGTACTGACGCAATCTGCATTGCGCCGCTAAACAAACTCTTTCAAGCTCTCTCGCAGCGTTTGGTACGCGCGAAACAGGAGCGACTTCGTCGCAGACTCCGAGAGCTTCAATACCTCGCCAATCTGTTTGTAATCCATATCCTCGTACTTATGCATCAGAACGGCCGCCTTCTGCCGTTCCGGCAACGCCATCACATGCTCGCGGATGGCCTTCATGCGCTCTCGCCTGAGCAGCTTGGCCTCAGCGGAGGGAGTTCCATCGGCCACATCCGGAGTCGTTCCCGTCTCTGAGTCCGTCTCGTCCAGATACACCGTCGAGGCCGAGCGCTCGTGTCGCGTATCCCGTGCATGATTCACGCCAAGGTTGGTCGCGATCCGGTACAGCCACGTACTGAACCGTGCCTCCGCCCGATACGTCTCCCTGGACCGGTAGACCCGCAGAAACACCTCCTGCGCTAATTCTTCCGCAACTGCCTGGCTATGAACCATGCGGAACATGAAGTGCACGATCGGCTTGCGGTACTTCGCCAGCAGCACGTCGAAGGCGTCCATGTTACCCGCCTTCAGTTCGAGCATCACCTCCGCGTCCGTCAGCGCCGAGAAATCACCCCGTGCAATCGCCGCCCTCCTGGCCTTCAACTGCTCCGGCGTCAACTCCGCCGGGGCCACGTCCGCCGGGCGCTGCTCCACCGTATCCAGAAGTCCGGGATGGAGTGCCAGCGTCGCCATACCTTCTGAAACACCATCTTTGGCAACAGGTTGCGCAAAATCTTCCTCTTCGCCAGATTTTGGCGAAACAGGGGGATCATCGGGCGGAACTCTGCGCAAAGGGTGCATCAGGCGCAATTGTACCTTTCAAAATCTTGCTCTTGTACCATTCGGCTCCCCGGGGGATCCCCCACCCAGTGTGGCGAGCCTGCCACCCGGTGCTATCCTTATGGAATCAGGTAGCGCGGTGGGTCGCGCTCCCTGCATTGGACACCTCTAAAGGGTGACGATGGGCGCATAACTCAGCGGTAGAGTGCCACCTTCACACGGTGGAAGTCGTAGGTTCGAATCCTGCTGTGCCCACCAAGAATCAACAACTTAGCCTGAAATGATGAGCAGCGAACGTCACTCGCATTTCCTAGGGCTTTCCAATGATCAAGATCCAATCCACGACCGGCGTCTGGGAGGCAAGAATGGCAGCTGAAATCGATATTCTTGTATTCGACGCATCCCATTCCCCCAACATCTATCACCCCGCCAAGAGGATCGTAACCCAGAAATTACCCTCCGAACATCGAAACGTAAGCTTCTGCTGGATATGCGACCCGCACATCCGCAGATCATAGTCGCTGCCCTCCATAACAGTTGGCATGGAGAGGCGGATCCCGGCTGACATGCCACACTTCATATTCCCACCGATCACGTTCGCCAGCTCTCCCAGTGCGTCGCGTACGTCATCGTCCACAGTGCCAGGTGGATCCATAGAGAGTATCCGTCCCGCGAATAGGCAAGCCTGTCGTGGGCTACACTCCAGCAACACCGCCCCATTCCAGTCGCCCGTCATCTGCACGAACGAGGTCAAGCGGTTTACTGCAGGCTGAACGGCAATCTCACTCGTTGACACTTCAAGGTCCAACATCGTGATGAAGACGGACTTCACAATCCTCTCCAGCATGTCGATCTCTATTTCAGTTTGCATGTTTACCTTCACCGGGCAACGTAGACCGTCAAATTTCTCACTGTCAATCGTTCAAACCACTCCTCCATGCCAAAGGCCGACTCGGCTCCGCCGAGCAGGAGCCAACCGCCTTTGGTCAAGGTCCCGTGGATCTGTTTCATGATGTTCCGCTTTGTCTCATTGTCAAAATAGATCATGACATTGCGGCAAAAAACCAGGTCGAACGGTCCAAGAGTTGACATGCTTTTCCGCAAGTCAATCGTCTCGAAACGAACCATACTTCGGACGGCGTCACTCAACTGCCAGTCCAAACCAGAGCGACGGAAGTGCTTCACCAGGAGATTCGCTGGCAATCCCCTATTTACCTCTATCTGCTGGAAGACTCCCGCCCGTGCGCGCTCCAGTATCTTCGCCGCGAAATCGGTTCCGAGAATTTGGATATTCCAGCCTTGCAGATCCTCCTCCAACAGCAACATAGCCAAGCTATACGCTTCTTGTCCGGTCGATGCAGCCGCCGACCAAAATCGCAGAGTTCTTGTATGTCGCCAATCTTCCTTGAGTTGCGGTAACAAGACGGTGCGTATCGCTTCGTATTGGGATGGATCGCGGAAGAAGTAGGTTTCGTTTGTTGTCATCGCCTCAGCTACCTGATGGCTGAGCGCCGGATTGCTCCTTCCATGGAGCAGCGTACACAAGTCGTTCATGGACGCTAATCCCAACTGCTTCACAATGGGCGCCAGGCGGCTCTCGAAAAGATAGTGCTTATTGTCTTCGAGCACGATACCCACTTGGGAATAGACATGCTGCTGGAGAAATCGGTAGTTCTCCGGGAGGATTTCCGTCTTTAGCCTTTGGGTCTCCATACAGTTACTTCCTAATTTCTGTAGGTGCGCCGAAGAATCTCGGGTATCACTTCGTTTAGCGGCAACACGCGGTCGGCAAAGCCAGCATTCACGACTGCTCCAGGCATACCCCACACAACACTCGATGCCTCATCCTGCGCGAGCACCGTTGCTCCACGTGCGCGGAGAATCTCCACTCCGCGCAATCCATCCTGCCCCATACCTGTCAGGATCACCGCCAAAGCCGCTCCTCCATACACTTCCGCTGTCGAGGCGAATAGGGCGTCGACAGCTGGACGGCACGAATTCTGCCGCGATGACTGGTCCAAGCACACCTTTACGGCGCCCCCATTTGCGACCACCTTCATGTGAAAATCTCCCGGCGCAATCAGTATCTGGCCCGGCTCAACCGACCGTCCATCGTGCGCCTCTCCTACCTGCAACTGACACGTAGAGTTCAGCCGATCGGCGAGTAGCCTCGTGAAGAGTGGCGGCATGTGCTGCACAACGAGAATCGGCAACGGGAAGTCGGCTGGCAATTCAGGCAGGATCGCGCCAAGGGCCGTGGGCCCTCCCGTAGAAACTCCAATCACAACCACGTTGGGGCGTGCCTTCGCAGGTGGCAGCGCCGATGGCCTCTCCCAGGTTTGATGTACCGGGAGGATAGTCGCAGCCTGGGGCGAAACCGTTGCTCTATTTTCTTGTGGCAGGCGAAAGAACTGCTTGATCTTGGGAATCATCTCTTCCCGCAGTCGAATCATCGAGCGGTCGAGAGATCCCTCGTTTGAAACCTTGGCAACATAATCGTCGGCCCCAAGGGTTAGGGCTTCCAATGTTTTCGCGCCGCCCCGCTCCGTAAGCGTACTGAACATGATGACTCTCAGTTTGGGGTATTCCCGACGAATGCGCCTCAACATCTCCAACCCGTCCATGTCCGGCATCTCAATATCCAAAGTAATGACATCGGGATTCAATTGCGGAATGCGCTGCAGTCCGATGGCGCCGTTCGAGGCAGTACCCACCACCTCAAGCAACGGATCCTGCTCGAGGGCCTGCGTGACGAGCCGCCGAATGACCACAGAGTCATCCACCACCATCACGCGCACTCGTTCGCCGGGTTGGAGCAACCGTTGATTCATGGAGGCCACGCCTAGTTCCCTGCCCGGGGTGCGATTCCAACAAGCTCAAGCTTTTCCTTGAGTATGTCCTTCGTAAATGGCTTCATGACATACTCATTTGCGCCTGCATCAAGAGCCAGTACCATATGATCCAACTCGGTCTCGGTCGTCACCATGACCACCCTGAGCGAAGCTAGTTCGGGATTCCTGCGCAACCGCTTCACGAACTCCAAGCCATCCATTTCCGGCATATTCCAGTCCGTAAGTACCAGACTCACGGCGCCCCCTTCTGTTTCGATCGCAGCGAGAGCCTCTCTTCCGTTGGCTGCCTCGCAAACCTCGTACCCCATCTCCACCAATATTCTCTTGAGGATGAGTCGAATTGTCCTTGAGTCATCGACAATGAGTGCTTTGGCCATTTGATATCCGCTTCCATACCTTGAGGATTGGCCCCGCGGACGCTCTTCCGTCCGCCGGGCTAACCCTCAAGGGTTGATCTGTCAGAACGTGAACTTGGATACGGACGCCTGAAGTCGCGCCGCCATCTCACTCAACTCCCAAGAGGCGGTCTTCGTGTCGTTAGCTCCCTGCGTGGTGTTCTTCGCGGCCGTAGCTACACCGCTGATGTTCTTGGCGATATCGCTTACACCTTGAGCCGCTTCAGTCACACTGCGACCGATCTCATTGGTGGTGACCGTTTGTTCTTCTACCGCCGAGGCAATGCTGTTCGAGATGTCGTTGATCTGGTTGATGATTGTCCCGATCTCCTCGATCGCCGTGACAGCGCCCTTGGTGACTCCCTGGATCGCTTCGATCTTCTGACTGATCTCCTCGGTCGCCTTGGCCGTCTGCTTGGCGAGTTCCTTGACCTCGTTGGCCACAACCGCGAAGCCTTTGCCCGCTTCTCCAGCGCGAGCAGCCTCGATCGTTGCGTTGAGCGCCAGCAGGTTGGTCTGTTGTGCGATCGAGGTAATGACCTTGATCACGTTGCCGATCTCCTGGCTGGACTGGCCCAGCTTCTTCATCGTGTCGTTGGTTGTCTGAGCCACGCTGACTGCATTCTTGGCCACTCGCGCTGAGTCGTTTGCATTCTTGGAGATCTCGCGAATCGAGGCCTGCATCTCCTCCGAGGCCGTAGCGACCGAAGCGACATTCCGCGATACCTGCTCGCTGGCCGCAGAGACGATGTTGGCCTGGACCGCGGTCTCTTCCGCGTTGCCCGCCATCTGCTGGCTGACCGCTGTGAGTTCCTCCGAGGAGGATGCCAGCGTGCTTGCATTCTCTGCCGTGGCCTTGAGGGGCGCCGCAACAGCTTCCAGCGTCATATTCACGCCCTCGATGATCTTGCGATACTCCCCGCTGTGCTTATTGACGTCCGCACGCGTACCGACTCTGCCATCCGCAGCAGCCTTGGCCAGCATATCGGTGTCGATGATCAGCGAGTGGATATTCGTTTTCAGCATCAACAACCACTCGTGAATCTGGTCTTTGTCGGAAGCTTTCGCCATGGATGCCGTTAGGTCACCATTCGCGATCTTCGTCACATACGCGACAAGTTCACTCAGCCATTCGTGCACGCCGTTCACAGCGTTCTTCATCTTCTCGTGATCGCCCTTGCAGGCAATCTCCACCTTCTCCCGCAAGTCGCCGCCACGAATCATGGTGAGAATTCGGTTGCCCTCACCGATCGGCAGCAGGATGGCGTCGAGCATTTCATTTACCCCAGTGATCACACCGGCGAAAGCACCGCTGAACTGATCGGATTTTCCTCGTTCGGAAAGCTGGCCTTCTTTGCACGCTACAGTGATCCGGTCGAGTTCCTTGGCCAAGGCCTGGATGACCTCCATCATTCCAATGATGGCTGGCACGAGTTCGTCGCCTTCAGACCTGCGCACAATCTTCTTGTATTCGGGCAGTTCATCAAGGTTTCCTTTCGCAATGTTCTTCATTGTGCTCGTAACATGAGTAACTCTCTCATGCACGATGTTTACGGCTTGGGCAAGACCTCCGAAGACACCCTCATATTTCCCCTCAACCAGACTGGTGTAATCGTTGTTCGCCATCTTCTGCAAAACCAAGTCCGCTTCCAATAGGCCGCCAAGACTATGGATACACGCGTTGAGGTTAGTCTTGACAATGCCGAAGTCGCCCTTGTAGTCCGCGTCGATCTTTTGAGGAATAATGCCGCGCGAAAACTGATCCACACACTCGCTGGCGACCTTGAGAGGAGCGACGACCGCATCGAGTATGCTGTTCACGCCTTCGAGCAACTCGCGATCATTCCCCTCAAATTCATTTGCATTCCCACGCTCGCTGAGACGGCCCTCTTGAGAGGCCTGAACCAACCGAAGTATTTCTTTCTGGAGTCGGCCACCATCCTGGGTCGCTGACGCGTGAATCTCTGGACGATCCAAAACGGCTGCGCCGTTGGACGAATTTCGGTGGGACGATCCCTGCCGGCCATTGCTTGTTTGCGTTGCCATTTCGTTTGCTCCTAGCAATTGATGGTGCTTGTCATGCCGCTGCTGTGCCTGATTCTCAGGCTGACTTGTTTACAAACGTCAACGAGCTTTCGCTGAACGTCCACCGCGATTTACCTGGTACTTGATTGGTTCATGATTCGAGGTGCCGACTCAGCGGCACTAGACCGCCCTCCCGACGGCGAGATCCACGGTTCGCTCCTCATCGAGAACCAGAAGCAATCGATCTTTCAGCTTGTAAACACCTCGAATGAGATCCTTTGCGGCAGGAGCAAGATTGTCCGGCGGCCGCTCGTAGGTCGACGCATCCATATCCAGGACGTCCCCGATCTCGTCGACCAGCAGGCTGACAGCACCGTCCGCGGTGCGTACGACCATGTTCATCGAGGCCTGGTCGCCAGTGTTTGGTGGCAGCAGAAGCCTTCGCCGCATGTCGATCGCGGTAACGATCTGGCCCCGCAGATTGATCAGCCCCTCAATGACGTCAGGTGCTTGTGGTACCGAGGTCATGTGCTGTGAGCGCAATACTTCCTGGACGTGGAGCACATCCACGCCGAAAAAGAGGTCAGCTACAAAAAATGTGGAGAATTGACCGCTCGTATGCGTCGCTACCGGTTTGGTTATCGCTATATCCTTTGCCATTCGCTACCTTGCCTCTCCTACGCAACCCACACACTCTGGGATCGCTTCGACCGTAGTCTGCGGTGACACCAGACGAGCCACCGACTCAAGAACGAGCACCCCGTCAAACTTCGCCTGGCAGTCCTGGAAGCCTGCGGTCTGGGCAGCCAATGTTCGGATCTGATCGACCGAGTCTACGAGTGCCAGGACCGGGATCTTCCTCAACCCAGCCCTGCCGCGTACCGCAGCCAGCAGAGCGGAGCTTCCATCGGGTGGGAGTTCAAGTGCAGTCACAACCACGTCCACTGGATACAGCTCCAATTTTCCCAAGACCTCGTCCAAATTCGCGGCCTCGAGGACTGAATAGCCCGCCATATCCAACCCCCCCCGAATCATGCCTCGCGCGAAAGCTGAAGCATCGGCGACAAGCACCGCCTTTCCTCTTGTGTGCTCGTCCGTACATGGAGACCAGGCTTCCTTTGACTCACGAATCACAAGATTGAGATCAAGGAAGTCCGTGACACGCTTGCCTATCACAGCTGAGCCAAGGAGGCCTCTACGCGCTGACTTCTGTCGCACGGTGACTGCCTCCTCTGCAACATCCAGAATCTGGTCGACCACCATCCCCACACTGATGTCTCCGTCATTGAACACAACTACCTGGACTGGATCGGCAGACATTCCCTGGTCGGGAGCATCAGGCTCCAGTACCGCCCGGAGAGCTATCAGCGGAAGAATCCGATCCCGATACTGCACGACCTGCCCCCCGCCGGCATGTTCGATCGCCGACTGCGGGAATTCTTCCAGCCTGGCGACGAGGGACAGCGGTACGGCCAACCTATCAAAGGATCCGCTTCGGAACAGAAGCAACCGCTGCAACTCCACGATGGCTTGCGCCTTCTGCTTGTCTACCATTCGCGCAGGCTCACGCAGCTCACCAAACACACCGGAACGCTGGCCGATACCGAGCACGTCAAGGATGAGAGCAACGCGACCGTCTCCCATGATGGTCGCGCCAGCATACAAAGTGAGTCCTTTCAATTGCTTCCCCAGCGGCTTCACTACAATTTCCTGCGTGTCGTTAATTCCATCAACCACGAGCCCAAACTGACGGTCTTCTGCCTGCAGGACCACCATGCTGACTGCTTCCGCCCGATCAGCCGCTTTCAGTCCCAGCACCTGATTCAAATAGGCGATGGGCAAGAGATTCCCGCGGCGCCGATAGACCGGCGTACCGTGCACGTACTCAATATGCTTTCCTGAGCCGTCCCCCTCGATGCGAATGAGCTCGAGAAGACTGACTTGAGGAATGACGAATCGCTCGCCACCGCTTGTAATAACCAGCCCAGGAATGATGGCCAACGTGAGTGGGATTCTGATCTTAACCGTGGCCCCTTCGCCGAGCCGGCTGAAGATATCTACAACACCACCAATCTTTTCGATGTGGGATTTAACCACATCCATCCCAACTCCTCGTCCAGAGATATTCGTTACTACCTGGGCCGTCGAGAATCCGGGCTCAAATATCAGGCTGAGAACCTCACGGTCGGTCAACTTTTCTGCCCGATCGGGCCTAAGCAGCCCTTTCTCTATGGCCTTCTGCCTGACCTTTGAAACGTCAATCCCCGCCCCGTCATCGCTGACCTCGATGTTTACCTGACCGCCTTCGTGATAAGCACGAAGCGTCAGTATTCCCTCGGGGGACTTGCCCGCGCGAATCCGGTCCTCTGGCGACTCAATGCCATGATCGCAGGAGTTGCGGACCAGGTGCATGAGCGGATCCTTGATGGCTTCGATGATTGTCCGGTCTAACTCAGTCTCCGCGCCATCCATGTGCAGCTGGATCTGCTTGCCAAGGCCAACTGAAATATCGCGCACCACGCGAGGCAGTTTGTTCCACACCACTCCGATGGGCTGCATCCGCGTCTTCATCACGCCTTCTTGCAGCTCGGTAGTAATCAGATTGAGTCGCTGCGAGGTAGCATTCAGAGCTGGATCTTCTCGCTCGGTATTGAACTGCAGAATCTGGTTCCGCGTAAGCACCAGCTCCCCCACCAGATCCATAAGTTTATCCAGCAGTCCGACTCCGACCCGGATATTCGAATCCGCAGCGGCTGAATGTTGCGTGGCCTCTTCTTCTCGCCTATCCCCTGCCCTCCTATCTCCGGCTCGCCTTTCTCCGGCTCGCATGCCAGAAGTTGGTGGCGGATCCTGGGGAGACTGAGAGGGGTCGCTATCGTATGGAGACTCTTCCTTGGCACCGCTCGGGGCGACGCCGACAAACTGGTCGCGCCCGGGCCGAGTCTCCAGAATAGCCGTCGATTCTGCTTCGACACGCAACTTATTGATTAGGTCTTCAAATCGAAGTACGCCTTCAGTCCCGCTCTCTTCAATCGAAGCCAGCACCTTTCGAGTTGCATCCACCGTTTCCAGGATTAGCGAAACAAGAGCCGGTGTAAGTTCTCTCTCACCATCGCGCAGCTGGCTTAGAATGCTTTCGGCCTGGTGGGTAATCCCCTCCAATATCGAAAATGCCAGAAAGCCGCACGCACCCTTGATTGTATGAATGGTGCGGAAAATGCTTCCCAATAAAAGCGCATCCTTCGGGTGCTTCTCCAGTTCGACGAGATCTTGGTCCAGACGAGAAAGGTTTTCATAACTCTCAATCAGGAACTCACGAATCATCTCTTGATCTTCCATGCAGGTGTTGTCCATGGTCCCTTTCCCATTCCACGTGCCGCGCGTGTCAACCGGGTATGCTGACATCCTTACGGAGGTGTCTATCCGATGCGTGCTCTATCGGCATAACTTTCGATTGTTTCAACTCGCCCAAGCGTGTGTCGTGCCGATACACCATCAGGGATATAGCAGGTACACAAAGAGCCCCACGCCGGCCAGCGCGATTTCGCAGTGCGCAGTCACGACCCGGTCGGCTTAACCGCCCTTGGCTAACCTTCTGGCATGCACACCTTCAGTCGACTACTCTGGTTCCATTTGCGGCACTAGGCGAACACTGATCACAACATGAATGGCTCGCTCATCTGCTGATGATCGCGTTTGCAGACCTGGACCAACAGTTCATCGATCCAGCTCCCGAAACCCACGAGGCAGCGACTGACCGTCGAGTCGAATCCCAGCTTCATCTCGTCGTGAGTTCTGTAGCTTCTCGATACGCTTCTGCCGCTTTCAACTTGCGTCCATTGAAGAAATTCGTGAGAGGAGCCGATAGATGTCCATGAAAGCGCGTCGGCAGTCTTTGTCGCACCTTGCATCAGACGAAGACGGAAGGAGATTACCGCCATGGATGTACTTCTGGTGGACGATAGCAAGACCATGAGGCTTCTCGTGCATCGCGCCATGCGGCAGGCCGGTTATAGGGATCTCACTGTCTGTGAGGCGGAGAACGGTGCTGACGCTCTGGAGAAACTGAAATCAGTGAAGCCAAAATTGATTTTGTCTGACTGGAATATGCCCGAGATGTCCGGTATTGACTTCCTCAGGAAGTTGCGCGAGGAAAATAATATGACGCCATTCGGCTTCATCACTTCAGAGGCTTCGAAGAAATTCAAGGACCTCGCCATGAGTAGCGGTGCAAGCTTCATCATCGTCAAGCCATTTGGCGTGGATGATGTTCAAGCTGCTCTGGACCCGATATTAGGAGGAAATTAGACAATGTCGGAACCATCGGCTGCTTCAATGACGAGACTCTTTACTGATCTGATCGGACGTAACGTCAACTTCTCCGAGCAGCTTCATCCAAGCAAAGCGAGCAAGGAACAGATCTATTGCGTCTATTTGATTAAGCCTATGGATAGTACTCGCGTTATCCAGGCAGACCTGTTGTTGCTTAGTTCCTTCGCTGGAGCACTAACTGGATTGCCGTGTGCAGCGATCAAGGAACACATGGCCGAGCCCGGGGTCGATGAAACTCTGAGAGACGCTCTCAGCGAGTTCATGAACATTGCATCGAGAGTGGTCTCCCTCGAGCATCGTGCAGTGTTCAAGGGTATGTATACCGATTCGGGGGCCCTTCCGCTTGACGCACGAAACACTCTCAGGGATCCCTGCTATTCCAGCTTCTTTAGCGTCACGATTGATGGTTACGACGGTGGCGCATTCTCTTTGTTGGCGCCCTTCTAAACGTCCGCCCCGAGGCGGTCATTGAGTTGCAGGTCCATGTCTCGCGTTGCATCATCTGGACGCCAATTCCGCGTCGGGCAGTCGAAGAGAGCGATGACCCGGCCAGTATGGCTACCCAATTCCTCCGCAAATTCGAAACGCGTTGGACGAGAATGTGGAGGATTTCGGTCAGCGGATCAAAGGGTAGATCTTTACTCAATCCATCCCGTCATAGAAGTTTCCAGCTCAACTGCCGATAGTAGAACAATTGATCTGCTGTAGATCAATCTCTTCTTGATCGTTCTACAGCGGCCTATTCAGGGTGTGCAGGGATAAGTGCGGTAATTGAACTAGCAGCGGGTCATGCAGGTCAGCAAGCATGGAGCAAGCTCCAGATTGCAAGACGGTTGCACACCTCGCTCAGCTTACGGTGCTCGCGGTAATGAATGGACATCATGCATATGGCACTGGATAAAAGTACGTTTATGGGTATAACGATTGCGTTGGTTGGCGTCGGAATCGGGTCGATGCTCGAAGGAGGCAAGCTGGTTCAGTTGCTGCAGCCAACGGCAGCATTGATTGTCCTCGGTGGCACAATCGGCGCCGTAATGGTCCAGTTTCCATCTCGAATTGTGTTCAAAGCATTCGCGCAATTGAAGGATGTGTTTCTAAACGCAGAGCCCGAGGCAGACAACCTGGTACAGCACTTGCTTCGCTATGCGTACAAGGCACGCAGAGATGGGCTTCTCTCCCTGGATGCGGAATTGGCAAAGATCCAGGATCCATTTCTAAGGGATAGCTTGATGCTGGCAATTGACGGTGTGAATTCTGCTGACCTGCGCAAGATGATGGAACTGCAACTCGACTACGAGGGCGAAAAGGACGAGCGCATTCCAAAGGTTTTCGATGCCGCTGGCGGGTTTGCCCCCACATTTGGAATCATCGGAGCGGTCCTCGGACTGATTCAGGTGATGCAGCATCTGCAAGATATTAATGCAGTGGGTAAAGGAATTGCCGTCGCTTTTGTAGCGACGATCTACGGGGTCGGCTCAGCAAATCTTTTCTTTCTACCCTGGGCCGGAAAGTTAAGGATTCGATTACGCGAGAAGCAGGTGATTCAGGAGATGACGCTTGAAGCGGTGCTCGCAATTGTTGAGGGCGTAAATCCGCGCGCCCTTGAATTGCAACTGAACAGCTATGCCACTGGCCCCCCACGGCGTTTGCTGGAAAAGGTGGCGCTCCAATGAGGAGAAAACGGAGAGGCGGGGAAGAGCCGCTGAGTCACGACCGATGGATGGTCTCTTATGCGGATTTCATCACTGTGCTCTTCGCCTTCTTTGTGGTACTTTTCTCCACTCTGAATCAAGACAACCATGCGATCAGCAGAGTGTCACAAGCCATACATAACGGATTTCAGGATCTGGGGTCCTTCTCGGGAGGGGAGAGTGATCGTGGAGTTGCGCACATAAATTTACACAGGGATGCTTCCACGTATGCGCTCCCGATCCAGTCCGCGAAGACGCAGAAGAGCGATGCAACGGAGGCAACAGGAGTTGACATTGCGGAGCTTCGGCGACAGCTTGAGTTGGTAATCGGCACGGAGCTTCGGGATGGGGAAGTGACGATGCGCGTAACACCGGAGGGATTCGTGATCAGCCTGAAGGAGCTCGGTTTCTTCAGTAGCGGCCAGGCCGTGCTGCGTCCTGGAGCGGCGGAAAAGATCGAACGCATCGCGAAGGTTTTGTCCGAACATGGGTTTGATCTTCGCGTAGAAGGACACTCTGATAACCAGCCAATTCATACCGCTCAATTTCACTCGAACTGGGAGCTCTCCACCGCGCGTGCGATGGCAGTCCTGCTCTTGCTGGTGGATCATTCCGGGCTGGATCCAAGCCATATCTCGCTCGCAGGATACGGGGAAGAACGCCCCATCGCCGACAACGCGACCCCTGAAGGCCGCAAGATGAACAGGAGGGTCGATTTAGTGGTGGTGGCAGGGGTGTTGCCGGATCATCGCGCCGTGAGTCGTAATCGCGGAGACGATCGCTCGACCCTCAAGTCTCCTCTAGAAGAAAAATCCAGAGCTGCCGATAGACAACCGACGATCTGAGTCGCCAGATTGCTGCTCACTACAATCTTCAGGCATATGGCAAATTCAATCCCAGGCAAGCGGCGTTCAGAGGACAGGGCATATGGCTTCGATCATCGGAATTCTTATCGTATTTGGTGCGATCCTTGCTGGCTTTCTGATGGAGAAGGGGCCGTTACTGGTTCTGATGCAGCCTTCGGAGTTCATCATCATCGGAGGCGCCGGTCTGGGAACGCTCGTCGCCGCCAATCAGATGCATGTATTGAAGGAGATTGCGAGCAGCCTGATCCTCGTTGTTAAAGGTTCCAAGTTCAATAAGCAGCGCTATCTTGACTCGCTCAGAATGATGTTCACTCTCTTCAACAAGGCACGCAAAGAAGGCTTGGTGGGAATCGAAAGTGATGTAGAGGAACCGGGGAAGAGTTCTATATTCTCGAAGTATCCGAACTTCATGAAAGACCATCACATTCAATGCTTCGTGTGCGATACGATGCGCATGGCGATCACGGGGGGGGCCACTGCGTTTGATGTGGACAGAATGATGGAACTGGATTTGGAGGTCCATCATTCTGGCGCGACCGATCCGTCTACTGCGTTGTCCACCATGGCCGACGCGTTGCCGGGTATCGGGATCGTTGCCGCGGTCCTGGGTATTGTGATCGCAATGAGTTCCCTCGGTGGCCCTCCGGAAGAGATTGGGAAGAAAGTAGCAGCGGCGCTGGTCGGGACGTTTCTCGGCATCCTGCTGTGCTACGGCGTAGTGGGCCCGCTCGCGTCAAGCATGTCGAAGTTGGTAGACGATGAACAGGCTTATTACCACGTGTTGCGGGTGGTGATGCTGTCCTTTATCAA
>VFSW01007040.1_pt1 | contig 16416 bp, 22 predicted proteins | sample 5358111 | NCBI WGS metagenome assembly VFSW01 (sample SAMN11554181, study PRJNA540505) | mine drainage metagenome | isolation source: sediment from site ElyBrook_90M | place: USA: Ely Copper Mine, Vershire, VT | collected 2017 | reverse complement strand
CGCGAACATCATCGCGGTGATGGCGCGCCGTTACGGGATCGGCGTGATCGAGCCAACTCCCGCGATGATCGCTGCGACAGCGAACTGGACCGGCGCAGAAATCGAAGCCGGCGCGGTCAAAGCCCGCGAGCTCGTCGAGGATGAATTGCTCGAACCCGCCGACGCGCTGGAGCAAGCTTTGAAACGGCTGCGCCCGAGCACGTCCGACATTGAACTGATGACGAACCTCGCGCTGGCAGAATGCAACGATCCCGACCTGCTGCCGCAACGCTATCGCGATCAACTCGCCAACCGCGCGCAGATCGAAGAGCGGATCATCACGCTCAAGCAGGGACGCACAGCACGCGCGATCTAACGACCATCGTGCGCCCGCCGCAAAGAAAAGCTTCTGCCCGAAATAACGCTGACCGGGGCAAGGACATAGGCGGGCGCACTCCTAAGTTCAGCCACTTTAACTTTTTGGTGACTCATGCCAAAACCGAAACAAACCAAACTATCCCAACTTGAAAAGACGCAAGCAAAACTCTCCGCGCAAACGGGCGCTGACGTGAAAGCCGAACAGCCCGAGTGGTGGCAGTTGATGAAAGAGGGCGTGCTCGTCCGCCTGCACATCCGCCGCTGGCGCGCCAAAGCGCAGATCTCGCTTGCCGACCTTGGGTTGCCTGAGCCAAAAGATCAGCAAGAACGCGACGTCTACGACGACTTGATGACGCTCGGCGCAAAGCGGCTGCTCCCGCCGGTCATCATCCGCCAACTCGATTCGCTCGACAGCGGCGCGCGCAAATGGCTCGACGCGCACGCCTACCGCACCTACTGGGGCGACTTCGTCCCGCTCGGCTCGTACGACGAATGGAAGCAGGGCAACGTCGAGTACGAATCGAAATATCTCGCCGTCCGCGATCAGATCAAGCGCGAGTGGGATACGATCATGGCGCAATTGATCGAAGCGTACGCAGTCGCAGCACGCGCGGCGTATCGCCGACTATCGCGGCTCAATCCCAACTCGCTCAAGATCGGCAGCACGCGCATGACCGAGGACGCGTTTGTCGATGCGTTCATGGCACGCATCCAGAACGCCATCCCCACGCGCGAGCAGGTCTATGCCTCGTTCGGCTACGAAACGGAACTCAGTTTCATCCCCTTGCCGTCGATGTTGGAAGAGGACTTGGCGAAGAAGGAGAAGATCCAAGCCACGCGGGAACGCGACCGCGAGATCGAGCGCGCGGCAATGCTGACCGTCGGCGAGCGCGAGCAGGCGCTGCGGCGGATGAGCGACGACGTGGTGCGCGAGGCGCGCCAGCGCAAGCAGGAACTGGTCGATGGATTTATGCGCGACCTCGAAACGCAATCGCTTGGACTGATCTACGATGGATTCGTGAACGTGCTCGCATCGATCCAGAATAACAGCGCGGGGCAGAATGTGGTGTTGGTGGGCAGAGCCGCGGCACAAGTGCGCGGCATCATCGAGACGTGGCGCGCGATGAACCTCACGCAGAATCAAGACGTCGAGCAGCAGATCGCGCGCGTGCAGGCATTGATGGACACGCCGGCGGAACAGCGCACGGCTTCAGAAATCCGCAATCTGCTCAAAGAGATCGCGACCGCCGCGCGGGTGAACCTGATCGCGCTCGGCGCGTCGCCGCGATCCGCGCGTACCGTCGGCATTCCAGACAAAGTGGAGCCACTCGCCCTGCGCCGTGCGCGACGATCCGTGCAACTCAATATGCCAGAGCCAGAGGAAAGTAAGCCATGAGAGCACAGCCCGCCCTCACCATCTGCGTCAAGGAATTCGCGATACTTCGTGAATTCGGCAAACGTGGACGAATCCGAAAACTCCGCCGGCTGCCACGCGCGCTCCGCATCACGCGCTATGCGGCGGACAGCCACGAGAGCGATCGCCCGATGTGTTTTGCGTGCTCTCTCGATGGCAACGGCTCGCTGCGTGCGCGCACGTTCGGCGTCCGGTTGTACTGCGCGCAATGTCCGGCACTCCTGGAACAGCACACCTGCAATATCGGTGATCCAACGCAAATCTTACGCTACGTTGACGACGGCGCGACGACCAAGAAAATCTGCATCCGCTGCAAACATGAATTTAGCGGACCGTTCAGGACGTGTGCCAAGTGTCTCAAACGTTGCAGGCAGCCGCCGAAGCATCAAATAAGGCGCAAGTGAAAGTGTCAGCGTTATCACATATAACCGCCGGCGGTGCGCCGGTGACTTTATCCAAATCAGGAGGACAGAAATGGAAGTTCAAACCGAAAGCACGTACGTCGTTCGCATGACGCGGCTCGAAGCCGCTCGGACACTGGTCGCACCCGAGGAATTGCAGAAGCAATTGCGGGCGCGCCTGCAGACCGACACCGCGGAAGCGGAGATCATCGACGGCAAGACCGTCACACCAGCGCTGACCGCCGGGCGCAACGGGCACAGTGCAGGAACGGACACGCCGGCGACGCGGAAAGCGATGCGCAAGTACCGCCAGTCGACCAAGCGGACAGCATGCCCGCAGTGTGGCAAACCATTCAAGCGACTCGCGCTCCACATCACGAAGGCGCATCCGTCGGCGGCTCCCACGACCAACTGATCGCCAGAGTCCAAACCAACACAAGGAGAACTGTTCATGCCAAGTCAATTGAAAGGATTATCTCAGCCGCAAACGCAATTGCCCGGTCTCACCAAGATCGAGCTGGAGAAGCTCGAGCGCAAGGTGCGCGAGGGCTTGCAGTCGTTCGTCGACGTGGGACGCGCGCTGACGCAAATCAGAGAACGGCACGGCTACGCGGTGCGCGGCTACAAAACGTTCGAAGAGTACTGCGAAAAGGAATTCGGTTTCACCGAGCGCCACGGCTTGCGGATGATCATGGCAGCCGACACCGCACAGAAGGTAGAGAAAGCTGTCGGCGTCGCACCGCGCAACGAGGCGAGCGCGCGCGTGCTGAACCCGATCGCTGGCGATCCGAAACTCCTCGGCAAGCTGAAAGAGAAACTGGCGGCGCAGAAACTGAGCGTCGCGACCGCGACAGCGGAGAAACTGCAAGAGGTCGTCGACAAGATCAAGCCGCAGACACGTCCGATGTTCGACGAAGATGCGGCGACCAAGCCGCCCGCCGCGATCGCGGGGCTGAGCGACGTATGCCCGGCGTGCGGCAAAGTGCCGAGCGCGTACACGCACGACGGCGAGGGCTGGCACTGTGGCGACTGCCATGCGACCGTGCGCGTCGGCGCTCTCCCGCTGGAGATCGAGGTCTGCAAGGAATGCCATGCACCCATCGTCGGCGATGCGGGCTACTGTGCAAAGTGCGGGGCGGCGCAATAATGGACACGAAACCGAAGGACACCATCATTACGATCACCGTCTCGCCCGTCGCGAACGGCAAGCGCAGAGTGCTGATCAGCGGCGCGCCGGAGCAGGAAATGCCAGTCGTGCGCGTGGGCACGTTCGCCGAGCTGCACCATCTGCTCGACGAGGTGTGGGTCATGTTGCAAAAGCGCAAACCGCAGGTCGTCAAGGTCAAAGCGGAGAAGCCGGCAGCGAAGCCGACCGCCAAGACCGCTGCGACGAAGAGCGAAGACGCGGACCAGGACGAGGTAGAAGAGGGCACAAAGCAGGGCGACCAGTTGGTCGAAGATACACCGGATGAAGCACCCGATCCGGTTAAAAAGGCATTTGACGATGCAGGCGGAAACCTGCTGCGAGACGTACCCGACGAACCCGAGCAACTGCCGCTGATCGAAGGAGATACCAATGGCTGAGCAACGCACGATCAAGTACGGCGACCGCGAGATGCCGCTGGAGCCGGGCATGACGCTCGAAAACGCAAAGGAACTGATGGCGCGTCATTTCCCCGAACTCGCCGATCCGAAGGTCGAGACGAAGAAGGAAGGCGAAAAGACGGTGTACGTCTTCTCGAAGAAAGCCGGGCATAAGGGCAACGGCAACCCGCGGCGGTTACGCCGCGGGTCCCGCCGCACTAAAGCGCCCGCGTATGCGGCGATGCTGCGCCGACTCTGCGCGGTGACCGCGATTCCCGTCGTCGACGCGCGGCTGGTGAACCATGTCGAACGCGGCGAGGGCGAGCGACTGCTCGCGAGCGATCTCGCCGGCCACTTGGCGGGGGAGACCGAGCGCGTGGTCGAGATTCGCCAGCAACTCGCCGATCTGCCGAACGCGGCGAAGCCAATGGGGAGCGTGCTGTGATAGCGAGCAGCACTCCTCCCCTGTTTGCCGAACTTGCAAACGGGGGAGGCAGGGTGGGGGTGGATTGGGCGCGCGTGTTCAAGACGCTGCCGCAGCCGCGCTATCGCCGCTCGTTCTTCATCGATCACTTCGGCGGCGAGACGACTGACCTGCGCTATTTCGCCGACCTTCTGCGCCAGATCGATCCCCAGCGCTCCCGCGACATGCGCGACGCGTCGCCGGTCGAACATTACCGCGCGGTGCTCGCTCATTGCTTCGCTGCGTTTCCGTGTAACGAAATATGGATCGCCGAAGCGATGGAAGAAGGCGAGTTCTTTGATTTCATTCCCGTCGACGCGTTCGGGCTGGATCCGTGGGAAGACGAAATCCACAATCCCGCGATGGCGGTGTGCATCATCGCCCATCGAACATCGAAGGACGCCTATAACGACACGAGTGCGACCGAATGGTTCGGCGTCGCGGACTTTAACTGTTTGAAGTCGTACGCGTCACGGCTGCCGGCGGCGCTAGGGCAGACGCGCATCAAGACGGTCCGCGCGCCGGCGGGGCGCGCTTGGCGCAAGCCCTGGGATGGTCTGCGCGATCTATACCAGTGGGCAAACAACGAAACCGGCTTCGGCATCCTCGACATCGCGCCCTCCGAACTTGGCGAGTCCTACACCTACCCGCAGTGGGACGCCGGCGAGATCCGCTCGCTGACGCAGCAGTGGCGAGCCGCCAAGCCGGTCTGGCAACGCGCGGTCGCACTCGTGAAGCACATCGATACCAGCCCGCGCGAGCGATTGCCGATCCTCGCGAAAGCGCTGCTCGGCGACCCCGCGACGCTGCGACAGATCACGTTCAAGCAGAGGAGTGGATGATTATGACGAAAAACGCACATTGCCCTATCTGCAAACATAAAATAGGGCTACCCGTTTGGCTCGCTGAAAAATTTGGCAAACTCTATGCTGCTTACTGCAATCGATGCAAGCGCGCGTATAAGACCAACGAAATTTTGTGGAAATGATGAAGACAAAAAAACGCGTTCACGTCAAAACCACCAACCCGCCACTGCCGCCGGCGGCATTCGACGCGACCCCGCGCCTCGCGCTCGTGCTCACGGACGAGACGATGTACCTGACGCGGTTCAGCGAGCGCGGCGAGCCGCTCTCAAGCCATCCCGTTTCGGCGAACGATGTCGCGGGTGCGTTCAACAAGTTCAGTGCGAGCACCGGCATCCTGCCCGCCGATGTACTGTTCTGGCAATCGCGCGGCGGACGCGACCGCCTGGCGATCTGGCTGCCGCCGATGGTGCGCGCTCTGACGTTCGCGCAAGGACGCCGCGACGTGACGCTGCGCGTGCCGCTGCCCGGCTTCGTGCTCGTCGGCGCGGGCGTCAAGTATTTCATCTTCGCGGCGACGGCGCGCCCGACCAAGCCGACCGACCAACTCTACCATGCGCCGCTGCCAAACGTGCATATTCCCAGCGGACTGATCTGCGCGGGCAATGTCCAGTTTCCGAAAGCGCGCGCGGAAACCTTGCCGCAAGCCGCAACATTATTCTTCGAGTCGCAGTTCAATTCAGACTTGTCGAGCGGAAAGATCAAGTCGCAGATCGGCGTGGACGAGGAAGACGAAGAAGAATACGACGACGAGATGCCGGGGCGTCGGTTTCAGGACGATGACATCCTCAACCTCGTGCGCGAGCGCGGCGGCGAGCCGCACGAACCGATCAGTTTATTTCAATTCCTGCTCGGATTGAAAGGCAAGCGCGAGTTTCCGCTTGGTGAACTCGTGCCCGCGCTGGAGATGAAGCAATTACTTTCAGGAGAAAAGAATGAACATTCGTAACGCGATCCTCGCCGAATCTCTGCCGCTGCCGCCGATCCAAAACGACCTGATGTATCAGTTCGTCGTCGCCGGCAACGGGATATTCATCCGCGCGGAAGATTCGCGGATGGAGGCGATGGTGCCGGTGGCTCTGGCGCACGTGCACGGGCTAGAGTACGTCGTGCCGCACGCGCGGCTGAAAGTGCCACGCGTTGAAGCGAAATGGTTGTGGTCGATCCACAAGAGCGCACGGCAACATCTGCCGAACGAGGCGATGTACCAGTTCCGCTGGTCCAACGAAGGCTTGGCAAGATGGAAATGCACGATGCCGCAAAATCTTGCTGAGCCGACGCCAGGGGCATTGACATTTGACGATGATGGTCTGGCGGTCATCGATCTGCATTCACACGGCACGCTGGAAGCTTTCTTCTCTGAAAATATTGACGACGCAGACGAGCAGGGGCTGCGGTTTTACGCGGTGGTTGGTCACGTCGATCAAGACTTTCCGCAAATCGAGGTGCGTGTCGGCGTCTACGGACACACGTGGAACGTACCGCAAACGACCGTCTTCGAGGGCGGCCCGTTCGTGCAAGTTGATCCAGAAGCTGAAGCAATCGTCAGAGAGGAGGAATCATGCTAACAAAATCAGAAGCCGTCCGGATTATTCGGGCAGCTGGCTACGCTCCCGTGAAAGGAGCGACTGACGAAGTGTTTGAAAATGGGTATCGTAGCGTTGGACTTGGAGAAGACGGTCTCACCGTCTACCAAGTCACCACCCCCACAACAAGTAGGTATCTCAAGGCGGGAGGCAAGACACTGGTTTACGCAAAAACCAATCCAGATGAGTTGCGCTTGTTTCTGGACAGCAAGACGCTCTTGCTCATGCCTATCGGCACGCCGGCAGAGGACATGCCATGAAAAAGAACAATCTGCTCTCTAGCACCCCCACGCCGATCCGCCTGCACATCCCCGACTTTACGCGCGTCGCGGTGACGCTCGTCGGCTGCGGCGGAACGGGCAGCCACATCGCCAGCGGACTCGTCGCGATCGCGGACGCGCTCGCCGAGCGCGACATCAGACTATACGCGACGTTACTTGACCCCGACGTCGTCGAGGAACGGAACGTTGGCAGGCAGTTGTTCGCGCAGGGCGACGTCGGAAAATTCAAGTCACACATAATCGCCGATCGGCTCAACGCAGCATTCGGAACGCGCTTCGGCGCACTCGCGCGAGCGGTCCAGCCCGAATACCTTTTCTGGAATGCCGACGCGCTGACACTCGTCATCGGCGCGGTCGATAATCCCGCGGCGCGGCGCATGATCGCGAAGGCAGTTGCCGAGTCGGAAGGGCATCTATGGTGGCTGGATTGCGGCAACGAGAATCACAGCGGACAGATCGCGCTCGGCAACATCGTGGACGTGGACAACCTGCGCGGTGCGGTCGCACTCGGCATGATCGACCGCCTGCCTGCGCCGGCGCTGGTGTATCCTGCCCTGCTCAAGACGCCGCGCCAGAAACACACGCGGCGCGCCGCGTCCTGTGCTGAGCTGACCGCGAGCGGCGAGCAATCGCTGATGGTGAACCGCATCGTCGCTGCGTGGGCGTGCCAGTTACTGGCAACGTTCCTGATCACGCGCGAGGTCAAGTGGTTCGCGCTCGCGCTGGATCTCGCCTGGGGCGGAACGCGCGCGTACACGCTCGATATGCCGACCTTGGTAGAAGTAACCGGTTTGAAAGCCGACCAATTGGTCGCGAAAGGAAAGGCGAAACCATGACCGATCTGCAATCCTCTATCACGAGCGCGCGCAAAGCCATCGGGGCGCTGCAAACCGCGCGCGCGGAGATCGACGCGTACGCGAACGAATCCATCGCTGCGCTCGCCGGCATCGGCGAACGGCGCGGGCTGACGATCAACCGCGACGCCGCTGAAAGAACGTTCCAGCGACCGTACACCATTTTCCCGCAGACCGACCCGAACGAAATTATCGTCGTGCAATCGCTGATCGTCGCCGACCTGCCCGCGGTGGGATGGATTCTATCAGACGATGGCGCGTTCCGCGTCTCGCGCGTCACGCGCACGATGAATCTGATGGGATCGCTCCCCGAATGGGTGCAACTCGAAAGCGGTTGGGCGCCACCCGAGCACGCGGCGACGGTCGATCCGGTCTCCGGCATCGTCACTATCACGTCAGGCGATCGCTCCACGTTCCGCGAACGCTACGGACGATTCTTAGGCAAACCCAACGCGCAGGGTTACGCGCTCAGGTCCGCGCAAGGGTTTATTGGTTTGGTGGCGCAGTTGATGCGCGACGGCATCTCGCCGCACGTCGCGCGCCCGCTCGATCCTGCCGATTGGGACGCCTCCGCAGAATGTGACATTGAGCTGCGTGATTATCAGCGATCGTCGTATGAGACCTTCGCCCAGTTTAGCGGCGTTTCGATGTTCGCGCCCACCGGTGCTGGCAAAATGTTTTCGATGCTCTATCTCGCGGCACACCTGCGGGGCAGGGGGTACATCTTCGTCCCGACCATCAACCTCGTCGAGGACTGGCAGCGCGAGATCGCGCTCCACGCTCCGAAATGGAACGGCAAGGTCGTGACCTACGCCTGGGCATTCGCACACCTGAAAGAACTCCAACGCGACGAGAGTATCAAGTTCCTCGGCTTTGACGAGTTGCACCGCCTACCCGCGAAAGAATGGTCACGCCTCGCGTTCCTGCGCAATCGCAAAGACATTTACGTGACTGGCGCAACGGCGTCGCCATACCGCGAGGACGGCGGTACGTTCATGGTCATGTCCATGTGCGGACCCGTGGCGGCAGTGCCGTGGCAGCCCTTGATCGCACGCGGCATTTTGAACAAGCCCAAGTCCGAAGCGCGTATCTTCGACGACGAACCGCGCAAATTCCGCGAGTTGGAAACGATTCTCGCCGCACATCCGAACGAACGCGTCTTTATTTTCTGCGAGACGCTGGACAAGGGCAAGGAATTGTCGCGCGAGTTGGGTATCCCGTTTGTTTCGGGCGAGGTGCACGAGAACCGCCGCGCGCTCGTCGAGAGTTCGAAGCACTGCATCCTGAGTGTGGTCGGCGAACTGGGCATCAGTTTCAAGGATCTGCGGATCGTCGTCGAGTACGACGTGAGCCGCACGGGTAAATCGCGTTCGAGTTCGCTCCAGCGGCATGGGCGGCTGATGCACTCGCTCTTGAAGAATACGTCCTATCTCGTTTTATTCACGCTCGATGAATATCACAAGTTCGGCGACCGCCTAAACGGGATTCGCCAAGAACTGGGCGACGTACTGATCACCGACCTGACCGGGAAAGCTGGCAAGTCCTCGGCGAAGAAGACACCAATGCCAAAGCGGTCCGTTATCGCGATCAAGCCCGGCGACGAAGCGGGCACGGCGCTCGCTCATCCAGCGGTCGCGAAACTACTGGACCGATCCTACGCCAAAGCCCCAGCGCAGGTGGCGAGCGAGCGCAAGTTGCATGCGGTCCTGAAACTCGGCTGGGACTCGCCGGTCTCGTTGGAAGAATTGTCCGCCGGCAAGGGACTGAGTGCTCGCGCGCTGACCAACTACAAAGCCGCGTTCAAGATCGCCGAACACGACGGATTGATGACCAAGGTCGGCGAGGGGTGGCTGACCAACAAGGGCAAGTTGCAGAAGGTGATCGATCTCGCGAGGAGGTTCAAGTGACTGACCAATTGATCTACGTACCCAAAGGACGCGCGCGGGAATACGCCGCGCTCGCGTGCAACATCTATCGCGGCTGCGATCATGGCTGCGTCTACTGCTACGCGCCTAGCGTGCTCCGTCGAACGCACGATGATTTTCACATGAGCGCGCCGCGGGCGGGCTTCATTCCAAAACTGATCAAAGAGGCGACGGAGCGTCAGCAAAAAGGGCAGGTGCTGCTGTGCTTCACCTGCGATCCGTACCAGCACCTCGACGATGAATTGCAACTGACGCGCAAGACGATCCGCATCCTGCACGAGCGCGGCTTCGATGTGTGCGTGCTCACGAAGGGCGGCACGCGCGCGCTGCGCGATCTGGAATGGTTCACGCGGCGCGACACATTCGCGACCACGCTGACGACGCTCCACGACGCGATGTCGCGTGAGTGGGAACCCAATGCCGCGTTGCCAGCGGACCGCATTCGCGCAATCAAGGAGTTTCACCAAGCCGGCATTCCGACGTGGGTGTCACTGGAACCGGTGCTCGATCCTGAATACGCGTTGCGCATCATCCGCGTCACGAGCGAGAGTAAGATCGTGGACTTGTTCAAGGTCGGCAAACTAAACTATCATCCGCACGCGAAGGAAATCGACTGGGCGCAATTCGCGCGTGACGTAATCGCCCTACTCGAATCGTGTGGCTATCGCCGTATCGTCGATCCTGACGCCACGATCACCGCGAGCGCGACGAATCGCCTGTACTACATCAAGCGCGACCTGGCGGAATACCTTGTTGACTGATGCCCACTTTCCGCTGACGCTCACGTTTCCCGTACAGGCGCAAATCGCGGTCGTCGGCGGGCAGTGCGCGCGACTGGAAGACGGACGCATCCGCGCGAAGTTCAACAGCCAAGAGGAATTGCGCTTGTGCATGGCGGTTGTCGCCTGCGCCGAACAGATGTGCGATTTGTGCAGCGCGGCGCAGCAACACACATGCAAACACAACGGCGGCAAGTTGTCGCGAAAGAAGTGGAAGCAGAGCGCGTTCATTTAGTCAGAGGAGTGGTATCGTGATCATCTCATTCGCCTGGACATCCAAGCAGTTCCTCGCCGGCACAAAGACCTGCACGCGCCGCGACTGGAACGAGAAATACTTTCAGCAATGGGTGCGTGCGTATCGCGCGGGCAAACTCATCCACGACGGCTACGACCGATTGCCGCGCGCCGGCGGGCACAAGATCGGCGAGTTCAAGCTGACCTGCGAACCGTATCGTGAACGATTGGCGGACATGCCGGAGAGTGACTTGATCGCGGAAGGAAACCTGTGGCGCGACAAGCAGGAGTTCATCGATCTGCAGGGTGGCGATCCGGAGAAAGTGCTCGCGGTGGTGCGGTTAGTGCTGATTCCGCCGCAAGATCGATTGCTGTAATTACATTACGTCGAGTCGATTTGGCTCATTTTGCGCTCGTGGATGATATACCTAAAGATACCTTTACCGATATAATAACAGTAGGCGCAGTTCAAGCGCGCCGCCCACTCCCCCACTGTGAGGTGTCCGTGCCAACGATCGATGAAACCATTCAAGCGTTCCTCCGCGACTTTGCGGTCGGTCGCGAATCACATCAGACCATCGAAACCTACGCTCAGGGATTGAAACGATTCTCCGAGTACATCGAAAGCCGTGGCGCGACCCTTTTCACCGACGCTGCTGGTCTGAATGTCGATCACGCCCTCGGCTGCGCGCGCTGGCTCTCCGAGCGCGGCATTGCCAAGTCCACACTCAATACCTATCTCGCCTGCATCGCGCGCTTCTACTCATACCTGCTACGCGAGCGCGTCGTCGTCCTGGATGCCGCCGATCTGCAGCGGATGAAGGACGCGTATCGCGGCTATCGTAACGGCGCTCACCGCGCCCTGCCAAAACTTCCGCCCGACGAAACGATCCACGATCTCGTCGCTGCCGCGCGCAACGTTCCCGCGGATCCAAAGCACCGACGGCGTGAGCTGGAGCGTCTGCGGAACATCGCCATCGTCGAATCATTGCGGGTGTCGGGAATGCGCGTCGGCGAGTTGGTCACGCTGAAACGCGGCGATCTGAATTACCGCGATCATAGCGCGCGCGTCACCGGCAAAGGCAGCAAGCAGCGCATGGTGTATTTCGATCAGATCGCGTGGAAGGCGATCCAAGATTATCTCCGCGAACGCAAGGACGGCGCCACCGAACGTGCGCTCGAGGATCTGCCGCTCATCGCCCAGCACGGCAAGCGCGCGGGCGATCCAGAGAAAGGTCGGCGGCTGCCGCTGACGACGGATCACGTTCGCCATGTCTTTCGGGAACTCGCCGCGGCTGCCGGCATCGAGATGGCACTGACGCCTCATTCGCTGCGCCACGCGTTCGCGACGCACATGCTCGAGACGTCAGGAGATCTGGCGATCGTGCAGGACCTGCTCGGTCACGCCTCGCCGATCACGACCCGCATCTATGCCCAAGTGTCCAGCAAACGCTTGCGCGACGCGCACCGCGCGGCTTATGAGAACGGGGATGACGAAGAGTAGATTCTATCCATTCATCTATCGGAACGCATAAAACAAGAGCGCCCTTGCGGGCGCTCTTTCGTCTCCAAGCCACGTGGGGTTTATTTCAGCGCGCATCAGATCGCCGCCGCGTTCTCATTGCAAGCCCGAACGCTGCCAGCGGCGCGGAAACTAATAGAAATCCGATCACCACCGCTTGTTGCTGGTCACGCTGCCATGTCGCCACGATTGCCAGCACTGCCAGCAACAACGCGATCACGAGCAAAAACGCTGCGAACGAGACGACCTTTAAGATTTTTCTCTGCATTTGTTGTCCTTTCGCGCGTGGGTCGTGTCGAAGAATCCCCCACTATTATTTCGATCCCTTGAACGGAAAGGCAATCTGCAGGAGTCGATCGAGCAGGTTGCCACTCCGCCAAAAATTCTTTTTCCACTGCCGCGGCATTTGGTCTGGCAGCGGCGGGACCGCGCGGGCTTTGCCGTCTCTGCCTCTCTCGACCTCGGGGGCATACCGTGCCCGCGCTCGCGCGTGGTTTCGCGGATCGACCACCTTGCCAGTCACGTCCAAGCCGTAGCACAGCATCAGGTACTCGGCGAAGCGGGCTTGACGTTTCTTGACCCTGAACTTGAGAAAGCGGCTGTCGCCCTCGGTCCGAAACCAGCGCGACCAGATCGGAATGTGATAGCGATAGAGCATCCGCTCCACGTCGATCCCTGAATGGCTGTCGTTCTCGAATTCCATCTCGCGCCCTTTGCGCAGCAGCGCGCACATCAAAAACTCCCACGCCACGCCGGGCAAACCGTGGCGATCCAGCGCTTTGCCAAACTCCCCGCCTTGCCAAAACTCGCCGAGCCATTGGTCGATCACGCTGTCGTACACATCGAACATCGCCGCGGATTCGGCAAATCTGCCGGCGGTGCGATCGATCTGTTGCAACGTGTCCAAGACGCTCATCGTTTCACCTGTTCCTCGCCAATTCCTGCGAAAAGAGCCAATTCCAGCCCATTCCGCCTATTCCGCCGCAACGCCCATTCCTGCTCCGACGCCTAGACGCGCGGTCGCTTTGTCGGTCAGTTTTCGTCCAAGTCGACGACCCGTTCCTGATTCCGTCAGAATGGGTGTCAGGTATCCTACTCTCTCCAACCTCTGCGCTGCCAGCGCCACGCGGTTCTTGTTCACCGCGTATGCGCGCCCGCTGCCCGCTGCCCCACTCGTACGCGTGTCTTCCGCGCGCAAGATCTCCGCGATCTCTTCCGCGCGCCACTGCCCTGCCAGCCGCCACACCGCGATCGAAAGATATTCGCTTTCCTCGGCGGAGAGTGAGTCGTCCGGCAGCACGGCGTCTTTCCACTCTGGATCGCGCGTGAACTCGGGCGCCGCGTACGCGTGCGCGATCACCGCGGCAGCTCCTGCCAAAAAGATGAGACGCCCCGGCGCATTCGCCGGCAAACGCTCCGCGCCGGAGCGATCGAGGATCACCCGCGACGACGCCGCATCCGGCACGGCGAACGCGATCCGCGTCGGGCAAAGTCCCTTGATCTCACCCGGCACGACATCGGCGCTTGGGCGCTGCGTCGCGAGCACGCAATGAATTCCGACCGCGCGACCTTTGCGCAAGATCGGCAGCAGCCGTTGCAGCACTTCATCACTCGCGAGCGCGTCGGAAAGCTCATCGACGAACAGGATCACGCGTTCCATCTGTGCCGCGCCGCCGCGTCCGGCGTTGTACTGGTCGACGTTCCGCACACCGGCGCGCTTGAGATCTTCGAAGCGCGTCGTCATTTCGATCGCGAGCAGCTCGAGCGTCTGCGTCAGATCGTTTCCTTCCACGACCTGCGTGCGCGGCGCGCCGGCATACATTCCGTACTCGAGTCCGTCCTTGCCGTCGAACAGCACCAGCCGCGCGGACTCGCCGCGCAAGAGCGCTTGGATCCACGTGTGCGTAAAGTTCGTCTTACCGGTGCCAGGCGCCCCGCCGATCAAGACGTGTTGCATCTTCGGCAGCGCGCGCCATAACGCGCCGCGCGGCATCACGCCGATCGGCACGTGCAGCGGAGTTTTCTGCGCGGCGAGATCGAGCGGTTTGGATTCCAAGTCGACCGTATCCTCGGTGAAGTACGCGATCTGAATGAAGAAGCCCTTGCCGGCAGAGATCGACACGCGGCGTCCCTGCAGCACACTCGAGAGCACCTGCTCCGTCCGCGAGGAGTGGCGCAAGAACGCCGTCGGCGCGCGCACGGCTATCGGATTCACCGCGATGATGATGCGGTCGGGATGCGGAATCGCCCACAGCACCGTTTCCTTGCCCGCGTCCATGGTATCGACGATTCCTGCCGTGTCCATCCAGCGCAAGACCTGGACCGCGACGAAGTTGGCGATCTGTCGCTCAATCGTTTGATTGCCTGCCAGAACATCAGTCGGCTGAGACATCTTTATTGACCTCTCTCCACTTCGCGTCGAGCAGCGGCTGCGCCGCGCCTGGCTCCAGCATCGGCGGCATTTGATCGACGACCTGCCAACGGCCGGCGGCGTCACCTTCCGCCAGTTCGTCGAATGCGCTGTCCGATCCCGCCGCGAGAGCGATCACTGCCGTTCGGCGGATCTCCTGCTCGCGCATCGTCGTATCTTTGTCCGCGCCGTCGATCACGGTTTCCAGTCCGCCGTCTTTCTTCGTCGTGTGCATCGCCGGTCCCGGCATCAACGCCGGCGCGTAGATCGACTGCGGTCCGAACAGCGGTTGATCGACTAACACCATTCCGCGCACACCGTCGCGCACGATGCTCAGTCGCATCGCGATCCGCCGGGAGATCACGAATCCCGCGATCAAGACCAACGCGCCGAGCAAGACGATGAACACGAGCGAGAGTAAAGTGCGCAGCCAGACGAGCGCTGCATCCGCCGTCGCTTGGTCTTGGTCTTGTTTCACGACGAGCGCGATGTGCTGCACCGTCGCCGTCACCGCTGCCGTCGTCTGCACCGCGCTGGACGTCGCCGCCGCGCTTGTCTGTGCTCCCGCAACGGCTTGCGCCGTCGACGTGCCTTGATCGGCGCGCTGCGTCGACGAAGCCGCAATCGTTGCGGTCTTGCTGTCGGCAACCTGTGTCCGATAGTCTGACGTCTGAGTCGCCGCGGCGCTCGCGGTCTTTTGTTCACGGGCGACCTGCGTCGAGTTCGCATCTGCCGTCATCTGGACCGCCGCGGCTTGCGTTTTCTGCGCGGCGAGAGACGCCCGCGCCCGCGCATATTCGACGCTCGACGTTTCTGCGGCGTGCGTCTGCGCCGGGATTGCCGTGCCGGTGGTCTCGGCGCTCACGCGCGTCGACTGCGCGTTCGCCATTTCGACCACCACGCGCTGCGCCGTATCCGCGGTCTGCTGCGCTTGCTGAACCGTAACGTTCGAGACCGGTCCGCACGCGGCGATCAGCGCAACCATCATGAGCAGAAAAACCGTTCCGATCTGAGTAAATGTTTTCATTTTTACCACCACCGTTTACTCACCCGGCGCCGCTTCCGTGGCGAATGCGCGCGCCGCGCTCCTCCAACAAACTGCGTGGGAATCTGATTCGTCGGTACGACGATCTGACCCGGCACGATAATCACCCGATCCTGCGCCGGTGCCCGCGGCTCGGCTTCGTCCGCGATGACATTGTCGAGCGCCTCTTGTCTGCCTCTATGCCGTCCAACAATGAACGCCATAGACACGCCGCCCACGATCAGCAAGGCACAGCACGAAAGCAGGCAGATGATTTGTCCGAGATCAAACATTACTACTCTCCACTGGCACGCTCGCGCCGTGATCGACGTTGATGTAGAATTTCCCGTCATCGTCCTTTCGCAACCCGTCGCCGACCAGCGCCATCGCCGCGCGGTGCAGGCGGTTGCGGTCCGTCTCAATTCCGTGCGCTGCGAGCCAGGCGACTCCGTCGCTCAAGCTACCTCCAGGTTGTTCCGTGAACAGCTCGAGCACCAGCTCGCGCGGCAGATGTCCGTTCGTTCGCGCGGTGATTGTTCGACGCGCCTGTAGTCGTTCGGGCGTTTGTTCGTGAACGCTCGGAGCGATCTGTTTGGATTGTCCGTCTTCCCCCTGTTCGTTCGAGTGTTCGTCAGTCTTTCCACCCGACCGTTTGTTCGCGCGCGCCCACGCCGCGCTGAGCCGACGCTGCCATTGTTCGATCTGTGCGGTGTGTTCGG
>VFSW01007039.1_pt1 | contig 16416 bp, 11 predicted proteins | sample 5358111 | NCBI WGS metagenome assembly VFSW01 (sample SAMN11554181, study PRJNA540505) | mine drainage metagenome | isolation source: sediment from site ElyBrook_90M | place: USA: Ely Copper Mine, Vershire, VT | collected 2017 | reverse complement strand
TATCTCCGCAACGATGGCGACAATGTGCTCGTCGTTCAGGTCGATGCCACTGAGCGCGCCGACATCCCACCCTTCGGCTACGAAATCGACTACATGACCTTTGGCGGCATCTACAGGGAAGTCAGTCTGCGCATTGTCCCCGGTACCTACATCGACAACATTTTCGCTCTGCCCAAGGATCCATTGTCCTCCACCCCATCGCTCGATGTGAGCTGCTTCATTGCTGGCCAACCCACCGCCGCCGGCACTCTCTCCATCCAAGCCGAACTGCGCGATGGCGACCGTGTTGTGGGCAGGGCCACGCACACCATTGAACCCACGTCCGCCGCCGGCAGCGAGGACAAGGCCCTCGATCCATACACCGACGCGGCGCCCTATGCAACAACCCAAACACTGAAAGACCCGATGCGTCACACCGTTACTCTGAGTTCCCTCAGCGGCATAGAACTCTGGGACCTCGACAAGCCGAAGCTCTATACCGTCCACGTCAAGCTGCTTCATTCCGGCCACGCTATCGATGAAGACAAGCGGCGCATCGGATTCCGCGAAGCTGCCTTCACCGATCACGGCTTCTCGCTGAATGGCAAGGTCATCAAGCTGCGCGGCCTTGACCGCCACCAGACCTTTCCCTTCGTCGGCCAGGCCATGCCTTCGCGCGTGCAGAAAAAGGACGCAGACATCCTCCGCAAGGGGCTGCACTGCAACATCGTGCGCACATCTCACTACCCGCAATCGCGTCACTTTCTCGACCGCTGCGACGAGATCGGACTCCTCGTTCTCGAGGAGATCCCCGGCTGGCAGCACATCGGCGACGAAAGCTGGAAGCAGGTCGCCATCGACAACGTCGGGCGCATGATCCGCCGCGATTGGAACCACCCCTCCATCATCCTCTGGGGCGTTCGCATCAATGAGTCCAGGGACGATCACGACTTCTACGTCCGCACCAACGCGCTCGCGCACGCACTCGATGACTCCCGTCAGACCGGCGGCATCCGCTACTTCCAGGAGTCCGAATTCCTTGAAGATGTATTCACCATGAACGATTTCGGCTTCCCGCTCAAAGCGCCAAACCATCCCCGCTATCTCAACACCGAATTCGTCGGCCACACGTTCCCCACCAAGACCACCGACGATGATGAACGCCAGCGCGAACACACTCTTCGCCACGCCCGCATTCACAACCAGCTTGCTTCCAATCCCCAATACGCCGGCGGCATCGGCTGGTGCGCCTTCGATTACAACACCCACGCGAACTTTGGTTCCGGCGACCGCATCTGCTACCACGGCGTCACCGACATCTTCCGCGAAAACAAGCCCGCCGCCGGTTTCTACAAATCGCAATGTGATCCATCTGAAGAGGTCGTGCTCGAGCCCGCGTTCCATTGGGCGCGCGGCGACGAGTCAGTCGGATTTACCAAAGCCGTCTTCTGTTCCAACTGCGACCACCTCAAGATCTCGGCGCGCGCCGACAGCCTTGAGAGCAATCCGTGGATACCGCTTACTGAACTCGATCCCGATCGTACCGAGTTTGAACACCTGAAATATCCGCCGTTCGTCCTCGAACTCTCCAAGCTCGATACCAGGAAGCTTCGTCTCGGATGGGGCGATCTACGCATCGAGGGTTTCGTCGACGGCAAGCTCGCCATCACGAAATCCCTTTCCGGCCGCGGCGTAGACACAAAATTCGCATTACTTCCCGACGATCACGAACTCGTCGCCGACGGTGCCGACACGACACGCGTTGTTTTTCGCGTCACCGACGAGTTCGGTGCGCCCCGAACCTATGCCAACGACCCCATCGCGTTCACCCTTGAAGGCCCAGCAAAGCTGATCGGCGATAATCCCTTTGCACTGATCGGCGGCACCGGTGCGGTCTGGATCAGGGCCGGCGAAAACTCAGGCACGGTCCATCTCACTGCCAGGCACCCGCGTCTCGGAGAACAAAAGGTTTCCTTCACCCTCGTCTCCGCGCCCGCTGAAGCCATATAGGTGGGTGCTCCGTCCTTCCAAAAGAACGCCTGTCACCCTCGTTCCAGGGTGACAGGCGCTCACTTTTCACTGCGGACTACATTGCTATCTACTTGCGGTCGAGCCTGAACGCAGCGGCCTGAAAATCTCCCCTGAAATCCGGATCCATCTCTAATCCGTGATTCATCCACCATGCTCCGCTGGCTGACTGCGGCGATCCCGCGCGCGTCTTGCCTTCGATCGAGCTGAGCGTGTACTGCGCCGTCGCGTCGAGTCCTCTCAACTTGAGAAGCGGGAAGGTCCTCCCCTCCTGCGTCGAGTGAATAAACGCGAATACAACCGACTGGCTCTTGTCGCCGTTCACGGTTTGCGTCGCAGAGAACTCGCTTCCATTCCGCGGCGAGATCAGCCGGTACAGATCGCCCTGTACAATCGTTCGCTGTACTTCGTGATACGAAGAGATCAGCCGCTTTGCGGTAGCCATCTCCTCATCGCTCCACTTCGATATGTTGGCTCCAATCCCCAGCGATCCCTGCATGGAGCTCAACATGCGATAGGTCAGCGACGTCGTGCGCTTGTTCGCCCAATGCGGCGAATCAGTTACCCACGCCATCATCACCTGTGGCGTATATGCGTATGTGAAGCCATCCTGCTGTGTCAGCCGATCAAAGGGGTCGGTATTGTCCGACGGCCAAACCTCATCCGCATACTTCAATATGCCCAGGTCAACACGTCCCCCGCCCCCCGAGCACGACTCAAGTTCAACCTTGGGATGGCGCTTTGCAAGCTCGGCAAGAATGCTATACAGATTGCGTGTGAAATCCACATACACGCGCTTTTGTTCCGCCGGGGGCAGTTGATCCCATCCCGGTTCGCTCCAGTTCCGGTTGTAATCCCACTTCAGGAACGCAATATCATTCTCATTCAAAAGCTTGTCGAGAAATCCTAGAACGTAATCCCGCACATCGGTGCGCGCCAGATTCAACACCAGTTGATTGCGCTGCTCGGTTCTTGGGCGTCCCGGAAAATTCAGCACCCAGTCTGGATGTTTGCGATAAAGATCCGAGTCGGGATTCACCATCTCCGGCTCCACCCAAAGTCCGAAATCCATCCCCAGCGAATGAACTTTGTCGATGAGCGGTTTTAATCCGTGGGGGAATTTCTGCTGATTGACATACCAGTCGCCCAGTCCCGCATGGTCGTCTTTACGCTGTCCAAACCAGCCATCGTCCATTACAAAGCGATCGGCGCCAATCGCTGCGGCCTTTTCCGCCAGCGCACTCTGACCGGCTTCATCCACGCGAAACTCCGTCGCCTCCCATGAGTTGTAGATCACCGGCCTGGGTTTAGGCGGATTATTCTGTCCCGGCCTGTGCGGCAGTATATGGTCCACTTCAAAATGATGCAGGATGCGCGAAGCCGCGCCCAGCCCATTATGTGCGTAACCTACATAGAAGACCGGAGTGTCCAGCGATTTGCCGGCACCAAGCACATAGCCGAAGTCGAATGGATTAAACCCACCCGTTACGCGAACTGAATCGAGTTGATCCTGTTCCACGGTAATGCGCCACGACCCGCTCCACGCCAGCGCGCCAAACCAAACCTCTCCGTGATTTTCATCCGGGTCGCCTGACTGAATCGCAAACCAGGGATTCGCCTGGTGCCCTGTCGTGCCGCGGCGGCTCTCAATCACCCGCGCGCCCGCATGAATCGGCTCCTGTGTCAGCGTCCACTCGCCCGCCCACCGTCCCGTCAAGTAGTTCAGCGTGTACTTCGCCGGCGGAAGAGACAATCCCGCGGCAGCCGCTTGCTCAATCGTGAAGGGCTGCCCCTCGCGGTTCTCAATCGTCGCCGATCGCGCCAGGATGCCGCTCTCCGCGTCCATCGTGTAATGCAGCGTCACGTAGACTTCGCGCTTGATGTCTTTGAGAACCACATCGAGTCCGTCCGGTTTGATCGTGTGGCTCTGATAGTGCAACACGAGATCGCGATTCCCGTCTGGAAAGGAGACTTTCAACGCAGGCTCGACAAACAAGCCCGATCCCCACCCCGCATATTCCTGCGGCGTATTCGAGTACGAAGAATCAAACGATGCCCACTCCGGCATCGGTTGTGCCGCCGGAAACATATCGCCGTCCGCAACCCGGCCGCCCCAGTAGATCTGTTGCAGTTCCCCTCTGGGATTGACGCCGAAAGCATAGGAAACATTCTTGCCATCGAGGCGAAACACCTTCGCCGCCGGGTCAAACTTGGCTGCGGCAGTTTCGGCTGTGCTCGAGGTGGTCATCATGAGAAGCGGCGATAACAAAAAAGCGGCGAACAATCGAGATACAAACATGAGCGAGGTCTTCTTCTGAAGTGAATTTTGCAACGTTCCAATTCGCTCGCATCATAGCACTTCCAACCTCTCTGCATCCTCAACCGGTGACACACGATTTGCGCTGCACTCTTCATGACGGCTCCTTCAATCGTCCCGCGAGTGATCAATTAAAACGCGGTCAAAGAAAGTCCGCGACGGTCCTTGGTGACTTCCAGTATCATTCTGGTCACCTCACTTGAGAGTTTGCCACTCGCCATGAACCAGGTGCACCGGGAAAACGGACACGCGCGTCGTTTCGGCTTTTGGCGACGGTCGGCGCTCTGGATGAGCGGTGCATGGGTTGCGCCCTTCCTCGTCCTTGCCTGGTGGATAAGGCAGGATGCTCCCTACCTCAGCGCTGCTATTTCTATTGCTGCCATCCTCGCTGCGCCCCTGCCCGCGATTGTGATCTTGCGCAAGAGACTTGCCGCTTCAATCAGGGGCTCCGAATCTGCCGAGGAAAGCGCAGCCCAGCTAAAACTTCAACTTGAGACGGTTCGCTTTCGCACCTCAAGGTTGCGCGAGGAATTGAAAGCCGCCGACCGCCAGGCGCGCTTGTCGCACCAACTTACGCTACTGGGGCAATTTACCGCAGGATTCATGCACGAATTCAACAACCCGCTGGCCATCGTCGCAGGCCGCATCGAGGTGCTTCTCGAAGAACGCAAGGCCGACGCCGCCCTTCACAAAGATCTCGAAGAGATGCTCAAGGAGACGCGCTACATGGGCAACATCGCCCGCACGCTTCTCCAGGCATTGCGCCGCGAGCGTGGCGCCGAAGCCTTCGAAGCTTCTCCGCCTGCCCAGGCCCTGCAGGACGCTGCGGAAGCCATTCGTCCTGCCGCCGATGCTGCCGGCGTCAATCTGATCGTATCCACCGGCGATGCACCGCGCGTCGATGTTCCCGAACACGTCATCGGTGAGGTCGTGCGGGGACTCCTCACAAACGCTGTTGAGGCACTGAGAGGCCGGGAAGACGCTAAGGTCTGGATCATGCTCGAGCCCTATCGTACCGCTGGCGCAAAAGTTGTTGCCCGCATTGAGGACAACGGCCCCGGCGTTCCAGAGACGATACGCCAGCATCTGTTCGAGCCCTTCGTCTCGCACAGTTCTGGCCGCGAGCGTCTCGGCCTCGGCCTGTTCCTCGCGGCCAGTCTTCTTGATATGTATGATGGCCAGATTCGATACGAAATAAGAGAAGGTGGAGGAGCCGTGTTCGTCATCGACTTGCCCCCCGCGCGATTTACGCGCGGCCAGCCTTATCACTGGTTCGCAGGAGGGACAAGCGAATGAGCCGCATCCTTGTAATTGACGATGAAGCGGCGCTCGGTGAAAACATTCAGCGAATGTTGCGCCTTCCCGGTACCACGGTCTCCGTGATGGTTGACCCCGTCAAGGCTCTTGCCGATTGCCTCGCCCATCCGCCAGATCTGATACTCCTCGACATGCGCATGCCGGGGATGTCCGGTGAAGAAGTCTTTTCCCGAATTCATCAGGCGTTCCCAAGGCTCCCCATCGTTTTTCTTACCGCCTTCGGTTCTGTCGAAGGTGCCGTCCTCGCCATGCGCAACGGAGCCTTCGACTACCTCCAGAAGCCCTTCAAGCGCGACGACCTTCTCCTCGTCGTCAATCGCGCCCTCTCTCACGCTTCCCTTGAGCACGAAGTTGCGCGCCTCAAGGGCAGGCTCGAATCGCTGGGAGAATCCGAGGCGGCACAAAGCCGCAGCGCGGCCATGCTCGATCAGATGGAGAAGTGCCGTCGCGCCGCTTCCACTGACGCCACGGTCATGATCCTCGGCGAAAGCGGCACCGGTAAAGAGGTCATGTCCCGCTACATCCATGAGCAAAGCCGTCGCAAAGATGGTCCCTTCGTACCCGTTGAGTGCAGTGCCATGCCCGGCTCGCTCATTGAGAGCGAACTGTTCGGTTACGAAAAAGGCGCCTTTACCGGCGCCGAGCGACTCAAGAAAGGCCTGATCGAGTCCGCCGACGGAGGCACCCTGTTCCTTGACGAAATCGGCGACCTCGGCGTCGAACTGCAAACCCGTCTGTTCCGATTCGTCGAAGAACGCGCCCTGCGCCGGCTGGGCGGCCTTGTGCCGGTGCGCGTCGAATGTCGAATTCTCTGTGCGACTAACCAGGATTTGCTCGCAAAAATCAAAACAGGAAGCTTCCGCGAAGAGCTTTACTACCGCCTCAGCGTAGTCACGGTCAAGCTGCCCCCACTGAGGGACAGGCCAGAAGACATCCCCTACCTCGCCCGCTATTTCCTCGAGCGCTTTTCGCGCAGGTATGGCAAAAGCCTCTCCGCCACCCCGCAGTTCTATGAGGCGCTTCTCCATCAGCGCTGGCCCGGAAACGTGCGGCAACTGAAAAACGTAATGGAGAGACTGACCGCTCTGCACCCCGATGGAGTGCTAGGCCCTGACGTCCTCGACGAAGAATTCCAGGAGCCACGCGAGTCCACTAATCTCTCCATCCTTCCCTGGAAGGACGCTCGGGAACTTTATCTGGCGAACTTCGAAAAATCTTACGCTGAGTCCGTTCTGGCGCGCTGCGACGGCAATGTCAGTGCTGCGGCCCGCGAGGCCGGCGTCGATCGCAAAACCTTTTACACACTTCTCAAACGAGAAAGGGAGCCCAGGACTGGGGAATCAATTCCCCAGGTCGAGACTGAAACCGAGGAATGAAATCCCCAGTTTCGGCGGCCATCGCACTTCACCTCGTTGAAATTAAAGGAAGGGGGGATTGGTGCTCCGAATGCCTTTAAAGCGGCAGGAGCCCCCGACTATGAGAAGCAAGACCTTAGCTCTGAAAGCTGTACTTTTGGTGTTCGGCATCATCCTTTTTATGCCCGAACCAGGGCACGCAATTCCTGCGTTTGCTCGCAAATACGGTGTGAGGTGCTACACCTGCCATACTGTTCCTCCCGCCCTGAACAAGAACGGATACATGTTCAAGCGCCTCGGTTATCGCATGCCGCCCGATGAGATGGATGGCACCAAGCCCGCGCCCAAAATCAATGCGCTCGACAAAGACATCAAGTTCAGCCTGACTAATTCCTTCGCCGTCATCTTTCAGGGAAGTGTTACCGACGATAAAAACATCGCGGAGACGGGCGCCACGCCACCGACAGCGACCTCCACAACCTCCAGTTTCAACCTCGATGAGGCCGCTATGTTCGTCGCTGGGACAGTTCCGGACACTGGCTTCTCATACTTTGGCCACTACGAACTCTATCAGGACGGCAGCAACTTCCTCGAGCAAGGCTTCGGCGTTTATACCGGCGGCAAAGCCAACAGCAGCTATTTCGTAAAAGGCGGAGAGATCCACATGCAGGAGGGGGAGGGCACCCGCGCTGCCATGTTCTATAACCTGTTCCCCGACCCTGCCTACACTTTAACCAATGTCGACCCTATTAACTTCACTCTTGACCAGCATCCCGTCGGCGTCGATTTTGGTTACACCTATGCTTCTAACTATTTCAAGAATATATTCGCCGTCTCCGCCAAGGTCACTAACGGCCTTAACGCTGATGGTTCCGAGATCCTGAGCGGTTCGACCAAGAACTCCAAGGACGTCTGGGCCGACGCCGACTACTGGTTCGGGCCAGATGGCGGCGTTACCGTCATGATGTACCGCGGATCAAAAGACCAGATACAAAATGCGGGCGCCACTAACCAGTTCACTTACAGACCCACCTTTTATCGTGCAGGCGCTTTCGGCAACTACCTGTTCTTCGACAAGCTTGACCTGCTCGGCGGATATATACATAGTCACGACGATTGGCGGTGGGATCAAACGTCTCCCATGTCCTACTACAGCGCAGATACCTATCGCGGCGAAGCAGACTATTACATCAAGACCGGAACCGTGGTAATGGTTCGCCTTGACCGTGGCACTGCGAAGATATCCCCTCAACCGAATATGCATACGCGGGCATGGGGTTTCGGCGCAGAACATGCTCTTACACAAGAGGGAAATATTGTGGCCCGCGCTACTTATAACCAGGAACACGATGGCGATCCTCTTGCCCTTCTGGGCGCAACCGACAAGCTGTTTAAACTTGATTTCCGATTCATGTGGTAAGGAGAGACAGAAATGCAGAAAGCAATTCGAATCATTGCGCTCGCTTGTTTGACCGCGCCGATGCTGATGTCCGCGCAAAACAGTAACGTAACGCTCCCCCAGGACAAGGGCCCCAATACCATCAACGTTTCCAGTTATCCGGCTGAGCAGCAAAAAGGCTACAAGGTATTCATGGATAAGTGCGCCAAGTGCCACACCATCGCCCGTCCCATTAACACCACCATGACCGTGGCTGAGTGGGAGCGTTACGTAAAGCGCATGATGCACAAGCCCAACTCAGGCATCAGCGACAGCCAGGGAAAGACCATCTTCGAGTTCCTCTCCTACGACGAGACCAACCGAAAGGACAAAAATCCTGCAGGTCTTTATAAGGCGCTCACTGACGACGAGATCGAGAAACTCAAGGCGCAGCAGCACTGAGCCTCTCCTCCTTGCGCATGAGTTGAGTGGTTGCTCCGGCGAAAGCTTATTTATTCGCCGGAGCTTCCATCCAGCAGCAGCCGCTTCACCAGGCAATCCAGCGCACCAGCAGCAACTCCTGAAACCCGAGGATCGCATGCGATATTCCATCACCGTACCGGATCGGGAATACTTCGAAAAGAATATCCCGTGCCAGAGTGCCTGTCCCATTCATACCGAGTGCGGCCGCTATGTGCAGGCGATCGGAATCTCCAGAGATGAAGAAGCCTATCTTCTCGCCCGCGCTCCCAATCCCTTCGCCTATGTGTTAGGACGCATATGCGCGCATCCTTGCGAAGATAACTGCCGCCGCGGAAAGATCGACGAACCAATCGCCATATGCGCTCTCAAGCGCTACGCGACAGATCGCCATAACCTCGGCACAGGCCACGATCCCGAACGCAAGAAGCTTCCCCCGCCGCAGCATCGCGGCAAAAAAATTGCGATTGTCGGGGCAGGCGTCTGCGGACTTACCTGCGCCCACGACCTTGCTTTGCTCGGTTACTCCGTCGAGGTCTTCGAATCCGCTCCGGTCCCGGGTGGAATGCTATATCTCGGTATTCCGCAATTCCGGCTGCCGCGCGAGATCATCAAGAGGGAAGTCGACAACGTCCTCTCTCTTGGCGTCAAACTTCATACGCGCGTCACTATCGGCAAAGATATTTCCTTCGCCGAACTGCGATCAAAGTTCGACTCCGTCCTGTTATCAACCGGTCTCAACAAGGGCCGCGATCTCAATATTCCCGGCGCCCATCTCGCGGGCGTCTACAACGGCATCGACTTCCTCATTAACGTCAACCTCGGCTTTGAAATCGAACTCGGCAAGCGTGTCGCCGTGGTCGGCGGCGGCAACGTCGCTATTGACGTGGCCCGCGCTGCTGTACGCCTTGTCCATGAAGCGACCGACATCGAGGCATCCGGGAACGATGAGAAAAGCCTCCAACCCGCGCTCGATGCCGCTCGCCTTGCCATGCGGTCCGGCGCACAGGAAGTCGAATTGGTCAGCCTTGAGTCCCGCGCCCAGATGCCGGCTTGGAAAGGTGAGGTCGAAGAGGCAGAGCATGAAGGCATCTTTGTCGAAAACGGTTGGGGGCCTAAGGAGATCGTCGGAGAAAACGGTATCGTCACCGGACTGAAGGTCCGGCGCTGCCTCAGCGTGTTCGATGAAAACCGCCGCTTTAACCCGGCCTTCAGCGACGAGGAAAAGATCATTCCGTGCGACAGCGTCATCCTCGCCATCGGCCAGCAGGCAGACCTTTCCTTCCTCAGCGGTGAAGAAGGAATTACTGTTACGCCGCGCGGCATCCTCAAGATCGATGAGAATCTCATGACCACCGCCCCCGGCGTCTTCGCCGGCGGTGACGTAGCCTTCGGGCCTCGCATTCTTGTTGAGGCCGTCGCCAACGGACATCGCGCCGCGCGTTCCATCCATGTCTTCCTCAGCGGCAAGACCAAAAAAACCGTGCTGAGCCGCTTCCGCATCCTGCCAGACTGGAAGATGCCCGAGGGCTTCCTTACCACGCCGCGACAAAAGATGCCCGTCCTGCCTGCGAATCGCCGCATCGGCATCGCCGAAGTCGAACTCGGCTTCGACGAAGAGCAGGGCCGCGCCGAAGGTCTGCGCTGTCTCAACTGCCAGGTCAACACCATCTTCGATGGCTCAAAATGCATCCTCTGCGCCGGATGCGTCGATATTTGCCCGGAGAATTGCCTGCGCCTCGTCGACCTGGTTCAGGTCGCGGGCGATGAACGCTACGACGCCCTGATTCAACAGCGCTATGGCGTATCGGCGGCCAACCTCGCAGGTGGTCAGGCCGGTGCCATCATCAAGAACGAAGAAAAATGTATTCGCTGCGGATTGTGTTCCGATCGATGCCCAACCGGGGCCATCACCATGGAATCGCTGGAGCGCCAGGAACGGGAAGTATTCGAGTAAAGGGAGATCGAGTATGAATCGCAGGTCCTTTTTGAGTTGGGGAACCGTAGGTGTCGGTTCGCTTGTGGCTGCCATGGGAGTCAGCCTCACCGCCGTGCTTCGCTTCCTCAAGCCAAGCGTCTTTTACGAACCCCCGCAGTCCTTCAAAATCGGCAATCCAGCCGATTTCCCCTTCGGTCCACCAACCTTTCTTGTCGACGAAAAAATATTCGTGTTCCGTGATCGCGATAAAGGGTTTTCCGCAGCCAGTGCCGTCTGCACTCATTTGGGATGCACCGTCGCGCACTTTCAAAGCGACAACAAGTTTCATTGCCCGTGCCACGGCAGCGTCTTCGCAGCGGATGGCTCCGTTCAGCACGGCCCCGCTCCCCGCGGCCTACAATGGTTTGAAGTAACTCAGGCTCGCGACGGCCAACTCCGTATTGACAAAGACAAGGTTGTCCCACCCACCTATCGGTTGATGGTGTAACGATGAATATCTTTCAAGAGATCTGGCGTTCGATTGTTCGGCGGGATCCGTTGTCCACCGATAAGGGAAAGTCCGAGTTGGTCTTTCTCAACGTGTGGCTCCATATCCATCCGGCAAAGGTGAAGAGAGAGAACCTGAAGTTCAAGCACACGTTCTATCTTGGCTTCATTACCTTCTTCCTTTTCCTCATCCTTATAACCACCGGCATCGCACTCATGTGCTACTACCGGCCTTATCCGCCCCATGCCTACCAGGACATGAAGGATCTTCGCTTCGTCGTGTTCCTGGGCCCGTTCCTGCGCAATATGCATCGATGGGCGGCACATGGCATGGTAGTTTGCGTGTTCCTGCACATGTGTCGCGTGTTTTACACCGGCTCCTACAAGAAGCCGCGCCAGTTCAATTGGGTCATCGGCATCATCCTTCTGCTCTTGACCCTGGGCATGTCCTTTACCGGATATCTTTTGCCCTGGGATCAGCTGGCTTACTGGGCTATCACCGTCGGCACTAACATCGGTAGTTATGCACCTATCGTTGGTGGTCAGCTTCGCGAGTTATTGCTGGGCGGCCACTCCGTCGGAGAAGACGCCCTTCTGCGATTCTATGTACTTCACGTGGCGGTTCTTCCCGCGGCACTTATCCTTCTCACCATCGTCCACTTCTGGCGTGTAAGAAAGGACGGCGGTTTGTCCCGCCCGCTTTGGAAACTGAAGCCGGCCAAGGTCGAGCAACTCGTGACCATCGGCGGACCATCCGAGATCGCCCCGAAGACAGTCTCTGCCTCGCAGACCAAGACCTACGGGCTCATGGAAGTGGTTACGGGCAAGCCCATCTTCGAAACCGTCTCTTCCGAGGAAGAAGAAGATACCGTCTTCTCCTATCCTTACGCCTTTGTTCGCGAAGCTATCGCCCTCATGGGGACCGTGACCACGATCATGCTGGTCTCTCTTTACTTCAACGCTCCACTTGAAGAACTGGCCAATCCTGCGAAGACCCCCAATCCCGCAAAGGCACCCTGGTACTTCCTTGGCTTGCAGGAACTTGTCAGCCACTCGGCGTTGCTTGGCGGGGTCGTTGCGCCGGCCGTTATGGTTCTGGCGCTCCTCGCTATCCCGTACATCGACCGAAATCCGAGCCGACGACCTTCGACGCGTAAATGGGCGCTGTGGCTCTTCACCGCATTCGTCGCAATCAATCTCGTCCTGATTGTGATTGGAACATTCTTCCGTGGACCAGGTTGGGCATTTGTTCCACCGTGGGTTCATGTGACCGGGGGGGCCGAGTAATGGAACGCCGACTCCAGCAGATTTTCTTCGCGCTTAGTCTCTTTGCCTTGGTTCTCATCATGGCCGCTGCGTGGCAGTCCAACACGCCCGCCTGGAAAACCTATCAGCACAATTTTCTTCAGCTTGAGGCGCAAGGCGAACCCAACGCGGCTGCCAAATCAGCCGTCCTTGCCACTCCACCCGAAGTTCATCAGTTCATGTTGACGGGCCTGCAGCGCGTCGACCGCTGCACTACCTGCCATCTCGGTGTCGAAGATCCGACCATGGCCAACGCGCCGCAGCCCTTTCGTTATCACTCTGGGTTGGGGCCACACGTTCCTTCGAAATTTGGCTGCACCATCTGCCACGGCGGTCAGGGACTTGCTACCGAAAAAGACGCTGCCCACGGCAAAGTCGAATTCTGGGAGACCCCGCTCTGAAGTAAGGAATACGTCCGCGCATCCTGCGGACGATGCCACAAAGAGGGCGACGTACCCGGCGTCCCGGAGTTGACTGAGGGCAAGCATCTATTCGAGACCCAGGGCTGCCGCGGCTGCCACAAGCTCAACGGTGTCGGCGGAAGCATCGGGCCCGACCTCCCCACTGAGGGCGCGCATCACCGCTCACCAGACTGGCTTGAGAAGCACTTCCTCACGCCCAACCTGGTCTCCGTCGGCTCTGCAATGCCTAACTTCCACTTCACCAGGGAACAGGCCCGGCAACTCACCTACTACATGCTCTCTCTGACAAACGAAGAGATGGGCACCTATTACGCCAGCGTTCGACTTATTCCTGGACCCGAGTTCGGGCGACAGCTATTCGTCGAGAAGAACTGCATAAGCTGCCACGTCGTTGGTGGAGTCGGAGCCAAGGGCGGTATCGATCTGGCCGGTGTTACCAAGCGGCATTCGCCCGAATGGCTCGACGAGCAGTTAGTCAATCCCGAACTCGTCTACCCCGGTAGCGCAATGCCGGCTTACGACCTGGATGCAAACTCCCGCAAAGCTCTGATCTCTTACCTCGACAAGACCACTCCCGACGATGTGCAGTTGATCCTGTCGGGTAGAGCCCGTCCACTCACGCCCGAAGAAGTTGGGATCGAGGCCGGCAAGCGCGACTTCGCACGCTTCGGTTGCGTCGGTTGCCACGGCACCGAACTGCAAGGTGGCGTCGCCAATCCCAATGCCCAGGGAGGGGAAGTCCCATCCCTGCTTCACGTCTCCGACGACTACACCAAGGATGAAGTGATTTCCATCATCCGCAACGGCCGCGTTCCTCCGCTCGAAAACGCCGCCGGTCAGACCCCGCCCCTCTATATGCCGCCATGGAAGAATGTCCTCAGTGACGAAGATATCCATCATCTCGCTGATTACCTGTGGTCGAAGCAGCAAGTAAAGAAAGACGCCTGGTAATTCTTGGCCCGCGCCACAACGGTCGCATTTCATTCCGACCGTTGTGGCCGGCTCAACCCCGCCTCAATCCCGCATTCTGATAATGCTCCAGGTGTCCTAAATTCATTAGAGAAATGATTTATTTGTCTTGACACAGACAAATCTCCCCTCCTATAGTTCGGCTGGTTCCCGCGCGGACCGGTTTGCAAGGTCCCAGCATCGGCGTGTCATCCGATGCACCGGCCGTTATGGATCGCGAGCGACCTTCAACTCCCAGGAAAAGAGAAGAGAAAAAATGATTTTTGCGTGGAAGAGGCTAGTTTCGACTTCAATGGCTTTGCTTGTTCTGGGAGCCGGTGTCGCCATAGGACAGGATTCCGTCGACAAACTCAAGAGTGGTTTCGAAAATCCTCCCAGCGGTGCACGCCCTCGCGTTTGGTGGCATTGGATGAACGGAAACATCTCCAAGGAAGGCATCAAGCTCGATCTGGAATGGATGCACCGCGTCGGCCTCGGCGGCTTTCAGAACTTCGATGCGGCCCTCCAAACCCCCCAGGTTGTAGAAAAGCGCCTCGCCTACATGACTCCTGATTGGAAAGACGCCTTCAAATACGCAACTACCCTCGCTGATCAGTTGGGATTGGAAGAGGCCATCGCCGGCTCTCCCGGCTGGAGTGAATCCGGCGGCCCCTGGGTTCCCGGCTCCCAGGGCATGAAGAAATATGTCTGGAGCGAGACCGTCGTAGAGGGCGGCAAGCCTTTCACCGGCACCCTCCCCAAGCCTCCATCCAACACCGGCGCCTTCCAGAACGAGGGTGTCCACGACCAGCAACCGCCTCCTGGCGCTCTGCCCATCCCGCAGTACTACGCTGACGCTGCAGTCGTCGCCTATCGCCGCAATCCCATCGATCTCCCCGTTGAGGCCCTTCACGCGAAAATCACATCGAGCGGTGGCTCGCCCGACGTGGCCATGCTCTCCGACGGTGATCTGGAAAAAACCACCAAAATCCCCATTCCCAAGCTGGGCGAATCATCCTGGATTCAATACGAATTCCCGTCCCCCCAAGCCATCCGCTCCATCACTTTCGTGACCAAGGATCCTGACTTCATCGCCTCGCTGGTCGCGGGTATGGGCGCCCCGGAAAAGAACCTCGAAGCCAGCGACGACGGCCAAACCTTCCACGTCGTGGCCAAACTGACCGGAGGCGACGCGCCCGAGCACACCATCTCCTTCCCCGCTGTGACTGCGAAGTATTTCCGTGTTTCCTTCAAACCCACACCGCCTCCTCCGATCCCGGCATGGGCACAGGGGCTTGATCCCGCCTCATTCGGCATCAAGGTTCCGCCCAAACCCACCGATTACGAAATCTCCGAGCTCGTTTTACATGCCGGCGCGCGCGTCAACAACTTCGAAGAGAAGGCCGCGTTTGTTCCCGCGCCCGATCTCTACGGCTACGCCACTCCCCCCGTCGCCGCCAATGAAGCCGTAGCCAAGTCCGACGTCATCGACCTTACCTCCAAAATGAGCCCTGACGGCAAGCTCGACTGGACACCGCCCGCCGGCGACTGGGTGGTGCTGCGCTTCGGCTACTCACTCCTCGGCATCACCAACCATCCCGCCACCGCTGAGGCCACCGGACTCGAAGTCGACAAGATGGACCGCCGCTTCGTGAAAGACTATTTCGATAAGTACCTCGACAGCTACAAGGAAACGGTTGGCCCCGAACTCATGGGGAAAAAAGGCATCCGCTACGTCATCAACGACAGTTGGGAAGCCGGGTCGCAAAACTGGACCGACAACATGATCGCCCAGTTCAAAAAGCGGCGCGGCTACGATCCCATTCCCTGGATGCCTGTGCTCGTCGGCCAGGTCGTCGAAAGCTCAGAAGCCAGCGACCGCTTCCTCTGGGACTTCCGCAAGACCATCGCTGACCTGATCGCCGATGAACACTATGCGCAACTCGAAGATACCCTTCACGAGCGCGGGATGGGCCACTACGGCGAGTCCCACGAGTCCGGACGCGCCTTCGTCGCCGACGGCATGGAAGTGAAAAAGTTCAACGAAGTTCCCATGAGCGCCATGTGGACGCAGACCCCGGGCGTGAATAAGGAGCAGTTCGGATATAACGCCGACGATCGTGAATCCGCTTCAGTCGCCCATATCTACGGCCAGAACATCGCTGCCGCCGAATCCATGACCGCCGCCGCCGCGCCCTGGGCCTGGTCCCCGTCCACACTGAAACCCACTGGGGCTCAGGATTTACTCAACGGGAGCGACCGCGTGGGGGGTGACGAGTCCGCGCACCAGCCCCTCATCAACAAGGCTCCCGGCATGACCCTCGGACCTTTCGGTCAGTGGTTCAATCGCAATGAAACCTGGGCGGAGCAAGCCAAGCCCTGGATCGACTACCTCGCTCGCACCAGCTTCCTGCTTCAGCAGGGACATTTCGGTGCCGACCTGCTCTAGTTATACGGCGAAG
>VFSW01007038.1_pt1 | contig 16416 bp, 14 predicted proteins | sample 5358111 | NCBI WGS metagenome assembly VFSW01 (sample SAMN11554181, study PRJNA540505) | mine drainage metagenome | isolation source: sediment from site ElyBrook_90M | place: USA: Ely Copper Mine, Vershire, VT | collected 2017 | reverse complement strand
TCCGCTCCGCGCGCACAACACCGCCAACGCCCGCCCGATTCCCGACCCGCCCCCGGTGATTAAAACCACGCGGTCCTTCATCGCAGCCTCGCTTTTCCCCAAAACATTCGGCAAATCGTATGTTTCATTCGCTATTCACCGTGCGCATATCACAGTGTAAACGACGCCCGTCACCATGGAGCCGATGGTGGCTCAAGATCCTCCCCGCGTCGCCTTCTTCACCGACTCCTTTCACGAGGTGAACGGCGTCGCCCTCACCAGCCGCCACCTCGACGCTTTCGCACACCGCCGCGGGCTTCCTTTCCTCAGCGTTCACGCCGGTCCGCGCACCGCCCTCACCCAAAACGGTCCGGTGTGGACCTTCGAGCTACGGCGCGGATTCGCCCGCGTCGGCCTCGACCGCGGCCTGTCCTTCGATCCGTTTATTTTCCGCCATGCGCCCGCCGTCGCCGCCGCCGTCCGACGCTTCCGTCCGTCGGTGATTCACTTCACCGGACCCGGCGATCTGGGCCTGCTCGCCGTTTTCACCGCCCTCTCGCTCGGCGTTCCCATCGCGGGATCGTGGCACACCAACCTGCATGAATTCGCCGCCCGGCGTCTGGAGAAAGCGCTCGCCTTCCTTCCCGCTCCCGCGCGGATCCTGGCCGGAAAAACGGCCTCCTCCGCCAGTCTCGCCATCGCCCTCGCCTTCTATAAATTTGCGCGCGTATGCCTTGCGCCGAACCCCGAACTCATCGCCCTGCTCGAACGCGGAACCGGCCGGCCCACGTTCCCGATGCGGCGGGGCGTGGACCCGGAAACGTTTCACCCCGCCAAGCGCGAACCCGGCGCGCGCCCCTTCACGATCGGCTTCGCCGGCCGCTTGCAAGCCGAAAAAAACGTGCGCTTCCTCGCCGCCCTGGAGCGCGCGCTGCTCGACTCCGGCTGCCGAGATTTTCGCTTCCTCGTGGCCGGCGACGGCGGCGAAAAAGAATGGCTCCAGCGCAATCTGCGGCACGCCGACTTCCCCGGCGTCCTGACCGGCGAAGCGCTCGCTCGCGCCTACGCCAACATGGACGTGTTCGTTTTCCCCTCCCGCACCGACACCTTCGGCAACGTGATTCTCGAAGCGATGGCCTCCGGCGTTCCCGTCGTCGTAACCGCCGATGGCGGCCCGAAATTTCTGGTCCGCTCCGGCGTCGATGGCTTTATCGCCGCCGAAGACGAGAGCTTCGCGCGCTGCGTCCGCCGTCTCTTCGACGACCGCGAATTGCGCGAGAACATGTCCCTCGCGGCGCGCCTCCACGCAACTTCGCTCTCCTGGGACGACACCTTCGAGCGGCTGTACGAGGCTTACGGCGCCTGTTTGCCGAAGCCCAGAACCGTCCGCCGCGCGCTGTCTCCGGTTTAGCCGCCGCGCACCGTCGCCTTACGCTCCAACTTTCCCCAGCCCACCAGTCGCCCGCGCATGGCGTATAGCAACGACTTGCCTAAAACGTAGTACATCAACTGCCGATAATAAATGCGCTGGAAAAATAAAAGCGCCAGATCCGTCGGCCGCGTCTGCTCCAACGTATAAGCCAACGCTCCGGTGGCCAGTTCCAATAGGTAGAGCCCGAAATAGTAGAGCAGCACCACCGGCCAGTTCCCGGAAAACAACGCCACGAACATGGAAATTTCCGCCACCGGCGAAAGCGCCGCCAACAGCACCTGAAACACCCAGACGCTCGGCAGGGCGACGAAGCCGAGGTAACCGTAGCGCGGATTGAACGTCGCGTCGCGGTGCTTCCACGCCGCTTGCAGCGTTCCAAAGGCCCACCGGAAACGTTGTTTGGCCAGCGCCGCCGTCGTCTCCGGCGCCTCCGTGAACGCCACCGCGTCCTCGTCGTAGCGGATCCGGTACCCCAGCCTGCGGATGGCCAGCGTCAGGTCCGTATCCTCGGCCAAAGTGTCGTGCCCAAACCCTCCGGCGCGCTCCACCAGATCCTTGCGCCAAGCTCCCGCCGCGCCCGGCACCACCGTGATCGCGTTCAATTCGTCGAGCGCCCGCCGGTCCAGATTGAATCCGACGATGTATTCGATCGACTGGAATCGCGTCAGCCAGTTCCCGCGGTTGCCCACCCGCGCGTTGCCCGAAACGGCGCCGACTTGCGGGTCGGAAAAATGGCGCACCAACTTCCCGATCGTTCCTTTGCGGAACACCGTATCGGCGTCGATGGCGATGAGAATGGAGTTCGAAGCCAGCCGGATCGCATGATTCAGCGCCGCCGCTTTGCCGTGATTCGCCTGCGTCACGATGCGCACGCGTCCCTCGCCGCCGAACTCGCGGTTCAACGCCGCCAGCGTGCCGTCCTTCGATCCATCGTCGACGACAATCAGCTCCAGCGCCGGATAGCCGTTCTCCAGGACGGACCGCACCGTGTTGGCGATCACCTTCTCCTCGTTGTATGCGGCGACGACCACCGACACCGCCGGCCGGAATCCGTCGTCGAACACCCGCTTGCGGAATTGAATCTTCTGCGCCACCGCCAGCGATCCGAAGACCAGCGACCGCAACAGCGTCAGATAAATCGCCACCAGAAACAACAGCCCGGCGGCCTTCTTGAAGTTGCCCTTCGTCGTCAGTGCGTCGCCTTCGATGCGCGCCCACCGCGCTTCCTCCGGCGTCGGCACGGGCATCAATTGATCCCGCGTCTTGCCCATCAATTGTTCCAGCGGCACGAATTCGTAACCGCGCCCGCGCAGCGTATCGATAATGCGCGGCAGCGCGGCGATCGTCGCCGTCCGGTCCCCGCCCGCGTCGTGAAGAAGAATGATATGCCCTGGATCGCGCTGCGCCTGCTCGGCCTCGCTGATCTCGGTGACGATGTCGTCCAGAATCGCGTCCGGCGTGATGCCCTTTTCCCAATCGCGCGGATCGATGCTCTCGGCGATGGTCACGTATCCCAATTGCTGCGCATAGACGATGGGCAGAATCTCGTCGTGCGTCACCGGTTCGCTGTCGGCGTTGTAAGGCGGGCGGAACAGGATGGTCCCCCGTCCCGTATCGCGCTCGATCAACCGCAGCGTCGTGCTCAACTCCAGCTTCACCACCTCCTCGGATTTCACGGCGATGTTCGGATGCGTATACGTGTGGTTGCCGATCGTATGGCCTTCGGAATATTCGCGGCGGATATAGGCGGGAAACTCCTCGGCGTTGACGCCCACCACGAAAAAGACCGCCTGCGCACGCTTGGCGCTCAGGATGTCCAGCACGCGCGGAGTATACTGCGACGGCCCGTCGTCGAAGCTCAGCGTCAGCCACTTTTTCGACGTGCCCCCGCTTTGTTCCACGACGTAATAGGCGGGGTATTTTTGATATTGCTCCGAATAGTTCCCATCCGGTTGCGGCCAAACGTTCCGCCGCCCCTGCTCCGGAGTCGAAGCGATGCGCAGCACTTCGCCTTCGCCATAATGCGTCGGCGGTTTTTTCGAAGTCAGGTCGAAGAGCGTATAGGAGGGAAACGGATCGGCCGGCCAGGCGCGCGGATCGAGCACCGTCCATAGCCCGGGATCCTCGGCCCCCAGCCGCCACAGCGCCACGCCCCGGAAGCCTTCGTCGGAGACGTCGTTGATATGGTTCAGCGCCGTCACCGCGTCCAGAAACCAGATCTCGTGCTGGTCCTCGCCGGTCTTATAACGCAGCACCGGATTCAGCGTGTCCTCGTCCCAAACCACGCTCGCGTGGTTACTCCGCGCCGCGGTGATGATATCGCTGAACGACACCTCCGTTCCGCCCTGGGACCCGATCACCCAGTCGTAGCCGTAGTTGCCCACCCCCGCCACCACCTTGTCCTTCGGAACGAGCTTCGCCACGTCGTCCAGTTGCGTCTGATACCAGTCCTCCGACGCCACCGGCCCCGGCGTTCCCGATTGGTAATGTTCGTCGTAAACCATCGGCACCAGATAGTCGTTGATCTCGCCCAGCCGTTTCAAATCGTAATTGTCGTCGCCGGTCGGAACGCTTTGGGTCAGAATATAGCCCGCCGGAAGCAGCTTCGCCCGCAGCTCTTCCATGAAACGCACCATGCGCTCCCGGTCGCGCTGGCGCAATTCCTCGAAATCGATGTTCACTCCGGCGAATTTATGCTCGACGATATTGCTATAGATGTTGTCGATCAGATTGGCGCGCGCGCCGTCGTTGTTAAGCACATTCGCCAGATCGCCCGCCTGCCAGCCGTCGCGAAAATTATTCACTTCCACCAGCACGGGCAGCTTGGCGTCGGACGCGATGCGCGCCACCGCCGGGTCGGTCTCGTCGATTAAATCTCCCGATCCGTCCTTCAAACGCAGCCACTCGGGAACTAGGTGCGTCATCCGAGTCAGGTTCTGCCGCAGCGACGCGATGCTGGTGGCGTCCCAATTCACATAGAAGGCGAACACCAGCGGTTGATCGCCGCGCGCCACCGGCGAAGTGCGCGGATGAATCACCGGATTCCCGCCGTTTCGGACGTATTTCACCGGCTTGCGAAATTGAAACGGCACGTTCTTCAGCGCCCGCTCTCCGCGAATGATGCCCGGCACTTCGGAAAAATCGGCCAGATGCTGCACGCTGGGCAGTCCGAGGGCGGGCAACTGGGGATTGCTGACCAGACTGAGGACGAGCAGCACCACCAGCACGGTGAGCGCGATGCCGGCCAGGCTCATCCCGCGCCGGATGCGCGCCCAGCGCCTGCCGGTGGGATCGTGAAATACGAACAATCGTTCCATGAAGTGAGCCGGCCGTCCCCGTTACGGCCTGCTCATATTATGTGCGGGCGGCGTCGAGGATGTCGAGAATCGCCCGGATCGTCAGCGCCGGTTCGTCGATCGGAATCCAATGGCCGCCCCCGTCCGCGATTCGATGCCGGCCTCTGGTTGACAGGCGCACGGCCTCTTCCTGTTCGGCCATGCGATCCGGACTCGGATGCGCCGCCGTCAGAACCGCCAGCGGAAGATCGCCCAAATCGCGAATCGCCGCAACCTCGGCCGCGCTCACGGGCAGGCTTTCCATCTGGCTCGCCAGCGCCTGGTAAAATCGCGGCTTCATCCAAGCCTCCGGCGCCGCGCGCCGAAGTTCCGGCGGAAGCTTGGCGAGCGGCGCCAAGAGTCGCTCCGCGTGGCCGCGCAGCGCCCCGCCGCTGAACGTCAGCGAAACCCGGTGGGCGGCGCCGGAAGCCCCCGCCCGCACCAGCCAGGACACCAGGCGAGCCACTCCGCATCGCGCCGCCAGTGCGCCCCGCCGCGCCAGCCACGCCCCCTTTTCCAACCGGCTCCGATCATGCTCGCTCATCGCCGCCCACTGTCTTGGATCCGGAGCGTCCACCAACACCAGCCCTGCCGTCTCCGCCCGGTAGCGTTGCGCGAACTGCAGCGCGCACAACCCGCCGAAAGAGTGCCCCACCGGAATAAAGGGCGGCTCGATTCCCGCCCCATCGAGCAACGCCCGCAACTCGTCCACAATGCGCGAAACCGTCCGCGGCATCGGGCCCGCCTCGCTCCGCCCCAGCCCCGCCCGATCGTAAGAACAAGTCAACGCCGCCTTGGCGACCTCCGGCTGCACCAGCGCCCAACTTATCGAAGACGCTCCCAACGCCGCATCAAAGACCACCGCCGGCCCGCGCCCCGCCGGCCCGCGGCAATCGGCGAACAAACGGTGCGTTCCAACGCTCACTAGCTTCCCCGGCGCGTCCATCCTCTTTAAGTAAACACCCCCGCGCCTTCGAACCGCGCGCCGCCCCGGCTCCGCGGCGCTTAAATCGACGAATACGCAACGAGTTCACGGCCATCGTCGAGCGGGACGGGTCTTATTACATCGCATATTGCGCCGAAGTTCCCGGCGCCAACGGCCAAGGCAAATCGCGCGAAGAATGTTTGGCGAACCTTCGCGAGGCGATCACCCTTGTCCTTGAACACAGGCGCGAGGAATCCCTGCGCGCACCGCTGTGTGCTGCAGAGATCCCATAGATGAATTCATCGTTCCGGAAAGGACGTAGCAAATGAGCCGTCGCTATTACAGCTCAAGAAAGGGTGCCGGGAACCTCACTCTCGATCAACTCTACTCGAAGCTCCAGAGTTCGTACATTTTGTTCCGCGATAAGGACTACTTCAAGGGAAACGCGGGCGTCACAAAGTACGAAGGTCCCGACGCGATCCAGTGCGAGGCGGCGATTGCCCTCACATCTCAGCTTTTTCCGATCGATGAATGCAAAAGAGAGCGAATTCGTTTCTAGCCGACTACAAATCCGGATTTGAACTGAGCCGGGACGGCACGGTCGAGACCCGCGGCGGAGAAGGGCTTCAGCACATTCTCAACGCGGACATTGTCCCCTATGACGAAACGAATGTGGACAGTAAGGTCCGTGGAGCGATCGCCAGGTGGAAAAGCCGCCATGTAACGGCGACGGACAAGAAGGAGGCCATACGAGAAATGGCCGACGTCTTCGAATAGCTCAAGAAGACGAAACGCCTCGCCGGCGTTCTCGACGAAAAAGATACGTCGGCGCTTTTCGATATCGCTAATAACTTCGCTATCCGCCACCACGACCCGAAGCAAAAACGGAATTACGACCCCGCGATCTGGTACTCGTGGATTTTCCACTTCTATTTCGCGACCTACCACGCCGTAGTCCGTTTGCCGATCAAACGGGAAACGGGCAAGACACGCTCTCCGTCCGGCGATTAGACCTGCTCCGCATCCGGATATGTGTTGCCGCGGCCCATGTGCGACTCCAGATTGGCATTTTCCGTCCAAGCGGCCGGCCCCTCCCGTCGCCCCTGAATCGCGAAATTATGCCCGCGACTCCCACCGCTCCGGCTTCGATGCCCGCCGCCTTATCCACGCTGAATTGGCGAGGCGGACCTGGCAATTGCGGTTTCCGTTCCCGCGCAAGGCAAAACCGGTCTATCCGCCGCCGAACACGCGGGCGAGCCACGGCCGCACCACCACCCCCGCCTGCGAAGGAAAACGATGCTTCCCCGGCAGCATGTGAAACTCCACGTCCGCCGCCCGAAGACGCAGCCGCCTCGGGAAATCCTCGGCCACTGCGACGGGATAAAACTCGTCTTCGTCGCGCGCGATATGGAGAATCGACGCGATCACCGGCCGGTATTTGTCTTCTTCCCAGTCCCGCGGAACCCCGCCGCAAATCGCCAGCACCGCGCCGATCTCCTCCGGATAAGTCGCCGCGAAACGGTAGTTCAAACCCACCGGCTGGGAGAAACCGGCCAGCAAACATCGCGCCGCCGGGATGGCGAACCGCTCGCGCACCTCGCCCAAAACATGGCGCACCATCCGGTGATGCAGCGCCGCCGACGCCTCCCAATGATCGCGAACGCCCCAATTGTAGGCGGTTTTCCCCGCGCCCGGCCCTTGGGAATAATGTTGATTGGGCGCTTGCACGGCCGCCACGATCCAACCTTTACCGAGAAGTCCGGCGGTGAAACCCAACATCTCTTCCGGGTTCGATCCGTAGCCGTGGAGAGTCACGGCGGCGGCGGGCGCCTCCGGGAGGAGTTCGGGAATGCGCAGGATGTAGCGGCACTGGATTTCAGCGGGGAAAACGTGCGGCTCCTCCGGTGCGGACATTTCTCGATAGTATAACGGTCGGGGGTTGCGCCCGATCCCGGGGAACCGGGCGATTCAAGGGAGGGAGGCCCTACAGGAAACGATGAATTCCGCCGATAGGTCAAATGAGGAACGGGAAAGGGCTTTGCTCCCGCCGTCCCGCGTAGCAATTAGGAGAGCGAATTGTTAGAGGAAGCTTCACTTATGGCGGAATCCGAGCGGCCGCGGCCATCGTACATCCAACTGGACCTCACCGTGGCGCTTGCCCGCGTGGGCGGACAGGCGGACCTCCTGAAAGAGATCGCACAGCTCTTTTTGGAGGATTATCCGAATTCTCTGGCGCAGATCCGCCAAGCCCGGGACCTCTCGGACGCCAAGCTGCTGGACTCGAGCGCCCATAGCTTGAAAGGCGCGGTGTGCAATTTCGGCGCCCCGGAAATCGTCGCCATCGCCGCGGATCTGGAGCGGAAAGGCCGCATGGGCGACCTGTCCGCCATCCATGAGCCTATCGCCCGCCTGGAACGGGCTCTCGCCAGCCTTCACTCCGAACTCGAATCGCTCTAGGGCCGCCGGTCGCGCCGGTTCGAAAGGCCTTCCGAAGGCCGTTTGGTATCATAGAGGGCGACTCCACCGATATGGTTCCCACCTCCGTAACAGAGATCGTCTGCGCGCATAGCCCGGACTCCGACGACGCCTATATGTTCTATGGGCTTGCCACGAAAAAAGTCCGCTCCAAGACGGTCAACTTCCGCCACGTCCTCGAAGACATCCAATCTCTGAACAGCAAGGCCGAACGGGGAGTTTACGAGCTAACCGCGATTTCCTACCACGCTTACCCCTATGTTTGCGACAAATACGCGCTCATGGCCAGCGGCTCCAGCATCGGCGACGGCTATGGGCCCATGGTCGTTGCCCTGCATCCCTTCGCTCCCGAGGAGATCAAAGGGAAACGCATCGCCGTTCCCGGCAGCAAAACCACCGCCTACCTCGCGCTGCGCCTCCTCGAACCCGATTTTGAAGCCGTTCAAACCCCGTTCGACCAGATCCTGGACGCCGTTCGGGAGCGCACCGTCGATGCCGGCCTAATCATCCACGAAGCGCAACTTACTTACGGCAAGGGCGGATTCCACAACATCGTCGATCTCGGCAAATGGTGGAAGAGGTCCCAGGGCCTTCCGCTTCCCCTCGGCGCCAACGCCCTGCTGCGCGCGCTGCCCGCCGATGTCAAGAGCGAGTGCTGCCGCATGATGCGCGAAAGCATTCAATATGCCCTGGACCATCGCGAGGAGGCGCTGAATTACGCCATGCAGTTCGCCCGAGAGCTCGAGCAGCCGCTGGCGGAAAAATTCGTCGGCATGTACGTTAATCATCACACCGTCGATTGCGGCGAGGATGTCCCCTTGGCCGCCCAGAAACTCCTCGATATGGGCTTTGAAGCGGGCATCATCCCGAACCGGGTGCAAGTTGAATTCGTCCGCTAAGATCCTCCCTGCGCTCCTGTGCGCCCTCGCCTTCGGGTGCGCCTCCGCCCGCGCCCAGGACGCCCCGGCGGCCGCCCCATCCGAGGCGCCTGCCGCGGCTCCCGACGCCAAGCAGCGCGCCAAAACCGTTCGCGATCTCGCCAAGCAAGGCGCCACCGCGATGCCCCAGCTTGTTCCCTATCTCAAAGACTCCGACATCGATGTCCGCATCGAAGCCGTCAAGGCGATCGCTTCCGTCGGCGGGCCGTCCAGCCTGGACCCGTTGATTCAGGCCCTCCGCGACAACGATCCCGAAGTTCAGACCCGCGCCACCAACGGCCTCGTCAATTTCTACCTGCCCGGCTACACGCAGACCGGCATCGGGGCCTCGATCAAAAAAGCCGGCGGCGCCATCAAGGGCCGCTTCAGCGACGACAGCGACGACCGGATGATCCCGGCCTATGTCGAAGTCCGCCCGGACGTGGTCGAAGGAATCGCCTCGGTCCTTTCCGGAGGCGCCAGCATGGACGCCCGCGCCAACGCCGCCCGCGCCCTCGGCGTTTTGCGCCAGCGTTCTTCCGTTCCCGCGCTCTCCGCCGCCCTTCATGCCAAGAACGACGACATCATCTTCGAATCCGTCGTCGCCCTGGAAAAGATCAACGACCCCTCGGCCGGTCCCGCCGTCGCGTTCCTTTTGAAAGACTTCACCAAGCGGATTCAGATCGCCGCTCTCGACGTCACCGGATTGTTGCACAACCGCTCCGCGCTGCCGGATGTCCGCGAGGTTTTCGCCCGCGCCAAGGATAAGAAGGTCAAACGTTCGGCCCTCGAAGCGCTCTCCCAAATGCCCGAAGCGCAGGATCTGGGCCTTCTCCAGCACTACCTCTTGAATAAAGATCCCGATCTGCGCGCCCCCGCCGCCGAAGGAATCGGACGCCTCGGCGACGCCGCCAACCGCTCGGCGCTCGACAAGGCCTTCGAAAACGAACCGAAGCCCGCCCCGCGCATGGCCGCCGCTTTCGGAGACGTCCTGCTCGGAAATCGCGACATGACCGAGCTGGCCCCGCTGCGCTATCTGATCAACCAGCTAAATTCCGCCGCCTGGAACGATGTCGCCCTGGCCTATTTAGTGGAGTTGGCGCGCTACGCCGACGTCCGTCAGGCGATCTATCCCGATCTCGCCTCCGCCACCAAAGACGAAAAGACCGGCTTAGCGCGCGTCCTCGCCGCTAGCGGCGGCCACGATTCCATTTCCTACGCCAACACCCTCTCCCGCGATCCCAATCCCGAAGTCGCCCAAGCCGGTCTCGACGCCCTTCGCACGCTCCGCGCCCGCTTCCCTTAAATCACGGCAACCGCTGTTTGCTCAAGAACTCCCAGGCGTCGGAGTTGATTTTGCCGCTCATCGCGCCATAGTTGTGGTCGTGTCCGCGCAGTTCCAGATAATGCAAGGGAAATCCATTCGCCAACAATAGCTCGCGCGTCGCCCGGACTTTCCCGATGGGAACCGCCTGGTCGGCGTCGCCGATGTAGAGCGCGATCGGGATCTTGCGCGCCGCGCGGTCCACGATTCCCGCATAGGCCGGCGCGATATAGGAGGCGTGGACGGCCGCCGCCGCGAACACATCCGCGTCGAACATCGCGGCGTCGAACGCCAAATATCCCCCCATCGAGTGCCCGAACACGTAGACCCGGCGTTTATCGACGCTCCACTCGCCTTCCACCGCGCTGGCCAACCTCCGGAAGAACTCGGGAGCGGCGTCTTCAAACTCCGCGTCGCGCGGCAGGTCGGGAGCGATCAACAGAATCCCGTTATTGCGGGCCATCCCCCGCCACGGCTCCAACAGATCCACGCCACTCCCGCCCGCGCCGTGGAGCAGCAGGAGCGCCGGAAGTTCGCGCGTACGATCCGAGCCGTTCGGAGAGTAAACCAGATAGGGATAAAGCTTGCGCCGGAACTCGAGGTGCCGCTCCGCGACGCCCGGAACGCTGTCCTGGGCCGCGGCCACGGAGGGAAACAAAACCAGCGCCGCAAGCGCCGGAAAACTACTTCGCCTTCTTCTGTTTCTGCTGTCCGACGCGGACCTTGAAGTGGAGTTGTTTGGCGTCCTGATACGCCTTGTGATCGTGCCGGGCCACGGCCTCTTGAACGAAAGCGTCCACATTGGTGTCCCTCGGGAGAACCGCCATCAGCGTGTAAGTATCGTTGCACACTGGGCAGAAAGGACGCAAACGCTTCACATTGGGTATCGCCATAACGATTCCAGAATACCATGTTTGTATTCCGTTATCATAGAGGTACGCGAGCGTCGACCGGAGCCGCGCCTCGCCCTTCCCATCCTTAAAAAAACGTGCAGCCACTCGACCCCACCCAACTACCCAAACACTTTGAAGCCAAGCAAGTAGAGGAAAAATGGGCGCGAATTTGGGAGGAGCGGGGTACGTACCGCTACGATCCCAGCCGCCCGCGCGAGGAGACGTTCGTCATCGACACCCCTCCTCCCACGGTCTCCGGCTCGCTCCACATCGGCCACGTTTTCAGTTACACCCACACCGACCTCGTCGCCCGGTACCGGCGCATGTCGGGTCTCAACATCTGCTACCCCATGGGTTGGGACGACAACGGCCTCCCCACCGAGCGCCGCGTCCAAAATTATTTCAACGTCCGCTGCGATCCGCACGAGCCGTATGTGCCCAACCTCGATCTCGCGCCCTCGGCCAAAGACGACGGCCCGCCGCGCAAGGTGTCGCGCCCGAACTTTATCGAGCTGTGCCTGAAGCTGACCGTCGAGGACGAGCGCGCCTTCCAATCCGTCTGGCAGCGCGTGGGCCTCACCGTGGACTGGCGCCAGGAATACTCCACCATCGACGACCGCTGCCGCCGCGCCGCCCACTGGAGTTTTCTCGATCTCTACCGCAAAGGCCACGTCTATTCGAGCGAAGCGCCCACGATGTGGGACGTCGATTTTCAAACCGCCGTCGCCCAAGCCGAGGTGGAGGACCGCAAGATCGCCGGCCATTATCATCGCCTGCGGTTCGCGGTTGACGGCGGCTCCGATTCGTTCGTGATCGCCACCACCCGCCCGGAGTTGCTGGTCTCCTGCGTCGGCGTCGCCGCCCATCCCGAGGACGCGCGCTATCGACACCTGCTCGGCCGCACCGCCGTCACGCCCGTCTTCCACTCCCCCGTGCCCATTTTCCCCAGCGAATTGGTGGACCCGGAAAAAGGCACCGGCATCCTTATGGTCTGCACTTTCGGCGACGCCACCGACGTGTTTTGGTGGCGCGAGCGCAAATTACCTCTACGTCAAGCGATCGGCCGCGATGGCCGTTTCCTACCTGTCGAATTCGGTGAAAACGGCTGGCCCAGCTACAATACCGCCGCCGCCAACCGCGCCTACGCCTCGCTCGCCGGCCGCAATATCAAGCAAGCCAAACGCGCCATGGTCGAGTTGCTCCGCGATCCGGCTTCGGCGTCGGCCGAGGGCGGCGCTCCGCTCACTCAAGAACCCGAGCCGATCGAACACTCCGTGAAGTTCTACGAGAAAGGCGACCAGCCGCTGGAGTTCGTCACTTCGCGCCAGTGGTTCGTCCGCCTGCTCGACAAGAAGGAACGCCTGCTCGAAATGGGCGACCGCATCGAGTGGCATCCCGAATTCATGCGCGGCCGCTACCGGAGCTGGACCGAAAACCTGAACATGGATTGGTGCATCAGCCGCCAACGCTATTTCGGCGTGCCGTTCCCGCTGTGGTACCCGGTCACCGCCGGCGGCGCGCCGGATTTCGAAAATCCGATTCTGTCGCCGGAAAATCTCCTTCCGGTCGATCCCATGTCCACGCCTCCGCCCGGATTCGATGAATCCCAGCGCGGGAAGCCGGGCGGATTCACCGCGGAAACCGACGTCTTCGACACCTGGTTCACCAGTTCGCTCACCCCGCAGATCGTCTCCGGCTGGATCGCCGATCCCGCCCGTCACGCCCGCCTGTTCCCCATGGACGTCCGGCCGCAAAGCCACGAAATCATCCGCACCTGGGCCTTCTACACCATCGTCAAGGCGATGCTGCACGAGAACACCATTCCGTGGAAACACGTCGCCATCTCCGGATGGGTGCTCGATCCGGACCGCAAGAAAATGTCCAAGAGCAAGGGCAACGTCATGACTCCGATGGGCATGTTGGAGGAATACGGCTCCGACGCCGTGCGCTATTGGAGCGCCAACGCCCGCCTCGGCACCGACACGGCGTTCGACCTCAATGTGCTTAAGGTCGGCAAGCGCCTGGTCACGAAACTGTTCAACGCCGGCAAATTCGTTTTGTCTCAAACCGCGGCGCAGGACGGCCCCATCGCTCACCCGCTCGACCTCGCGTTCCTTGGCGCGTTGAAGCTCACCGTGGAGCGGGCTACGGCGGCGATGGAGCGTTGGGATCACGCCGGAGCGCTGTCGGAAACCGAGCAATTCTTCTGGCGCGGATTCACCGACAATTACCTGGAACTTGTCAAAGCCCGAACGCGCTCGGAGACGGACTTGGCAGGCCGCGCCTCCGCCGTCGCCGCGTTGCGTCTGGCTCTCTCCACCCTCTTAAAACTCTTCGCGCCCTTCATTCCGTTCATCACCGAGGAGGTTTGGTCCTGGTCCTTCGCCGAAGCCGAAAACCAGCCCAGCATCCACAGCGCTCCCTGGCCGAAGTTGGACCTTTCTTCCGGCGATCCGGCGGTTTTCGAAACGGCGATCGCTTGCTATGCCGCGTTGAACCGCGCCAAGAGCGAGCGGAAGGTTTCCCTTCGCACACCCGTCGAGTCAGTCACGCTCGCCGCCGGTCCCGATACGCTGCGCGACCTGGAACTGGTGCGGGAGGACGTCATGCAAACCTCCGGCGCCGCCGCGCTCGCGACGGCGGAAAACTCCAGCCTGCCGCGATCATCCGTCGAAGTCGCGGAGATCGAGTTCGCTCCAGCCGGGCCGGAGTAACGCCGTGCCTTACGTCGATACCGCCGGAGCCCGGATCTATTGGGAAGAACATGGCGCCGGCGATCCCGTCCTGCTGATCATGGGCATGACGTTGACCATCGAAATGTGGCATCGCACGCTGCCGCGCCTCGCCCAGCGTTTCCGCACCATCGTTTTCGATAACCGCGGCGTCGGCCGGAGCGGCGCGGCGCCGGGGTCGTATTCGATCGTGAAAATGGCCGAAGACGCCGCCGCCGTGCTCGACGCCGCCGGCGTGTCCACCGCTCACGTCATCGGCGCGTCGATGGGCGGCATGGTGGCGCAGGAGTTCGCTCTCCGCTGGCCGGCGCGCGTCCGTTCGTTAGTGCTGGCCTGCACCACCTGCGGCGGCCTGCGCACGCACTTGCCGAAGCTGGCGCAATTTCGCAAGCCGATGGCGGGGGCGCGCACGTTCGAAGAACGCATTCGCGGCTTCGCGCCGCTGCTCTATTCGGACGCGACGCCGCGCGAGCGCATCGAAGAAGATAACCTCATCCGCGTGAATCATTTTCCGGCGGTCCGCGCTTACTTCAAACAAATCGCCGCGGTTTTGTCGTGGTCGAGCTATCGCCGCCTCCCGGCGATTCAAGCGCCCGCGCTGATCATTCATGGCGATTCGGACCGCATTCTGCCGCCGCTAAACGCCGGCACCCTTGCCCGCCGCATCCCCAACGCACGCAAAATTATCCTGCCCAACGCCGGCCATCTGTTCACGACGGACCAGCCGGAGTTGGCGCACGAAGCGGTGATGGGCTTTCTCGACGCCCTCGATTAAGAGTCGCGCCCCCATGGTGACGCAATCCGTGACGCAAGCGTGACGGAAGGGACGGAAAGCTATGGCCCGGTGGGGTTCTGTGTCGCGCTTCCGGTGGGCGGCGTCTGCGGCGACTGAGGTCCGCTCGAGAACGGCGAATTGTTGGTGCTCGTGCCCGTGCCTCCGGATGCGCCGCCCGTAGTGGGTTGGCCGGGCTGTCCCTGCTGGCCTTGCTGGCCGAACTGCGGAGCCAATCCCGCCTGGCCGGGCAGGCCGTTCAACTTTTTCATGTCGAAGAGAAATTCCCACTCGTTGTACTTCTTGTGTTTGTCGAAGACCTTGATGCCGGTGATGGCCTTCTTGCTGGCGACGCCGACGATGCCGCCGCCGGCGATCTGGTTGGTGCCGAAAGGACTGGCGCCGGCTTGCCCCGCCGTTCCCTGCTGCTGCGGGGAGGTGAGCTGCGATTGAATCGCGTTGAGCGCCGGGTTGGAACCGCCGCCCGCGTTGACGCCCGGAAACGGCGCGCCAAGCTGTTGGCCGGGCGCGCCGGGTTGCCCTGGAAATCCCGGCTGTCCTGGGAAACCAGGCTGCCCCGGTTGCCCAGGGAACCCTGGCTGGCCGGGCTGTCCAGGGAACCCGGGTTGGCCGGGTTGAAAAGGATAGGCGGGCTGGCCGGGTTGTCCAGCTTGTTGCGGGAAGCCGGGCTGTCCGGCCATGCCGGGTTGGAAGGGATATTGCGGCTGGCCAGGCGTTCCGGGCTGGCCCGGTTGGCCATAGGCGCCGGGCTGTTGCGGATAACCGTACTGGCCTGTGGCTCCGGGCTGGCCGGGTTGGCCGAGCGCGTTCGGATCGAGTGGAACGTCGGAGCCATCGCTCCCCGGCGCCGCGCCGGGCATGCCGTTGGTGAGTCCGGTGCGGTCGCTCGGGCGGCGGGTGAGGGCCATATTCACGCCGCTATTGGGGTCGTGGGGATCGGCCGTGTTGGTGTCGGGGGCGGCGGGCGCGTTCGGCTGTCCTGTCTGCGCCGTCGTCGATCCGGAGGCGGGAGTTCCACTGGCGCCGGGAGCGCCCGGTGCGCCCGGTGCGCCGCCCGCTCCCGGTGCGCCGCCCGGCGGCATCCCGGGCTTCTGCACCAGTGAATCGATGAGCGTGCCGTCGGGGCCGGCGTGAATGAAGCGCCAATCGTCCTTCCCGGTCATCGGATCGACATAGCGTTTGCGGAGGAAGCGGAGGTTGTTGGTATTTTCGAGATCGTCGACTTTCGTGGGGAAACGGCTGAACTTCATGTAGAAGCGGCGGATGGCGGTGACGTATTGCTGGCCTCGATCGACCAGCAACTCCTCCTTCTCCCGCTGCTGCTCGAAGGCGACGCGCGGCATCTCGTTATACAAGGAGATGGCGATGATCGCCGCGAATACGAAGACCAGCAACAAAGCGTACCCGCGCTCGGAGTCCCGCGCGCCCATGGTCATCCTTCCTTGTCTTCATCGATCAGCGGCAGGGTCTGCTCGCTGTTCGATTGCTCGTCCTTCACGACCGCGGAACCGATTCCGATACGCACCACTTTATACCGCTTCTTAATTGTCTCGCCTTCGGCGGCCACCAGGATTTCGTCGCCATAGAGGAAAAAGGCGCGCTTGTTGCTGG